>Ga0256404_1001090_pt1 | contig 68393 bp, 76 predicted proteins | sample RumenRJG_01DNA_FD_185990 | JGI IMG/M metagenome (GOLD analysis project Ga0256404, IMG submission 185990) | Bovine rumen microbial communities from Lethbridge, Alberta, Canada - RJG_01 | ecosystem: Host-associated > Mammals > Digestive system > Stomach > Rumen | place: Canada: Alberta | collected... | reverse complement strand
AGCGCCCACGTCGTGTTTTGGGCTATCATACGCCGTCAGAGCTATTTGATGCATTCCTCGATGAAGTTTATGCTATTGAGTGTGTTTCTTGATTATAGTTGTTCAAATTCAACTTGCAATTTACCGTTATTTTTTCTTTTTGCCGAAATTGATAAGCGGCGTAATCAGCATGATGACGGCCGCAATGAGGAAGAACAGGCACAGGGGCCGCGTCACGAAGATGTTCAGGCTGCCGTCGCTCATGATCAGTGAACCGACGAAGTTCTGTTCCGCCATGGCGCCCAGGATGATGCCGATGATGAGGGAGCTCATGGAGAATTCGAGTTTGTTGAGGAAATAGCCGAGAATGCCGCTGACGACCATGACGCAGACGTCATTCAGGGAATTGTTGTAGCTGTACGTGCCGACGAAGGTCATGACCAGGATCAGGGGCAGCAGGACCACATGGGGCACCTGGGTGACCTTGGCGAAGAGCCGGATCAGGGAATAGCCCATGAGGCACATGACGATGTTGGCGAAGAGCAGTCCCAGGAAGATGGCGTACACGTACGGCGCCTTGTCGACGAAGAGCATGGGGCCGGGCTGGATGCCCTGCACCATGAGGGCGCCCATCATGATGGCCGTGGCACCGTCGCCGGGGATACCCAGCGTGAGCACGGGAATGAAGGCGCCGCCGCTGACGGCGTTGTTGCCCGCTTCCGGCGCGGCCACGCCTTCGGGCACGCCGGTCCCGAAATCTTCGCTGTGGCTGCTCCAGCGCTTGGCCTGGTCATAGGCCACGAAGCTGGCGATGTCGCCGCCCGTGCCGGGGATGCAGCCGATGAAGGTGCCGATGGCGCTGCTGCGGACGAGGGTGGCGAAGACGCGCTTGATGTCGGCCAGGCGCGGCAGCGTCCGGTCAATGGCCAGCCGCGTAGTCTGCCGGACCTCCTTCCAGTGGTCCTCGATGCTCTGCAGCACCTGGGCCAGGGCGAAGACACCGATCAGAATCGGGATGAAGCTGATGCCGCCCATCAGGTAGTTCGTGCCGAAGGTGAAGCGGATGGCGCCGCTCATGGCGTCGATGCCGATGGTCGCCAGGAAGAGGCCGACCAGGCCGCCCATGACGCCCTTGATGACGTTGCCGCTGGACACGCTCGTGATGATGGAGAGGCCGAACACGGCCAAGGCAAAATATTCCGGTTTGGAGAACTGCAGGGCGACTTTCGCCAGCAGGGGCGCCATGACGATAAGGCAGACCGTGCTGAAGATGCCGCCGAACGTACTGGCCATGGTCGAAATGCCCAGGGCCCGCCCGGGCTGGTGGAGCTTCGTGGCCATGGGGTACCCGTCGAGGGTCGTGGCCACGCTGGCCGGCGTGCCCGGCGTCTTCAGCAGGATGGCGCTGATGCTGCCGCCGTAAATGGCGCCGCAGTAGATGCCGAGCAGCATGAGGATGCCCGAGATGCCCTTGAAGGCGAAGGCCAGGGGCAGGAGCAGGGCCAGGCCCATGTTGACGCTCAGGCCCGGCATGGCACCGAACAGGATGCCGACCCACACCCCGAAAACGAGGCAGCCCAGGCTGAACGGCTCGGCAATCATGCCGAGGGCGGAAATGATATCGCTCATGAAGGCAGCCTCCTTATTCTAAAAAGATGGATACAGGGAACTGGGTGTTCAGCACCAGGCCGAACACGACATAGACGAACACGAGGACCCCTGCCGTCGTCGCCGCCATCCATTTACGGTTGCGGCACTTCAGGAGATACATCAGGGCGGGAATGAAGAGCACCATGGCCGGGAAGAAGCCCAGGAGCACGATGGCCGCGCAAAACAGGACCAGGAGCACCATGGCCTTGTAGACCGGCCGGTTCGCCTCCCGCGCCAGGGCGACCTGCTTCATCGCCAGATCCTCGCGATGGACCAGGGAAAAGACGAAGAGGACGACGGAAGCCAGGGCCAGGGCGGCTCCCAGCAGGAACGGCCAGAACCCGGGGCCGGGCCCCTGTTCGGTCATGGCCATGGGAAACGCGGCCGCGCCGTGCATCATGCACCCGGCGAGGACCAGGAACACGGCAGCCACGACATAATTACAGATCAGCATGGAAAACATGATGGAAACCCCTTCTTAAAAAAGTAAGGTGGCAGGCCGGACCTGCCACCTTGTTACTATACCATACTTGAAGTTTCCGTGCAGGAATTATTTCTTCAGGAACTTCGCATACATGGCGTCGTCATCGGCCAGCATCTTGTCGGCAGCGTCGCCGATGATGGCAGTCGGGTCAATGCCCTGTTTCTTGAAGTAATCCTTGAATTCCTTGCTGTTGCAGACCTTTTCCGCAGCCTTGCGCAGTACATCGACCTTATCCTTCGGCGTGCCTTTCGGTGCCACCAGGGCAGCCCAGGCGCGGATCGTCAGCGGATGGCCCAGTTCCTTGAAGGTCGGGACATTGGGATAGAGTTCGCTGCGGGTATCGGCCATGACGGCGAGGATCTTCAGCTTGCCGGCGTCCACCTGGCTCTTGAACACGCTCGGATCGGCCAGGGTCGCTTCAATGTGCTTGCCGGCCAGGGCCGCCGCGATGTCGGCGCTTCCCTTCGGATACGGTACGTGCTTGAACTGCACGCCGAATTCCTTTTCAAAGTTCAGGGCCGCGATATGCCAGATGGCACCCGTACCGGAGTTGCCCATCTGGATCTTGCCGGGGTTCGCCTTGGCGTATTTCACGAATTCGTCGAGGTTGTTGTAAGGAGCGTCCTTGGGGACGATGAGGGCCGCCGGTGCCGCAATGGGGGCGCAGATGGCGATATAGTCCTTGTTCGTGACCGTCGCTTTGCCCTGGTGCGGGAACATGGCCAGTTCCACGGTCACCATGCCCAGCGTATGGCCGTCCGGTTTGGCTTTTGCCAGGTCGACCATGCCTGTGATGCCGCCGCCGTCCGGTTTATTGACCGGCACGAACTTGCTGCCCGGCAGTTCCTTCTGCAGGAACTGGATCAGGCCGCGGGCACTCGTATCGGTGCCGCCGCCCGGTGCTTTCGGAATGATGACGGTGATATCGCCGTCCGCAGGATAGGCGGCCTTCTTCTGTCCGCCGCCGCAGCCTGCCAGTGCCACGGTCAATAAGACCAGCATGCAAAGTGCTAAGAGTTTCTTCATGGATCTGCTTCCTTTCTCCCTGTATTGGCATAAGCCCTTTTCGCGGAACGGTGCCGCTTATGCCTTCCCCGTTTCCGTGCTTGCTATATGCCTACATTTTACCATATCCGCCACACGGTTACCACCAATTTTTAGAGAATTTCGAACACTGTTATGCAAACAGCATACACTAATTAAAAATTCCGGCGGTGCGGTCAGCTGATGCGGAATTTGCGGCAGCGGGCGATTTCCTTCCACGTGAGGAAACACAGCGCGATGCCTTTCCGGTCATACGTGTAGGAGCACCACAGGCCCTGGAAGGTATACGTGAGGGACGGGTAGCTGAACTCGCCTTTGCCGGACTGGACGCGCAGGAACACTTCCCAGCCGCTGCCGTCCTCCCGCCCCAGGAACAGGGACAGGGGCGTGCGGGCGCCCCAGTTCCCCTTGACGGGGTTGCAGGCCAGGAACAGGCTGCCGCCGGGCGTGCGGATCAGGTCGAAGCCGCTGTTGTTGTTGAACAGCGGCGTGGCCACGGGATCCGTCCAGGTACGGCCGTCGTCCTCGGACAGGCTTTCAAACAGGTACCCTTCGGTGCTGCGCATATACATGTGCAGGCGGCCGTTCATTTCCTGCCAGATGACGGGCTGGATGATGCCGCGGCCGTTGAAGCTCTGCGGGCTCAGGGGCGGCAGCTCGTCCGGCAGCGGTGCCTGGGCGGCGGCAGACAGTTCCGCCGCGTTGCCCGTCAGCAGGTTGAGGCCGAGCATGGCGCTCTTCGTCCAGGTCTGGCCGTAGTCGTCGCTGAAGTCGCAGAAGGACTGCCACACGCCCCGTTCGACGCTGCCGCCGGCGCAGATGCGGCCGGAAATCAAAATGATCGGTTTGGTCCGGACCGGGCCGCGGCCGCCGCCCGTATCGCCCGGCACCAGCGGGCGCGCCTCGCCCCAGAACAGGGTATCCGTACGGGCCACCATGACTTTCGTCTGCCAGTCGGCAATGCGGTTGCCCGTTTTATAGAACAGGTACACATATTCGTGATACACGAGCAGGACCGGATTCCAGCAGGCTTCCGGCTCATGGGTCAGGCAGACCGGCGCGTCCCAGTCGCAGCGCATGCCGCTCTCGTCCCCGCCTGCCTCGGGCAGGGGAATGTCCGCGCGTACCGTATGGCCCACGGAAAAGTAGATTTCCGTATCGGCCGCCCCTTCCCGGCTGCCGCCGAACCAGGTGCACAGCAGGCGTCCGTCCGGCAGGGCCGCCAGGCAGCTGGCGTGGACCATGCGGCCCGGTTCCGCCTTATAGATGAACTGCTTCAGCACAAGCACTCCTCCTCAGTGATTCTTTTTCCAGAAGTCTTCCATAAAGTCCGCCAGGGTCTGGCAGCCTTCCACCGGCATGGCGTTGTAGATGGAGGCACGGATGCCGCCGACGCTGCGGTGGCCTTTGAGGCCGCCCATATTGTACTTCTTCGCTTCTTCCACGAAGGCCGCTTCCAGCTCCTTTTCAGGCAGGTTGAAGGTGACGTTCATGAGGGAACGGCTGTCCCGGGCGGCCTTGCCCCGGTAAAATTCCGGATGGGCGTCCAGGGCATCGTACACGAGTTTCGCCTTGGCGCGGTTGATCTTTTCCCGCTCCACGAGGCCGCCGTGCTCCTTGAGCCAGCGGGCGACTTTGCCGACGATGTAGATGGCGAAGACCGGCGGCGTGTTGTAGGTGGAATCCTTCTTCATGATGGTTTCGTAATTCATCATGACGGGGATCTTGCCGCTGCGGCCTTCCAGAAAGTCCTTTTTGGCGATGACCAGGACGGCGCCGGCCGGGCCGATGTTCTTCTGGACGCCGGCGTAAATCAGGGAGAACTTCTCCACCGGGAACGGGCGGGAGAGGATATCCGAGGACATGTCCGCAATCAGGGGCACGGAGCCCGTTTCGGGATAGACGGAATACTCCGTTCCTTCAATCGTGTTGTTGCCCGTAATATGCAGGTAGGCGCAGCGCTCCGGCAGGCGGATCTCGTCCGGCCGGGGCACGCGGTCATAGCCGCTTTCCTTGGAAGAGTAGACAACTGCTGTCTCCCCTACCTTTTCGGCTTCCGCCAGGGCCTTGTCCGAGAAGCTGCCCGTGACGGCGTAAGCGCCGACCGTGCCGGGGAGCAGGAAGTTCCAGGGCACGCAGCTGAACTGGAGCGTACCGCCGCCGGCCATGAAGCAGATGCCGTAGTCAGCGGGCAGGTGCAGCAGTTCCGCAATGTCCGCCTTGGTGTCGTCCAGCACAGCCTGGAATTCCTTGCTGCGGTGGCTGATTTCGAGGATGGACATGCCGCTGCCGCGGAAATCGAGCAGTTCCGCCTGCACTTCCTTTAAGACATCCAGGGGCAGCGTGGCCGGCCCGGCATTGAAATTATAAATGCGGTTCATATTCAAGACTTCCTTTCCAGCAACTTAAAGCAGATGCACCACGAGGCCGTCGCGCAGTTTCGGTTCGAACCATGTCGACTTGGGCGGCATAATCTTGCCCGCGTCCGCCACGGCCATGACTTCGTCCATGGAAGTCGGGTACAGGGAAAAGGCCACGGCCCAGCCGTCGTCGTCCACGCGGCTGACCAGTTCCTGAAGTCCGCGGATGCCGCCGACGAAATCGATGCGCTGGTCGGAGCGCGGGTCCCCGATCTGCAGGACCGGTTCCAGCAGGTTCTTCTGCAGGATCGAAACATCGAGGGAGCCGATCAGGTCCTTGTCGTCAAACGAGCCTTCGCGGGCCGTCAGCAGATACCACTGCCCTTCCAGGTACATGCCGAAGGTGTGTTTCTGCTTCGGCTGGACCGGCTGCTCCTGGGGCTCGACGTCGAATTTTTCGCCCACTGCCTGCAGGAACTGTTCCGGCGTGCGGCCGGCCAGGTCCTTCACCAGGCGGTTGTAGTCGATGATGTGCATCATGCGGTCCGGGAAAATGACGGCCTGCACATATTCGTATTCCGGCATTTCGTCAATCATGTAGACGCCCGTATCGGACCGTTCCCGCTCCGCCGCCACGCGGGCCGCGCCGGCACAGCGGTGATGCCCGTCGGCGATGTAGAAGTTCGGGACATCGCGGAAGAGGCGCGTCAGCTCCCGCACTTCCAGCGGGTTGTCGATCACGTAGAGCATGTTGCTCACGCCGTCACTGGCGCGGAAATTGTAGACCGGCTTGTGGTTACTCATGAGATGCAGCACGTAGGAATCGATTTCCGGCCGGCCGCGGTACGTGAGGAACACGGGACCCGTCTGGGCCTGCGTCGCCAGGATGTGGTTCACGCGGTCCTGTTCCTTTTCAGCCCGCGTCAATTCGTGCCGCTTGATGATGCCGGCGTTGTACTCCTCCACGGGCACGCAGGCCGTGACACCGATCTGGATGTTGCCATTCATCATCTGGCGGTAAATGTAATAACAGGGCGCCGGGTCCTGCTTCATCTGACCCTTCGTCACATAAGCGTCCAGGTTTTCCTTCGCTTTTTCATATACGGTTTCACTGTAGGGGTCCGTGCCTTCCGGCAGGGTCGCCTCCGATTTGGTGACCGTCAGGAAGCTCAGGGGATGTGATGCGATTTCTTTGCGGGCCTCCTCCGTATTCAGGACATCGTACGGAAGGGATGCGATTTCCGCCGCCAGCTCCGGAACGGGGCGCAGACCGCGGAACGGTTGGATAGTGGCCATGGCTGATACCTCCTGTCTGAGTATGGTCTGTCTATATCTTAACAAAACCGGACGAAAAAGGAAACTGCCTGTCGGGTACGATGTCCCCATCTTTCCGCCGCAAATTTTCCCGCGTCCCTTTCGTCCCTCCCGCAGGCGCGCTATAATGGAAAGGTGGCATCCGTGCGGTGCCCCTTTATCTGCAAAGGAGGATTTTCATGTTTTTGCTTCCCCATAAAAACCAGCGCACCCTGGCGCTGGCGTTTTCCCTGCTGCTGGGGACCGGGGCGGCCCTCGTGTCCCAGCCGCAATGCGCAGCCGCGGCGCCGGCTGCCAAAACAGCGTCGGCTGCACCGGCACGGCGCGCCGTGACGCCGGGACACCCCTTCTCCATCCAGGACAAGGCGGAAAACTACCATTCCACGCTGGACGCCGCGGCCACGAAGAACCTGAACGCGGCCCTGGCCAGGCGCATCGGCGGCTACGGCGATTCCGTGCCGGGCCTGTCCGTCCTGATTTACCGGGACGGAAAAGAAGTCTACCGCAACAGCATGGGCAACGCCTTCCTGAGCCCCAACAACGCCAAATGGAACCTGCCCGTCACGTCCACGACGCGGTTCCGCGTCGCTTCCCTGTCGAAAATATGCACGGCCATCGGTATCATGCAGCTCGTGGAACAGGGTAAGCTGGACCTGGACGGCGATGCCGGCTCCTACCTGGGCTTCCGGCTGCGCAACCCCCATTACCCGTCCAAGGTCATCACGCCGCGTATGCTCCTGTCCCACACGTCGTCCCTGCGCGACAACGGGAACAATTATATTCCCGCGTCCACCAGCCTGCGCTCCTTTTTCGCGTCCGGCCGGGGATTTGCCGGTGCAGGCCGTGCGCCCGGCACCTATTTCAGCTACTGCAATTCGAACTACATCGTGCTCGGCACCATCTTGGAACGCCTTTCGGGCGAACGGTTCGACCGTTACATGACGAACCACGTGCTGGCGCCCCTGGAAATCTACGGCAGTTTCAACATGAACGACTTTTCCAACGCCGACCTGGCGAAGCTGGGGGCGAACTACCGCAAGCCCAACGGCGTGCGCCAGCCTTACGTGGCCGCCGTCGACGGCCGTCCCATCCGGCTGCAGCCACCGGCCCAGCGCATCAGCACCTACCAGATCGGCACCAACGCCGCCCTGTTCGGGCCCCAGGGCAATCTGCGCGTGTCCACCGTGGAACTGTCCCACCTGCTGCAGATGTTCCTGAACAACGGGACCTACAACGGAAAACAGATCCTCCGGCCCGTGTCCGTCGCCACCATGACCAAACCCGTCTGGACGTACAACCCGTCCGTGCCGAACGGGACGATTGACGAAGACAACATCGAACAGTACGGCCTGGCCATGCAGTACATGAGCGGCAAGGGAACGACGAAGCCCGCCCCAAACCGGCCCGACTTCGACCTGGTCGGTCATTTCGGCGAAGCCTACGGCTTCATCGGCGGCCTGTTCTGGCAGCCCGGCACGAAGAACGGCTTCGTGTTCATCCAGAACGGCTGCGCCACGCCGGAAGAAGACAATCCCGGCCGGTACAGCCGCAGTTACCGCTGCGAGGAAGACATGCTGCAGCCCATCATTGAAAACGCCTTTCCCGCCAACACCGCCAAAAAAGGAAAATGACGCCCCGGCGCCCTGAAAAAGAAACATCTCCGGAATCGCTTCCGGAGATGTTTTACTCTATGCCGTCGGTTTGTGCCTGTTCAGCGGGAACGGCGGAACCGTTCGTACTGCAGGAAGAGGTATAGCAGGGAGACCAGCGTCGCCAGGGCCAGCATGCCCGGTGTCAGCATGGTGCCGCCGAAGAGGGTCAGGATGCCGCAGGCGGCGGGCACGAGCACGATATTGCAGGCGCTGACGACCCAGGCGTCGCGCCGGGCGCGGCGGGCGCAGCTCCGGCTCAGGCGCAGAAGGCGCGGGATGCTGCGCAGATCGTCGTCGAGCAGCACGATCTGGGACGCCTGCCAGGCCTCCTTGTCCCCGCTGCCGATGGTGATGCCCGTATCGGCGCAGGCCAGGGCCGGCGCATCGTAGGAGTCGTTGCCCACGGCGGCGATGACATCGCCGCCGGCCTGGAACGTCCGCACCAGGTCTGCCTTGTGTTCCGGTTTCAGTTCGGCCGCCACGCGGTCCGCGCCGGACATTTTGCCCAGATACTGGGCCGCCCGTTTATTGTCCCCGGTCATGACGGCCGTGCGGATCTGCTGCTTCTTCAAAAGCCGCATGGCATCCATGGCTTCGTCGCGCAGGATATCCGAAAATCCGAAAATGGCGTACAGTTTCCGTCCCACCGTCAAATACCAGACCGTTTTGCCTTCGCCGGTCAGGCGTTCCATATAGGCGTCGGCCTCCAGGGGCAGCAGGACCGTGCGGGACACGTATTCCTTCGGCCCCAGGCGCACGTGTTCATGGAAACAGAGCACCTCGCATCCGCCTTCCGGCACCGTTTCCAGTTCCGAACAGCGCGGCAGGGTACATCCTTCCGCCGCTTCGCGGATGGCGGCGGCTTCCGGGCTGTCACTGTGCTGCACCATGGCCGCGGCCAGGCTCAGGAGCCCCGTTTCCGGTCCGTTGTTGAACGTGAAGATGTCCGTCAGTTTGACCTGGCCTTTTGTCAGGGTGCCCGTCTTGTCGAAGACGACCATGGTCGTCTGGTAAAAGTCGCCCAGGACGGCGCCGTCCCGCAGCAGGATTTTGTGGGCCGCCGCTTTTCCCGCCGCGGCAAAGGCCGGAGCCGACGTGGCCAGAAAGAGGCCTGCCGGGCAGGCGATGATCAGCAGGGACGCGACGATCTGCCACAGGGGAAAACCGTGGCGCCCCGTAAAGAAGAAGCTCAGGAAGGCGACGATGGACAGCAAAATGGCTCCGCTGAGCAGGACCAGGGCCGGGCGGTCGCGGAAGGACGGCAGGGAGACTTTGCCCCACCGGTCCAGGGCGTTGGCGCCGAGGGCGGCCGCCAGGCAGATGCCGCTGTACAGGAAGAACAAGGGCGGCAGCACTTCGTAGGGAACGCCGCGCACCATCTGCACTGCCGTGAAAAGGCCCATGAAGAAGGACGCCGCCGTGCTGACCGTGAGCAGCACTTCCGGCGAAGGAATCCGCTGCAGGATATCCTTTCCGGCAAACCGGTAGAACTCGCGGCCCGCTGCCGCAATGGGCAGGAACAGGACCAGCTGTACCAGGCCCCAGACATTGCAGCGGTCATAGGGGGCCGGCAGGGTGAAGAACGGCACGGCAATGCCCCGCGCCACCAGCAGGCCGGCCACTTCCGTCCAGACCGTCACCACGAGCAAGGGGATCAGGAACCAGACGGCCCGCTGGAAACGGCTCAGTTCGCCGGCGATGGCGCGGCTTTTTTTGCGGTCCCTCGGACGCGGCTTCGGCGCCGGCCGCACTGCTGCGGCCGGTTTTTCGGTCTCCGGCGCCGCCGCGGGGGACATCTTTTCTTTTTCTGGTGAATCCGCCATATCTATCCATCCAATCTATCGTATAGGACCGGCCTGCAGCGGCCGGAAAATTTTCTTGCAAAGGGCGGGCACAAACCACCCGCTGGTTTAAGTGTATCAACAGCCTTTGCCCCTGTCAATTGAACAGAGTATAATGAAAGGGAAGAAATTGGAAGGGAGGTCTTCTCTATGTCCATCGTCGGTGCCGTCATGGTTCCCCATCCGCCCCTCCTGATCCCCGAAGTGGGTCACGGCGAGGAGCGGGGCATTCAGGCAACCATCGATGCCTACCGGGAGGCGATGCGCTTTATCGCGGATCTGAAGCCGGATACGGTCATCATTTCGTCCCCGCACAGCATCCTCTATACCGATTATTTCCATATTTCGCCGGGCCAGGGCGCGGAAGGTACGTTCGCCCAGTTCGGCGCGCCGCAGGTGCGGGTTTCCTGCGTTTACGACACGGAGTTCGTCAACGCCCTCGCGGCCGGGGCGAAGCAGAGCGGCCTGCGGGCCGGCACGCTGGGGGACCGCCAGCCGGAGCTGGACCATGCCACCATGATCCCCCTCTATTTCCTGTACCCCTGTGACAAGGACTTCAAGGTCGTGCGCATGGGCCTTTCGGGCTTTTCCCTGAAGCACCACTATGCCCTGGGCATGCTCGTCCAAAAAGCGGCCGATGTATTGCACCGGCGCGTGGCCTGGATTGCCAGCGGCGACCTCTCCCACAAACTCAAAAAAAGCGGGCCTTACGGATTCGACCCGGCGGGGCCGCAATACGACGAACGCATCATGGATGTCATGAGCCACGCCCGGTTCGACGAGCTCTTCGCCTTCAAGGACTCCTTCCTGGAAGAGGCCGCCGAGTGCGGCCACCGCTCCTTCACGGAAATGGCCGGCGCCTTCGACGGCATGGCGGTCGAAGCGCGGCAGCTGTCTTACGAAGGGCCTTTCGGCGTGGGCTACGGCGTCTGCACCTTCAAGCCGGCCGGCCCCGACGCCTCGCGCCGGTACCTGAACCGGTACGATGAAATCCGTGACCAGATGCGCAGGGAACGCCTGGCCCGGGAAGATGCCTACGTCAAGCTGGCCCGTGCCACCATCGAACATTACGTGAAGACCGGCAATCTGCAGAAGCTGCCCCAGGGCCTGCCGCAGGAAATGCTGGACCGCAAGGCCGGCGTCTTCGTCTCCCTCAAGGAAAACGGCGTGCTGCGCGGCTGCATTGGCACCATCGGGCCCATGTACGAAAACGTGGCCGATGAAATCCGCCACAACGCCGTGGCGGCCTGCAGCCGGGATCCCCGCTTCACGCCCGTCCAGCCGCAGGAACTGCCGGACCTGGTCTACAGCGTCGACGTCCTCAGTCCCATGGAACCGATCGACTCGCCGGCCCAGCTCGATGTCAAGCGCTACGGCGTCCTCGTGACGAAGGGCAGCCGCAGCGGCCTGCTCCTGCCGAACCTGGCTGGCATCGACACGGTGGAACAGCAGATCTCCATCGCCAAACAGAAGGCCGGCATAGGCGAAGAGGAAACGGGCTGCTCCCTGGAGCGTTTCGAAGTCATCCGGCATGAATGAGGCGCGCGTAACGGGTGCCTCCCCCGCCGCGCGCCGGAGAAAGGACTGGTGATTCCATGCTGATCTGCAGCCTGTGCCATCATCACTGCCGCCTGGAAGAGGGTGCTACCGGGTTCTGCCGCGTCCGCACCGTCCGGGACGGCCGGAACATTTGCGGCAATTACGGGTTCGTGACATCGCTCGCCCTGGATCCCATTGAAAAGAAACCCCTGGCGCGCTTCCATCCGGGCAGCACCATTTTGTCCCTCGGCAGCTACGGCTGCAACCTGCGCTGCCCCTTCTGCCAAAACTTTTCCATTTCCCAACACGGGCGGGAAGATTTCCGCCCCGTCCTCGTGACGCCGGAACAGCTGGCCGCCAAGGCCGTCGAACTCAAGCGGTTCGGCAACATCGGTCTGGCCTTCACGTACAATGAGCCGCTTTTGAGCTGGGAATTCATCCGCGACACCGGGCGTCTGATCCACAAGGAAGGACTCTGCAACGCCGTCGTGACGAACGGAAACTTCGACACGGGCGTGGCCCGCGAACTGGCGGACATCGTCGACGCCTACAACATCGACCTGAAGGGCTTCACGGCGGCCTATTACCAAAAGCTCGGCGGCGACCTGGAAATGGTCCGGGCCTTCATCCGCGAAGCCTGCCGCACGGCCCATGTGGAACTGACGACGCTCATCGTGCCCGGGGAAAACGACACGGACGAAGAGATGGACGCCCTGTCCGCCTGGGTCGCCACGCTGTCGCCGGACATTCCCCTGCACGTAAGCAAATTCTTCCCCCGCTGGAACATGGTCGACCGCAACGAAACACCGACCTGGAAGGTCCATCACCTGGCCGATGTGGCGCGCAGGCACCTGCATTACGTGTACACGGGCAACTGCTGACACGCCGGAACCCTGACAACTGACAACCAGACAAGCATACAAAAAGGACTGCCGCGAAACCGTTTGGTTTCGGACAGTCCTCGTTTTTTGCTGTGTGCCGCGGCGCCTGCCTTTACTTAAAGGCGGACTGGCGGAAGATGGACGCCACGCGCGTATTCCATTTGAAGACGCCGTAGCGGTTGATGTTGAACAGGGTCTGCGGATGATTGGGGTCGATGCTGGCGATGAAGGCGAAGTCATAATACTTTTTGGCTTCCTTCATGACCTCGTCGTTGGCGTACCCGCAGGGATAGGCGATGCAGTAGATCTTGGTCCCGAGCAGTTTCTGCAGTTCGTCCCGCGACGTCTTGAACTCGTAGTCGAGCTGTTTATCGCTCATGCTGGTCAGCGGTTCGTGGTTCACCGTATGGGACCCGATCTTGTACCCCGCCGCCACCATTTCCTTCAGATCGCTCACGGTCATGCGGTTATCCGTGCCGATAGAATGACTCACGACGAAGAACGACGCCTTGGCATGCTCTTCCTTCAGAATCGGGAAGGCGTACGTGTAATTATCCTTGTAGCCGTCGTCGAAAGCGATGAGCACGGGATTTTCCGGCAGGGGTTTGTTGTGTTTCACGTAATCCTCGATATCCTGCAGGTCGATGAAGTTGTAGCCCTGCTCGCGGAACTGGCGGATATGGCTGCGGAACTGGTCCGGCGGTACATTGTAGATGTCCTTCGGCCGTTTCGGCGTCACTTCGTGGTAACACAGCGCCGTGATATGGGGCACTTCCTTCGTCTCGTTGCCGATGGGGAGCGAACGGATCTGGTCGTCGAAATAGTCCGTCGCCAGAACACCGCCGACTGCCACAATCACCACCAGCAGCAGGCACACGAGGAGGTTGCGCTTTTTGTTAGACAAGATGAACAAAACTCTTTCCTGGAACAAGTATTAGCATAGCGAAAGCAACTTTCTATACCGCAGAAATGCCTTATATGTATATGGTGCCATGCTTTCCTGCTATAGTATAACAGTTTTTGCCAGGATGTAAACCAATTTTTTGCCGGAAATTTTTCCGCCATCCCGCCTATTTTTTCGCCTGCTTTTCCAGCACCCAGCCGTTCCGATAGGCGTAAAGCAGCAGTTCCAGGCCGTCAATCTGCTTCTGCAGGCGGCGGCCGTTGTCCGTGTCGGCAATCATGATGCGCTTCGGCTCCTGTTCGACCTGGGTCGTGATGGAGTCGATATCGGCATTGCTCGTCAGCACGTGCTCGATGTCCTGGAAGGGATAATGGGCCTTGATGCGCAGTCCGTGGGAATTGAAGATGAGCGTGTAGCCCGCAATGCCCGTCGATTTCTGGTAGGCCTTGCAGAACCCGCCGTCGATACAGATTTCCTTGCCCTCGGCGCGGACCGGCGTGTCGCCCTGGGCGACCTTGACCGGCGTGTGGCCGTTGATGATGTGGGCCTGTTCCGAATCCAGGCCGAATTCGTGGAGTACCTTGACGCAGATGTCCTTGCGCCGGTGCAGTTTATAATAGGGATCCTGCGGCTCGGGCCACGTGGATTCGTCGTCAATCACGCTGCGTTCGAAGGTCTTGATGGTACGGCCCGTGACCGGCGAATCGGGATGGATCCACAGGAAGAAGAAAAAGTCCTGGTCGTCCTGATTACGGCGCACAAAGGCCTGGCGGGCCAGATGGTCCACCCAGTCCATGTAGGCCCGGCCCTTCAGGGTCTTGCCCCACAGCGTCACGGGGCGGAAATTACCTTCCGCGTCCAGCGGCACGCCGCCGTGGAACATGAGGTTGTTGTTCATGACGCGGTACAGCGAGCCGTGGCTGAAGAAGAAGCGCATATGGCGCTGAAGCCGTTCGCTGTTACGGAAATCCCGCTGCCACTCCTCCAGGATTTCCTCCTCTTCCGGCGACAGTTCGTACGGATGTTCCGGGTCGCAGGTCGGGAAATCGACGGTGTTCATGGCATACGTGCCCGACGGCAGGGTCGCCGTCCCCTTCACCGGGTCGATCTTGTCGAACAGGAGGCGGTCCTCCATGTGCCACTCCGGATGGCGCAGCACGGCCTGGCCTTCCAGTTTGAACAGCATCACGTTGATGGCCTTCACCAGCGGTTCCTTGCTCTCCGTGTAGTTATAGTTCTTGTCGGCAAACATGGCGAAATGGCGCAGGCTGATGCCGTAGCCGTTCTCCAGGATTTCCCAGTTGTGGTAGCGCACGTTGTTGCGGATGACATTGACGATGCAGGCCGCGCTGCCGGCTGCCGCGCCCATCCAGAGGACATCGTGGTTGCCCCACTGCAGGTCCATGGAATGGTGCTTCATCAATTCGTCCATAATCTTGTCCGCATGGGGACCGCGGTCGTAAATGTCCCCGACGATATGCAGATGGTCCACGGCGAGCCGCTTGATCAGGTACGACAGGGCGCCCACGAAGAGGCGGAAGCTGCCCGTCTCCCAAATGGTGTCGAGGATGCGGGCGTGGTAGGCATACTGGTTCTGGTCTTCGTCCGGCGCGGCATGCATCAATTCATCGATGACATACCGGAACCCTTCGGGCATGGCTTTACGCACTTTGGACCGGGTATACTTGGACGACAGCATCTTCGCCAGGCGCACCAGGCGGCGCAGCGTCGTCTTGCCCCACGTTTCCGACAGGGGCTTTTCCCGCTCCATCAGATCCATTTTTTCCTTCGGGTAATAGATCAGCGTCAGCAGGTCCTTCTGCTCCTTCTCCGACAGCGTGTTGCCGAAGAGCTGTTCCACCTTCTCGCGGATGACGCCGGAGCAATTGTTCAAAATATGCAGGAACGCGTCATACTCGCCGTGCAGGTCGCTCATGAAATGCTCCGTCCCCTTCGGCAGGTTGAGGATGGCCTGCAGGTTGATGATTTCCGTGAAGACCGCCGCCTGGTTGGGGAACTGGCGGGACAATACATCGAGATACTGCAGCTGTTCGTCCGTAAGCTTGCCTTGTTCCATGTGGTTCATCGTGGCGCGCGCGGCGCCACTGCCTCCTTTCATTTGTTTCCGTATATGTTATTTGTAATTATTGTACACCAATTGCCCGTTCAAGGAAAGATGTAAAAGACCGGCGCGCCGCAAATTTTAATATTCCCTTCATCAAATTCTGCTATACTTTAGGCACAAAAGTGGGATATCATGGGTACAAGATGCATTCATTCCAACGAATAGAGGTTCTGAATTATGAAAGTTCTGGTTGTGGAAGACGAAGAGACCTTGAACAAGGTCATCACGAAACGGCTGAAAAAGGAAAATTACAGCGTGGACAGCGCCTTGGACGGGCAGGACGCCCTGGAGCTGCTCGCCGTGGCGCAGTACGATGTTCTCGTCGTCGATGTCATGATGCCGAAGATCGACGGCTTCACCCTCGTCAAGCGCCTGCGCGCCAAGGGCGACGCGACGCCGGTCCTCTTCCTGACGGCGCGGGATTCCCTCGACGACAAGGTCACCGGCCTGGATGCCGGCGGGGACGACTACCTCGTCAAGCCCTTTGAGTTTCCGGAGCTGCTGGCGCGGCTGCGCGCCCTGCTGCGCCGCAACCACAAGGAGGCGTCGAACGTGATCGGCATCGCCGACCTGACCATGGACACGGCGACACGCCGCGTCTGCCGGGCCGGCCAGGACATCGAGCTGACCGCCAAGGAATACGCCATCCTGGAATGCCTGCTCCGCAACGCCGGCAGCGTCCTGTCCCGCGGCCAGATTCAGGAGCACGTATGGGATTTTTCCTACGAAGGGGCCTCCAATATGATCGACGTCTACATCAACAGCCTGCGCCGCAAGATCGACAAAGGCCACGATGTGAAACTCATCCAGACGGTCCGCGGCATGGGCTACACCATCCGCGAAGAAGAAGGACCGTCCGGGAATCACCAGAAATAAGGATCGGGAGTACAACATGTTGAAACAATGGTTCCGTAACATCCCCATCGCCGTGCGGGTCACTGCCTGGTACACCATCCTGCTGTGCCTGCTCTTCGTGCTGCTCGGCGGCGCCATGGTGAAGATGAACGACACCCTCCGCATCAGCCTTATGCAGGACACGGTGCACAACCAGCTGGGCAAGGCCGTCAAGACGCCCGACCGGTTCGACGCCTTCGACGACGGCGTCTACACCATCCTGTACGACAACGAAGGCAACGTCATCCGCGGCCAGCTGCCCCAGGGTATGCCTGACGCCGCCAAGCTTCCCTATAAAGGCGAGGGCCCGCGGGAATTCTCGGCGAACGGAAAGACATACCATTACGAGGACCGGCCCGTGGAACCCCGCTACCTGCCCCGGCGCATGGGTCCCGGCATGATGACCGGCAGGAATGGCATGGGCGGCATGGGTATGGGCCGTGGCATGGGTCCCATGGGATCCGGCATGATGGGCGGCATGCACGACGAACACCACGACGTGCCCGCTGCATCCGGCCAGTCCGGCCCCTATGGTTCGGCCGGTAAAACCTACTGGATCCGCAGTGTCACGGCGGAAAGCGACTCGGCCAAGCAGGCGGCCCTGCTGGTCCGCAGCTTCCTGATCCTGATGCCGTTCTTCATCCTGCTGGCCGCTGTCGGCGGCTACCGCATCATCAAGCGCGGGTTCCGGCCCGTGGAGGTCATCAGCGCCACGGCACGCCAAATCGGCGAGGAACAGGACCTGTCCCGCCGCATCGAACTGGCTCCCGGCAAAGACGAGCTGCACCAGATGGCGGGCACCTTCAACACCATGCTGGACCGCCTCGAAGAATCCATGCAGCGGGAAAAGCAGTTCTCGTCCGATGTGTCCCACGAGCTGCGCACGCCCGTTTCCGCCATCATGGCGGAAAGCGAATATGCCGGCAGTTACGCTGAATCCCTCGACGAGGCAAAGGAAAGCTTCCGGACCATCCATGCCCAAAGCAAAAAAATGTCCGTCATGATCAACGAACTGCTGGAACTGACACGCATGGAAAAACCCGATGCCGTGCGCCTCGAACCGCTGGATCTGACACAGCTCCTGCGGGATACCCTGCAGGATTACCGCCTGCTGGCGAGCCAGCAGGATATCCGGCTGACAGCCGACCTGCCGGACCATGCGGCTCCCGTCCGGGGCCATGCCATCCTGCTCCAGCGGGCTGTCGGCAACCTGTTGGACAACGCCCTCAAATTCACGCGCAGCACCATTCTCCTTTCCCTGCAGGAAAAACAGGATTCCTACGTAATTTCCGTGCAGGATGACGGACAAGGAATGGCACCGGATGCCGTGAACAAAGTCTGGGAGCGCTTTTATCAGGCTGACGCTTCCCGCAACCGCAAGACGAACAAAGGCCTTGGCCTGGGCCTCTCCTTCGTCGCCCAGGTGTTGAAAATCCACCACGGCAAGTATCACGCCGCCTCCACCCCGGGCAAAGGCAGCACCTTCTCCCTGGAGCTGCCAAAAAGCTGACGCAGCAAAACCTTGAACAGAAAAACCAAACCGCAGACAACCGGTTTTACCGGTGCCTGCGGTTTTTGTATGTTTCTTTTGTTTACTTCATCTGTTCCTGAACAGACGCCTCTCCCGTTTAATATTCTTAAGGAAATGTTTAGTCTTCGTTTCTGCCTTTTTTCATATTTTTTGAGAAACTGAAAGCGAAGAAAGGGAAAGGAAGGATCTTTATGGAACTGCTGCTAAACCTGATCCGCGGCTTCTGCATGGCCGCAGCCGACAGCGTACCCGGCGTGTCCGGCGGTACCGTTGCCTTCGTACTCGGTTTTTACGACACCTTCATCCGCTCCCTCTATTACCTGTTTCTGGGGAACCGTGAGCAAAAGCGGGAAGGATTGATCTTTCTCGGCAAACTCGGTGTGGGCTGGGTTATCGGAATGAGTTCTTCCGTCCTGCTGCTCGGCAGCCTGTTCACGACGCACATCTACGAACTGAGTTCCCTCTTCCTGGGCCTGTCCCTCTTTTCCCTGCCCCTCATCTACCGCGAAGAAAAGGAGGCGTTAAAAGAGAAACGGAACCTTATCTGGCTCGTCCCGGGCATTGCCATCCCCCTCCTTCTCCCGTTTCTGAATCCGGTGTCCGGCCACGGACCCGGCGTTGATATATCGCAGCTTTCCCTGTCCCTCGGAATCTATATCTTCGCAGCCGCCATAGTAGCCATCAGCGCCATGGTACTGCCCGGCATTTCCGGCTCCACCATGCTGCTCATCTTCGGTCTTTACGTGCCTGTCATCAGCGCCGTCCGGGACGCGCTGCACCTGAACTTTGCCGGCCTGCCGGCCCTGGTCATCTTTTGTCTGGGCATCGTGACCGGCATCACTTGCGTCATCCGCCTGGTGAAAAACGCGCTCCAGGACCATCGTTCCGCCATGATCTACTTCATCCTCGGCCTGCTGATCGGGTCGCTCTTCACCATCGTGAACGGTCCGACGACCCTCAAGGTGCCCCAGCCGGCTATGACCTGGGCCACGTTCAGCCTGGTGTACTTTTTGCTGGGCGGTGCCCTGCTGGCCATCCTGAACCGGTTCAAGCAGCTGATGTCGGCCTGATGCAGAAAAACAAAAAAATTTTCTCCGTATTAATTTTCGTTTAATCTTCCTCCCCTATGATACAGGTAAAGGCAAGGAAAAAAGAAACCAACCCTGCTGCTGAACCTGCTAATAAAAAGGAGGAACATAAAATGGATGAAAACCTGAATGAAAACAAAGAGACGCTCAATACCCCGGAAGAAGAAAAGGAAACCCGCTGGTCCCGGATCCGCCGCGTCATTACGCCGAAACGGATGAAACAGGCCGGTGCCGCTGTTGTACTGCTGGCCGTACTGGGTGTCGGCGGAAGCGCCTACACGCATTACCAGCACGGCATCGCCCGCGCGCAGGCCATGAAAACCCGCAGCAACATCCTCTCCAACCTCGCCGCCAAGGAAAACATTCAGCTGATTTCGGCTGACCAGGCACGCCAGGTTGTGGCAGAAGCCCTGGGCACGGATGCCGCTTCCCTGAAGATCGACTCTGTCATGCTGGACACGCCGGGGTTCGGCCAGGACAAACGTTTCAAGAAGGATAAGGACGACGGCGGCCGCAAAGAGTTCCGGGAAAAAGCCGGAGCCCGTTTTGATAACGGCCGCCGGGAAGGCCGTCCGGTACAGTTCGCAAAAGAACGCCGCGGCGACGGCCCGCGGGCCATGGAATGGGAACGCGGCCGGGATAACGACAACGAAGAAGCTTACTGCGGCGGCTGGGGTCCCGGCTACGGCAGACGCGGTGACGGATACGGTCCGTGCGGCGGTCCCTGGGGCGATGGCTATCATCGCGGCTACGAAGGCCGGCGCTACCGTGACGACGACCGGCAGGAAGAAGCCGCCCCCATGCCTGGCAGTTTGAAACAGGCACCGGAACAGGCCGGCCCGTCCGCCCAGGCACCCGGTTCCACCCAGGCGCCGGCTCCCAAACAGGGCCTGGCTTCCCCGGACGCTCCGAAAGGCGTCACGATGGCTGACCGCCAGAGCCTGGCCAACCGGCCCTTGTTCTACAAAGTACGCTGCAACACCGGCAATTCCGAGGCCTCGTTCCTCGTGGACGCCCGCAGCGGCAAAATCCTGAACACGGCCGTACGGCCGCAGAAAACCTTTCTGGCCAAACTCTTCTGACGCTTACGGCTGGAAGCAATTCCTTATGCACAACCAGAAACCAAACAGACACTGAGACATAAATCCCCCCTCTGAATCCTCTCCTCAAAAAGGCGCCCTGCCCGGCCTCGTTTCTCCCCCTGAGACCGGCGCAAGGCGCCTTTCCGTCTGCTTCCTTTTTACTTTTTCCCCTGCAGGTCCGTCACTTTCCCAGGTAAAGCACCTGGAGCGGATCGCCGCCATCCCCGCGGCGGCTGCCCTGCCGGTCGTAGCGTTCTTTGACCTCCGGCGTGGTCGGCAGCAGGCGGGCTACCATGGTTCCGTGAAACAGGAACAGCACTTCCACAAAGAACGTGTTGTCCACTTTATCGTAAACACGCCCGGCCGACCATGTCCCCCGCACAGTCGTCGACCAGGCATTGGCCAGGTAGCCGATTTTTCCAGAAGCCGGGGCCATCGCGAAAATGGCCTCGCTGTCCACCGGGTTGTCCGGTTCCTTCACGCAGCACAGCACGTCGCCGCAGAAAAAGTTCCCGTGGTCATAGTGCTTTGTCCCTGTCACCGTCACGTACACCGGCGCTTCCTGTTCTTCGTTTTTCCGTTCTTCCGTCCCGGACATCATAACCGTTTCCTCCTTCCGTTTTCTACATCATACAGCCTGGCCCGGACACATTATGTCGCATGCAAAATAAGCGGAGAAAATTTATTTTTCCGCTATTCGTGCTATACTGTAAGAAGAGTTCCAAGCAAGGAGGTATTTCAATTATGAAGAAAATCGCCATCATCCGCTGCCACGATGTCAGCATGCGCTGCGGCGCCACGGGCTGCCTGCGGGCGTTCAATGAAAAAGACAAGGCCTTTGCGCCATACGGTGACGAAGAGCTGCGGCTCGTCAGCCTCATGACGTGCAACGGCTGCGGCCAGACCGTGGAAAACGATCCGGGCCTGAAAAAGAAGCTGGACCGCTTGATTGAAAAACAGGTCGATGTGGTTCATCTGAGCCACTGCACGAGCAAAAAGGACAAGGACAATCCCGACAACCGTCATACTTGTCCGTGGATCGTCAAAATTGCCGATTACCTGAAACAGAACGGCATCCAGGTCGTGGAAGGCACCCACTGAGGGCCTGTCCCGAACCACCGGAGAAGGGCTGCGCGGAATACAGTTGATACTGCATTCCGTGACAGTCCTTTTTTGTGTGCCCGAAACCGGCTGCGGAACAAAAAAATTTTGTATTCTGCCCTTCCATTGCTTAAAATTTATTCCTAAAAGTATTATAATATTAAAGGTATTATAATCTTATTGATATAGAATATCATTAATAGCCGGGCGGCATCCGGGCGGAGCCGTCGGGAAAGGAGATTTCCATGGAGCTGAAAATTATTTACATGACCAACCACGACCGGCGCTACGCCGCCATGCGCAAGGCATGCGGCGAGCTGCAGGAAGAGGGGCGGATATCCGACCTCTGCATCCCGGTTCTGGCTGAACGCTCCAGCGACTGGAATGCGTCGTGGGAACGCAAGTTCACCGGTGCGTCCCTGGTCATGATCCATTTTATGAAGAACGCCTCGAAGAGTCCATTCTGGAAGGCCTGCCGGAGCTTTTTGGAGGCTCACGGCATTCCGTACTTCCTGGATTCCGTCAAGGGAGACGCGGCAGAGCACAGTACTGCCATCGAAACCAGTGTCCTGCATCAGTTCCGCCTGTATTTCCTCTATGGCGGCAACACCAATTACCGGAACGTCTGGCTCTATGCCACGGCCCTCTGCGCCCCCGGGACGGCGCAGCCGGAAGCACCGAAGCCTTTTGCCTGGGCCGGCATTTACGATCCGGAGCAGGAAGAGCGCTACACCACTGACGCCGAAGCCTACCGGGCAGCGCACTGCGCCGCGGACAAACCGGTCGTGGGGCTGCTTTTCTACCGCGACGAATGGATCTGGGGCGACCTGTCGTACCAAGATGCCCTGATCCGGGCCCTGCAGGCACGGGGCTGCCAGGTCCTGCCTGTTTTTGCCAACAGTTTTCTCGATACATCGGCCGGGATGCCGTCCTTATCCGACGTGTTCGACCATTACTTTTTCCATAAGGGCAAACCGGTGCCGGATGTCCTGATCAATACCATGAAATTTTCCCTCACGGGCAGCGGCCGCATGAACCCGGCGAAGCTCCAGGAGCTCGGCGTGCCCGTTCTGGATGCGTACACGCTGCTCGTCCCGGAGCAGGATTGGCGGAAGAACCCCGAAGGCCTCAATGCCGTCGAAGAGTCCATTGCCGTGGCCATGCCGGAACTGGACGGCGTGATTCACGGTGTTCCTGTCGCCGGCAGGGTGCGGGAAGCCGACGGGGCGGTCCACTTTACGCCCTTGCCCGAACGCATCGAACGGATGGCGGCCAAAGCGGCCAAGTGGGCCCGCCTGCACCGCCTGCCCAACAAAGACAAGAAAATCGCCTTGATTTTCCATAACTATCCTGCCAAAAACTCCAATATCGGCAGCGCCTCCGGCCTGGACACGATGGAAAGCGCCATCCGCCTCCTGCGGCGCATGAAGGAAACAGGCTACACGGTGGACTTCATCCCGCCCGACACGGAAGACCTTGTCCGCCTCATGACCTCCCACGCCACGAACGATATATCGTCCCTGACGGAAGAGCAGGCCGAAGCCTGCCAGAAACTGAAAGCGTCGGATTACCGCGCCTTTTTCGAGAGCCTGGCGCCGGAAGCGCAGGCCAAAATGACGAAACAATGGGGCGAAGCACCGGGCGATGTCATGCTGTCCGAAGCCGGGGACATCCTCGTACCGGGGACCATGGACGGCAACCTGTTCCTGAGCGTACAGCCGTCGCGCCAGTACGGCATGGACCCTGCCAAAGCGTACCATGATCCGTATATTGCGCCGACCCACCAGTACCTGGCCTTCTATTACTGGCTGCGCGAAGTCTGGAAGGCCGACGCCGTCATCCATTTCGGCACCCACGGCAACCTGGAATGGCTGCCCGGCAAGAGCACGGGCCTGGACGAAGCCAGCTATCCCGACATTGCCCTGGGCGATTTACCGAACATCTACCCGTACCATATGACGATCACCGGCGAAGGCATGATTGCCAAGCGCCGCGCCGCAGCCTGCCTGATCGGCTATCTGCCGGCGCCCCTTACGGATGCCGGTGCCTACGACGAAATTGCGGAACTGGAAAAGACGCTGGACGAATATGTCCGGTTGAAAGAAGCGGGCAGCGACGTGTCCGACATGAATCAGTCCATCCTGGACCTGGTGCGGAAAGCCAAACTGGAGCAGGATGTCCCCTACGACGCTTCCCGGCCCTTTGAAGAGTATACGGCCTCGCTCCATGACTATATCGAGGAATTGAAAGACAGCGAAGTCCACGCCGGACTGCATATCCTGGGCCAGCCTCCCGAAGGGACCCTGCTCACGGACAGCATCTTGCAGCTGCTGCGCCTTTCCAACGGCGACGTGGATTCCATTTACGAATTGTGGGCTGCCAAATACGGCACCACGCCGGACTGGATTCAGAGCCACGCGGCGGAAATCATGCCCTGCGGGATGACCGGCGGCGCCCTGATGGACCAGATCCGCCGCGAAACGCGGAAAGTCATTGCCACCTTGCAGGAAGGCAGCTTTACGGAAGAAGCCCTCGCAACAGCCCTCGCCCTGCCGGAGCTGCAGGCGGCCGACCCCGTGTCCGCCCCGCTGCCGGATGGCTGGACCGCCAAAGCCGAAGCCTTGCTGCGCTTTGTGAACACCGAAGTATACCCGCGTCTGGCGCGTACGACCGAGGAAATGGACCACACGCTGGACGCCCTCTCCGGACGCTTCGTGCCGCCCGGACCTTCGGGTTCCCCCAACGCCGGCGGGGTCCGTCTCCTGCCGTCGGGGCGCAATTTCTACGGGGTCGATCCCCGCGCCCTGCCCTCGCCGGCAGGCTGGAAACTGGGTGTCCGCCTGGCGGACAAGATGGTGGAAAAGTTCATCGCCACCCAGGGCCAGTATCCGGAAAACATCGGCATGGTCCTCTGGTCCGGCCCGAATATGCGCTCCTCCGGCCAGGACATCGCCGAATTCCTGTACCTGCTCGGCGTGCGTCCGGTCTGGCAGAAAGGCAGTCTCCATGTGCGCGGCCTGGAAATCATTCCCCTGTCGGAGCTGAAACGTCCCCGCATCGACGTGACAGGCCGTATCAGCGGCCTCTTCCGGGATACGCTGCCCCAGCTGGCCGAGCTGATGGACAAGGCCGTCCTGCTGGCAGCCTCGCAGGAAGAGGCACCGGAAGACAATTTCGTCCGCAAACATATCCAGGAAGACACACAGCTGCTGGAAGACAAAGGCGTGTCGGCAGACGACGCCTGGCGGAGCGCGGCCTACCGGATTTTCGGCAACGCACCCGGTACCTACGGCGCCGGCGTCAATACCGTCCTCGATTCCCACAACTGGGAAACCCAGGACGACCTGGCGAAGGTCTATGTCCGCTGGGGCGGCCATGTCTTCGGCGGCGGAACCCGCGGGGAATTCCATCCGGAACTGTTCCAGCGCCGTCTGGCCCAGCTGGACCTGACCATCAAAAACGAAGAAAACCATGAAAGCAACATTCTGAGTTCCGATGACTACAACGCATTTCACGGCGGCATGATTTCCGCCGTCAAGAGCCTGGGCGGCAAAACGCCGCAGTCCTACGTAGGCGACAGCAGCAACCGCTCGGCCGTCGGCGTCCGGACCGTGCAGGAGGAAATGCGCCGTGTCTTCCACGCGGAATCCATGAACCCGAAATATATCGAAGGCCTCATGAAACACGGCTACAAGGGTGCGACGGATCTGGCCAACCGCCTCTCCATCAGCTTCCAGTGGGATGCGACAAGCGATGTCATGGACGATTCCATGTACGAGCAGTACGCCCAGAAATACGCCCTGGATCCGAAGATGCAGCAATGGATGAAGAAAGTCAATCCCTGGGCACTGCAGAGCATTGCCGAAACACTGTTGGAGGCCGACCAGCGCCAGATGTGGAACGCCAATGACGAAACGAAAGACGAGCTGCAGCAATTGTATCTGTCCGTAGAAGGAGAATTGGAAGATGACGGCGATGACGACGAATAAACCGCCGCTGCAGGAAACAGGCCTGCCCCCTGTCCGCATGCTGGTCCTGACCCTGACGGGCCGCTGCAATTTCGCCTGCCGGTATTGCTACGCCGCCTCCGTGGCTGCCGAAGACATGGACGAGGACACGGCGGTGGCCGCCGTCCACCTGGCCGGACGCGGGGGAAAGCGTTTCCTGCTGCAGTTTTCCGGAGGAGAACCGCTGCTGTGCTTCCCCTTGATTCAGAAGCTGATCCGCGTCGTGGAAGAAAATCACTACGACGCCCAAATGCAGCTGCAGACCAACGGGTCCCTGCTTACTCCGGAAATCGGACGTTATCTGTTTGACCACCAGGTCGGCCTCGGCCTTTCCTGCGACGGGCGCCCCGCCCTCATGGACCGCATGCGCGTGGCCAGGGACGGCTCTTCTTCGTCACGCCTGACGGCCGCCGCGGCGCGGAACCTGGCCGCCCAGGGTATCGGCACGGGGCTGACCTGCGTTGTGACGGCAGACTCCGTCGAAGAGCTGCCGGGCATTGCGGACATGGCCCACTTTTACGGGAATGTGCATCAGGTCGGCTTCGACATCCTGCGGGAACAAGGCCGGGGCGCCGGCATGAAGGCGCCGACGGCGGAAGCCATGACGCGGGCCCTGGAAAAGACCTATGCCCGCATGGAAGCACTGGAAAAGGCAACAGGCCGCAAGGTTCATTTTACGCAGGAAGACCGGGTGCGCCGGCTGGCGCAGACGGGACAGCACGACTTTCCCCAGTGTTACGCCATGCACGGCGAAGCGGCCTTCGTCGACGTTCACGGCGACATCTACGCCTGTTCGTCCCTGGTCGGGCGTCCGGAATACCGCCTCGGCAATGTACGGACCGGACGGGATCCGGAAAAAGTACGGGCCGTGGCGCGGCGGATTCAGGAGGCCATGGCGGAGTGCCGCCACTGTCCTTACTTTCCCCTCTGCGGCGGCGGATGTTTTTCCCGCTGGCTCCGAAAGGACGGCGTTGTACGCCGGGTTGACGCAGAATGCGCCATGAAACAGTTCTTCATTAAAAAATATAAAGAGCATCACAAGGAGGAATTTTCCAAATGAAAAGACAAGGTACCTTTCCCTTCACGGCCATTATCGGCCAGGACACGATGAAAAAAGCCCTGGTGCTGAACGTCGTCAATCCGAAACTCGGCGGCGTCCTGATCCAGGGGGAAAAAGGAACCGCAAAATCGACGGCCGTCCGCGCCCTGGCAGATCTGCTGCCGCCGCGCAGATGCATCAAGGGCTGCCGGTTCCATTGCGACCCCGATGACAGAGCAAACTGGTGTGACGAATGCCAGGAAAAATACGCGACGGAAGAACCGCCGGTGGAACTGCTGCCCATGAAAGTGGTCGAACTGCCCGTCAGCGCCACGGAAGACCGCGTCGTCGGAACCCTGGACATCGAAACCGCCATCCGCGAAGGCAAACGTTCCTTCGAAACGGGTATTCTGGCTGACGCCAACCGCAACATCCTTTACGTAGATGAAATCAATCTCCTCGACGACCATGTGGTCGACGTCCTGCTCGACTCCGCCGCCATGGGCATCAACACGGTGGAACGCGAAGGCATTTCCTACTCCCATCCGGCGCGCTTCTCCCTGGTCGGCACCATGAACCCGGAAGAAGGGGACATCCGCCCGCAGCTTCTCGACCGCTTTGCCTTGTCCGTCAAGGTCGCCGGCGAACAGGATCCGGAACGGCGCGCGGAAATCATCAAACGCCGCCTCGCCTATGAAGCAGATCCGGAACCGTTCCTGGAAAGCTGGAAGGACGAACAGGCCAAGGAAGTCCGCCGCATCGAACGAGCCCGGAAACTGCTCTCCGAAGTGACCTGCTCCAACGATATGCTCCTGCTGGCCGCGAAAATTTCCATCAACCTGGGCGTCGACGGACACCGTGCCGACATCACCCTGATCAAGACGGCCGAAACCATCGCCGCCGTTGCCGGCCACACAGAAGTCACGAAAGAGGATATCCGGGAAGCCTCCAGACTGGCATTGCCGCACCGTATGAGACGCCGTCCGTTCGAAGAACAGAATCTGGACTGGACGGAAGTCGACAAGGTCATTGACGATGAAGCGTAATCTCTTCCCCTTTGCCGCTGTCTGTGGCATGGAAAAGCCCAAAGAAGCCATTCTCCTGACACTGGTCAATCCTTTTGCCGGCGGCCTGCTGCTGTCCGGTGAAAAAGGGACCGGCAAATCGACCCTCGTCCGCAGCGCCCGCGAACTGCTCGCCGACGCGCCGTGGGTCGAAGTCCCCATCAGTATCACGGAAGACCGGCTCTTTGGTTCCATCGACACAGAAGAGGCGATCCGCAGCGGACACAAGAAACTCCTTCCCGGATTGATTGACGAAGCGGATCAGGGGCTGCTTTATATGGACGATGTGAATTTACTGCGCGACGACCTGCTCTCGGCCGTGCTGAACATTCGGGAAGCCGGCGGGTACCGGCTGGAACGGGACGGCCTCTCGGAACAGCGGGATGCTTCCTTTACGGTCCTGGCCGTCATGAATCCCGACAGCGGCACCCTGCCGGCCTCTTCCCTGGACCGGTTCGGCCTGTTCGCCCAGACAGAAGCCGCGCAGGACGACGCGACCCGCCTGGAAATCATCCGCCGCGTCCTCGCCTTTGAAAAAGACGGCCTGGCCTTCCGGTCCCAATGGGCCGGAGAAACGGCGAAACTGCAGGCACAGGTGCAGCAGGCACGGCGCGTGCTGCCTACGGTCACCGTCTCCCCTGCCATGATGCAGCTGGCTGCCGTCTATACCTTGAAAGCCCACGTGGCCGGTCACCGGGCCGATATTTACCTGATTGAGGCGGCCCGGGCGGAAGCGGCCCTCGCCGGCCGTTCTTACGTGCTGCCCAAGGACCTGGAAAAGGCGGCGGAATTCGTGCTGCCCCACCGTATGCGGAAAGCCGAAGAACAGCCGCCCCAACCGGAGGAACAGCCGCAGGAAGAACCGCCGGAAAACCAGGAGCAGGACCGGCAGACTCCGGACAACCAGCAAGAGTCTCCCGACGACAATGACTTTGCCCGCCCGCCGCAGGAAGAACCGCCGCAAATCGACACGGAAGACCACGAAGGAAACGACAGCACGGATGCGGACCACTCCGGCATGGCGAACCCCCAGGGTGCCAGCCGGGAGCGCATCGACGCTGCCGACCTGCGCGTGCATATGCCGCCCATGTGGATCGAACCCGCCAAAACCCGTAAACCGAAAAAAGGCAGCGGCAAACGCAGCCTGACGATTACGGACCTGTCCCAGGGCCGCTACGTGCGGGCAGAAATTCCAAAAGCCAAAACCACGGACATCGCCTTCGACGCCACGCTGCGCGCTGCCGCACCCTACCAGAAAGCCCGGCCTTCCAACGGCTGTGCCGTCGTAATCCGCAAAGAGGACGTGCGCGGCAAGATCCGCGAAAAACGGACCGGCAACATTTTCCTCTTCGTCGTCGACGCCAGCGGCTCCATGGGGGCCCGCGAACGGATGAAGACCGTCAAGGGCGTCATCTTCAAGATCCTGCTCGACGCCTACCAGAAACGGGACCGCGTCGGCATGATCGCGTTCCGGAAAAACCGGGCCGAAGTCCTGCTGCCGGTTACGCGCAGTGTCGACTTTGCCCAGAAAAAGCTGGCCGCCATGCCGACAGGCGGCAAAACGCCCCTGGCCAAAGGCCTGCTCAAAACGGAAGATCTGCTCGACATGCTCTACCGCCAGGACCCGAACCAGGATCCCGTCGTCATTTTGATTACGGACGGACGGGCCACGCGTCCTTTGAACAAGGATACCGACCCGGTCCGTGACGCGATGGAGGAAGCGAAACGCATCGGCCGCCGGAAACTGCCCGTGGCGGTCATCGACACGGAATCGGGCTTCGTAAAGCTCGGCCTCGCGAAAAAGATGGCGAAGGTCATGGGCGCCTCCTACTACCGCGTCGACAAAATTTCCGAAGACCAGCTCCTCCACATCTGGAGGACCACGGCCGGCGCATAAAGGCATAAAAAAAATCCGGAACCGAAGTTCCGGATTTTTTTGTTGTTTCTGTGTTCGGCACCAATCAGCGCTTGCTGTACTGGGAAGCCTTGCGGGCTTTCTTCAAGCCGTATTTGCGACGTTCCTTTTCGCGCGGGTCGCGGGTCATGAGGCCGGCCTTCTTCAGAACCGGACGGAATTCCTCGTCAACCTTTACGAGGGCACGGCTGATGCCGTGACGGATGGCACCGGCCTGGCCGGAGATGCCGCCGCCGATGACGTTGACCAGCACATCGTATTTGTCCTTGGTCTTGGTCAGTTCCAGAGGCTGGTTGACAACCAGTTTCAGGGTTTCCAGACCAAAATAATCGTTCATTTCACGGCCGTTGATGATGACTTTGCCTTCACCCGGTACCAGGCGGACACGGGCAACGGAAGATTTGCGACGGCCGGTCGCACTGTAAACTACTTCTGCCATAATCTTATCTCCTCCTGATTACCGTACGTTGATTTCCAAAACTTCAGGCTTCTGTGCCGCATGCGGATGATCCGGGCCGGCATATACATGAAGCTTGCTGTAAATCTGGTCGCCCAGGCGGTTCTTCGGAATCATGCCGCGGACAGCCATTTCAACCATTCTGACAGGGTTGTTGGCCAGCATATCCTTGGCTACGACATAACGGTCGCCGCCCAGATAGCCGGTGTGATGGAAGTAAACCTTCTGCGTCAGCTTTTTGCCGGTCAGAACTACTTTGTCAGCATTGACGATGATCACATTGTCGCCGGTGTCCACATGCGGGGTGAAGGTCGGTTTGTTCTTGCCGCGCAGGACTTTGGCAACTTCTGCGGCCAGACGGCCCAGAGTTTTATCGGTCGCGTCCACAACGTACCATTTACGTTCAACAGTGGACGGATTTGCCATGAAAGATTTCATACTCAATGTCCCTCCCAGGATTGTTTCGGTTTAAATTACTGATCCAATTGGCGCATCTGCATTGAAGCGGTGCAAATGCTGCAAAACGTGAAGTGATGATGAGTGTTGCACTTTTTCAACGGGGCTAATCGAATCCAAAGCGCAAAATCACGTAAATATATTTTAATCATTTTGTCCGGCCTTGTCAACTAAAAAAACGGAACTTCCTACTAAAAATAGGAAATTCCGTTTCTTGTCCCAAAAAGCGGAGGATGTAGCGGCCGTCCGGCCGGTACATCTCAGGATTCCTTGTCGATGTCGATCAGTTCGTAATGGTCGGCGCCCATGCCCAGATCGTGCATGGCCTGCAGCTGGTGCAGCCCGTGGCGGGACAGGATACGCTCCTTCAGGTCCTTGCTCTTTTCGCCGTCAAAGCCGAAGACGAGGTCGCACGACGCCTGGTCGATGGCGAGGATGTCCGTCGAGGCCATCATGCCCAGATCGGGAATCACCGGGGGTGCGGCACCGACGCCGGCGCAGTCGCAGTCAATGGACATACGGCGCAGCACGTTCAGGTACGTGATATGCTTGCCGAAATGGTCGAGGGTCGCTTTGCCCGAATCGGCCATGCGCTCCATGAATGCGTCCTGCAGTGGCATCTTTCCCCAGGCGTCCCCCGCAGGCGGCATCGGTCCTTCCAGATATCCGTGGACCTGGCGCTTGCCCAGCTGGCCGGACGCGTTGCCGATGGCGATGTTCTTCAGGGAACCGCCGAACTCGCCCATGGCGTGGCCCTTGAAATGGGTCAGGACGATCATGGAATCATAGTTCAGGATATGGCTGCCCAAAAGGATCAGGGGCGTCAACACACCGATGTGCTTCTTCCACATTCCCATATGTTTCGCCTCCCGTGCGTAAACTTATCCGTTCAAATGAAACTTTATCCTACGCAAAACGTACCACGGATGCGGCAGTGCGTCAAGAATTTACCGGACTGCCGTCCATACTTGTTCCGTATGCCGGACCATGCCGGAGATGCATATCATTTCAAGGGACCCGGACGATTTGTCCCGAAGGGTTCCGTATGGTACAATCGGAATTGGAAATCCGGGCCGGCACCTTGCGCCGGTCTTGCATAGAAAGGGGTTTTACCATTGAAAAAAGTAGTTGTCCTCACCACGGGCGGTACCATCGCCATGAAACCGGATCCCGTGTCGGGCGGGCTGATTCCCGCCGTCAGCGGCGACGACCTGGTGGAGGCCGTTCCGGCCCTGAAAGATGTAGCTGCTGTCGAAGTGCACGAATTTTCCAATGTTCCCAGCGGCCACGTGACGCCGCAAATGATGTTCGAACTGGCACAGCAGGTGGACGCGTACGCCGCGCGTCCCGATGTGGACGGCATCGCCATCACCCACGGTACGGACACCATGGAAGAGACGGCGTACATGCTGAGCCTGGTCTGCCGGACGGAAAAGCCGGTCACCATCACCGGTGCCATGCGCGGTGCCAGCGACATGGGCTACGACGGGCCGGCCAACATCCTGGCCGCGGTCCGCGTGGCTGCCTGTGACGCTGCCGCAGGCCGGCGCTGCCTGCTCGTCATGAATGACGAAATCCATGCGGCGGCCGAAGTGACGAAGATGCACACCGTGTCGTGCAGCACCTTCGCTTCTCCCGGCTGGGGTCCTGTCGGCCATGTGTACTACAATGGCGTCGTGTTCCGCCGCACCTGTGAAAACCTGCGCCGCATCGTGACGGACCATATCGAGCCCGATGTGGAACTCCTCAAGGTGGCGACGGGCATGAGCGACCTCTTCTTCCGGGCTGCCGCCGACAAACCCGTGAAAGGCCTCGTCGTCGAAGCTGTCGGCTGCGGCAATGTGCCGCCCACGGTGCTGCACGGCATCGAATACGTGCGCAGCAAAGGCATTCCCGTCGTGCTGGCAAGCCGCGTGCCCGAGGGCAAGGTCGTCCCTGTGTACGGCTACCTGGGCAGCGCGGGCTGGATGAAGCCCCTGGACCTCATCCACGCCGACGAGATCAATGGGCAGAAAGCGCGGCTCAAACTCATGGCCGCCCTGTCCCTCACGCAGGATCTGGAAGAACTGCGTGCCTTTTTCCGGGACGACGTGCAGTGACATCGTCCCCTGCAAACCATAAAACAAGCCCTGAACCAGCGGGTTGAAAAGCGGTACGCCGCCTTACAGCCTTGGTTCAGGGCTCTTTTTTCTGTGATGTTGTCAATGTGACGTCACCGGGACATCAGAAGCGGACTGCCTCTTCCAGGGCCCGGATGGCGCCGCTTTTGACGGGCCGTACTTCGCGTTCTTCGTCCAGATCCGTAAAGACGCACAGGCAGGCGTCGGAAAGGCCGGCCGCCCGGATGGCGGCAGCGTCGAATTCGAGGAGCTTGTCGCCCTGCTTCACGGTCTGGCCCGGTTCCACGAAGACCTGGAACCCGGCACCGTTCATCTGCACCGTGTCGATGCCGATGTGGAGCATGTATTCCAGGCCGTCGGCCGTGCGCAGGCCCAGGGCGTGCTTCGTATCAAAGACGAGGTCGACCGTGCTGTCGCAGGGCGCATATACGGCGGAATCCGTCGGATAGACGAGGAATCCGTCGCCGGTCATCTTTTCGGAAAAGACTTCGTCGGGCGCATCCGTAATGGGATGGAGTTCTCCCGTGAAGGGGGAATTGAAGGATTGTGTCATGGCTGCTGCCTCCTGGTTATACATTCATTCGGACCGGGGTACGTGACGGACGCCAGGTACAGTCCCTGGGCCGGGGCGGCGGCGTTCTCGAAGGCACCCCGCGGCGCTTCCAGTTCCCGGGCGAGGGCGTCCGGGTCCTTGCGGCCCCAGCCGGCCTGCAGCATGGACCACACCAGGTTGCGCACCATATGGTAGACGAACCCGTCCCCCGCGATGCGGTAGACATAGCGTTCCGGCGCGTCAGAATCGTCGTGACGCGTTGCAAGCCCCGGAGCCGGGCACTGGGTCCAGTCCGAAGCAAAAATCGTTTTAACGGGCGATACGGGGGCGCTGCCCGTACTCTGGAACCCGCTGAAGTCATGGGTTCCCAGGATATGGGAAGCGGCGCGGTTCAACAGCGCCAGATCCGGCCGTTCCGTCACCTGCCAGGCGTAGTTCCGCGCGAACGGATCCGGTACGGGCGTGTACTGCACCACATACAGGTATTCCTTGCGCACCACGTCCTTGCGGGCGTTGAAGCCTTCCGGCGCGTCCTCGGCCGCCAGGGCCCGGATATCGGCGGGCAGGTAGGTGTTCAGGGCGCGTACGAGGCGCTCCGTGGGAATGCGCCCTTCCGTCGTGAAGGACACGACCTGCCCCAGGGCGTGCACGCCGGCATCCGTCCGGCCGCTGCCGGTCACCTGGACCGGTTCGCCGCACAGGCGGGACAGGACATCTTCCACCACGTTCTGGATGGCCGGAAAGCGGGTCTGCCGCTGAAAGCCGGCATAGGCCGTGCCGTCGTAGGACAAGGTTATCTTCAAAGTTCGCATAAGTGACTCCTGCCGACTTACAGTTTCGCTGCCAGCGGTCCCCAGCGCAGCAGTACGAGGAAGACGATCATGGCGATGCCGAACACGAAGGCCGCGGCGTCGCCGCCCCGGTAGGCCAGTTGGTGCATGCGCGTGCGCCCTTCCCCGCCGCGGTAGCAGCGCGCCTCCATGGCCACGGCCAGGTCGTCGGCCCGGCGGAAGGCACTGATGAAGAGCGGGATCAGGATGGGCAGCATGTTTTTCGCTTTCTGCAAAATGTTGCCGCTCTGGAAATCGGCCCCGCGCGAGGTCTGGGCCTTGATGATGCGGTCCGTTTCCTCGAGCAGCGTCGGGATGAAGCGCAGGGCGATGGTCATCATCATGGCCAGCTCGTGGGCCGGCACGCCGATGCAGCGGAAGGGCCGCAGCAGCGACTCAATGCCGTCGGTCAGCACAATGGGCGACGTGGTAAACGTCAGGACCGACGAAATCATGAGGAGCAGCATGAGGCGCATGGACATCTTGATGCCCATGGCGATGCCTTCCTGGGTGATGCGGATGAACTTCCACTGGTACAGCACGGTCTCGCCCTGGCCGACGAAGACATGCATGGCCAGGGTCAGCAGAATGATGAAGAGCAGCGGTTTCACGCTCTTGAAGACGAGCAGGAAGGGCAGCTTCGAAATGGCGATGACGAAGAACACCATGACCCAGAGGGCCACGTAGGCCGGCACGCTCTGGGCGAGGAAGATGGCCACAATCAGAAGCAGCGTGACGAGGATCTTGGTCCGCGGGTCCAGGCAGTGGACGAAGCTGTTGCCCGGATAATATTGTCCCAGTGTGATATCTCCCAGCATAGCCTACTTCAGCCCCTTTCTCTTGCGGATCTCCTTCAGCAGGGAGGCCGTGTCCGTCACCGTTTCCGGGATGGCCAGGCCTTTGGCGCGCAAGGCGTCCTTGAGTTTGTATATTTCCGGGATGTCGAGGCCGACATCCTGCAATTCTTTGCGGCGTTCGCGGAACAGGGCGGCCGGTTTGCCGTCCATGATGATACGGCCGTCGTACACGACGAGGAGGCGGTTGGCGAACTGCAGGGCGTCCTCCATGCTGTGCGTGACCATGATGATGCCGATGCCCTGTTTCTTGTACAGGGACAGGATTTCGCGGAACACATCGCGGCGGGCGCCGGGGTCGAGGCCGGCCGACGGCTCGTCCAGAATCAGGTAGTCCGGTTTCATGGAAACGACGCCGGCAATGGCGACGCGGCGCATCTGCCCGCCCGACAGGTTGAAGGGCGAGCGCTGGGCCAGGGCGTCGTAATCGAGGCCGACGAACTGCAGGGCCTCGCGGACGCGCTGTTCCACTTCGTCCTCCGTCAGCCCCAGGTTGCGGGGTCCGAAGGCCACGTCCTCGTAGACCGTTTCGGCGAACAGCTGGTGCTCCGGATACTGGAAGACCATGCCCACCTTGCCGCGGGCGGCGCGGGCTTCCTTCGTCTTGCCGGACAGGTCCGTGCCGTCCAGGAGGGCTTTGCCCTTCGTCGGATGGAGCAGGCCGTTCAGATGCTGGATCAGCGTCGACTTGCCGCTGCCCGTGTGGCCGATGATGGCGACGAATTCGCCTTTTTCAATTGTAAGGGAAATATCGTGGAGCACTTCCTTTTCATAAGGGGTGCCCTTCGAATACGTAAAGGAAACATGTTCCAGTTCGATAGACATATGGTGTCATCCTTTGATTTATTGCACGGGACGGTATCAGGCCAGGGCCTGTGCCAGATCCTCGTTCGTAATGATGCCCTGGGGCAGTTTCATTCCCGTCTTGCGGAGCTCGAAGGCCACTTTGGCGGCCAGGGGCGCTTCCAGACCCAGCTCTTCCAGTTCCTCCACGCGGGAGAAGACTTCCTGCGGCGTACCCTGGAACAGGATACGGCCTTTTTTCATGACGACGACGCGGTCGGCATGGATGGCTTCAACCATGTTGTGGGTGATATAGACGACGGTGATGTGCTTTTCCTTGTTCAGTTTCCGCACCGTGCCGACGATTTCCTTGCGGCCCTGCGGGTCGAGCATGGCCGTCGGCTCGTCGAGGACGATGCAGTTGGAGCCCAAAGCCAGCGTACCGGCGATGGCGACGCGCTGTTTCTGCCCGCCGGACAGAAGGTGCGGCGCCCGGGTGCGGTATTCCGTCATGCCGACGGCCTTCAGGGCATCTTCCACGCGCTGCCGGATTTCGTCCGGCGGCACGCCGATGTTTTCCGGTCCGAAGGCGACGTCTTCTTCCACGACGGCGGCCACAATCTGGTTATCGGGGTTCTGGAAGACCATGCCCACGTTCTGGCGTATCTCCCATAACTTCGTCTCGTCCAGCGTATCCATCCCCTGGATTTTGACGGTGCCTTCCGACGGAAGGAGCAGGGCGTTCAGGTGACGGGCCAGCGTGGATTTGCCGCTGCCGTTGGTGCCGATGACGGCCACGAATTCGCCGGGGCGGATGGCCAGATTGACTTTATCCAGCGCCAGGACCTCGTTGTTCTCCGTGTCCGTGTAAATATGACTCAGGTCCTTGATATCGATGAATGGGGCCTGCTGTTTCGTTTCCATTTCCAGACAACTCCTGTTTCATGGCGGAATCCCGGGACCGGCCCGGGTTCCAAAATGTTGACTACTTTATTATAATGTCCTGCACCGCAAACGTCAACGCTATATTAGGGATGGTTAACAGTGTAAGTCCCGTTGGCATAGGAAAAAGGCGCCGCTGCCCGTTCGGACAGTGACGCCTTTTAATCTGCCTATGTCGGCTGGCTGTTGATTACAGCAGTTCGATGATGGCCATCTCAGCTGCATCGCCGCGACGGGGGCCTACCCGGTAAATGCGGGTGAAGCCGCCCTGGCGCTCCTTGTATTTAGGAGCCAGTTCGTCAAACAGCTTCGTGGTAGCGGTTTCGTCTACCAGGATAGCCAGAGCCTGACGACGAGCGTGCAGATCGCCAACCTTTGCCAGCGTGATCAGTTTTGCAACATTCTTGCTGGTTTCCTTTGCTTTTGCAATGGTGGTTTCGATTCTGCCGTTCAGGATCAGGGCGCTGGACAGGCTGCGGAACAGGGCTTTGCGGTTGCCGGATGCACGGTTCAGTTTTCTGTATGCCATTGATTCCGTCCCCCTTATCAATCTTGGTTATCCCGTAAGGATAACTGCAATTCTTTCAATTTCTTCATAATTTCTTCCAGGGATTTGGTTCCCAGGTTGCGGACTTTCTTCAAGTCTTCTTCCGACTTGTTGATCAGGTCGCCCACGGTATTGATGCCGGCACGGCGCAGGCAGTTGTTGCTGCGCACGGACAGGTCCATCTCTTCGATGGACATGGCCAGCTTCGGATCTTCTTCAGCGGCTGTGGCCGGTTCCGGAACAGTCGCACCAACGATACCGGGTTCCGGTTCCATGACGGTGCTGTTCTGGAACAGTTTCAGGTAGCCGATGAGGATGCCGGAAGCCAGGCTGATGGCGTCATCGGGATTGATGCTGCCGTCGGTCCAGACTTCGAGGGTCAGCTTGTCATAGTTGGTGACGTTGCCGACACGGGTATCCGTAACACCGAATTTTACGCGGGTGATCGGGGAATAAATGGAATCGACCGGAATCCAGCCGATGCCCATCTCTTCACTCTTGTTCTTATCGCAAGGTACATAACCGGTTCCCTTGTCGACGTAGATATCCATCTTGAGGACGGCATCCTTGTCGAGGGTGGCGATGTGCAGCTCCGGATTCAGGATTTCCACATCGCTGTCCGGCTCGATATCACCGGCAGTCACTTCGCATTCACCGGCAGCGTCGATATGGAGCACCTTCGGAGCATTGTCCTGCGTGTTCAGCTTCAGGCACAGGGCCTTGATGTTGAGGATGATATCCGCCACGTCTTCCCGGACGCCGGGAATCGTGGTGAATTCATGCAGGACGCCTTCGATCTTGACGCCTTTTACTGCCGCCCCTTCCAGGGAGGACAGCAAAACGCGGCGGAGGCTGTTGCCCAGGGTGATGCCGTAACCGCGTTCCAGCGGTTCCCAAACGAATTTGCCATAGCGCTTGTCCGCAGAGATTTCGGAAGTAACTAATTTCGGATCAATAATTTCTATCATTCGGAAAGCCTCCTTCTCACGCGTATTACCACAATACGCCAACTGGTTGGTGGCACTTGATGCTCTTTATTACTTGGAATACAGTTCGACGATGGACTGTTCTACAACCGGAACATCAATTTCCTCACGAGTCGGGAAACGATCTACCTTTGCGTTCAGTGCTTCCGCATTCACTACGAGCCAGGCCGGAGCGGTAACAGCGCCCAGTTTTTCGTTCATGCCCTTGAAGTATGCCTTGTTCAGGCTGTTTTCCATTACGGAAACAACGTCACCGGCCTTGACCAGTGCGGACGGAATGTCCACGCGCTTGCCGTTTACGGCAATGTGGCCGTGCGTAACGAGCTGACGAGCCTGACGGCGGGTGGAAGCCAGGCCCATGCGGTAAACCACGTTGTCCAGTCTGCGTTCCAGCAGGATCAGGAGGTTTTCACCGGTGATGCCGGGCATCTTTTTAGCCTTTTCGTAATACAGGCGGAACTGTTTTTCCAGTACGCCGTAAATGAATTTTGCTTTCTGTTTTTCTTTCAGCTGTGCGCCGTATTCGCTGACTTTGTGGTTAGCGTGCAGGAGCTGACGGTGGGATTCTTTGGTGACACCCACGACCGCCGGTTCGATGCCCAGTGCGCGGCAGCGTTTCATAACAGGAACTCTATCAATTGCCATGTAAGTTTACACCTCCTGTAATTATACTCTGCGACGTTTCGGCGGACGGCAGCCGTTGTGCGGAATGGGAGTTACGTCCTTGATGGAGTTGACTTCCAGACCGGTGGCCTGCAAAGCGCGGATAGCTGCTTCACGGCCGGCACCGGGGCCCTTAACGTATACTTCTACGGTCTTCATGCCATGGTCCATAGCTGCCTTGGTAGCGGTTTCAGCTGCCATCTGAGCTGCGAACGGCGTGCTCTTACGGCTGCCGCGGAAGCCCAAGCCACCGGCGGAAGCCCAGCTGATTACGTTACCGTTGAGATCGGAAATAGTAACCAGCGTGTTATTGAAAGTGGATTTGATATGCGCAACGCCGGCAACGACGTTTTTGCTTACTTTTTTCTTCGTACGGACTGCTTTCTTTACTGCCACTTCTTAATACCCTCCTTACTGATTACTTTTTGCCCTGGGTCTTTTTCGGACCCTTGCGGGTACGGGCATTGTTCTTCGTGTTCTGGCCGCGTACGGGCAGGCCTGCACGATGTCTTCTGCCACGGTAGCTCCCGATTTCCACCAGGCGCTTGATGTTCATGGATTCCTCACGGCGGAGGTCACCTTCGACTTTATAGTCTCTGTCGAGTACTTCACGGATCTTAGCGATTTCGCCTTCCGTCAGATCACGGACGCGAGTATCGGGGTTGATACCGGTCTTCGCGAGGATTTCGCGGGATAAGGTAAGACCGATACCGAAAATATAGGGCAGCGCATATTCGATACGCTTGTCATTCGGTAAATCGACACCAGCAATACGTGCCATAATATCAGTGCACCTCCTTCTTAACCTTGTCTCTGTTTATGTTTCGGATTTTCGCAAATAACCATTACGCGGCCTTTGCGCTTGATGATTTTGCATTTATCGCAAATCTTCTTTACAGACGGTCTGACTTTCATTTTTTACCTCCTCAGTGTCTGTGCCGGCTCATTTGAACCGGTAGGTGATTCTTCCACGATTCAGATCGTACGGCGTCAGTTCGACCGTTACGCGGTCGCCCGGCAGGATCTTGATGAAGTTCATGCGGATTTTGCCGGAAATGTGCGCCAGGATCTCATGATTGTTCTGCAGTTTGACCTTGAACATGGCATTCGGTAAAGCTTCCAGAATAGTTCCTTCCACTTCGATTACATCCTGTTTGGACATCGGTTACCTCCCTGCTCTTTCTTCAAGGCCGGCCTTGACATCGGCATATACCTTGTCAATGGCCTGAGTGCCATCGATTTCCATGTAGACGCCCTGTTTCTTGTAGTAATCGATCAGGGGTTCCGTCTGGGAATGATAGGCTTTCAAACGATTCTTGACGGTGGCTTCCTTATCGTCATCACGCTGATAAAGGGAACCGCCGCATTTATCACAGACACCTTCCACTTTGGGCGGATTGAAGGTCACATGGTACGTGGCACCGCAGGATTTGCAGATGCGACGGCCCGTGACGCGGTCCACCAGGTCGCTGTCAGGAACTTCGATGTTCACAACGGCGGTCAGTTTGATGCCCGCATCCTTCAGGATGTCGTCCAAAGCTTCGGCTTGTTCCGTCGTACGGGGGAAGCCGTCCAGGATAAACCCTTTCTTGCATTCCGGCTTGCTCAGCCCTTCGCGTACGATGCCAATGGTTACAACGTCGGGAACGAGCCCGCCGGCATCCATGTATTTCTTGGCTTCTTTTCCCAGTTCCGTGCCCTGCTTGACGGCTGCCCGGAACATATCCCCCGTCGAGATGTGAGGGATCTTATATTCGTCAACAAGCCTTTCAGCCTGAGTACCTTTGCCGGCACCGGGAGGTCCCATTAAAAGAATATGCATAAGTTTTCCTCCTTATCTCATAAAACCTTCGTAATGACGGGTCAATGCCAGGGATTCGATCTGTTTCATCGTATCCAGGGCAACGCCTACGACGATCAGCAGGGACGTACCGCCGAGGTAGATACCTTCGATGCCGGTAATCCATACGACCGCGTGGGGCATCATCGCGATCAGGGCCAGGAAAATGGCACCCGACAGGGTGATGCGGGTCATCACGTTGTCCAGATATTCCGTCGTCGGCGCACCGGGACGCAGGCCCGGCACAAAGCCGCCCATCTTCTTGATGTTGTCGCTCATCTGCTTGATATCCAGCGTAACCGCCGTGTAGAAGAAGGTGAAGAACAGGATCAGGATGATGTACAACGTCGTCTGGAAGGGCGTGCCCCATGCAAAGTACCCTGCAATCTTCTGGACCCACGGCACATTCACGAACTGCGCGATGGTCGCCGGGAACATCAGGAGGGACGAGGCGAAGATGATGGGGATGACGCCTGCCTGGTTGACTTTCAAGGGAATGTAGCTGCTATGACCGCCGTACATTTTACGGCCGACCATACGCTTGGCGTACTGTACGGGCACCTTGCGGACACCCTGGGAAATAGCGACTACAAAAACGATCATTGCCAATGCGATCACGATAAACGCCAGCACATTGATGAGGTTTACCGTTCCTGCGTTCAGGTACTTATGCAGGGTGGACAGTCCGTTCGGGACACGGGAAACGATACCTGCGAAGATGATCAGGGAGATACCGTTGCCGACACCGCGCTGGGTGATTTCCTCGCCTACCCACATAAGGAAGCAGGTTCCTGCCGTCAGCGTGACCACGATCATCAGGATGGAGAAGAACCCCGGATTGATGATGGCGGCGCGCAGGCCGAACGCCATGCCCAGTGCCTGAATGACGGCCAGGCCGACGGTGGAGTACCGCGTAACCATGTTGGTCTTGCGGAACCCTTCCTCGCCTTCCTTGGACCATTCTTCCAGCGTCGGAATGACGACTTTCAGCAGCTGCAGGATGATGGATGCATTGATATAGGGGGTGATGCTCATGGCGAAGACCGAGAACTTGCTCAGGGCGCCGCCGGAGAAAACATCCAGCAGGCCGAACAGGTTGCCGTTGTTGAACAGCTGCTCGATCATGGTGGCATCGACGCCGGGGACAGGAATCTGTACACCCAGGCGGAAGACGCCGAACATCACCATTGTGAAGATGATTTTTCTACGTAATTCGGGGACCCGGTAAATATTAGCAAGGTTTGCTAACATTATCAGATCACCTCAACTTTGCCGCCGGCAGCGGTAATCTTTTCAGCAGCCGTCTTGGAGAAGCCGTTGGCCTGAACGGTCAGTTTCTTGGTCAGCTCGCCGCCGCCCAGGATACGGATACCGTCGCGTACATTCTTCACCAGACCGCATTCGATCAGCATTACCGGTTCAACAACAGTGCCGTCTTCAAAGCGATTCAAGGTCTCCACATTGATTTCTACATAATGTTTGCCGAACTTGTTATAAAAACCTACTTTCGGCAGGCGCAGGTATAACGGTCTCTGGCCGCCTTCAAATCCCGGGCGCTTTACGCCGCCGGAACGGGATTTCTGGCCTTTCTGACCTTTACCGGAGGTCTTGCCCAAACCGGAACCAAGGCCGCGGCCTACACGAACCCGAACTTGCTTGGAGCCCGGTGCGGGACGTAATTCATGTAATTCCATTCGTCAGTCCTCCTAATCTTAAGCTTCTACTTCTTCTACCTTAACGAGATGTTCTACTTTATGGATCATGCCGCGGATGGTAGGATTGTCTTCTTGTACCGCAGTGGTACCGATTTTGCGTAAGCCCAGGGCACGAACGGTGGCCTGCTGGTCTTTCTTATAACCGATCAAGCTGCGGGTCAAAGTGATTTTCAGTTTCTTCATCATTCTTCTCCTTCGCTCTCAATCAGTTCATCAGTTCTTCAACAGTCTTGCCGCGCAGTGCTGCAACTTCGGCAGCGTTCTTCAGGGACTGCAGGCCCTGCAGGGTGGCGCGGACCATGTTGCCGGGGTTATGGGAGCCCTGGCATTTGGTCAGGATATCACGAATACCGGCCAGTTCCATTACGGCACGTACCGGGCCGCCGGCGATGACGCCGGTACCTTCGGAAGCCGGGCGCATGAACACGCGGCCTGCACCGTAAACACCGATGATTTCATGAGGAATGGTGTTGCCGACCATCGGAACCGTGATCAGGTTCTTCTTGGCATCGTCAACGCCTTTACGAATTGCTTCCGGAACTTCGGCAGCTTTGCCCAGGCCCATGCCTACATGGCCCTTTCCGTCACCGACCACAATCAGAGCGGCAAAGGTGAAGCGGCGGCCGCCTTTAACAACTTTCGCAACGCGATTGATGAATACGACCTTTTCGTTAAAGCCGTCATCCGGTTTTTCGCGTCTGTCGCGCTTATCAAAATTAGCCAAAATCCTTCCTCCCTTTGTTAGAATTGCAGGCCAGCTTCGCGAGCTGCTTCTGCCAGTGCGGCGATACGGCCATGATACAGGTAGCCGCCGCGGTCGAATACTACTTTCGTTACGCCTTTGGCCAGCGCCTTTTCAGCAATGGCCTTGCCTACGGCCTTGGCAGCTTCCACGTTGCCGCCGTAGTTTTCGAAACTCTTTTCCACAGTGCTGGCTGCGGCAATCGTTTCGCCCGTTTCATCGTTGATGACCTGTGCGTAGATGTTGCTCAGGGAACGATATACATTCAGACGGGGTCTTTCCGCCGTACCAACGATATATTTGCGGGAACGGATATGACGTTTCTGACGCTTTTCGTTCTTGTTTGCTTTCTTAAACAAGAGGTTTCACTCCCTTCTCAATTACTTCTTAGCCTTTGCGCCGGCTTTGCCGACCTTACGGCGTACATGTTCGCCTTCGTAACGGATACCCTTGCCTTTGTAGGGTTCAGGCGGACGCAGGTTGCGGATTTCGGCTGCAACAGCACCGACCTGTTCCTTGTCCGGACCGCTGACCACAATCTTGTTGGGCTGCGGAACGTCGAAGGTGATGCCCGCAGGCGGTTCCATTACTACAGGATGGGAGAAACCCAGAGTGAAGTTGATGTTTTTGCCCTGTTTTGCGGCACGGTAGCCGACGCCCTGGATTTCCAGGGATTTGCTGAAGCCGTGCGTCACACCTTCGATCATGTTGTTGATCAGGGTGCGGGACAGGCCGTGCAGGGAACGGCTCTCTTTTTCGTCATCGGGACGTTCTACGGTGATGACACCGTTGTCCAGAGTAACCTTCATCGCGTTATGGATGCGACGCTGTAATTCGCCTTTCGGGCCCTTTACAGACACCACATTGTCTTCAACCTTGACCGTTACACCAGCGGGAACGGTAATAGGTTTTTTACCAATTCTAGACACTTAACGGTACCTCCTTATTCGTATTACCAAACGTATGCCAGAACTTCGCCGCCCAGGCCGGCTTTACGTGCTTCCTTGTCGGTCATCAGGCCTTTGGAAGTGGAAATAATCGCGATGCCCAGACCGCCGAGAACCTTCGGCAGCTGATCTTTCTGGGAATAAACGCGCAGGCCGGGTTTGGAAATACGTTTGAGGCCGGAAATTACTTTTTCACGGTTGGCACCGTATTTCAGGCTTACTTTGATAACATTCTGCTTGTTATCGGCTACTACTTCGTAATCTTTGATATATCCTTCGTCCTTTAAAATCGCAGCGATTGCTTCTTTGATTTTAGAGCCGGGGATTTCAACTTTATCGTGATAAACCGAATTTGCATTACGGATACGCGTAAGCATATCGGCGATCGGATCAGTCATTACCATTATTCAATGGCCTCCTTTCTAAAATGCTTCTTACCAACTTGCTTTGGTTACGCCGGGAATTTCGCCCTTGTAGGCGTATTCACGGAAGCAGATGCGGCACATGCCGAACTTACGCATATAAGCATGGGGACGGCCGCAGATTTTGCAGCGATTGTAATGACGAACAGAGAACTTAGGTTCTTTATTCCATTTTTCAATTAAAGCTTTCTTAGCCAAAATTATTTCCTCCTTACTTATGCTGCGAACGGCATGCCGAGGAGACGCAGCAATTCGCGGGCTTCTTCGTCGGTCTTAGCCGTGGTGACGATGATGATGTCCATGCCCTGGACCTTGTCAACCTTGTCGTATTCGATTTCCGGGAAAATCAGCTGTTCCTTCAGGCCCAGCGCGTAGTTGCCGCGGCCGTCGAAGGAAGTGGAGCTTACACCGCGGAAGTCACGTACGCGGGGCAGTGCGATGTTCATCAGTTTGTCGAGGAAATAGTACATGCGGTCGCCGCGCAGCGTCACTTTGGCGCCGATCGGCATACCTTCACGCAGCTTGAAGGCTGCGATGGATTTCTTTGCCTTGGTGATGACGGGCTTCTGGCCGGCAATCTGGGTCAGCTGGGCAACAGCCGTTTCCAGGGCCTTGCTGTTCGTAACAGCTTCGCCGACGCCCATGTTGATGATGACTTTTTCAATCTTGGGGATTTCCATTACGTTCTTATAATGGAATTTATCTACCATAGCCTTAACAGCTTCATTCTTGTATTTTTCTTGCAGTCTGGTATTGGCCATTTAAGTGGTTTCCTCCTTTCCCGGAAATTATTTATCGAGTACTTCGCCGCAGTGCTTGCAAACGCGGACGGACTTGCCGTTTTCCACCTTGTGGGCAATGCGGGTCGGTTTCTTGCATTTGGGGCAGACCACCATGACCTTGCTGGAGCTGATGGCTGCTTCCTTCGTTACGATGCCGCCCTGCGGATTGGTCTGGGACGGTTTGTTGTGACGCTTAACTTTATTTACACCTTCGACGATGACTTTGCCTTTCTTCGGCAGAGCGGTCAGGATTTTGCCTTCCTTGCCTTTGTCCTTGCCGGACAGGACCTGAACGGTATCGCCTTTTTTAACATGGAGCTTTACAGCAGTACTCATGTTTTAAGAACACCTCCTAATGTGCTTTGCGTATTTCTTAGAGCACTTCCGGTGCCAGAGAAATAATCTTCATGAAGTCTTTTTCACGCAGTTCGCGGGCAACAGGCCCGAAGATACGGGTGCCGCGGGGGCTCTTGTCGTCCTTGATCACAACGGCTGCGTTTTCGTCGAAGCGGATATAGGAGCCGTCTTTGCGATGCAGGCCCTTGGTGGAACGAACCACAACAGCCTTGACAACGTCGCCTTTCTTAACAACGCCACCGGGTGCTGCATCCTTAACGGAGCACACGATGATGTCGCCGATATTTGCATATTTCCGGTAGGAACCGCCCATAACGCGGATGCACATAACCTTCTTAGCGCCGGTGTTGTCGCCGACATTAAGAATCGTCTGTTGTTGAATCATGGTTTAACCTCCTGTGCCGGATCGCTCATTCAACCCGGCCGAAACAATTATTTCGCACGCTCTAAGACTTCAACCAGACGCCAGCATTTTTCCTTGGATAACGGACGGGTCTGCACAATCTTTACCAGATCGCCAACGTGAGCGTCATTGTTTTCATCATGAGCCTTAAATTTAATCGTGGTCTTAATGCCTTTTTTGTACAGAGGATGCTGAACGAAACGTTCTACGGCAACAACGATGGTTTTCTGCATCTTGTCGCTGACAACTCTGCCGGTACGGCTAACACGTGTATTTCTTTCTACGGTCACGACTGTTTCCTCCTTAATTGATGTTCAAGCCCTGCGCTCATGCGTTGATTTCGTTCTGGCGCTGTACGGTCTTGATTCTGGCAATGGACTTCTTTACTTCGCGAATCTTAGTCGGGTTTTCGCATTGTCCGGTTGCCATCTGAAAACGTAAGTTGAACAGTTCTTCTTTCAGTTCTGCTAATTTCTTGTCTAAATCTGCAGCAGACAGATCTCTGATTTCATTGATTTTCATCAAGCTTCACCACCCTTTGCTTCAGCGGCGGCTTCAGCCTCCATCTGTGCCTTGGAAACGAACTTCGTCTTGATGGGGAGCTTGTGGCCGGCCAGACGCATAGCTTCGCGAGCGTCAGCTTCGGTTACGCCGCCCATTTCAAACAGGACACGACCGGGTTTAACGACGGCAACCCAGTATTCAGGAGAGCCTTTGCCGGAACCCATACGGGTTTCTGCAGGTTTTGCGGTAATCGGTTTGTCCGGGAAAATCTGGATCCAGACCTGACCACCACGTTTTACGTAACGGGTCATGGCGATACGGGCTGCCTCGATCTGACGGTTGGTGATCCAGGCAGGTTCCAGGGCTACCAGGCCGAATTCGCCATGGACGATCGTGTTGCCGCGCATGGCACGGCCTTTCATACGACCTCTATGCTGTTTACGATGTTTAACTCTGTTCGGTAATAACATGACTGATTATGCCTCCTTTGCGGACGCAGTCTTTGCTGCGGGTTTAGATTCCGGCAGGACTTCACCTTTGTAGATCCATACCTTGACGCCGATGCGGCCGTAAGTCGTATGGGCTTCTGCCGTACCGTAATCGATGTTTGCACGCAGGGTGTGCAGAGGAATGGAACCTTCGCGATAGCTTTCAGCGCGGGCAATTTCAGCACCGCCCAGGCGGCCGCCCAGACGAACGCGGATACCCTTCGCGCCCAGACGCATCGTACGGCCGACAGCCTGCTTCATGGCACGGCGGAAAGCGATACGGCGTTCCAGCTGGGAAGCGATGTTTTCAGCTACCAGGGTGGCATCCATATCAGGCTGCTTTACTTCCTGGATGTTGATGTCGATGTTGGCAGTGGTCATTTTCTTCAGGTCGTTCTTCAGCAGTTCGATGTTGCTGCCCTGACGGCCGATGACCATACCCGGTTTAGCCGTGTAGATGGTGATACGGGCTTTGTTGGAAGCACGTTCGATATCTACTTTGGAAATACCGGACAAGAACAATTTATCTTTAATGAACTCACGAATCTTGATATCTTCCAGTAAGAATTTCTGGTAATCCTTATCAGCGTACCAGTTGGATTCCCAACCTTCGATTACGCCAACGCGGAATCCATGCGGATTAACTTTCTGACCCACTATTGTTTCCCTCCTTATCCGGTCTTATTACTTTTCAGAAACGCATACGGTTACGTGGCTGGAGTGTTTCAAAATCTTGAAAGCCTGTCCGCGGGACCGGGGATGAATACGTTTCATGGTGGGGCCCTGGTCTACGTAGCAAGAAGAAACGACCAGGTTGTCAACGTTCATATCATTGTTGTGTTCAGCATTTGCAACGGCGCTGCGCAGCACCTTTTCGATGACTTCAGAACCGACTTTCGGAGTGAACTGCAGGATAGCGAATGCTTCGTTCACTTTCTTACCGCGGATCAGGTTCATGACGATGCGCAGTTTGCGAGGAGCAATGCGGATATATTTAGCGGTTGCCTTTACTTCCATTGTCTATTCCTCACTTTCCTGCTGCAGCAGTCGTATCTGCAGCCTTTTCATGATGACCCCTGAAGGTGCGGGTAGGAGCGAATTCTCCTAATTTATGGCCTACCATATCTTCGGTAATGAACACCGGAACATGTTTGCGTCCGTCATGAACCGCAATGGTGTGTCCTACGAAGGACGGTAAAATTACAGAAGCACGGGACCAGGTCTTAACAACTTTTTTATCATTAGCGGCATTAAGTGCATCGATCTTTTTAACCAGGGAAGGATGAACATAAGGTCCTTTTTTAACTGATCTAGACACTGATAAGCCTCCTTTCTCTTAACTGTTATTTCGTTCTGCGGCTTAAAATCAGCTTGGTAGAAGCTTTCTTGTTCTTACGCGTACGAGTGCCGAATGCGGATTTGCCCCACGGGGTAACCGGGCGCTTACGGCCTACAGGGCTGTGGCCTTCGCCGCCGCCATGCGGATGGTCATTCGGGTTCATAACTACGCCGCGGTTGGCAGGACGGATACCCAGCCAGCGGGAACGGCCGGCCTTGCCGATCGTGATGTTTTCGAATTCGAGGTTGCCGACCTGGCCGACAGTGGCACGGCAGTTGATGTGTACTTTGCGTACTTCGCCGGAAGGCAGGCGCAGCAGGGCGTAGTCGCCTTCTTTAGCCATCAGCTGGGCAACAGCACCGGCGGAACGGACCATCTGGCCGCCTTTGCCGATCTTCATTTCCACATTGTGTACCAGAGTACCAACGGGGATGTTCTTCAGGGGCAGGCAGTTGCCGGTCTTGATATCGGCATCAGCGCCGCTGACGATCTTGTCGCCAACTTTCAGGCCCAGGGGAGCCAGGATGTAGCGCTTTTCGCCGTCGGCATAGTTGACGAGGGCGATGCGGGCATTGCGGTTCGGATCGTATTCAATCGTAGCTACCGTTGCGGGAATACCATCTTTGTCACGCTTGAAGTCGATGACGCGGTACATTCTCTTGTTGCCGCCGCCCTGATGACGGACGGTCATTTTGCCGGTGTTGTTGCGGCCGGCATGCTTGTTCATTTTTTCCAGCAGCGGGCGATAGGGTTTGTTCGTCGTAATCTCTTCGAAGGAAGACGTGGTGATGAAACGTCTCGAAGGAGAATACGGATTGTAGCTCTTAATAGCCATTGTCATGTCCCTCCTTACATTCCTTCAAATACGGGGATCGTCTGGCCGGCAGCCAGTTTGACGATCGCTTTCTTGTATCCGGAAGTCTTAACGACCATGTTGCCGCGGCGTTTGGTCTTGCCGGGGATGTTCACGGTGGTGACAGCCAGAACTTTCACGTTCCAGATCTTTTCGACAGCCTGGCGGATTTCCGTCTTGCTGGCTTCAGCCGGAACTTCAAAGGTATATTTGTTGTCCTGCATCATGACGGAAGTCTTTTCCGTTACGAGCGGGCGCTTCAATACATCGCGGAGATTAGCAGCCATTATGCAAGTACCTCCTCAATCTTTGCTACGGCATTCTTGTCCAGGAACACCTTGTGGTTGTGCAGCAGGTCAAAGCAGTTCAGGCCGCCGTTGTTGATGACGGTCACTTTGCGCATGTTGCGGGCGGACAGTTCTACGTTCTCATTTTCACCGTCGGTGATGATGAGGTTCTTGGCATCGCTGGAATTGAAAGCTGCCAGCATTTCAACGGTTCTCTTGGTCTTCGGATCGTCGAATGCAAGGTTGTCTACAACGACCAGTTCGCCGGCGGCTACTTTAGCGGACAACGCGCAGCGCAGTGCCAGACGACGTGCTTTACGGGTCATTGCTTTTGCATAGGAACGGGGCTGAGGACCAAAGGTGGTACCGCCGCCAACCCACAGAGGAGAGCGGGTGGAACCAACACGGGCATGGCCCGTGCCCTTCTGTTTCCAGGGTTTCTTGCCGCCGCCGCGTACCATGGCGCGGGTCTTGGTGGCAGAAGTGCCCTGACGCTGATTGGCCAGCTGCATAACGACAGCCTGGTGTACAACGGGTTCGTTGAATTCAACGCCAAATACTTTATCGTTCAGTTCGATTTCTTCACCGGTAGCTTGGCCGGCGATGTTGTATACAGATAACTTCGGCATGTGAAGCATCCTCCTTTCTTTCGCTTTCTATTACTTTGTAACCTTGCTGGTTTCCTTGATTACCACGCAGGTGCCGTTCGCACCGGGGATGGAACCATGTACCAGGATCAGGTTGCGTTCAGCGTCCACCTTGGCGATGGTCAGATGCTGAACCGTCGCGTTCTTGCCGCCCATACGGCCAGGCAGCTTCTTGCCTGCGATAACGCGGCCGCCGGGGCCGGAACGCATGGGGCCGATAGAACCAGGTTCACGATGGGACTTGGAGCCGTGTTTCATCGGGCCACGAGCGAAATTATGAAGTTTGATCGTGCCTGCAAAGCCTCTGCCGCGGGTGATGCCGCTTACGTCAACCAGGTCACCGGCTGCGAAAACATCGGCTTTGATTACGTCACCAACTTTTAAGTCGGACGGAGCGTCCAAACGTAATTCCTTAACAAATTCAGCAGGAGCGATACCTGCTTTTGCGAAGTGGCCTTTCATAGGCTTCGTGACATTCTTTTCACTTACTTCGCCGAAACCAACCTGGATTGCATTGTATCCGTCGGTTTCTTCGGTTTTATTCTGAAGAACGGTGCAAGGACCTGCTAACACAACCGTAACAGGAATGAACTTGCCATCTTCTTCGAAGATCTGGGTCATACCCAGTTTTTTGCCAATAATTCCTTTAGCCATCGTTAGCACCTCCTCACAGTTTGATTTCGATGTCTACACCGGCCGGGAGGTCTAAGCGCATGAGGGCGTCGACCGTCTTCGGGGTCGGTTCCAGAATGTCTACCAGACGTTTGTGAGTGCGCATTTCGAACTGCTCACGGGAATCTTTGTTGACATGCGGGGAACGCAGGATCGTGTAAATGTTCTTTTCCGTAGGCAAGGGAATCGGACCGGAAACCTGAGCACCGGTGCGTTTCGCCGTTTCTACGATTTTGCTAGCGCTCTGATCCAGAGCGGTGTGGTCATACGCTTTGAGGCGTATTCTGATTTTCTGAGTCTTAGCCATTAATTTCTTCCTCCAATCGCCCAGTTTCTGAGAACGGACATACTCCGTGAAAATCTCCCCGTCTGCAAGGCAGGACAGGCAAGCAACCTTTCACATCATCGCAGTGTGTCAAAATAACAGTAAGAATGTGAGGGGCTGTCCTACGCCCCTCACATCAGGGATATAAGATCAAAGATTGTGTACCGGCTGGTAATTATTCGATGATTTCACCAACGACACCGGCGCCAACGGTATGACCGCCTTCGCGGATAGCGAAGCGCAGGCCCTGTTCCATGGCAATCGGGGTGATCAGGGTGATTTCCATGTCGACGTTATCGCCAGGCATTACCATTTCCGTGCCTTCCGGCAGCTTTACCGTACCGGTTACGTCGGTCGTACGGAAGTAGAACTGCGGACGATAGCCGTTGAAGAACGGGGTATGACGGCCGCCTTCTTCCTTCTTCAGTACGTAAACCTGACCCTTGAAGTGCGTGTGCGGATGTACCGTGCCCGGTTTTGCCAGGACCTGGCCGCGTTCTACTTCTTTGCGGTCGATACCACGCAGCAGTGCGCCGACGTTATCACCGGCCAGTGCTTCGTCCAGGGTCTTGCGGAACATTTCCAGGCCCGTGATGACCGTGGACTTCTTTTCGTCCTTCAGGCCGACGATTTCTGCCGGGTCACCGACATGAGCTGCGCCGCGTTCGATACGGCCCGTTGCTACGGTGCCGCGGCCCGTAATCGTGAATACGTCTTCTACAGGCATCAGGAACGGTTTGTCCGTCGGGCGTTCCGGAGTCGGAATGTAGCTGTCGACGGCATCCATCAGTTCCAGAATCTTCTTTTCATATTCCTTGTCGCCTTCCAGCGCTTTCAGCGCGGAGCCGACGACGATGGGGATTTCGTCTCCCGGATAGCCGTAGCTGCTCAGCAGGTCGCGGACTTCCATTTCTACCAGTTCGATCAGTTCCGGATCGTCTACCATGTCGGCCTTGTTCAGGAATACGACCATGGCAGGTACGCCTACCTGACGGGCCAGCAGGATGTGTTCGCGGGTCTGCGGCATCGGGCCGTCAGCAGCGGATACAACCAGGATTGCGCCGTCCATCTGGGCTGCGCCGGTGATCATGTTCTTGACGTAGTCAGCATGGCCCGGGCAGTCGACATGCGCGTAATGGCGCTTGTCGGTTTCATATTCAACATGTGCCGTGTTGATCGTGATACCACGTTCTCTTTCTTCCGGCGCCTTGTCGATCATGTCGTATGCCATGAATTCAGCGTCGCCCTTTTCAGCCAGCACTTTCGTGATTGCTGCGGTCAGGGTCGTTTTGCCGTGATCGACGTGACCGATGGTACCGATGTTGACATGCGGTTTCGTTCTTTCGTAATGAGCCTTTGCCATTCTTGTTTCCTCCTTAGTGAGTGAATTTGGGATTTATAATTTTTTTGAACAAGGAAGGTCAGGAATCAATCCTTCGTTCCTTTATTCTTTTCAACGATTTCCTCGGCAATCGCCTTCGGAACTTCTTCGTAGTGGTCGACCTGCATGGTGTAGGTGCCACGGCCCTGGGTCTTGGAACGCAGGTCCGTTGCGTAACCGAACATGGTGGCCAGCGGAACGAAGGAGTGGATGACCTGGGCACCGTTGCGTGCTTCCATGCCATCGATGCGGCCGCGGCGGGAGTTGATGTCGCCGATGACGTCGCCCATGTAGGTTTCGGGGACCGTCACATCGACCTTCATGTAAGGTTCGAGCAGGACCGGATCCGCTTTTTCAGCACCGGCCTTGAAGCCCATGGAACCTGCAATCTTGAAGGCCATTTCGGAAGAGTCGACTTCGTGGTAGGAGCCGTCGTAAACGGTGACGCCGATGTCGACCATCGGATAACCGGCTACGATGCCGTTTTCCATTGCTTCCTTGACGCCGGCTTCGATCGGGGCGATATATTCTTTCGGAATTGCACCGCCGATGACCTTGTTTTCAAACTTGAAGCCTTCGCCAGGCTGCAGCGGGGTGAGTTCCAGCCAGCAATGGCCGTACTGACCTTTACCACCGGTCTGACGGATGAATTTACCTTCGGCCTTGACATCCTTGCGGATGGTTTCGCGGTAAGCAACCTGCGGATTGCCGACGTTGCAGCCGACTTTGAATTCGCGGAGCAGACGGTCGACGATGATGTCCAGATGCAGCTCGCCCATACCGGAAATGATGGTCTGTGCCGTTTCCGGATCGGTGCGTACGCGGAAGGTCGGGTCTTCTTCGGCCAGTTTCTGAAGGGCGATGCCCATCTTTTCCTGGTCGGCTTTCGTCTTCGGTTCGACGGCGACGGAAATTACCGGATCGGGGAATACCATGGATTCCAGGATGATCGGGGCTTTTTCGTCGCACAGCGTGTCGCCCGTGGTGGTGTATTTCAGGCCTACAGCGGCGGCAATGTCGCCAGAGTAGGCTTCCGGAATTTCTTCGCGGTGGTTGGCATGCATCAGCAGGATACGGCCCATGCGTTCGCGTTTATCCTTGGTGGAGTTGTAAACGTAGGAACCGGCCGATACGGTGCCGGAATACACGCGGAAGAAGCCGAGCTTGCCGACGAAGGGGTCCGTCGCAATCTTGAAAGCCAGGGCTGCGAACGGTTCGTTGTCATCGGTCGGGCGGGTTTCTTCTTCGCCGGTCTCGGGGTTGGTGCCTTTGACGTGGGCGATGTCCACAGGGGACGGCAGGTAATCGACTACGCAGTCCAGCAGGGGCTGGATGCCTTTGTTCTTATAGGAAGAACCGCAGATTACCGGGTGCAGTTTGCAGGCGCAGGTCTCTTTGCGGATGGCGGCTTTCAGCTCGTCATTCGTGATTTCCTCGCCTTCCAGGTATTTCATCATGAGGTCGTCGTCGCCTTCGGCAACGGTTTCGACCAGTTTATCACGATATTCCTGGGCCTGCTCTTTGTATTCGTCGGGGATATCGGTGAATTCCTCTTCCTTGCCCAGGGCATCATCATAGGTGATGGCCTGCATGCGGATCAGGTCGATCATGCCTTTGAAGTTGTCTTCGGCACCCATCGGGATCTGCAGGGCAACGGGATTGGCGTTCAGGCGGTCCTTCATCATGTCCATGACACGGAAGAAGTCGGCGCCGACGATATCCATCTTATTTACATAAGCCATACGGGGAACATCGTATTCGTCAGCCTGGCGCCATACGGTTTCAGACTGGGGTTCAACGCCGCCCTTTGCGGAGAAGACGGCGATGGTGCCGTCCAGCACGCGCAGGGAACGCTGTACTTCGACCGTGAAGTCAACGTGGCCCGGGGTGTCGATGATGTTGATACGATGGGTTTCATACTGCTTCTGGGAGCCATTCCACAGGCAGGTGGTGGCAGCAGAAGTGATGGTGATACCGCGTTCCTGTTCCTGAACCATCCAGTCCATGGTGGCAGCACCGTCATGAACTTCGCCAATCTTATGGGTCTTGCCGGTGTAGAACAGGATACGTTCCGTCGTGGTGGTCTTACCGGCATCGATGTGTGCCATGATGCCGATGTTTCTCGTTCTCTCAAGCGGAATTAATCTACCCACTCTTTTATCCTCCTCAAAACAAATAAAACAGGATCAGGCCATTACCAGCGGTAATGTGCAAATGCTTTGTTTGCTTCGGCCATCTTATGGGTATCTTCGCGCTTCTTTACAGCAGCGCCGGTTCCGTTTGCAGCGTCCATGATTTCGCCGGCTACGCGGTCGCACATGGTCTTTTCACCACGCAGACGTGCGTAGTTGACCAGCCAGCGGATACCCAGCGTGGTCTTGCGTTCTGCACGGACTTCAACAGGAACCTGGTAGTTGGCGCCGCCTACACGACGTGCCCGTACTTCGAGGACAGGCATTACGTTCTTCATAGCTGCATCAAATACTTCCAAGGGATCCTTACCCGTTTTTGCGCGGATAACGTCAAATGCATCATATACGATGCGTTCAGCAACGCCCTTCTTGCCGTCGAGCATTACCTTGTTAATGAATCTCGTCAATAATTTAGAACCGTACACCGGATCCGGCAGTACGTCTCTTTTCGGAACAGAGCCTTTTCTCGGCATGCTTTTTCACTCCTTTATATCAATCGTAAGTTCTTTGTGATGGTTGGTTTCCGCTAAAGAATTATTTCTTGGCTTTAGCGCGTTTTGCACCGTACTTGGAACGGCCCTGGTTGCGGTTGGCAACGCCGGCAGTATCCAGAGAACCACGAATGATATGGTAACGCACGCCAGGCAGGTCCTTAACACGGCCGCCTCTGATCAGAACAACGGAATGCTCCTGCAGATTGTGACCGATGCCCGGGATATAAGCCGTTACTTCGATACCGTTGGTCAAACGGACACGAGCAACTTTACGCAGTGCAGAGTTAGGTTTTTTCGGGGTCGTGGTGTACACACGGGTGCATACGCCGCGTTTCTGCGGGCAGTTTTTCAATGCCGGTGCAGTGGATTTGGTGGTCAGAACCTCTCTGCCTTTGCGGATCAGCTGATTAATTGTAGGCATATCGGGCACCTCCTTTCTATCAATTAGATTTAGTATTTATAAAAACTCCGGTTGCCCGAAGTCCCTATCAGGCTTTCAGTATCGCCGCCGCGGAAGCTCCTGCATGGATGCCGCAAGCTTTGCCGAGGGCCTGCATCGTTTCACAGGAAACGACTTCGATTCCCTGGTTTTCGCATTCCGTCCGGATCGGACCGGTCAGACGGGCATCGGCATCGTCTGCAAGAAACACGGTGATGGCCTGTTTCCGCTGCAGCGCTTTGCCGGTCTGTTTGACGCCGACAACCTTGCGGGCCGCCGTCGCCAGCGCTTCCAGATTCATGCTGTTCACTCCTTAAATGGGCATACTTTCTGCGTGATACTGGGATATTGTAACATCTCTTACAAACCATGTCAATATATTTTTCATAATTTTTTTCGCCGTCAGCAATGGATTTATGCGATTCCTTTATTCCACGTTCCCACGTGTTTCATTCATCCGGTCCCAACGAAGAAAAAATTCCTTGAAACGGGCCTCCGGACGGCACATCCAACGCTGCCGCGCCCCGAAAAAGACACAACCACAGAATATACTGTTTTTAAGGAAATGGCAAGCGATATGCCATGACATATAAAAATTATATGGATTTTCACTACTGATATGCATAATAAGTATAATTTAAGCATCGTCATAACTAACAACTATAGTGCAATTTAGGTATGCCGGGCTCCCTATGACGCGTCCTCCGCCTTCCTGGACCTGCTGAAGGAAGACCTGGACACAGACTGACCGGATCATCCGTCCCGTCCGGAAAACAAAACAGACAGCAAAAAAAACGGAACCGTTGTAAAAACGGTTCCGTTTTTCGTTTGCTTTACAGGAGATTTTACCGTGCCGTGTCCGTGTTGATGGGCACTTCGTCAGCGCTGCAGTCCTGCAGGTACTTGACGCCGATATCGCGATAACGGCGCATACCCGTGCCGGCAGGAATCAGTTTGCCGATGATGACGTTTTCCTTGAGGCCCAGCAGCGGATCGACCTTGCCCTTGATGGCCGCGTCCGTGAGGACACGGGTCGTTTCCTGGAAGGAAGCGGCAGAGAGGAAGGAATCCGTAGCCAGGGAGGCTTTCGTGATGCCCAGCAGGATCGGTTTGCCTTTGGCCGGTTTCTTGCCGGCATCGATGGCGATGGTGTTGTTCTCGTTGAACTCGGCCACGTCGATATCTTCACCCGGCAGCATGTTCGTGTCGCCGGCGTCCTCGATGCGTACCTTGCGGAGCATCTGGCGCACCATGACTTCGATATGCTTGTCGTTGATACCTACGCCCTGGGACTTGTAGACGCTCAGGACCTGCTGCACAATGTAGCGCTGCGTTGCCTTGAGGCCGCAGATGCGCAGAATATCGTGCGGGTTCAGGGAGCCTTCGGTCAGGCGGTCGCCTTTCTGGATTTCCTGGCCTTCCGTAACGGACAGTTTCGCACCGTAGGGGATCTGGTAGGTCATTTCGACCACTTCGTCCTCCGGTTTGCCCGTGACGATGACCTTACGCAGTTTGGCGCCGTTGTCTTCGACGATATGGACCGTACCGGCGTTCTCGGACAGGATGCCCGGATGTTTCGGTTTGCGTGCCTCGAACAGTTCCTCGACACGCGGCAGGCCCTGGGTGATATCGTCGGCACCGGCTACGCCGCCCGTATGGAACGTACGCATGGTCAGCTGCGTGCCCGGTTCGCCGATGGCCTGTGCCGCGATGGTGCCGACTGCTTCGCCGACATCGACATTGCGGTCCGTAGCCAGGTTGCGGCCGTAGCACTTGCGGCATACGCCGTATTTGGATTTGCAGGTAAGTACGGAACGGATCTTGACCGTATCCCGCAGGGAAGCGATCTGTTTCGCCATGGGTTCCGTAATGTAGTCGTTCAGATGGAAGACGACGTTGCCGTCGGCATCCGTAATGTCTTCTGCCAGCGTGCGGCCCGTGATGCGTTCCTCCAGGGATTCGATTTCCGCGCCGTTTTCGGTGATGGCCGTGACATCGATGCCTTCCACTTCGTTGTTGCGGATGGAGACGGTCGTTACGGTGCCGTCCTTCAGGACTTTGTCCGCATCAGCTTCCGTAAAGGTGTCGCCGGCCTTAACGAAGATTTCGCCCGCTGCGTTCACGACATCTTCCGCTGCTTCGCGGCCGACATAATGATGCATAAGGATTTCGCGGATGGCCGCATTGGCTTCGCTGTCCGGAATGTTGATCGTAATGTCTTCGCGGTCTTCCGTCAGCTGGCCGTCTTCGTCGACGGTGTAGACGCTGATGTCCGTCACTTTGGCTTCCATGAGGCGGTTGTACAGGTCGTTCGTGATCTTCGTATCCGCTTCGGCTACCATTTCACCCGTTTCGCCGTTCACGATACCAGCGGCGAGGACGCGGCCGATGACGGTGGCACGCATCTTCTTGGCGCTGGCGCCGAGGGCCTTCTTGACCAGGCGGGCGCGTTCGCGTACCAGGTCCAGCGTGGAAATGTCGCAGTCCTCTTCGCGGACGATGACATCCTGCGCGACGTCGACCAGGCGGCGGGTCAGGTAACCGGAGTCTGCCGTACGCAGTGCCGTGTCGGCCAGGCCTTTGCGGGCGCCGTGGCTGGAAATGAAGTATTCCAAAATGGTCAGGCCTTCGCGGAAGTTGGCCTTTACAGGGCGGTCGATGATACGGCCCGAAGGATCGGCCATCAGGCCGCGCATGCCGGCCAGCTGTTTGATCTGGTCGATACTGCCGCGGGCGCCGGAGTCAGCCATCATGGCGATGGGGTTGAACTTGTCCTTGGCGTTCATGTCCTTCAGCAGGTCGGCCACATCGTCCGTTGCCTTGTTCCAGATATCGACGACCTTTTTGTACCGTTCGTCGTTGGTCATGAGGCCGCGGCGGTACATGGCTTCGGTCTTGTCGACCAGTTTTTCGGATTTGGCGATGATTTCCTGTTTGCCTTCCGGCACGTGGATATCGGAGACGGCGATGGACAGGCCCGATTTGCAGGCATTGTCATAGCCCATCTTCTTGACGATATCCAGCACGTTGGCCGTGCCCAGGTTGCCGTAGAGCTTGTGTGCCTTGGCGACCAGCTTGCCCAGTTCCTTCTTCGTGATCAGCTGGCCCAGGTGCCAGTATTCATGGCCGTTCTCGTCGGTGCGTTTGCTGTAGTAACGCAGTTCCGTCGGCAGGGCTTCGTTGTAGATGGCGTTGCCGATGGTGGTGTCGACGAGGCTGTAGCCTTCATTGCTCGGTTCCGGATAAATGTCTTTGTTGGGGATGCGGATGGTGATCTTGGCTTCGACGTCGATGAAATGGCGGTCGTAAGCCATGAGGGCTTCGTCCATGCTGCTGAACCGTTTGCCCTCGCCCTTCGCACCGGGTTTCTCGATGGTCAGGTAGTAGGCGCCCAGCACCATGTCCTGCGTCGGAACGGCGACAGGTTTGCCGTCCTTCGGGGCCAGGATGTTGTTTACGGACAGCATGATCATGCGGGCTTCGGCCTGTGCTTCCACGGACAGGGGCAGATGGACTGCCATCTGGTCACCGTCGAAGTCGGCGTTGTAAGCCGTGCAGACCAGCGGATGCAGCGTAATGGCGCGGCCTTCGGTCAGGATCGGCTCGAAAGCCTGAATGCCCAGGCGGTGCAGCGTCGGTGCGCGGTTCAGGAGGACCGGATGTTCCTTGATGACTTCTTCCAGAACGTCCCAGACTTCCGTCGTCGGGCGCTCCACCATGCGTTTTGCCGCACGGATGTTGCGGGACGGGTCATTGTCCTGCAGGCGCTTCATGACGAAGGGTTTGAACAGTTCCAGTGCCATTTCCTTCGGCAGGCCGCACTGGTGCATCTTCATTTCCGGGCCGACGACGATAACGGAACGGCCGGAGTAGTCGACACGTTTGCCCAGCAGGTTCTGGCGGAAACGGCCCTGTTTGCCTTTCAGCATGTCGGACAGGGACTTGAGGGGACGGTTGCCGGGGCCCGTGACAGGGCGGCCGCGGCGGCCGTTATCGATGAGGGCGTCCACGGCTTCCTGCAGCATACGCTTTTCATTGCGGACGATGATGTCCGGCGCATGGAGGTCCAGCAGCCGTTTCAGACGGTTGTTGCGGTTGATGACGCGGCGGTACAGGTCGTTCAGGTCGCTCGTTGCGAAGCGGCCGCCGTCAAGCTGTACCATGGGGCGCAGATCAGGCGGGATGACGGGGATGACATCGAGAATCATCCAGGACGGTTTGTTGCCGGACTTCTGGAAGGCTTCCGCCACTTCCAGGCGGCGTACGATGCGGACCTTCTTCTGGCCGCTGGCGTCCTTCAGTTCTTCCCGCAGTTCCGTGACGAGTTTGTCCACGTCGATTTCTTCGAGCAGTTCCTTGACCGCGGCGGCGCCCATTTCGGCGCGGAAAGCGCCTTTGCCGTACTTATCGACGGCGCTCTTGTATTCCGCTTCCGTGAGGAGCTGTTTCTTGGTCAGGCCCGTTTCGCCCGGATCCAGTACGATGAAGTTGACAAAGTACAGGACGCGTTCCAGGGCGCGGGGAGAAATATCGAGGATCAGGCCCATGCGGCTCGGAATCCCTTTGAAGTACCAGATATGGGAAACCGGGGTGGCCAGTTCGATGTGGCCCATGCGGTCGCGGCGCACTTTGGCGCGCGTCACTTCGACGCCGCACTTGTCGCAGACAATGCCCTTGTAACGGATGCGTTTGTATTTGCCGCAATGGCACTCCCAGTCCTTGACAGGTCCGAAGATGCGTTCGCAGAACAAGCCGTCCGTTTCCGGTTTCAGGGTTCTATAGTTGATGGTTTCAGGCTTCTTTACTTCGCCGTGCGACCAGGATCTGATCAATTCCGGAGAAGCCAGGCCAATTCGCATAGAGTGAAAATTGTTAACGTCTAACAAGTACTTCTCTCTCCCTTCTTAGTCATTCTCGTCGACAGGGTCGTTTTCGCTGACTTCGTGATAGCTGTTCAGGTCGGCGCTGTCTTCGTCTTCACTTTCGGATTCGGTACCGTTGTAGATTTCGTCTTCGTTATAGCGTTCGTCGCCGTTGTCCTGGCCTTCCCCGTCCGCGGCCTGGGTTTCAGGCTGCAGTTCCGTGATGGCCTCGGCCGGACCGTCCGCCATATCGTCATCGTCATCCTGCAGGGAGATATCTTCGCCGTCTTCGTCGAGGACACGGATGTCCAGGCCGATACTCTGCAATTCCTTGACCAATACCTTGAAGGATTCGGGAACACCCGGTTCGGGGATGTTCTCGCCTTTGACGATGGCTTCGTAAGTCTTGACACGGCCTACGACATCGTCGGATTTCACGGTCAGGATTTCCTGCAGCGTATAGGCGGCGCCATACGCTTCCAGCGCCCAGACTTCCATTTCGCCGAAACGCTGGCCGCCGAACTGGGCTTTGCCGCCCAACGGCTGCTGCGTTACCAGGGAGTACGGGCCGGTGGAACGGGCATGGATCTTGTCGTCTACCAGGTGATGCAGTTTCAGCATGTATACGCAGCCGACGGTGACCGGGTTGTCGAAGGGTTCGCCCGTACGTCCGTCGTACAGCACGGTCTTGCCGGACGGGTTGATGCCCGACAGCTTGACCATGTTCTGCATATCTTCTTCGTTCGCGCTGTCGAATACGGGCACGGCCATCTTGACGGCGGTCAGGGTGTCATTGCCGGCGCGGCCGATATCGGTCGTCTTCGGCATGCCGTACTTGTCGAAATCGTAGCCCGTGGCGCGCAGTTCTTCTTCCAGGCCTTCCACCTGTTTCTGGATCTTCATGCCCAGATGCAGGCCGGCCCAGCCCAGATGGGTTTCCAGGATCTGGCCGATGTTCATACGGGAAGGTACGCCCAGGGGGTTCAGCACGATCTGGACCGGTTCGCCGTTCGGCAGGAACGGCATATCCTCGCGCGGCAGGATACGGGACACGACACCTTTGTTGCCGTGGCGGCCGGACATCTTGTCGCCTGCGCGGATCTTGCGTTTCTGCGCAATGTGGATGCGGACCTGTTCGTTGACTCCCGGAGGCAGCTCGTCGCCATGTTCGCGGGTAAATACCTTGACGCTGACGATGATGCCCGTTTCGCCGTGGGGAACGCGCAGGGAGCTGTCGCGCTCTTCCCGGGCCTTTTCATTGAACACGGCGCGGACCAGGCGCTCTTCGGCGGACAGTTCCGTTTCGCCTTTCGGCGTCACTTTGCCGACCAGGATATCACCGGGGCGTACTTCGGCACCGATGCGGATGATGCCGCGTTCGTCCAGGTCCTTGCGTGCTTCTTCGGACACGTTCGGGATATCGCGGGTGATCTGTTCCGGTCCCAGTTTCGTATCGCGGGAATCGCATTCGTATTCTTCAATATGGATGGATGTATAGGTATCGTTCTTGACCAGATCTTCGCTCAGGAGCACGGCATCTTCGTAGTTATAGCCTTCCCAGGGCATATAGGCTACGAGGACGTTGTGGCCCAGGGCCAGTTCGCCGCGGTCCGTGGCAGGGCCGTCGGCCAGCACGTCACCGGCTTTGACCTTGTCGCCTTTGTAGACGATGGGGCGCTGGTTGACGCAGGTGCTCTGGTTGGAACGTTTGAATTTCAGGACTTCGTAACGGTCGATGTCGCCGTTTTCCGTGCGGACCTGGATTTCGCTGCCCGTGGCGCGGATGACTTCGCCGTCGTGTTTGGCCAGGATGCAGTTGCCGGAGTCCGTAGCGACCTTGTATTCCATGCCGGTGCCGACGACAGGAGCCTGCGGGGTCAGCAGAGGAACGGCCTGGCGCTGCATGTTGGCGCCCATCAGGGCGCGGTTCGCGTCATCGTGTTCCAGGAACGGGATCAGGGCCGTGGCGATGGACACAACCTGCTTAGGCGAAACGTCCATGTAGTCCACGCGGCTCGGGCTCAGGCTCAGGACATCGTCCTTGCGGCGGGCCGTGACACGTTCGCCCATAAAGTAGCCGTTTTCATCCAACGGTTCGTTGGCCTGTGCGATGATGTACCGGTCTTCTTCATCGGCCGTCAGATAGTCGATGACGTCGGTTACGCGCTTGTGTTCCTTGTCGACGCGGCGGTACGGGGTCTCGATGAAGCCGAAGCGGTTGATGACGCCGAAAGTTGCCAGGGAGCCGATCAGGCCGATGTTCGGGCCTTCAGGGGTCTCAATGGGGCACATACGGCCGTAATGGGAGTTGTGTACGTCGCGAACTTCGTAACCGGCGCGTTCGCGGGACAGGCCGCCGGGTCCCAGGGCGGACAGACGGCGTTTGTGCGTCAGTTCGGCCAGAGGGTTGTTCTGGTCCATGAACTGGGACAGCTGGCTGCTGCCGAAGAATTCCTTGATGGCGGCTACGACCGGACGGATGTTGATCAGGGCCTGCGGCGTGATGACGTCCACGTCCTGAATGGCCATACGTTCGCGGACGACGCGTTCCATGCGGGACAGGCCGATGCGGAACTGGTTCTGCAGCAGTTCGCCGACGCAGCGTACGCGGCGGTTGCCCAGATGGTCGATGTCGTCTTTTTCGCCGTGGCCGTCCATCACGTTCAGCAGGTAGCTGAACGAGGCCAGGATATCTTCCTTGGTGATGGTGCGCAGCTTTTCATCAATGCCCGACGTGAAGATGATGCGGATCTTCTTGCCGTTCAGTTCCTGGATCATGACGCGGTGGATGCCGGCATTGGCGTAAACGCCGCTCTTTTCCACCTTGTCGAGGACATCCTTCGTCATAAGGGTGCCCGTTTCCACGATCACTTCGCCCGTTTCCGTGTCCACGATAGGCTCGGCCAGGGTGCAGTTTTCCAGGCGGCTGCGCCAGCCCAGTTTCTTGTTCAGTTTATAACGGCCTACATAAGCCAGGTCATAGCGCTTGTTATCGAAGAAGGTCTGGTTGATCAGCTGCCTTGCCGTTTCCAGGGCCGCCGGTTCGCCGGGGCGCATCTTCTTGTACAGCTCGATGACCGCTTCGTCGCCGTTGGTCGTCGTATCCTTTTCCAGGGTTGCCTTGACGGCTTCGATGAGGACGATGTTGGAGCCCGGTTTGCCCTTCTTGTCCCCTTCTTCCGCGGAGTCGTCGTCCACATGGCTTTCAATCTGCGTGTCGCCGAAGAAATTCAGGATATCTTCGTTCGTATCCAGTCCCATGATGCGCAGCAGCACAGTGGCAGGGACTTTGCGGGTGCGGTCGACGCGCGCGTAAATGACGTGGTTCAGGTCCGTTTCAAACTCAATCCAGGCGCCGCGGTTCGGAATGACCTGCGTTCCGTAAAGGTAAATGGCGCTGGGGTCCATCTGCTTGTCATAGTAGGCACCGGGGGAACGTACCAGCTGGCTGACGATGACACGTTCCGCACCGTTGATGACGAACGTGCCCGTCGACGTCATCAGCGGGAAATCGCCCATGAATACGCGCGATTCCTTGATTTCACCGGTATCCTTGTACACCAGGCGTACGTTCACGTTCAGGGGAGCGCAGTAGGACGCGTCGCGTTCCTTGCATTCCTCAATCGTGTATTTCGGTTCGCCCAGTTCGAAACTTTCAAAAGAAAGTTCCAGATTTTCGTTGAAATCCTTAATCGGGGAGATGTCGTGGAAAATCTCGTTCAGTCCTTCGTTGATGAACCACTCGTAAGATTTGCGCTGCAAATCGATCAAATGGGGCATCGGAATGACTTCGTTGATTTTTCCGAAGCTATACCGTGTTCTGTCACCTGTCTGAACCGGTTTAAACATGTAACCCTTCACTCCTTATTCTCATTAAGTCAGGCAATACAAAACCAAGTACGTTGCCAAGGGTCAAAAAAAACAAGGTCCTTACCTCAAGATACCCTGTTTTCCTCCTTGCGACGAACGTACTTCATTCCTCACGATATGGCGGTCGACGTGAACCACTGCACTGTCCGGCCGTTGTAGTTAGCCTGCGTTTTCAGCATAAGATGCCTTGGAACGGCCCGTGCCGCCCCTTCAGCGGGTATGGTTCTGAAAACCATGGTAGAAAAGGCAAAAAAAGCGCAAAAAGGCGCTTTAAATGTCGGTAAATTATATTACCACATTTTAAGCACCGTCGTCAAGCATTTTTTAATTATTGCGTCCGGTCCAATCCGGAATCCCCTTAGTTAAAAAACCCGGTCCTTTGCAGGACCGGGTTGTAAGGTCGTGTCAGCACACGAAGTTGAAATTACTTAACTTCAACGGTAGCGCCAGCAGCTTCCAGTTTGGATTTAGCTTCTTCAGCGTCAGCTTTGGAAACCTTTTCCTTAACAGCCTTCGGAGCGCCGTCAACCAGAGCCTTAGCTTCTTTCAGGCCCAGGCCGGTCAGTTCGCGGACAGCCTTGATGACAGCGATCTTGCCCTGGCCAGCTTCTTTCAGGATAACGTCGAATTCGGTCTTTTCTTCAGCAGCAGCAGCCGGAGCAGCGCCAGCGGCAGCAACAGCTACCGGAGCAGCAGCGGATACGCCGAATTTTTCTTCCAGAGCCTTTACCAGGTCTGCCAGTTCCAGTACGGACATGTTTTCAATAGCTTCGATGATCTGATCTTTGTTCATTATAATTTCCTCCATGAATTTTTAAAGATTTAAGTTTTAGACTGCCTTATGCAGTGTACACTTTGGGGTTCCGCCCATTAAGCGGACTGTTTTTCTTTTTCCGCGCGAACGGCATCCAGGGCATATACCACTTTGGCAATCGTGCCATGGAGCGTGCGAACCAGACCGGAAATAGGAGCATTCAGGCTGCCCAACATCTTGGCAACCAGCACTTCTTTCGGCGGCAGTGCAGCCAGTGCCTTGATTTCTTCTACGGATACTACTTTGCCTTCGACAACGCCGGCCTTGATGACCAGTTTGTCGTGTTTCTTTGCGAATTCGCTGATAACTTTGCAGGCAGCTACGGCATCCTTCGCGGAAGAGCACAGGGCCGTGTTCTGGGACAGGGATGCATCCAGGTCCAGACCGGCTTCCTTGGCCACAATGGCGATCAGCGTGTTCTTGTAAACGGTGTATTCCGTTTCCGCTTCACGTACCTTGCGGCGCAGTTCCGTATCTTCTGCAACGGACAGGCCGTTGAAGTTTACGAGTACGATGCTCTTGGAATCGGCGAAGACTTTGCGGATTTCCTCCAACTGAGCGGCTTTCTCTGCTTTCGTTTTCAATGAATTTGCACCTCCTTCTTTTCAAATTTTGACTTCTGTATAAATCAAAAAGACCTCTCGGCCGGTGCAGCCGGAGGTCGTTAAATTCTATAACGTCTCCGGCCTCGGCAGGCGTACCGTGAAAAGCACTTACGCGATTGGGCACCTGCTGTCTTTGGCCCGATTATCTTCTGATTTAAAAGGTGTTACTGTTTCTGGATTACTTTGCGTTGTCGGCTTTCAGGACATCAATCGCAATGCCAGGGCCCATGGTCGTGGACATGGTGATGGATTTGATGTACTGGCCTTTCGCGCCTGCCGGTTTGACTTTGATCAGAGTCTGTGCCAGGGCGATGTAGTTGTCCAGAAGATCGGCTTCGCTGAAGGAAGCTTTGCCGATCATAGCCTGTACGTTGCCGGCCTTGTCGGCGCGGTATTCAACTTTACCGGCTTTGATTTCGGAAACGGCCTTCGTAACGTCCATGGTTACGGTGCCGACTTTCGGGTTAGGCATCAAGCCTTTAGGACCAAGGATACGGCCCAGACGGCCAACCTTGCCCATCATGTTCGGAGTAGCTACGCAGACTTCGAAGTCCAGCCAGCCGCCCTGAATCTTGTCAACGAATTCCTGACCGCCAACGTAATCAGCACCAGCGGCTTTTGCTTCTTCCGCTTTAGCGCCTTCGGCAAATACCAGGACCTTCTTGGATTTGCCCGTGCCGTGCGTCAGAACCATAGCACCGCGGACCTGCTGGTCAGCGTACTTGGGGTTGATGCCCAGACGGAACGATACATCGACAGAGCTGTCGAATTTCGTGACTGCGGTCTTCTTCACCAGTTCTACAGCCTCTTTCGGGGAATAGAACTTGTCGGCGTCAATCAGCTTGGCAGCGTCGACGTACTTTTTACCATGCTTGTTCATGTAATGATTCCTCCATGTGGTATTGACGGCTTGCGCCTCCCACAAAATTCCGGTTTCCACCGGCGGCCGCCAATGGCGGGATTCGTCCCTTAGTCGGAGATGACGATGCCCATGCTGCGGGCAGTGCCTTCGACCATGCGGGTTGCTGCTTCCAGATCGGCAGCGTTCAGGTCAGCCATCTTCATCTGCGCGATTTCACGTGCTTTGTCGCGGCTGATCGTAGCGACCTTGTTCTTGTTCGGTTCGCCGGATGCCTTTTCCAGGCCGGCGGCTTTCTTCAGCAGTACGGCCGCAGGGGGCGTCTTGCAGATGAAAGTGAAGGAACGGTCTTCGTAAACGGTAATTACAACAGGAATTACCAGACCAACCTGCTTGGCGGTACGGGCGTTGAAATCCTTGACGAATGCCATGATGTTAACGCCAGCCTGGCCCAGTGCAGGACCTACGGGAGGTGCCGGAGTAGCTTTACCACCAGGTACCTGTAACTTAACAACCTTGGATACTTTCTTTGCCATGTCTATTTACACCTCCTTCTCAGTCGATTTCTTCTACTTGGGTATAACTGATATCAACAGGGGTCTCTCGGCCGAACATGTCAACAAGCACCTTGACCGTGCCATGTTCGTCGTCGATGGCGGATACCACGCCCGTGAAGCCCGCGAAGGGGCCGCTCTTCAGGCGAACCGTCTGTTGTAAGCTTAAATCGATGTGAATCTTGACGGGCGCAGCGGCTTCTTCCTCCGCAGCTTCCTCTTCCTCGCCGGCTTCCGCCACACGGCTGGCCTCCGACAGGATACGATTCACTTCCTCGTCCGACAGCGGTACGGGAATCTTTTTATCCGCGCCAATGAAGCCGGTCACGCCGGGCGTATTGCGGACAACATACCACGTACGGTCGTCCACGATCATTTCCAGCAGCACATAGCCGGGAAACACCTTGCGGGCCACGATACGCTTTTTGCCGTCTTCGTCGACGATTTCCTCATTCTCCATCGGGATCATGATATGGAAGATCTTGTCTTCCAGACCTAAAGAATGGACCTTGCGTTCCAGGTTCGCACTGACCTTATTCTCGTAACCGGAATAAGTATGGATAGCATACCAATGCCTTTTTCCTTTGCCCAGAACTTCAGCATCATTGTTGTTTTCCATAAGTCTTCGGGGTTTCCCCCTGCCTCCTTCGTGCTTACCTCAACAAGAGACGGATGACCGTCGAGAAAACGGTATCCGCAACCCAAATGGCGATTGCTACCAGCGCCACGGCAATCAGGACCACAACGGTATCGACAACCAGTTCATGTTTCGTCGGCCAGGTTACTTTGCGCAGCTCGACCTTGGATTCCTTGAAGAAGTTTACAATTTTCTTTGTGGTGCTTTCTTCCCCCGTGGTTTCCGGAAGTGCCATCTGTTTCACATCCTCATTATCCGATACTGACATGTCGTTTTCGCTTACTTCGTTTCTTTATGTAAGGTTTCTTTTCTGCAATGCGGGCAGTATTTCTTCAGTTCCAGGCGATCCGCCTTGGTCTTCTTGTTCTTCGTCGTTTCGTAATTTCTGTTCTTGCACTCCGTGCATGCCAACGTAATCAAAGTACGCGTCGTTGCCATCGTTGCCACCTCTTTCGCTCTGAAAAATACTCTGGGACAGGATTGTCACTAAATGATAATAACACAGTTGGTTATTTCTGTCAATAAATTTACACTTTCCCTTTTTCTGCCCGTTCTTGGTTGTCAAGACATGTGTTACACTCTTGAATTTGAGAAATACTCTGTTACAACCTGGTTTGGGCTTCTGAATGCTAGGGATGTCTTGGCTGTGCCGTTGTAGCGTTTTTCATGCTTTTCCAC
>Ga0256404_1001089_pt1 | contig 68437 bp, 65 predicted proteins | sample RumenRJG_01DNA_FD_185990 | JGI IMG/M metagenome (GOLD analysis project Ga0256404, IMG submission 185990) | Bovine rumen microbial communities from Lethbridge, Alberta, Canada - RJG_01 | ecosystem: Host-associated > Mammals > Digestive system > Stomach > Rumen | place: Canada: Alberta | collected... | reverse complement strand
CCGAAGTAAAATGAAGAAAAAAGATACAAAGCAAAGGGACCTGCCCAAGCGGACAGGTCCCTTTTACTTATATCGGGTAATATTTATTCCTCGACAGCTGCCTGTGCGGCAGCAATGTTTCCTTTGTATATAGCAATTTCGGTGCATAACTCTAAACAATCTCTAAACAAAATCGGGCAATTTTGCCTTTGTCAATTTTTCGATACTTTTCTATGTCATAGGCAGCTATTTTAATAATAGGTACGCGCATAATACTAATAACATTAATAAGAGGATGCCAAAGACCCATTTGTATTCGTTTAGACCTTGTTGTTGGGAAACAGCCAGTGGTTCGTCAGAAGGAGATTCTTCCTCCTCTTCAATTTTTTCTATTTTCTTAGGAGCCATCATCAGATAGAGAGAACTATGTGAAAGGTTTACGTTGTTTGCTTTGACAATTTTGTCATCGTTCGATTTTTGATTTTTCCCTGCATAATTCAGGAACCCTTCCAGTTTGATAGTATCTCCGTCTTTGATGTTGTATTCCATGAGCTGTTCTTTAAAGTAGTCTTCGATACGGATCATTGTATTTCCCTGTTCATTTGCCAAGTACATATTACCACATTCATCACTGGTAACGACTCCACATAATGAAACATATTTGTTCCATAGAGGATTACTTGTGATGATAAGCTCTTTGGCTTTATCGACGGTATATGTATTCATGACAGGGTGATTACTTATTTCTTAGCATTCAAAAAGTCCTGGTATTGTTTTTGGGATATCATCGTTCCAATCAACTCATTCTTCCATCCCTTTTGAGGTGGCCAGCCCACCCCAAGAATTTCCAGTTGTTTCTTATTGAAACCACCATTGGAGGATAAGCCGTTTTCAATCATCCACTTCGTCAGAAGCACTTGTTCAGTGCATTCCATAACAAACCTTCTGAAGTTGTATTTGATTATCCTACACTTGCCAGGTCTTTTTTATTTTCTTGACGAGGAAGCAGCTGTTCAATAATTCTATTAAGACGCTCTATATCATTTCTGGCGTCTCTGTATTGTTCGTCTTTAAGTTTAATCTGTTGTTTGTAAAATTGAACTTCATCTTCTGCCTTTTTCAGTTTATCTTCTAACTGCTCGATATAACGCTGATTACTCAGATTATACTGTTCGTTCTCAGGAATAGTTCTTATGAGTTCCCCTATTCCTTCTATGAGGTATTCTTCGTTGATTTCCCGGGCAAAGGCCTTTGCGAAATCAAACATGAATTTCTCGGTTGGGTTGTTTCCGCTTCCTTTTACAACCCGACTGATAGTCTCTGGTGTTTTATGTAGAATTTCAGCCAAATCTTTTTGGTTGTCAATTCTTCCTATCTCTTTTAAATATTCGAAGGCTTCAGTAAACCTTTTATATCTTAATTTTTGTTCTTTCTCCATACAATATTCGGTTTTACAGGTTGATGTCTTATTGACATTAAATCAATGAAAAGGGTTAAAATTTCTAAAATATCAAGCATTTTTTGATGAAACTTGACGTAATATCAACTTTTTTCCCTAACTTTGCACAAAATCCAATGCAATTCTATATACAAGTGGATATGCAAATACGGATGCAAAGATACTCAAAACAATGTAAAAATCCAAGTAATATGACAAAATTTAACGCTTTTGAAACAGAATATGAGCGTTTTCTTCGTGAAAGAGCTGAAAATGTCGAGCGTGAGTATTTGAATTACGCCAATGAGATCCTTGCTCACAAGGTTTCTCCGAACCGTATTATAAAGTACCTTGCCGACCGTTTCAGTATGTCTGGCGAAGGTATTAAGACTATCCTGAAGCGTCGTGGCGTATATAAGAGCGCCGAACAGCCTGTGTTCATTAAGAAGGCTACTGACCATCAGACCACCCTACCCTTTGTAGGTGGCACTATCAATACTGAGGCTAATCTATAATATAAAAATAAGGTATATGATGACGTTAAAAGAAGCATTCACCCAGTGGTCCAGCCTTTCAGAAAATAAGGTCTTGGCTTCTAAGAACCGCAATAACATGCAGCAGGTTCTTTTCAATAAGCATGCCTCTATGGATGTTTCGCTTATTGACCGTCATTTTATGGATCTTGTATTGAAGGACTGTAAGGCCGACCACCGCAGTCAGGTCAACGCCTGTTCCGTTATTTGCCATGTTATGAACTGGCTTCACGAGAAAGATCCAAAGACATATCCTGCACCTGACTTCGACTACAATATTGCTTCTGTCAGCTCTGCCCAGCAACCTGCCAAGGTTGCCAAGAGCAAGATTAAGAGAGTTGTAAAGGCTCAGCCGGTAGAAGAACAGTCAGGAGTTTCTGAGAAAGAAAATGTAGAGTCTGCTGAACCATTGGAAACCACGACTATTTCTGAAAATGAAAATCATAATAACATATCCGATATGAAAGAAATCAAAGTAAGAGGCAAGCAGCCTATTCCAGTTGCCCAGCTTGATCCAAAGACCTACGAGGTCATCAAGGTATGGGAATCCCGTAGTCTGGCAGAGCGAGAGTTAGGAGCCTGTAATCTTGACAGAGCTATTAGCAGAAAGCGCATGTCAGCCGGTTTCTTCTGGTGTAATCCAGAAGACGTTGAGAACTTCCAGCCAAATCCCAATTCTCAGGCAGTCAAGACTGGCAAGAGAAATGTTGGTGAAGGTCAGTATCTTCGCCGTCCCGTCGTTCAGATTGACGCTACTACCCATCAGGAGATAGCTCGTTTTGATACCGCCAAGGCTGCTGAGAAATCTCTTAGTATCAGAAATGTGTTACGCGCCATTGACCGCTGTGGTGTTGCTGGTGGTTTCTATTGGGCTTTTGCTGACGAGTTTACACCCGATTGGAAACCTGTTAAGCGTGAAAAAGGCTACCGCCGTGTTGTTCCTCAGACTGTTATCAACAGTCACAAGAATATTACTTCTCAAAAGCCTTCTGTTAAGAAGACTGATAACATTGTCACCACCCCTAAGACTCTCACCGATAAGCAGCGAGAGTTCTTATCCAAGATTTCTGATGATGTCCTTCTCGAAGAGATCCGTCGTCGTGCCAACTGGCATGGATCCGTTCGCATTGATGTTACAACTACTATCAACGAAACATTCTAAACTTCAGATATATGCAAAAGTTCATGATATTACTAACCCCAAAGGACGATGAAGAGCTGGTTATGATGTGGGAGGCCAACTGTGCTGATGTCGAAGCCGCTCAGCAGCAGGCTACCGCCTATTTGGCTATGGCCGGTCCTAAGTATAAGTCAGCTACTGTCTTGTCTAATTTCAAGTCGCCTTTGGCTTGGCGCCAGGCAACTAACCGCATTGTGAATAACTTTAATCTCTGAATTATGCTGCAGCTCACCTTTCCAGACAAGTGTGTTTCCTACGAAACATTCATTAACGACTTGTCGTGTGCGTTGTTGCCAAAGCTCGTCGATGCTTTGTCACACCCAGGAGGTATCGTTTCACAGAACGAAGCCTACCGGCTGTTTGGAAAGTGCAATGTCAACCGATGGGTACGCCAGCAGCGTCTTGTTCCTGTGGCCAAGCGTCCAGGAAAGATTGAATATCGCTACACTGATCTACAGCTATGTCAGCAGCGTGTTCAAGACTATCTCTAAAAGAAAATATTCATTTACTAATAACTTATATTTTATGGTACTTGTTGTAGATAGCATATTTATTGCCTCAAATTCCCCCAAGGCATTAGAATCCCTTGCCGGTGAGGTTAGGAAGACTATCCACCATGCTTTTGAAGATGAAAACTCTCTTAACAGGTTTATCGGTGGAATAGAGTCATCCGTTAAGGCTCTCAATCTTCGCCGTTCGGTACCGTTGTCGGTGTTTCATACACGGTTTGATGAAGGTGGTTCTCTTAATATACGTCGTTCAGATGTCGATGGTAACGACTATATTCGTCTGCATTACTTCCGCTTGGTAGGACATATCCATGTCTCACAAGACGGACTTACAGTATATCAGCAGGAGTTTATAGAAGAAGTTCATCACGATGTATAAGGTTGTGAAGATAGAGCATACCATAAAGCGTCCTTTATGGCTCATTACCTTACTGATAAGTATGAAGCCATCGCTTTTTGGAAAGAGTCAATCCTACGCCTCTTGCTGTATGGTTCTGAGATATGTCCGCTTTTGCGTTCATTTACTCTTCCATCACAGAACATCAGATAAGGTGTATGTATCAGAAGAAAAAGGAAGTCTGACCCTCTATAACAACAGAAAGAAGGCCTGTATAACATTCAAGATAATTGAAATATAATATGACCATGCGCGATAGAATTTTAGAAAAGACTAATGACGGTCTTAAGATCTTTACCCATTATGTCGGGGAAGATGTTAAGAAGAAGACCTTCTGTAATCCTTTCAGAGGGGACACCTCTCCGTCATGTAAGCTTTACTATCGCAAGAAGAATGGCACCAGCATATATTATATGGTTGACTATGGAGATTCAGACTGGTGTGGAGATTGTTTTAGCATTGCCGCCAAGATCAATCACCTGGACATATACAACGATTTTCCAGAGTTGCTGAAGCTTATTAATAAGGATCTCGACTTGGCTCTTACCGATGATGCTCCCATTAAAGAGCATAAGGCTATTGAGAAGAATGTCAGTCAGCATCTTCCATCTTCTATGCCTCTCAAATTCCGTGCCACCTATCAGAATTTTCACGAATGGGAGCTGAAATACTGGCTACGCTATGGCATCACCAAGGAGATATTGGAAAAGTATCAAGTAAAGAGTATCAATGCTTGTACCTTTTTCCGTTCTGATGGCAGTTCTTTCACTATTCACGGAACCTATATGGAACCGATGTACGGCTACCTTTTCAATAATGGTACAGGTATCAAGGTTTATAGACCTTTTTCAAAGCTCCGCTTTATGTATGCCGGTAACCTGCCCAAACCGTATGTTTTCGGACGGGAAAATCTCTCAACCGCTACTGACCAGAAGTATATTCTTCTGACAGGTGGAGAAAAGGATGTGATGACCCTGTCAGCTCATGGTTTCACAGCTATTGCTCTGAATAGCGAGAGTGCTCGTCTCACCGAGGATATGATGTTGTCGCTCAGTCAGCGTTACCAGCATATTATCTTTGCTTATGACTGTGACGAAACAGGTAAGAGAGAGTCACAGCAGCGTGTCTCTGAATATAAAGACCGTTATTCTGTTCACTGTCTGGTTCTTCCTTTAAGTGGAAAGAAAAAAGAGAAGGATGTCAGTGATTTCTTCGCTTTAGGTCATTCTTCAGAGGAATATCAGGAACTTATTAACGAAACAATTATAATCAAAACAACATAACATTATGAGCTTATCTACTATTATCCCTATCAGCCCGAATGAGCAAGGCGTTTTCTGTGAGAGTTTATTGGACTCCACCGTTAAGGAAAACCTGAAGACCGTCGGCATCGTGCCGTCGGCAATACCTGACAGTATGAATACCATTCAGCTGCATATCTTTAATAGAGCCGTCAAGGGAGTCGGTTTCCGTAATAACAATGGTGGCATAGAGTTTTACAGTCCTCAGTTCAATGATATTCTTTCTGAGAAGTACAAGAAAGATGCTGAGCTGAGAAAAGCCAAAGAACAGGACTATCTGAGGAAAAACCTCAAAAACTTCCGCTTACCCCACCGTAAGGAAATCGAGAAAAAGCTTTCTGACAGCTCTGCATCCTCTATTGACACAGATGTTGTTCCCACTTTGGCTACCGTTACCTTAAAAGCCCCTGGAGTGCTCTATTTCCAGAAGCGCAAGGGTCAACGGACTAATCAGTGTTGTCTCTTTGCCAATTTCCTTGATTATCTGTCCTATCTGACTATTATGCGTACAGCACCTCACCCTTTGATGGTTGATTGTGACTGTATTGTTATGAACAACGTCCGCAACTTCCCTACAGTTGTTGTTGACAGTGAAAATTACGAGCGAGTATTATGTTTCTTCCCGAATACAACAGTAGGGAATACAATGCTCCAGACCCTCAGAACCAGACGTAAGTCAAGTGTTGTTGATCTATCCTCAATCTATGCTGGTAAGCAGTCTATTAACGAGTATGTACGCTGTCACAAAAATTAGAAGCGATGAATATCAAATGTAAGACCTGTGCTGCTTGTACCCGTTATGGTATTAATCATTTCTGTGGCTACCTCGAAGTCGTGTTAGACGAAAAAGAGGACGTACCAGCACCCTGTGAGCAGCCTTTTATCAATAACGAGAAGTAATGACTACGATAGCAATTATATGTTCCATCGCCCTTTTGGCTCTGGTTATCTCGTATATCTATGAGATTACCCACACCCCGAACAAAGATAAACTTTAGAAGATATGTTACAGACCTATATTTATGCACTGTTAGCTGTTATTCTTACATGGATAGCTGTTGTCCTCATCATCGTAACGTGGATCTGTCTGTCTATAGCTTTCAGTAATCCAGGAAAGGAGGAAGAAAAATGATTGATAATGTCATCAAGTTCTCGCCCCGGAAGACAGACCTCGCTAACTCGTCAGAGATATGGGTTGGTGAGTCCTATGCCTCCAGACGCGACAAGATAGTGTCCTTTATCGAGGAGAATACGGAGTTTCCCCCATCACCGAATATGAAGTATATCCGTGAAGGTATCTTCCGTATTAAGAAGACCACTACGATGGAGCAGCTTCGCCGTCTTGCTGAGCGTATCAAGGAAGAGTGTGTCATTGACTGTTTTCAGATTAGCATCAATCGCCATCTGAATCAGGCAAGAATGCTGTTCGACTGGTATGACTACAAGGAGAACAAATGTTTTTATCTGTTCAGTACCTACCAGATGAATCTCTCGGTATTGATTATCCGTTTTTTGGATCTCCCTTTGCCGTCCAATATCACTCCCCAGTGGCTCAGGTATTTCATATTGAGAGAATACAACGATAACAAGAACTCTTTCAAGGAGCTTCTGGAGCGTTTGAAATATGCCCGACTGAGCAAGAGACAGTTCTTGTTGTTGAATGATATCATTGCATACGCTGAAAATGTATGCCAGGGAATAGTAAAATAGTTTTTATTCACTTTAAATATATCGATTATGTCTAAGAAAAATCCCGCAAAGTTAGAAATTAAGCCCGTTGCATGGGTTGGTGAGATTGTAACGAAGTACCAAGGTTTTATCACCGTGACACGTCCGGATGGTAAGGAAAAGGTGATGACTGGTGAACCTATGCCGTCTGAGGAAGCTGCCAGACAAAGTCTGAGACATGAGGTTATGCAGCGCCGTGATGATATCAATCAGGCCCTTGATGTAGTAAAAGATATTCTGTAACCAATTAATAATAAGTCATTATGAGTAGTTTATTTTTAAGTCCCATTTCCTGGTGTTGTATAGCAATTCTTGTATTGCTGTGTATAGGAATTTTCGTATCTTATGTCAAGGCACCGCCTTCGAATGCCTACATCATTTCCGGTCTCTCCAAGGAACCTCGTGTTCTCATTGGTTCAGGTGGTTTCCGCATTCCGTTCTTTGAGCGTCTTGACGTGGTATATTTGGGTCAGATTTCCGTAGATATCAAGACCGACGTGAGTGTTCCCACCAAGGATTTTATCAATGTTGACGTTGATGCCATTGCCAAGGTACGTGTTACTCCCACCAGTGAAGGAACACGTCTTGCCGCTAAGAACTTCCTGAATATGACACCTCTACAGATTACTGAGCAGCTGAAAGAATCCCTGCAAGGTAACATGCGTGAGATTATCGGTACCCTGGAGCTGAAGCCTCTGAACAATGACCGTGACGGTTTCTCCGACCAAGTCATGAAGAAAGCTTCTCCGGATATGGCCAAGCTGGGTATTGAAATCATCTCCTGTAATATTCAGAATGTCACCGATGAGGAAGGAGCCATCAAGGATCTTGGTGCTGATAACCTTGCTCGCATTAAGAAGGATGCTGCCATCAACCGTGCCACTGCAGAGCGTGACGTGAAGATTGAGGTTGCCAAGGCAGAGAAAGAGTCCAATGATGCCCGTGTCGATGCAGACACCGCGATTGCAGTCAAGAAGAATGACCTGGCTCTGAAGCAGGCTGCCCTAAAGAAACAGGCTGACACTGCCCAGGCTGATGCTGATGCCGCTTATGAGATTCAGAAGCAAGAGCAGCAGAAGACCATCAATATCAAGACTGTAGAAGCTGAGATTGAGAAGACCAAGCAAGAGAAGATCCTTACCCAGGAGCAGGTTGAAATCAAGGCCAATGAGCTGAAGGCTAAGATTGAAAAGCAGGCTGATGCTGATAAGTATAAGGTTGAGAAGAACGCCCTTGCTGAACTGGAGCAGAAAAAGCGCGAAGCCGAGGCTAAGAAGTATGCTATGGAGCAAGAGGCCGCCGGTATTCGTGCAAAAGGTGAAGCCGAGGCTTACGCTATTCAGAAGAAAGGAGAGGCCGAAGCTCTGGCCATGGATAAGAAAGCAGAAGCTTATAAGAAGTATAACAATGCTGCCGTTATCCAGATGTTGGTTGGTGTATTACCCGAAGTTGTCAAGAATGTTGCTGAGCCTATCAGCTCTATCAAGGATGTCCGTGTTTATAGCGGAGGTTCTGATAGTGGTGGTATTGCCTCTATCAGTGGCAATGTACCCGTAGCCATTAAGCAAGCTTTTGATGTCATTCAGTCGGCAACAGGTGTCGATATGGCTGAGATTATGAAGGCTGGCACCTTCGATGCCAAGACCACCCGTAATATCAATTTGGGAGGTCCTGTAGGCAGCCGTGCCGGTGATGTTGTTGACTCTATTATTGAACATCCAGACGCATAATGAACAATGTGGAATGCGCCCCATCGGACGCATTCCCACTCTTATAAAAAAAAACAATGTAATAACGACCCTATCTATGAGAGACTTAGGAATATATAACAATCCTGAACCAAAGAAGAAAAAGGATTCTGGTATTACCAGGAGAGAGTTGTTCTGCATCCTCGCTACGATGTGTATTATGGTATACAGTGCTCTTTATATTTATAAAATTGAAACATCAGAGGTAACACCCTGTGAGCAGCCTGTTCAACAGCAAGAAATCAAACAGACCCGTATGGCTGTTACACTCCCAGACTCTTATAATCCGATATCTCCTATTACCTATCATAACGGTGTCAGGGAAGAGACGATAACAACAAGAGTCATTACAAGCCCTTATATATGGAATTATATCATCAAGGGAGTACAGACCTCCGATAGTATAGTGGTCATCCTCCAGACGGGTGTTACGTCACAGATCCGTGATGGTCATGCTAAGCTATTGATGCAGAATTATGGTGGAAACTGGTTTTATACCGTCTTTGCGGAGGCTTTCGAGAATGAAGCAAAAGCGTATATTCTGCGTCAAGGTTTGAGTTATAATGACTTGAAATATAATGCCCGTCAGGTTAAGTTAGATAAAGAGCTGACAGCGATAGCTAAGAACGTTATTGATAGTCTCTCTGGCGAATCATTACTGCCAATAGATATCCTTAATGTAAGTATCACCTCTGTAGAAAAGAAATGAACGGCAAGAAGTTGAAGGAACTGATAAGCCGTATTCCGGATGATGCCGAGGTGGTTCATCTATGGAACGGTGGTTTCGCCTGGCGAGAGGGCGGCGGTAACCTTCATGCTTATTCGTTCAAACCAGATTTTATTAAAGACAAGTGAATATGGAAAATTTTTTTAGAGGTAGTGAATATCAATTTCAAGTGATGGAAATTGTCATGAAAGTCTGGGAGCAAAAAATGCTTCAGGCAAATGATTGGCAAGATTTCTATCCCATGTTAATTGAAAAAGATAGTAGTAGAGTCGCTAAGATTGACCTAATGGTCGGTCATGGATTGACAGACGAACAAATTTCTGAGTTCAAAAAGTTATGTGAAGAGAAGTTTGGAAAGGGTTGTCCTCCTTCTCTATGTAAGGAAGAAATTTGGAAGAACAAAGAAGCCAAAACACATACCAGGTTTCTTACCTGGAAAGAGAACCGTTCTGTTTGGCCCCATGCGCCATTAAGCGGGACATCATACGGTCTTGATTACGAATGGTATCTTAAAAAGCAAGGAAAAGAATTTCCTGCTGATTTGCTTAGAGCAGGTGAAGTAAGATGTGATGGTGTTATTTACAGACCCATATGGGACACCATGGAGTTTGTTTGTGCTTGTCAAGATGGCATAGCTTGTTCTTTCAAGGATTTGCCTGGTTATTATGTACCACGTAATTGGAGGCCGTAGTTATGAACAATGTAAAACTATTATATATTGACCTGTTTTGCGGTGCTGGTGGCACTTCTACAGGCGTTACGAAAGCACGTCTGAATGGAAAGAAATGTGCCAAGGTGGTTGCTTGTGTCAATCACGATGCGAATGCTATCAAGTCCCATCAGGCCAACCATCCTGACACCCTGCATTTCACTGAGGACATCAGGACTATGGAGTTGAGTCCGTTAGTGAAGCATTTGGATAAGATGAAGAGTAAGTACCCAGATGCCTATGTAGTTTTATGGGCCAGTCTGGAGTGTACCAATTTCAGTAAGGCCAAGGGTGGTCAGCCTCGTGATGCTGACAGCCGCACATTGGCAGAACACCTGTTCCGTTATATCGAGGCCATCAACCCACATTATATTCTGATTGAGAATGTCGAGGAATTTCTCTGTTGGGGTGACTTGGATGCCAATGGCAAGCCAGTCAGCAAAGACCAGGGACGTTCTTACCTGAAGTGGTTGCATAATGTTCAGAACTACGGTTACGACTATGACTATAGGATTCTGAATGCTGCCGACTTCGGTGCTTACACCTCTCGAAAGCGTTTCTTTGGTCAGTTTGCCAAGCAGGGCCTTCCTTTGGTATTTCCTCATCAGACTTATGCTAAGAATGGTGATGAAGGGGGAATGTTCCACCAGTATAAGAAATGGAAGGCTGTCCGTGACGTGTTGGATCTGAATGATGAGGGTACGAGTATCTTCACCAAGAAAAAAACACTCTGTGAAAAGACGCTGGAGCGTATCTATGCCGGTCTTATAAAATTTGTTGCTGGCGGCAAGAAAGAATATGAAGCATGGATATTGAAATACAATTCCATGAACCAGCAGAACCACCACAATGCGCCGTCCATCGACGAGCCATGTCCTACTGTTGCCGTCCAGAATCGGTTAGGTCTTGTCAAGCTGAATTTTCTTAGTAAGCAGTTCAGTGGTGACCCCATGAGTAAGAATCAGAGCGTTGAGCGTCCTGCAGGAGCAGTTACCTGCGTGGATCACCATGCTTTTGTGACTGCCTACTTCGGTAACGGCTATAACAGTTCTATTGAAGAACCCAATCCGACTGTTACTACAAAGGAGCGTCACGCCTTGGTCAGCGTTGATCTGAACGAGCCGATGCCGGATGTTCCCTTGGATAAAGTAACTATTACTTCCAAGCATTTCATAGATAGTCAGTATGGTAATGGCGGTGCATCGTCTATTGAGACTGCATCACCTACTATTGTCAACAATCCAAAGCAAAGTATTGTTTCTGCTGAACGTTTCTTAGCGAACCCGTATTCCTTCAAGAGTAACGGAGGAACTATTGAAAAGCCATGTTGTACGCTTATTGCACACATGGATAAGGCACCACTTTGGTTAGTGACTGCAGAGCATGGTGAGATATGTATTGCTATCTTTGAGAATGACAGTCCTATGACCCGTAAGATCAAGGAGTTCATGGCTATTTATGGAATCATTGATATCAAGATGCGTATGTTGAATATTCAGGAGTTGAAGCGTATTATGGGCTTCCCTGAAGATTATACCCTTATAGGCACTCAGGCAGAGCAGAAGAAATTCATCGGCAATGCCGTTGAGGTGAATATGTCAAGAGTTCTCTGTGAGGCTCTTGCATTAAAGTTATCTGGTATAAAATAATAATATAACAGTTATATGGGTGATTTGAATAAAAATAAAAGCGATTTATACCTTTTCTGTAAAGGTATCGGTTGCGCTTTGCGTGAGCGTTGTCATCGCTATGTTGATGGTCTGCAGATTGGTGAGAATACTCCTGGTTACGGCTGGATGACAGCATGTCCAGAGGAAGAAAGAAGTTGTTTCATGCCGATGGGCGTTAAGTAAAAGGTATTATTATGGCAAGGCTTATATCACGTAGCGAAGCAGCTATGCTGTTAGATGTTGACCGTCAGACCATTTCCAACTGGGTTGAGAAGGGATTGTTGAAAGGTCATTTGGTTGATAATCATTTAAAGATTGACAAAGCTACTATCGAGAAATATTTTGATACGTTGTCGGATTTGGCTTTTATTGAGAAGAGAATTTCTGCTGCTAAGCGTGACCTACAGTTAGCAGAGAGAGAATTATCGAAGAATCTTGATGATACACGCTCTGCCATACACCTGTTAGGTAAGGGCGTTCCTGCTTATCTTCTTAATGAGATCTTTTCAAGTATTATCGAAGCCTGTGGTGAAGATGTATTGGTAGAACGTGAGAAAGTAATCCTCACGATGTTACTCGAAGGAAAGAGCGCCGAAGACGTAGCATATGATTATGGTTTAACCCGTACTCGCATTATGCAGATTGCCAGTCAAGCTATTAGAAAGTTAGCCACTGTGAAATCATATTCTGATTTACGAAAGGAGAATAAACAGCTTACCTTTGAAAGCAATAATTTCCCGATTGTCGTTCAATCGTTTCATAATCGTATAAAAGAGTTAGAGCATATCAATAATATAAATACTGCCCCTGTATCGGAATACGACTATTTATTGGGTGATAAAGGTGGAACCTTTACTACTCTAATGAGTACAAGGGTTGTTGATCTGAGAATCTCTGTTAGGGCTTTAAATTGTCTGAAAGCTGCTGACATAGATACCCTTGGTGACCTTGTAAGAAAAACTAAAACCGACCTGTTAAAGTATCGTAACTTCGGCAAGAAGTCTTTGACGGAACTTGATGATCTATTGGACAGTCTGAATCTTAATTTCGGTATGGATGTAGATGCTATCATTGCAGCCGATACTGAAAAGATGATGTGGGAAAAGAAGTCTAAGGCAATAAATCTTTGATTATGCGTACACCTATCACTTACTACGGAGGAAAGCAGCAGCTCGCCGATACCATCATCGGGATGATGCCGTCTCACAAGATTTATTGTGAGCCATATTTTGGTGGCGGTGCTGTTTTCTTCGCCAAGGGAAAGAGTTATTGTGAAGTCATCAACGATATTGATGACCGGATTATCACGTTCTATGATGTCTGCCAGGACGAAGAGAAGTTTCTGAAGCTCCAGCAGAAGATCCAGAACACCCTTGATAGTGAGCGTGAGTTTATGCGAGCTGATAAGATTTGGCGTCACCCAGAGAACGGCTACAGTGATATTGAAACAGCCTGGGCTGTCTGGTATCAGTGCAATATGGGTTATGGTGGTTCACCTTTAGGTGGTTGGAAGTGGGATAATGGCACCTCTGGCAGCCACGGAGGTATTGTCATGGACAATTACCGCAACCAGTTCAACTACAAGGTTCATGAGCGTCTGAAGCATGTTCAGATTAGCTGTCGTGATGCTCTGAAGGTTATCGCTCAGCGAGACAGTGAAGACACTTTCTTCTTTCTTGATCCACCCTATCCTGGTTGTGAGCAGAAACATTATAGTGGCTTCACCTTCGATGATTTTCAGCAGCTCCTTGATTTGCTCTGTACCGTTAAAGGAAAGTTCATCTTGTGTAACTTTACAAGTCCCATGCTCGATGATTATATCCATCGTCAGGGCTGGCATCTTTTGGAAAAAGACATGCCGTTGAGAGTTGCCAACAGGGTAACGGGAGGTGTAAAGAGAAAGCAAGAACAGCTGGTATGGAATTATGATATACATAAAGGTTTGTTTGAATAAAGATATAAATACATATATATAAAAATATAATAATATGAAGCTGTCAAAAATTACATTTACCGGTCTTGATGACTACACGGAGATGAAGCGTGTAGAAAGTCTCAGTAAGGAATACCCTTACGCAGAGTTTGGTCTTTTGGTATCAAAGGACTGGTTAGAGAATGGAACTCGTTTTCCAGATCCAGAGATTATCTGGGATTTGGCAAAGATGTGGTCAAACCATCCTGTCCCATTGTCTTGTCATCTTTGTGGCAGCCTTGCCAAGGAATCCGCTTATGGAGATTTTTCCAATGTCTTTTCCTTGGTACCTGCAGAACTCTTCCGGATATTCAGTCGTTTCCAGCTGAACGTCTCTCCTATTGGTATCTTTGACGTTCTGCATAGAATGTCCAGGAAAGACTTTGAGGTCATCGCTCAGATGCCATCAGCAGAAATCTGTCGCAGGTTTCTCAAAGGAGGCAGTCCTGCAGGAATGTCTTACCTGTTGGACGCTTCAGGTGGTCGTGGTATTGACAGTCCCATTTCCATACTCGATGCTTCGAATGTTCATATCGGCTATGCTGGAGGTATTGGCCCGGACAATGTAGAGAAGAAGCTTCGTACCCTTTTGTCACACCCCTCTGATGGAACTTTCTGGATCGATATGGAAAGCCGTGTTCGCACGAATGACAAGTTCGATTTGGATAAGGTCGAGGAAGTGTTATGTATCTGTGATAAACTTATTAAGAACCAATAATATTGCTACTATGTCAAGAATCTATGTTTCCAGCAGCTGGAAGAATGAGCTGCAGCCAGCGTTGGTAAACCTTTTGCGCCAGCATGGTCACAAGGTTTACGATTTCCGTCACCCTGAAGGTCGTGATGACAGAAATGTATGGGAAGAGGTCACCCCTCCCCTACACCTGAATACTGCTTATCAGCAGAGTATTCTTACTCCTTCTGACTATGATAAGATGTTATCCCAGAAGGAAGTCCGTGACCGTTTTAATGACCACTTTAATGCCATGTCAGATGCAGACACCTGTGTTCTGCTGTTACCATGTGGACGTTCCTCTCATGTAGAGGCAGGCTATATGGCAGGTGCCGGTAAGCGTGTCTTTGTCTATGACACCTCTACCCATATCACTCCAGAGTTGATGTATTTGACCTTCGACGGTTATTTTCATACCGAAGAAGATTTGTTAGCAGCTCTCAATGAGCCTATCCCTGGTGTTTGCAGGGTTTGTGGATGTACTGACAACAATCCTTGTTACACACCAGATCACGGTCATTGTTGGTGGGTGGAACCCTCTCTGTGTTCTCATTGTGCCGAGTTATGTGATGACCCTCATGAGGATCCTCGCAACCACCCAGAGATTGAACATTGTATTAACGACAGGTCTAACGCTTTTAAATAGAATATTATGATGACGATTATTGCTTTATGTAGTTTCTGTATTGGAGTCATTCTGATACTCATAGGTTTTTTCTACAAGTTCCGTTTTAAGTGGAATACCGTCGTTATTTTAATAATTATCGGTGGTGTATTCTTGACATTTTCTGTTCTTTATGGCACACACGAATTGATTGAGTACGAGCGTGTCCAGCCTGTTGAATATGTTCAACTTAAGCCGAAGAAGGTCTCTTACGAAGGCCACGGCTATCTCGTTTTCCGTTGGAATGTCATCCATGACCCCAACTGTACGTGCCGTCATCCGTTTAACCGTCAGAAAGAGATAGAAAAATGATAATGGAATATGTTCCGTCCTATTTGTTAGGCTCAGGTATTTTGGATCATCCTGCCCGATGGTACATTGTAGGGATGGTCTATTCAAGTCTAACCCTTATATGTCTGATATTCTGGACGTTATGGGTGACATTAGGCACGAATATGGGCATCAAGAATAGGAATTTAAAGTCCATTCTTGGAGTGATTGGTATTATTCTTTTGTATTTGCTTTTCGATTATTGCTCCTGTAAGTACACAGAGATTATGAACAATGAACGGATGGCCCAAAAAGTCTCTGGCACCTGGGACTTCACGTTTAAAGAAGATAGTACTGGTAATATATGTATATATGAAAATATAAAAATAAAATAATAACAATATAAATATTTACCGATATGACAAAAGATATTTCTTTCTATGAGGTGTACCTGACAGTCACCCTCCATGAGCTTCGCTCTCCTAAGGCATCCGATAAGGATTTTATCCGTGAGCGTGCTGCAGCTGCTGAAGAGGAAGCCGAGGTACAGCGTCTTGCAGGACTCAGTCCTGAAGCCGCCCACGAGTGTGCTATAAAAGTTCTTGTTGCCGGTATAGGTGACATGAAAGGTTAATCACTAAATGTAAGCTTTATATGAATACAACTTTAACAGCCGAGCCGTGCTTATTGTTAAGCACCCGATTGACGGAATTTTCTTCTGTGAGGTCACTCCAGAAGGAGTTTGGCTTCAAGGGACTCTCTGTTGCCATTTTCATCCTGACAGAAGTTGCCAAGCATGGCAAAGAGACCAGGTATGATAACCGTTTCAAGGAGGCCGTTGCGCAATTATTTTCTGACATTTCCGTGAACCTTGTGAATATGATTGTTCGCAGGATGGTTCAGTACGGACTGTTGGATCATTCATCTTTTGTGGGAAGTAAGATGATATCTGTTGTTCCTCAGAGTATTCTTAAGAATATGACTGAGTTAGAGAGCAAAAAAGATAATTCTTTTCCATATTATGTTATTTCTTCGGAAGAAACACGGGTTATTTCGGAAGAAACCCAAATAAATTCCAAAGAAAGTACAGACAATAGTTATTCACACCTAAATAATACCGCTTATGGCACGTCCAAAGAAGAAAGGTCTTGAATATTTCACCAATGATGTGAACTTTTATCAGGACATCAAGATACGTAAGCTGATACGCCATAAGGGTATTCAGGCAGTGTCAGTATATCATATCCTCTTATGCCAGATATATTGTAATGGCTATTATATTAAATGGGATGAAGACCTCCCCTTCATACTCAGCGAAGTATCTGGTTTAGAGGAAGATAAGATTATTGAAGCTGTTACTTACTGCTTAGAGATAGGGCTGTTAGACAGTACGCTCTACGAGTCAGAAAAGGTTCTCTCTTCTCGTTCCATTCAGGAGCGATATATTGAGATTTCTGTTGCTGCCAAGCGAAAGTTGGATGACAATCTTCCTTATCTGCTTGTAGATATCCCTGGTAAGCAGGTAAAAGTACAGAAAACCGATGTTTCTTCAGAATTAAATCTCTTTTCTTCGGAAGAAACGCAGGTTATTTCGGAAGTAACCCCGATAAACTCCGAAGAAAGTACACAAAGTAAAGTAAAGGAAAGTAAAGAAGATATCGAATCTTCATTACATTCAGATTCTCCGTCGTCTGACATGCAGACGACCAACAAAAAAGACGAGAAAGAAGAAATAAATTTTCTTGGGTTTATGGATTTCTTCAATCGGACGATGCAGGAACATAATGCCGTCATTGCCACCATCACGGATATGACGAAGAAACGCCGTGAGGCTGTCGGTGCCCGTAGCCGGAAATATGGCAAGGAATCTTTGGAAAAGGTTGTTGTTCTTGCTGCCACGTCTGCTTTTCTGAATGGCGAGAATGACAAATCTTGGGTTGCCGATTTTAACTGGCTTTTCAAACCCAACAATTTTGTGAAGGTTCTCGAAGGAAACTATAATCACGATTTATCAACAAATAATTCGTTTAACTATGGACCAGTCAATAAAAACGGCTATCGCAGCCGTGAGGACATCATCAGCGGATCGCTTGGCATTATCCAGAGAATGTCAACAGAAAGTCCAAAGAGTCTGTCAGACATACCCGTCGTATGAGGATTTCAATCAGAAGAACAATCCTGATACACAGCTGATGTTCGGTTCTGACGAACGTCAGAGTATCATGGGCGACTACTCTACCCTTGTCACTCTTGATATGGCATTGGGTGTAAATACAGCGTCTCGATGGCTTGTCACGTTACTTGGAAACTTGAACATGTTCATTGGAGCCAAGAATATGGATGACAGTCAGACCGAATGGCTTGCCCGTCTGTTGGCTCAGGAATACAAGGATGTGAAGTATTCCGTCATCCAGCTTTTCTTCTACAAGTTCAAGTGTGGCTACTTCGGCAAATTCTACGGCATGGTTGATCCGATGGTCATCACCTGTGCTTTGAAGGATTTCATGGTTGAATGCGAGAACAAGCGCCAGCAATACCTGTGTGAAGAGTATGACCATCGCAAGGCAGAAGAAGACGCAGAGAGGAAGTCCCTCCGTGATCAATGGGATTCCTGCTTGAATGATTTATGGAAAGCGTGTCCTGACGATGAGGGCAAGCATCTGTTTCAGAGTATCGGTTTTATCACTTTCGACAACGAGAATAACATTCTCCTTCTGAAGGTGCGCCGTGAAGAGTATGAACTTATCGAAGGAAAGTATCTTAGTGTTTTCTCTGCTGTCATCAACAAGCACTACCCCAAGGTGAAGGTGCAGTATTCCCTTCATCGCGAGAGTGTGATAACTACTGAGCCACCTGTTGACAAAAAAGCTGAGTATGCAGCCCGTCAGCAGCGTGAGGTTCAACAAGGCATTTCTTCTGCTCATGCTGTTATTGACAACAAGTTAGGACTTGACAGAAAAGAACTTGATGATATGCGTTACGCTTTTAAGCGTCGCTATAAGTATGAGCCGGAAGAGTATTTGAAGTTATACGAAATTGAAGCATCTAAACAGCAATGAGCCAATCAGCAAGATACAGGAAGATGCTAACGGATTCCCGTTGGAGTCATCGACGTTTGGAAATCATGCGCCGTGACGGTTTCCTTTGCCGTCGTTGTGGTGGTAAGGGAAAGCTGAATGTCCATCATCGATGGTACATCTACGGTCGCCAGCCTTGGCAATATTCCGACCGCTGTCTGGTCACTCTTTGTGAGAAATGCCACCGGCATGTTCACTTGATGCGGCATGTCCGCTATGTCCTTTGGCTGGCTCTCTTGTTGACAGCAGCTATCGTGTTACGAATGATGATGAAACAATAGAACAGAATGTTATGATACCTCAGAACATGAACCCAGAACAGTTAAATACGCTGATGACTGATGTCACCAGTCAGTTAGAGCGTACTGGATGTGATTATCTCCTGATGTTGTTGTCAGGGGATGATGAAGCCTCTATTGGCAGTTTCACCCTGAATATGTCCGACCTTGACGCTGCCGCTGCTTTTGTCAGCCAGGCCATCTCGCAAGGCGGTGAGATGGGTAAGAAGTTGCAAGTTCTCTTAGGAAAAGTCAATGCTATGACTTCTGAGTTAGATGATCTGCAGTCTGCTGAGCAGACCGACAACATTCTTCATCGTAAAGGTTTCCACTTATGACTATCCGTGAATTATCCGTTGGCAGTTATGTTCAAGTCAATCTGGGCCGTTATGGGCTGTTGACTGGTATGGTTGGTGAGATTAACAGTCGCCAGTTAGGGATTTTCGTTATTGAGAAGATCCTTGTGCCAGACTTTATCAGAAGGTTCGTTGTCGGGAAGCTTCACCATTTCAAGCTTTTCCGTATTGAAGGCATCTTCATTGATGACTTTCGTCTGAGGCATCTTGGTTTTCTTCCGGCTGATAAGTCAGGCTGGCAGCTGATGTATTACTTTGGCGATATGATATTGTTGTATCGCTACAACAAGAATCGCAAGATAGCCTCTTTTCGCTTTATGTCCGATTTCACCAAGTCCTATACACGGATTACTTGTCATTTCCTTCATGATCTTCAGACTATCATGCGTTTTCTAACTGGTGGTGAGTTGGAGTTTGAATATACGAATACGACAAATTACGAGCAATAACAGTTAGCATTATGGTTACATACAATATCATCCTTTCACAATCTTTCCCCTCCTGGCACCTTCGCCATGGAGAGCCAACATGTTTTGTTGAGCAGTTACGAATGACGAAGCTGCATACCATTCGTGCCAATAGTACCCTTTGGCAGCAGCGTTTTAAGAAGATTCTTGCTGGTGATGCCGAGCTGTGCATCCGTGTGTGGTTAGGTAAGCCCTACCGTTCCAAGACCAAGGAGATTATCCGTCTTGGCAAGGATAGCGGTATCGGCATTCAAGAGCTTCGTTTTGAGAAAGGTCTTTATGACCTCTATTCCCTTCAGTGTCCTGTTGTTGACGGTCATTCTGTCCGTCCCGAGGTGTTAGCCTCCCATGACGGGTTGTCTTACGAAGACTGGCAACACTGGTTCCAGAACTACGACATCAGCCAGTCTATGGCTGTCATTCATTTTACGTCTTTTCGTTATTAACCATACTCGTTATGGAATCCAAGGAATTTGACCAGCTTATAACCTCCGTCAAGGAGCAGCTTGATAAAGAGCATCTGGAATATGCTATTATAGTTCATAATCCAAGTTCTGAAGAGGGTGAATGTATCATTGGCATTCACAGTAAAGATGCCTGCGATACCCTTACCAGTGCTTTGGTTAATGAAGCCTCTGAAAAAAACAAGCTCATCCGTAGCTTTATAGCAGGTATTGTCAGTAAAGTGTTTGTTTTTGCAGCCAAGCGTTTCAATAGTCACTTCAAAAAATCTATCAAAAAAGAGATCAACTACAATTAGATTTGTCATTATGGAACCGATGTTGTTAAACGGAGAATGTCTCTATACTCCTGGCGGTGCTGCCAGAGAGTATGCCGCTGTAGGATGTAATTTCTATCGCGGCTGTCCTTATCAGTGTTTATATTGTTATAATCGGAAAGGTATGACTGCCAAGGTCATGGGCATCGACCATGCCGTGCTGGAGGACTCTTTCACCAAAGAGAAAAACCGTCCAAAGAAATACCGTGACCTTACCTGTGAGGAATATGCCTTTATTTGTTTCCAGAAGGAAGTCTTCAAGTGGCAAGATTATCTCCGTAAGGTAGGTATCTTTTTCTCTTTTTCTACCGACCCGTTGTGTGACGATGCTTTTGCCCTCACGTGGCAGTGTGCGTCTTTCGCCACCAAGGTTTATGGTATTCCTGTTAAGATTCTTACCAAGAATGCAGACTTTACTGCCCATCAGATGTTACTGTTTGATATGGTTCCCAAGGAGCGCCGGAAGATGATTGCCTTTGGCTTCACTCTAACAGGCCGTGATGATTGGGAGCCTTATGCCTCGAAGAATGTCGAGCGCATCCGTCTGATGAGAGTGTTACATGAGAAGGGGTTTCATACCTTCGCCAGTATAGAGCCTATTGTGGACTTCGATAGCAGTCTGGTGTGTGTCAAGCAGACCGTTAGGTTCTGTGACCAGTATTTGATTGGTTTGATGTCATCCAGACATGCCAATGGTCTTGACCCTTATTCAAAGGAGAAATGCAGTGATTTCATTTATGATGCTGACCAGCTGATGCTTTCTTCCTATACCCAGAAACAGACCCGCAACATGTCCAGGATCTACTGGAAGGAGAGTATCAGGAAGTTCATGGAGGATGATGCTTTTGCTATGCAGATTCTCGACCATTCTCCTGTAAGTGTTAAGAGTAGCTGGAGTCTATTTACAAAAACCGATATTTTATGATTGACAGCATTATCTATTGGACAGGAGTGATGGTTTGGATATTTATATCCGCCATCCTCCTTGTCTTGTTGGTTCTGGCCATGGAACAGTTTTGGAACAGGACGTTATCTGTTTCTTTGGAAAATATCCGTTTTGGACTGTTCGGCAGCAGTAAGAAGGGTTTCCGCTATTATGAACGCTGGGATATGATTTACCATCGTCCTGGTCTTCATAAACACTGGACTAAGAAACGACATAACTACAGCCGTTTTGCTTATAAGCGGCTGGTTAGGGAAGCAAGAAAAGAAAGCCGCTTGCCCCAAAAGGTACCCCTTTTTTGAGGGTATAAAAGTGCTCTTTTACTATGAATATTAGTCCTGCAGGTTCTCATAGGGATATATATCCCACTCCTGCAGGGCTTCGTCTGGTGTGCAGCCATGATCCATAGCCTGTAATACTTCCCATTCAAGGCCGTATTTCTTTGCCATTACCAGTGCTTCTGCCCTGGTGTATTTTGATGGACTTGAATAATGGCGGTACCACCATCTCCAGAAAAGTGTTGTTATCTTCATGTCAGTCCACTATCAGCGTCATAAATTTAGCGTCCTCACCTTCCGAAGGTACGACGCTGGTCACCACTTTTCTTATCATATCTTTCGCCTGTTTCTTATAGTCAATGATTTTGCTGACCTCACCGGCTATTCGTTTTTTCTCTTCCTCACTCTTTGGAATTGGCAGCAGAAGTTCATGGATGCGCTCTCCCAGCGTATCTATGATATCCTGTGTGAAGCGTTTTGCAAATATCTGACTCTTCACCAATGGGCATGACAGGAGTGCCAACAACAATAACGGGTCAAGTTCTTCAGGTTTCTCTACCCTTATTTTGTAAATATGGCTCTGGAAAACTATTTCCTTGTCATCATCGGTGATGATGGCACAGGTACCGACGAGGTACGTGCCATCCCTGACCATCAGGATGTCGTTAGCTTTTACGTCCTGTCTGGTCTTATATCTCTCGTATATTTCCTTGCTTAATCCCTGTTTCGGGTCAAGTTTTATCTCCCAGTTGGCTATGTCACTGGTTCGTATAAACGGTATTGTACCGGTACCGTAGCTTTCTTTTGACACCTCATCGCCTGTCATGATGGAGATAATCTCCCTCTCCTCCAGTTCACCAAACGATACGATGTCGTGCGTCTCTGACAATTCCTGTAGGCGTTGTCCTATCTCAGGATTGTAGTATTTCGGGACATAGATGTTGTTGACTATCTCTTTTTCGGTGATGACGAATCCCAGATGGTCATAGTCCACATGGCCGTCAGAGATATACTGGTTGTATTTCTCCTGAATCAGAGGCACGTCATCCCGTGATGTTTCATGTCCCCTGCTGTCGTGTCCGCAGTAGCGGGCTATCGCCATGAATATCTTATCGTCAGGCTTACTTTTCCCTTTCTGTAGATATACCACACATGTCTTGGCATGGGTGTATGGCTGGAACAGCTCTTCCGGCATTGATATGATAGCCGATATCTTTGCCCTTTCCTTGATATATTGTACGATATATTTATGGGAAGGGTTACAGAAGATGCTTTCTGGAGATACGAAGCACATCCTACCCTTGCTGTTCAGCAGCTTCAAGCATTTTTCTATGAACAGGATCTGTGGTGGCTGTGCGTCCACCAGTACTGCCGTCTTCTCGTATTTCCCGTTTTTGTTCCTTTTCCATTTATGTCCAAGGTCATAGAGAGAAAGGATTTCTGTCTCATCGATTTTCAGCTTCTTTCCGAATGGTGGGTTTGTCAGCACCACGTCGAAAGTCTTTTCTCTGACATCCTCTTGTGTCTTTACTCCCCAGAACTTCGGATTCACCAAGGAGTTCTCGCAGAAGATACCACCTCTGCCGTCATCCATCAGGGCCATATATGCTTTTGCCACCTTTCCCAAGAAGCTGTCTTTGTCTATGCCTCTGATGTTTTTGATGGCTACCTTCTGTTCTTCTGCATACAGTTCTTTCTCTGGCCATTCCTCCCCGTACTGTTGTCTCAGCTGGTTCCATTCCGCTTTCAGGCCCTCGATAAGGAAGCCTCCCGTGCCACAGGCAGGGTCGATTATTTTCTCGGTATATGCCAGCTGTGCGATGTTCACCATCAGTTTCACCACGTTACGGGGAGTGAAGAACTGTCCCTGAGACCCCTTTGTCGTGTAGTCGATGAATGATTCAAAGGCATCCCCGATGGCATCCCGTTTGCTGTCTTTGATGCAGAACGGCTGCAGCTGTGCCACTGCATATGCTATGCTGCTGTCATCCAGTGTGATGACATCTTCTTTGTTGAATACGTCAGCGTATCGTTCTTTGACATCGTCGAAGATCTCTTTGATACGCTGGGCCACTGCTGCTTTATCCTCGTTGATGCCAGCCCTGAAGCGTACGATATCATTTTTCTTAGTGAAGCGTTCATCATATATCTTGCAGAACAGGAGGTTGATGAACTGTTGTGCGAATATCTCAGGCAGTGTTGCCCCTACGTTGTTCGCTGCAAAGTAGTTATGAATATCCTTGAAGTTTGCTTTCAGGTTATGGGGTGCTTTGAGGTCTTTCCTCCTGTATTTTCCCACATCCTCGATACGCTCCCCATATTCCGGGATGTTTGGTATTTCCTCGAAGGTGATGCCGTTATTCACCACTTTCTTCAGCAGACAAAGCTTCTGTTCACCGTTATACCAAACTCCCAGCTTTGCCTTAGACAGCTGCATATATATCTCCAGCTGCCGCCGGCCATCCTTACGGTTAGGCTTCTTACATTCCACGATGATGTACAGCGTATCATCAGTGTGGTTGCTGTTGTCGAAGACGGCGATATCCACCGGATATTCCTTCTTCGTGTCCGAAGGCCGTGCCTTGACTCGGAACTGAGGTCTGGTCTGAATATTCTCTTTGGGGTATTTGTAATCCTCTACAAGGATCCTTGAAAAGACCTGGACGGCGTTCACCTCTTCAGGTGTCTCTTTCACTTCGGTGCCGGATATATAATCAATCATGTTACCTTTGCTTTTACTTACGAATGGTGCAAAGGTACGATTTTTCTTCCAGAAAAAGAGAAAAATATCCTGTAAATTATAGATAATTAAGCGTCAGGGTGGTATAATCCCTGACGCTGTAGCGAAGCATACTATCCTGCTTGACCGTCCGAACGGCTGTCTCTCATGGATGCAGCAGGTTGTTCCTATCTGTTTACTGGCAGCTGTCTTAGCCTTGCGCAGTGTGGGATATTCCTTGATATCCCCACTCCAGTTGTCAGCAAACCAGAAGGTGTGTCTGAAGCTGTCATCCACACATGTTCTTGTGCCAAACTGCTGCTCATATTTCTGGAGGTCTTTCTCTGTGACCTCTGAGCTGTGCAGGTGGTATGTCTTGCCACCATCATAGAAGTAGCGGTATGTCAGCGAGTGGCATTCCACCACGAATGACACAGAGCCACCGACCGCTGCCGGTTTGAAATGAACCTTTTCTATGATTTTACAGTTATATTGTTTTGCCAGCCTGATGGCCTTTTTGACCATCTCTTCCCCTGTGGTATCGTCATTATACCCCATGACGATCTCTTTACGAGCGTCCCAGTCTGATGCGTTCGTAAAGAATTTCCCGAAATTCTCCGTCCAGCTTCTCATATCGCTATTGTTTTACTGTTACTATCTTTCTTCCAGAAACTCTTCTATCCTTTGATGTTTACCTTCAGCTTCTGCACGTCTGTGATGATGCCACCCACCCATGTGATGGCTTTGACTGGTTTAAGAGTCGGTTTGCCGTCCTCGGCTTTGAATACCAGTTCATAGCCCAGTTCTATCTTTTCCTGCTCTTCTCGGTCAAAGAAGATACCCCAAGTGTTATCCTCCTGTATGAAGTCGTTTATCAGGTCTGTTGCCTGGTTTTGCTTTGACTGAGACAGCTCTGTGAGGTCATCCGTGAGGATGGCCGTGAGGTTGATGTTCTTACCTTCTGAAACGAAGGAGCATTTGATGGTTTTCATATGCGTTTTAGTTATTTTGTTTGGAATGTCACGTTATCATTCTTTCTGAGTTGGAAGATCCATCCTGCCGTTGCGTTGTCATTTGCCAGCTGTTGTAACTTGATACGATTCTCTTCACTGTCGTCCAGCATCGAGGCATATATCAGCTTTCCAGCAAAGCATCCACCTGTCAAGTCGAAGGCCTTGAAGGTGCGCATCCATTTCATTTTGGCATAGACGTATGCCATTTCCGCTAATTTCATGGGGGTGTTTTGTTCTGCCATATATAGAAATATTTATTTTTATATATACGTATTTATTTATTAATATTACTATTTGATATTCTCCAGCATCACCATGATGTAGAATACGAAAACGAGAGTCATTGCCATGGCCACCATCAGAAGGGTCTCGACAAAGAAGGGGTCTATCTTCCTGTTGTGACGGTTCTGGTTTTCTGTTCCAATTCCGCTGTTCTTATCACATGTCCTGTAGCTATCATATTCTGTAGAATTTAGTGTGATGGTTATCTGGAAGCCCTGCCTGCTGACAGGACTCCCAGTGTTGTTACTTAGTCATTCAGAAGCATTGGCATCTGAAGCATGAGGATGTCCATACCCTCTGGCTGCTCCGATGGAACTATCAGTGCTGCCCTTGACGGGTCTGCCAGTTGTATCTCTATCTCTTGACTGTTCATGTTACTGAGGATTTCCATGGTCTTGGTACCTTTCAGTCCGATGTTCATGGAAGTGCCGTTGTAGTCGCAAGCCATTCTCTCCGATGCAGTCTTTGAGAAGTCGTAGTCCTCAGTGTCCAGCTGAAGCTTACCGCTCTCCACATGGATGCGTACCAATTGGCTGCTGTCGTTAGCAAATGGTGACACACGCTTCAGAGCTGCTATCAGTGCCGTTCTGTCCACCGTCACGATGTTCGGGTTGTTCTGTGGAATGACGCTGTTATAGTTAGGGTAACGTCCTTCAATCAGTCTGCTCTGCAAGACGAATGTTGGTGTAGCGATGCGAAGCTGTCTACTGTCGAAAGATACCACTGTATTCTCCTCGGTAGTCTTTTTGAGGATGTTTTTGAGGATGTTCGCTGCTTTCTTGGGAAGTATGAAGCTGCCAGCCTTGCTGTCGTCCTCTGCCTTGACAGACAGGATCTTGTTTCTTACGAGTTGATGTCCGTCCGATGCCACCACTGCCAGATTCTCTGCTGTCAGGTCGAAATAGATACCATTCATGACAGGTCGAAGTTCGTCATCTGCTGTGGCGAATACCGTCCGTGCGATGTTTTCCTGGAGCAGTCCCTCAATGATGATGAAGGATAATGTCTCTGCCTCGCTCAGTTCCGGCATTGTCGGGAACTCGATGGCGTTATCTACCGGTAGTGTGAACATACCAGAGAAGTAATCTACCTTGACTGTTGTCTCGTTCTCTTCGATGGCGAATGTCAGTGGGCTGTCGGGGATGTTTTTCACTGCGTCCGTGATGTCCTTGGCATTGACGGCAAAGCTGCCTACACCCTCATAGTCTGTCACGGCTATTTCCGCTTTCAGTGTTATCTCGCCGTCCGATGCTTTCAGATAGAGGTTATCGTCTTTGATGTCGAACACGATGTCTGCGAGTATGGGCAGGCTGTTTTTGTTGTTGATGACACGGTTCATGCTAACCAGTACCTCGTTCAGTTCCTTGGATGATGTTGTAAATCTCATTGCATTTTCGCCTGTTTTTATTCCGTCGGCTGCGGTTCTTGTTAATAAATATGTATTGTTGTATCGCTTTTTTCTGCGCTTGTCAGTGGAGTTATCGGGTATCAGAGCTTGGAAGCCTTTTTGAGAAATCCTTTTTCTCCTGTCTCGTACTCCACTGAGTTTTTTCTATGTCGTCATCGGTTCATCTGTCACCTGTATAGCCTTTTTATTTGCTGCTATTAACGGGGGTATAGGTAAGGTGTTAGGCAAGGAATGGCAATGAAAAAACATGGAATACCCTGATTGTTTGCAATCTGTGGAAGGCTGCCGTGTTTTTTCTGAAGCCATCGGGAGTTTTGTGACCAGTACTTGCCGCGCCTTACGCCTCCGTAGCTTTGCAAAGTAAAAAGGCGTTTATGCGGGTGGCAGCCCTTGTTTGGCCGTTGACCAGAGAAAATGTCTTTTTTGGTGGTACGACGACAGGAGCCGTATGGTTTTTCTCTCGCGTGTGCGCGTGTGAAAATAATAATGTATTTATGTGTGTTCTTTCCATCAAAAAACAGTCTTGTTTTGTTATTTTTTTGACAGGAAAGTTTTTCCTTAAAAATTGCTTTTCAGTCTTGAAAAAATCATTTTAAGACCTGATGTGTCGTAAAATAGTTAATTCAAGAGATTGAAAGTTCAAAAATCTTTCTTCGCCTTTCTATCTATTTACTTTGCAGGAAAAATTTCAGCGAAGAAAGATGAGTGTATTTACCATTTACGCCATTGTGTTGACAGGCATTTATATCATCTATTATCCTGTCACCATTATGATGGACCTATTCGGTAAGAAAGGTCAGAAGAAAGACGGTGTGGAAGTTTTCAACACCGGCGATATGACTGTTGAAGATGAAGAGGAAGAGACGGGTACTGTTGTCAGCGAGACCGCTGACGGCTACCATGTCGGCGATCTCCCCGAGACTTCCGATTCTGAGCAGACTTCTGGTGATGCTGTCCAGCAGCCGGAGCCAGAGCCACAGGTACTCACTCCTGCCGAAGAGCAGGAGCGAAAGGATCAGGAACTCTATGATTCCCTGCTGCAGGAGAACTATCAGGTCATTGTTCCTGAGTACCAGGAAGAGTATGACTCTGCCTCGTACCTTGTTGCCATGCAGCAGCCTATTAATACGAAATCGAAGATTCTCAGACAGATTATTGACATTTAATGTTGAGCTATGAAAGGTATCAAGATGCCGTTACGATTTATCGCCATTCTCCTGTTGACAGGGTTCTCTCTGGGTGTTTCTGCCCGTTGTGGTTCCGTCAACTACTCATGGGGAGCTGATGCCCTCCATGAGATGAATGTGTATGTTCTTGTGATGATGGAATATGTGTTAGGTCTGCTGTATGCCGTTGCCTCCCTTGTGGCTCTGTATAGTGCCACTGGCATCTATATCAAGATGCAGACTGGCGAAGAGGGTATTATCAAGCATATTCTAATTCTCGTCGGAGCCATCCTTTTCCTCATCAGCGCAAGTATCGTTCTTCCGGCATTCTTTGGTATCAACTGGGGTTGACGCTTAAGCGTGTATGTTTCACTATAGTTAAATTTTAATTTATCACAAAGAACATGAACAAGTTCAGTTTCAAGGCCATTAAGAATGGCGTGTCGAAAATGGGTACTACCCTTCTCGACGTTTGTGAGAAAGCAGTGTCTTCGCCTCGCTTTGCGACGATGTGTATGCTGCTGATGTGTGTGGGTGTCGTGATGGCCCAGAATGGTGCTGGTGACTATTCCGCTGGTACCACAGCCCTTGGCACGGTGACTTCTGAGATTGCGAAGTATGTCCCCGTTGCTGTTAAGCTGTGTTATGCCATTGCCGGTGTTGTCGCCGTCGTTGGTGCTATCAGTGTTTACATCAAGATGAACAACGAGGAGCAGGATGTCAAGAAGAGCATCATGATGCTCGTGGGTGCATGTATCTTCCTGATCGCCGCTGCCCAGGCTCTGCCTCTGTTCTTCGGTATCGAGTAGTCTTGTACTGTAGAGCTATGGATGCCAAGACTGTCGAGACTCAGGAGTTCCCTGTCTTCAAAGGCCTTCAACGGCCTTTGGAGCTGATGGGATTGCAAGGCCGTTATATCTACTGGGCCGCTGCTACCGCCGGAGGTGGTATCATTGGTTTCATCGTAGGCTATATGGTTGCTGGTTTCCTTGTCGGTCTTGGCATCCTTACCGTTGCTCTTGGTGTCGGAGGAGTCCTCATTTTCATCAAGCAACGTAAGGGTTTGCATAGCAAGTCTGTTGACAAAGGCATCTTTGTCTTCACCCATTCCCGTAATTTCTTATAGAAAAGTATTTTGTAGAGACGTATATTTATGACAACAGTTATCGTGATATTGGTTATTCTGGGCATCCTTGTCGGGATGGCTATCGCCGTCTATTCCTTTGGAACTGGCGGCAAGCGTGCCAATATCTTCAAGGATATCTATTTCAGCATCGAAGATGTTGACGGCATTGGTGTCATCTACACCAAGACTGGTGAGTTCAGTGCTGTTATGCGTATTGATAATCCCGTGCAGAAGTATTCTGCCGATGTTGACAGTTATTACAATTTCACTTCTCTGATGACTAATGTCCTGCAGACCCTTGGCGAGGGCTATTGCCTCCATAAGCAGGACATCTTTGTCAGGAAGCAGTTCGACATGAAGAAGGTTGCAGCCCGTCGTGACCCCAATGTCGATAAGAGCCGTCTCTACCTCTCTGATTCTTATTTCCGTTTCTTCAACGGTCGTCTTTATACTGACGGCTCCACCTATATTATTATTACGCAGGAGAATAAGAAGAGTGCCTTGCTGTCTTATGATAGCAGCAAGTGGCGCGATTTCCAGGTTAAGATCCGTAAGGTCTCTGACCAGCTAAAGGATGGTGGTATTAACAATATCTCCTTCCTTGGTGTTGAAGCAGCCCGCATTTATGCCGACCGCTTCTTTGCCCTTAATTTTCGTGACAAGACTGTCAGTATGAATAATTTCAAGGTTGACAGCGAGGGCATCCATATGGGTCATCGTCAGGCCAAGGTCTACAGCCTGTTGGATGTGGACTCTGTCGGTCTTCCCGGTGTCCTTCGTCCCTATGTTGATATGACTGTCAACAATAGTGTCATGCCTGTCGATATCATGGCCGACCTTGACCATGTTCCTGAGGTGGACACTCTCATTTATAACCAGGTTATCTTTCTTCCCAACCAGAAGCGAGAACTCGCCTTGTTGGATAAGAAGCGTAACCGTCATGCCTCTGTGCCTAATCCCAGCAACCTCCTTGCCGTTGAGGATATCAAGAAGGTGCAGGATGTCATTGCCCGTGAGGGCAAGCAGCTCGTCTATGCCCATTATAATATCATTGTGGCCATGGACGAGTCCAAGGATATGCAGAAGGTCACCAATCATCTTGAAAATATCTTTGCTCGTCAGAGCATTCATATAAGCAAGCGGGCCTATAACCAGCTTGAGCTTTTCGTTGCCAGTTTCCCTGGCAACTGCTACCGTTTGAATCCCGACTATGACCGTTTCCTTACCCTCAGTGATGCTGCCTTGTGCCTGATGTACAAAGAGCGTCAGAGTAAGAGCGAGGACACACCCTTGAAGTGTTATTATACCGACCGTCAGGGCGTACCTTTGGCGGTTGACATCACTGGTAAGGAAGGTAAGATCAAACACACCAATAACAGTAATTTCTTCGTTCTTGGCCCTTCAGGGTCAGGAAAGTCCTTCTTTATGAATACTGTTATCCGTCAGTATTACGAGCAGTGTACCGACTGTGTCATTGTTGACACTGGTGACTCTTATGAGGGTATCTGTGAGTATTTCAACGGTACCTACATCAGCTACACCAAGGAGCATCCTATCTCCATGAACCCCTTCAAGGTTACCACTGAAGAGTACACCCAGAACTTCGGTGAGAAGAAGAACTTCCTGAAGTCTCTGATTTTCCTGATCTTCAAGGGTGCTGAGCTGCCTACGAAGATTGAGGACTATATCATCAACAAGACTATTGTCGAGTACTTCAATGAGTTCTTCAGTCCTTTCGACAGCTTTACTGATGCTGAGCGTAAGGAGCTTCGTGACACCCTTCTGCTGCAAGCCAAGAAAGACGGCTCCTATCAGCAGTTCGAGAGTGCTTTGGAGCAAGAGCTTGGTGCAGAAAATCATATCACTGAGGAAGACCGCCAGCGTTACGATAAGCTGGAGGATCGCGAGAAGAAGCTCCAGGCTGTCATTGATGATGCTGCCAGCAGTGAAGGTGAGAAGCAGGCTGCTGCCGCTCAGAAGGAAAAGGCCCATAATGAGCTGATGCGTATGAATAGCATCGTTGAAACCAAGTTTAGCTCCAAGCTGGAGCGTCAGGTCGCCCGTATTGAGGAGCAGCGTCGTCAGCTCCGTGTCACCGAGCTGTCTTTCAACAGCTATTATGAGTATGCCATCCAGCGCATACCTCAGATTATGCACCAGGAAAAGATTGACTTCGAGATTGACAACTTCGCTGCTATCCTAAAGCCCTTCTATAAGGGTGGTGAGATGGAATACACCCTGAATAATGATATGGACGGTTCTCTGTTCGATGAACAGTTTATCGTCTTCGAGATCGATAAGGTCAAGGATGACCCCGTTCTGTTCCCCATCATCGTTCTTATCATTATGGACGTCTTCACCCAGAAGATGCGTATCAAGAAAGGTCGTAAGTGCCTGGTTATTGAGGAAGCATGGAAGGCCATCGCCACCCCTGTCATGGCCGAGTATATCAAGTATCTCTACAAGACCGCCCGTAAGCACTGGGCTATGGTCGGTGTTGTTACTCAGGAGATTCAGGATATCACCTCTTCGCCTATCGTCAAGGAGGCCATCATCAATAACTCTGATGTCTTCATGCTCCTTGACCAGTCGAAGTTCCAGGAGAAGTTCGATGATATCAAGGCTACCCTTGCCTTGACTGATATCGAGTGTAAGAAGATCTTTACGATTAACCGCCTTGATAACAAGGCAGGCCGCAGTCCTTTCAAGGAAGTCTTTATCAAGCGTGTTGATACCTCAGATGTCTTCGGCATCGAGGAGCCTCGCGAATGTTATATGAGCTATACCACTGAGAAGGCTGAGAAGGAAGCTCTGAAGCTCTACAAGCGAGAGTTGAAGTGTAACCATCAGGAAGCCATCGAAGCCTTTGTAAGGGATTGGGAGCGCAGTGGTATCAGTAAGTCTTTAGAGTTTGCCCGTAAGGTCAATACTGGTGGTCATGTTCTCAACCTGCCACCAAGGCATGATGAATAAAGTATAAAACATAGAAATATGTATATATAAAAATACGATAATATAATAATATTATATATGAGACGGTCTTTAGTCATATTGCTGCTTTTCCTTGCCACCCTGCCTATGCGTAGTCAGGGGTATGGCAGCATCAATATTGACGTTGAGACCACTGCTGCCCTCACGGAGCTTTTCGGCGCACAGTATGGTGCCGAGGCTTTGATGGAGGATGATATTAACGAGATCCTTCACCATTATACCAATGCCGAGATTGCCACCTCTGGCATTTTTGCGTCGAAATGGCTGGATCGCAAAGCCATGAAGAATGCCGGTCTTTTCTCTTCTGAGGAAAGCTATTATTATAGAAGAATCTATACAATGGTGTCAGCCCGTATCATGCCAAAGATATGGGATGTCGCCTCTCTGATGATCAAGCGTCCTGATAAGGCCATCTATTGGGGGCCTTATCTCTTCAAGGTCACGGAAGATGTACGAAATCTGTGTATGCAGTTTGAGTGTATTGTCACCAATGGCAAGCTCTCCTTCAGTGGCATCCAGTTCCTTGTTTTCAAGGATGAGATCAAGAAACTCTTCGACCTTGCCAAACTGGGCGGTGTCGACTGGCCTGCCGTTTGGGATAAGCTCACCGATTTTGGAAGTGGTCTTTCTAAGGATGATCTGAAGGGTGACCTTGACGACCTTGTCAGTGCTGGTTCAGCCATTGCCACTGCGGGTGGTAACGTTTTGGACTCGTTATGGGTTCATGCCAGCAAGGTCGGTGGCATCTTCCATATGAAGCCCAAGGAGCTTTGGAATCTTGGCGTTGAGTATAAGGACATCTTCGAAGACCTTGCTGCCGAGGATGGTATCAAGAATGCTTTATTGGGTGAGATAGGTTCTACTGACAGCATCGGTGTCATGAACATGTTCAATCTCGACCATTATAATATCTCTCAGTATCTCACTGACTATGTCAAGGATGCCATGGGGCAATATTACAAGCAGCGCTGGTATATCTATTGGTCAGAGTCAGGTTATGAGGATCTTTGTGATTGGAAGCCTAATACTGAAATTAGCGATAATATCACTTATGGTCGTGCTGAGTGGACCAGGTTTGATACTAATTCAAAGGATTTCTATCCGTCCTACGACCAGAAGGAGCAGATTAAGCGAAAGTGTGAGGGCTATGCCGGTTGGTCTCAGGCTCGTGTTGATGAACTCAACAGGTCTCAGAACGACTATACCTATCATATCTATTATGATTTGTATTCCTATTATATCTATAGGAATGGCGACAAGAACAATATCGTCGGTTGGTCATATGCCTATGGCATTTATGTTTCCCGTTCCTGGAACTGGGGTGAGGAGGTTTATGAGGAGTGGTTTGACTCTCAGACCATGAATCTCAGTGCTTTCCAGACCCACATGAATGAAAAGCTGGTGGAGATGCAGATGCAAGACCAGCTGGATAATTCCGTCACCTATGGTGATGTCTCACGTTCCGCTGATGCCGCTAAGCACACCTATCGCATTGGCAAGGATGCCAAGCAATATTATAAGGGTGCTTCCGAAGATAAGCTCAGAGGGTGTACGATAGTTACCTTTACAAGTCATTGCACTGAGGAGCGTGAGATTGGTCGTGGTAACCTGCAACTTTTCTGTATTGAAGAGGTGCAAGGTTTTCAACCGCTTTGGGAATATCTCCAGCTTTTCGATATGAACGATGGAGTCCGTGGTGATGTAGCCAATGGTTTACTGGGTGCCTGGGGTGGTGGCGGTGGTGGTGATATTCTTACTAATGTCATGGATAGTCAGGCTGCCTTGTTCAATATCGAATGGGATGGCTACGGCTATTTCGAGACCGATCCCGATGGCAGCCTGCGTACTGCTGACCTGCCCACCTGTGATGGTGTCGGCATGTGGTTCCACCGTCTTGGCCACATCCGTGGCAGTCATACCGTCTATATGGATGCTGAGATATGCCGTAACAACAAAGCCCATCGCTTCTGGCATCTGCGTAGTGTGATGACCTCTTCCCATGATGTCGATGAGATGACCTTTGACGATGGTGTCAGCGATGCTGAAAAGTCCCGCCAAGTCAATCAGCGCCTTTCTCAGCTTCAGCAGGATTTTCCTGATTGTGAGATTGAAGTCAACTACGGCTATAAGAATCCCAATGTCGCTGATGATAAGGATGATGCTCTGCATCTGCTATGGGTCAGCGACCGTCTCGCCATCGCCCGTGATGTCGATTCTCGTTTGACGAAGATCTATGCCCAGCTGGTGATGCTGGAAAAGTATATGCGTAGTCGTGAGACCCTGCTTGACTATCTGAAGGGTACCTTTACTGCTGCCATTAATGCCGGTCTTCGCAACGAGTACAGTAATGCTGCTTTCCGTCGCTGGCGCGAGTCCAGCAGGAATGCTATTACCAATCATTTAGATTCATTACATAATCACTAAGCCTTATGAAACAGATGACAAGATATATCTTCATGATGTTCCTGATGTTGACTGTATCAAATACCGTTTCAGCACAGTTCGGCTTTGACATGCTGAGTCTCGAGGCCGGTATTGATGACCATAAGCGTATTAGGAGCATCGTCTATGCCCGTGCCACGATGGAACAGGCTAACGAGCTGTTGCATCAGTATAGCAAGGATGCTGTTCTTGATAATGAGGATATCAACAAGCAGCTTGACAGATATACCCATATGTTTGATGTCATTGATGTCGTCTATAGCAGTGCCTCTTTGGTGTTCAATATCAAGAACACCTATGATGATGTCAAAGAGAAGATTGAAGGCACCAAAAAGCTTTTGGAGCGTTATAAGGAGCGTGTCATCATGAAGGATTACCGCAACCTGATGGATGCCAAGGCCAAGATGCAAGGCCTTGGAAATATCAGCAGTTGGGGAGATGCCAAGGATTGGTATAATGATGCTATGGACTGGTATAATACCACCAATGGTGGTATTTCCGCTCAGGACACCATCATTCTGAATATCGGTAGCAAGGTCATCACCCTTGTCAGTGATGATGTCCAGACCTTGATTTCCTCTTTCACGAAGCTTGGTATCTACCTTGCCGCTGTTGCCAGTGGTGCTTCCAGCTGTTCTACTGCAGCCCTTATGGAGATGCTTAACGAGCTGAATGGCACCCTTGACCATATGAGAGCTGTTATAGACCAGGGCTATTATGCCCTGTGGAAGTATATCCATGTACGTACAGGCTACTGGACACAGGTTATCACCCCTCGGCACACCATTAGGGAAATCTGTGAGGGAGCCTATGCCCGATGGCAGAGAGCCCAGAATGGCCCTAATGGTATTGGTATAGAACAAAAAGATTAATAAATGATATGGCTATGATGACGAAAAAGATATTTTTCTTTAGCATGTTTTTTGTGTCACAGCTCTGTTTCGCTCAGAGTGTGACCTACAATCATGATGGCGATGTCATGCGTCAGTATACCGTTGCCGAGGAAGGTATCGGTTCCTTGTCTCCTGACTGGTACTATGACGTCTTTCATAGCAACTATGCCGGTTGGGCCAGAGCCGAGAACAAGCTTGCTGCACGTTGGTGGATGTATAACAGCATCCATCAGGAGTTAGGGCATTCCGAGCAGCTGGATTCCTCTCTCACCCGCCGTGCGAAGATAGAAGCCTTGAATATCGCCGACCGCACTGGCGGTGCCCTTGATGTCGCCTGGCTGAGTGAGAAGGATAAGATTACCAAGAAGCAGGAGGCATTCAAAAAGAATATCGGCCTTATCCTCACCAGAGGCGGCTCTTATGCCGACAAGCGCTATTGGGAAGAAATCTATAACTGTCTGTCACAGTCTATTAATGCCATTCGTGATGCCTATCTTCCCAATATGAAGCGTATGGCTGCTTACCAGTTCATCTATAAGGATCTGGTAAAGCGCAATAACGAGCTTGTCACCATGCTCTGCAAGTGGCAAGGTCTGAAGGTCACCCAGGATATGGCCGATGGCAGTCCTGTTGGCAAGGCCAATACAAAGAATGCTGTCCAGTCAGCTTTCGCCCGTTGGAAGAAGTCCATGGTGACTGGCTCCAATGGCAGTGTTCATGGGATTAGTGAAGAATAAAAATTGATTATATATGAGTTTAAGTGGATTATTTCTTGCTGCAGAGGGTATGGACAACTTCGTCAACAGTATTGGCGTAGAGTTGTTCGAGGAGCAGATTGACGATGTCATCTTCCAGACCAATGAGTTTCTGACCGATGAGACGTTTATTGGTGAGCAAGGTCCTTTCTGGTGGATTCTCCAGATGTGTATGGCCTTGGGTGCTTTGTTTGCCATCATTATGGCTGCCGGTCAGGCTTATAAGATGATGGTCAAGGGAGAGTCTTTCGACCCCTTGAAGATTCTGAGAGTTCTTGGCGTTGCCTTTGTGATGTTCTTCTGGTATGCAGACGGTGGTGTTCTCGACTGTCTGGCATATATTCCCAACTGCATCGGTAGCTATACCCATGATCTGTATGAAGCCGAGGCCATGCAGGTCCAGGAGAAGTTTGAGGACTTGAAGCCGTTGATTGCCAAGCGTGACACAACCTTCTTTGATGCCAATGGCGATCTAAAGGCAGCTTTTAAGAATATCAACAGCGAAGGTACACAGACTACTGTCGGTGATGCCGTCAATGCCGAGGAAGTCTCGAAGGAGTCCAAGCAGTCTGCCAAGCTCAATGATATCAGCACTTTTGCTGGTATCACCATCATGATTGATAAGCTGGTAATGTTCATTGCCCTTGTCACTTTCCGAATAGGATGGTGGGCCACTATTTATATCCAGCAGATTATGTTGGGTATGCTGACCATTTTCGGTCCCATTATGTGGGCTTTCTCCCTGCTACCAAAGTGGGAAGGAGCCTGGGCGAAATGGATTACCCGTTACCTGACTGTGCATTTCTATGGCGCTATGTTATATTTCGTCGGCTTCTATGTATTGTTGCTGTTTGATATCGTCATCAGCATCCAGTATGAAGAGCTTTCCGCTCTGTTGGCCAGTCCAGAGACCTTCACCGGTTATCTGCATACCGCCTTTATTACTGGCGGCTATCTGTTGGCAGCAAGTATTGTTTCTTTGAAGTGTCTGAGTCTCGTTCCCGACTTGGCTGCATGGATGATTCCTGAAGGTGATACTACCTTCTCAGCCCGTTCCTTCGGTGAGGGTGTTGCCTCTGGTATGAGTAGTAAGATTATGAGATAAAAAATATATCGTATTATGGTTATCAAGAATTTAGAGAATAAGATCAAGCTGGTAATGATTGTCTGCGCCTTGGTGGTTTGCGGTTGTGTCATTATCTCTTTAAGCAGTATGGTCATTGCCAGAGGTATGGTCAATGATGCCCATCAGAAAGTCTATGTGTTGGACGGTACTGTCCCTGTCCTGGTGCAGCGTACCACGATGGAAGAGACCTTTGAAGTCGAAGCCAAGAGTCATATTGAGTTATTCCATCACCTCTTCTTTACGCTGGCTCCAGATGATAAGTATATCAAATATACGATGGATAAGGCCATGTATCTCATTGATGAGACAGGTCTTGCCCAGTATAATGCCCTGAAGGAGAAAGGTTTCTATAACAATATTATGGGTACCAGTGCTGTTTTCAGCATCTTCTGTGACAGCATCAACCTCGACACCGATAAGATGCAGTTCACCTATTATGGCCGTCAGCGTATCGAGCGCCGCACGAATATCCTGATGCGTCAGCTGGTTACTGCCGGTGAGCTGAAGCGTGTTCCCCGTACAGAGAACAACCCTCACGGCTTGATGATTACCAACTGGCGTACCTTGCTTAACAAGGATCTGGAGCAGAAGAAGAAAGCCGATTACTAAGGGATTTGTCGAATTTAAAATAATATGATATGGATTTGAAGAAATTTATTATTGGTGAGCGTGTTCCTGATAAGGATGACCCCCAATACAAGGAGCGTTACGAGCGCGACAAGGCAGCAGGAGAATCTTTTGCCTGTATTACGGGGCTGTCCACCCTTGGCGCTGTCATTCACCGTTATGCCTCTGCCCATAAGGTCGGCTTCCTTGTCCTGGTCTTTGGCTTTGTGATATCCCTCTTTATCTGGAATGTCGTCCGTATGGTTCGTGCCTATAATGTCCGTTCAGGTGCCAAGGCTGTAGCCGTCGAGCGTGTTGACTCAGCCATGAAGCATCGTGGCAATCATCATTCATCCATTAAAATGATTGAGAAGTATGAATAGCATGGTAAAAAATATCAATTTCAAGCAGCCGAAGTATATGCTTCCTGCCATCCTTTATCTCCCCCTGTTGGCATGTGGTTATTTTATCATTGATGTCTTCGATGTAGAGATAAAGGATAAAGAGAATACCGAGCTGCAGACTACGGAGTATCTGAATGCTGACCTGCCAACGGCTCAGCTGAAGGATGGCATCGGTGGCAAGCGTGAGAATGTCGAGAAGGCCTTTGGTAATGTCCGTGACTTCTCTGCCCTTGACGGTATAGAGAGCGACCTTGACTCTGTCAAGAAAAAGCAGGACTTTGACAGCCGCTATACCGAGAAGGATTTGGAGGAGCTTGTCAAGAATGACAGCACCCAGGCCCGTCTGGCTGAGATTCGCGAAAAGCTCAACCGTTCTGCCCAGAAGGGCCGTGATCTCTCTTCCGACGAGTTTGTCAAGGATTTGACTCCTGAAGAGCGTGCCAAGATTGAAGAGCTACGCCGTAAGGGTTCTCTTGCCGACCTTGATAGAGAACTGTCCCAGATCCGTAATAGAGGTATGGGGCAGGTACAGGATGCTGCTGCAGGTGCTGCCGCTATAGGTGTTTCTGCTGGTGACAGTGTCACAGCACCAGCTGTTGCTGCCATCGAGGAGCCTGGTAAAAAACAGAAAAAGGTGGTCTCTGAGATTGAAGAGGATGCCGAGAACATTTCTGTTGTCAAGAAGGTCGATGAGGAGAGCAGCTATTTCAATACCCTCAGTACCAATGACCGTCAGTCCAGCATGATCAAAGCCATCATTGATGAGGAAGTCAAGGCTGTTGATGGCAGTCGTGTTCGCCTTCGTCTCCTTGACGATATAGAGATTGATGATGTCCTCCTTAAGAAGGGCAGCTATCTCTATTGTACCATGTCCGGCTTTGGCCAGCAGCGTGTGAAGGGAAAGATCGAGAGTGTGATGGTTGATGATGAGCTGTATAAGATCAGTCTGTCCCTCTATGACACTGACGGTTTGGAAGGCCTTTATGTTCCTGAAAGCTCTTTCCGTGAGACCGCTAAGGATGTCGGTAGTCAGGCCCTTCAGGGCAATATGAATGTCAACGATGGTATGAGCACGTCCAGTAGTTTCACGTCGTGGGCATCTACTGCTATTCAGCAGGGCTACCAGCGTGTCTCTCAGGCTTTCAGCAAGAATATCAAGAAGAACAAGGTTCGCCTGAAGTATGGTACCCAGGTTTTCTTGGTTAACAGCAAGAAAAAGAGTCAGGGCGGTAACCGCCGTGGTGGTATGACTGGCGGCAATAATGGAGCCGGTAACGGCTCGTCGTCTGCTGGTGGCTATAGCAGTCCTCGTAACCGCTATTTCGGTGGTCAGGTAGGCAGCAATGGCTATGGCAACCGTTAATATGTAAATATGTAAATACATATATATAAAAATATAAAAGTATGAATATTCTAAAGTTTCACAATATGAACAGCAAGTTTTTTTTACGTCTCGGTGCTTTCTTTGTAAGTGCCTTGTTGGGTGTATGCCCAGCTTTTGGTCAGCAGACCTATTATGAGATGGAGCAGCTCACTGTCAATGAGAATGTCACCACTGTTATCACCGCTCCTGAGCCTATCCGTCTGGTAGATATCTCCACCGATAAGGTTGTTGGTGACAAGCCCATTGAGAATGTCATCCGTCTGAAGCCCAAGGAAGGTGGCCATGAAGATGGTGAAGTTGTTGCCATCGTCACCGTTGTCACGGAGCGTTTCCGCAGTCAGTATGCGTTGGTTTATACCACCCGTATGGAGGAAGCTGTCAGTGACAAGGAAGTTCTTCTCAGTGAGCGTAACGCTTTTCATAATCCTGCCGTCAGTATGTCCACTGAGGAGATGGTGCGTTATGCCCGTCGTATCTGGAGCAGTCCTGCCAAGTACCGTAATGTCAAGACCCATCGTCATCGCATGACTATGCGACTGAACAATGTCTATACTGTTGGTGAGTACTTCTTTATTGACTTCAGTGTCGAGAATCGTACCAACCTCCGTTTTGATATTGACGAGCTTCGCTTTAAGCTGGATGATAAGAAGCAGTCCAAGGCCACCAATGTGCAGAGCGTAGAGCTGAAGCCCGTCCTGGTTCTCGACAAGAGTCAGTTTTTCCATCATGGCTATCGTAATGTTATTGTCCTGAAGAAGATGACGTTCCCCAATGATAAGGTGTTGACTATTGAGCTGAGTGAGAAACAGATCAGTGGTCGTACTATTTCCATGACTGTCGATTATGAGGATGTCCTTGCGGCTGACTCTTTCGATACTTTGCTGTTAAAGGAAGAATAATTAAAGCTATCGCGTTATGAAGTATATCTATCGTATTTTTGCCGTTGTGGCGATACTCTTTAGCTGCCAGCCGTTGTCGGCGCAGAGCAATGACAACCACCTCCAGTTAGGTTTTGGTGCGCTCTACGAGCGTGGCTTTGATGTCACGCTGTCTTATGAGCACGAGACAAAATACCATAATGCCTGGGAGTATTTCGCCAACGGCTACATTAAGTATGACGAAGACCCTGAAGCCGGTCATATCACCAGAGATAGCTTCTGGCATAACTACCGCTCTTGGCTGTTAGGTATTGCCTATAAGCCATGTGTAGCCCGTGGCCGTAATCATCATGGCAATCTTCGCATTGGCATGATGGGTGGTTCAGACACTGATAAGCTTATTGGTGGTGCCACCATCGGCTACCAGCATAGCTATGCACTGTACAGTGGCTGGGAGTTTTTCTTTCAGGTCAAGAGTGATATTGTGTTGAGAGGTGAAGACCTGTTCCGCACGGGTATTGTGTTAGGTGTCAAGGCACCACTATAGAAGCGTCGTTAAAGACATGATGGGAAATATTGTTTCACCAAAATATATACTATTATGATTTCACTATTATTAAACGCCGAGGCTTTCAGCCTTGCAACCAACGGAATCGCAGGTTACGTTGGTTATATCAGGGCATTAGGCTATGCCATTGCCGCTGTGATTGTTGTAGTAGGTAGTTTCTCCGTTTATATGGACTTTATGCAGGAGCATCCTGAAGTCCGTACAAAAGTGATGAAGCTGTGTTTCTCATGTGTTTTCCTGATTGCTGCCAGCACCTCCCTGCCGCTGTTCTTTGGCTTGGATGGTAGTGCATCTGGTGGTGGAGGTTCTGGAAGCTCCAACTCTCTCAGTCAAGATCAGCCTTGGGATCTGTTCCCTAATACCGATCGTGATATTGTTATTCCCCGTAATCCCTATGTTATTGACCTGCCTGGTGGTGGTCATGCTATCACATGGGGAAAGTATGACCCACGTACTATTATAGGATCAAATAATAGAAGAATATAAGATGAATAAAGTATTTTTTTCTGTTTTATTGTCGCTTTTGCTCTTCACATCATGTGATGACCATGAAGCTGTTGACCTTGGCATCCACTCCGGCTATATCCTCTGTGATGACGGTGTGGTAATGAGTGACCAAGCGTTTTTTGCGCAGGATTTTTCCGGCAAGAATTATAAGCTCCCTGCTGCCGTCATTTTTACTGAGCAGTTAGATGGCTCAGAGGATATGACCCGTTTCCTTGCTGTGTCTATTAAAGAGCTGCCACAACTTCAGTTTTGTGACAGCATCAGTATGTCGCAAGGCACTAATACTGACATAAATGCCGCAGCAGGGAACAAGAATACGATTGCCCTTCAGAACAGCTATGACACCAAGTTAGGGCATGGCAGTCCTTTGGCTGCCTATGTCTTTGCTCATGATTATTATGGGAAAAGCATTTTTATTCCCAGTGTCAAAGAGCTGAAGATGCTATATGCTCAGAAGGGGCGTGTTAATGCCGTCCTTCAGCGTATCAATGAGCAGCTGCCAGGTTCCGCTGATTTATTGTTTACCGAGGCACGTTCTGATAGCTGTTGGTATTGGAGTAGCACCGAGGTTGCTGCCAATCCAACTAAGCAGGCCTGGATTTTCTCTATGTCTTCTGGTACTCCGCAGGAATGTCCCAAGATCGAGTCCCATGCAGCTCGTGCTGTTGTACCTTATTATCCGTATAACCAATAAAAGAAAGGATATATTATGGCTATTTTACAAAAAGGATTACAATTAGGCTTAAACGCCATCCAGACATGGGGGCCGAGTCTTATTAAGGGAACTTTCAATATGGGTAAGGGTGCATTTAGGTTTGCTGCCAAGAACCCTAAGTTCTCTTTTGTTGGCGGCGGTATTGCTGTCGGTTCATATACCGGCAATGGTGCTCTCCGCACTTGGGCCAACTGGGTTGGCGGTGGTGATGCCAAAGAGACTACTGCCGAGAAGCTCAATAGGGTTATCAACGGTGATAAAGCCAAAGGCGGTAATATTATCGGCAATACTATTGATAGTGTTGCTGGTGAGGGTACAGCACAGGAGATGGCTGACACTGTCAAGACTGTTAAAGACGGTGCTGTCAGTGTTGCTGGAGCTACAAAGGATGCCGTTGTCAATGGTGTCGATACCGCTCGCGGTTTTATGTCAGACCACATGCCTGGTATGCCCTCTATGAACCAGTATGCTGACCAGCAGATGGAGATGCAGGGGCAATATCCTGCCCAACAGGGTCAAGGTATGTCTCTCTCTGATTTCAGTCCGTTCACTGGTTTCAAGAATCTGCTGAACACCGTCACTGGTGGCAACACCAATATGATGAGTGTTGCCGCTATGATCCCAGCTGCTATGCTGATGTTCGGCAATTTCGGCTGGATGGGTAAGATAGCGTCTATGATGCTTGGAAGTATGGCCCTTAAGAATATGAACCATCCCGCTCCCCAGCAGAATATGCAAATGCAGTATCAGCCCCAGATGGTTCAGGAGCGGTATCAGCAGAATTACCACCAGCAGCTTGCACAGGCTGAGGACGGTGCTGTACGCAGAGAGAATGACGATCATGTTATTATGCGTGGAAGGGGTTAATACCCTTTCCACCATTAAATTTTCGCAATTATGGATAAGAAAGAATTATTTTTAGAGTCCCCCAGCGGCTTTATGATGCCGTTTGTTTTTGCTGATGGCACGGAAGTCCAGCAGCTGTTAGGTTATGGTGAGCAGACTCACCCTAATAGTGGTGAGCGTTTCGACCATAAGGGTATTGATTTCGTTGCCGACCATATTCCCTTGTTAGCTGTTGCTTCTGGTACTGTCGTTGGTGTCGGCAATGATGCCGTCCATGAGGACTTTATTATCACCCGTTATGGTAAGTTTGAAGTCAAGTATGGTCATGTCCAGGAAATCTATTGCCGCTACGGTACGAACGTTGTTGCCGGTCAGCAGATAGCCCAAAGTGGTGCTTTCCTGCATTTCGAGGTTCGTGTGGACGGACAGGCTATCAATCCTGAAGATTTCCTTTCCATGCTCTTCGGCAATGTTGCCCAGTTGGAGAGTATGGGTATCAAGGGTCATCCCCAGCTCGTTTCCTTCAATGTTCCTGTCCGTACTGACTATGATCAGGATCAGGGTGAGATTATCGACCTGATGCTGCGTTGGTTCCCCACCTACCTGAATGATATGCGCCTTGGTGCTTATCTGCCTTCTGACCGTTTGGAACAGTCGTTACGTAATATCTTCTCACAGGCTGCCGAGAAGAACTATTTCTTTGAGGAGATTCCCGCTGTTTCCAATCCCCTTGGTCTCAGTGCCAGAGGTGGTGCGTTGGCAGGAAAGGTTCAGAACCTCATTATCGGCGATTTCCTGAGTTATCTGGCCACCCGTCATAATGTCTATGTCTCGACGTGGGGTGATGCGCAAAAAAAAAAGTTTATGAGCAGTCCGCTGACAGCGGCCTTATAGACCCCCTTGCCACCCTTCAGATTGACGTGCAGAGCTTCGATGTCAACCGTCGTGCTTCTGTTTTTTTCAACAGTTCCGGCGATCGTTGTTGGACGAAGGGTTGGTTTAATGGTCGAGAGAAGGGCGAACCAGCCATTGAGATTAGCCGTAAGCAGGCTATAGCCTTTATCAATGGCGATATTAAGCTTGATGACTGGCTCACCCGTCATTATCCCAAGCAGATGAATGCCTATCACAAGGCTATCGAGCAGACTCGTCAGCAGCTTTTGGGAGTATAAATTTTCGAAGTTATGAGAGTAATTATTTTTCTGTTTTGCATATTTGCGAGTACCCTGTCCTTTGGTCAGGGTGCTCCTCAGTGGTTTCTGGAGCGTGTCGAGCCGTTTGGCGATGCTGTCAGCAACCTTGGTGACAGCCTTTGGACAACCTATTACTGTGATGAAGAGGTAGCGGCCAATAACGGTATTCTTTTTGATTTCTTTGCCGTTCCCTGTCATCATCTCATTGTCGAGGATGTCAGTCTCTCTGATGTCTTCGTCATTATGGGTTATCTGAAGTTCAGTGATGAAGCCGATGGCAGCAACCTCCTTTTCCATGTCTTCGATGTCAATGGCCATCTGGTGTATCATCGTAGCCTTGGTCTTGGCGACCTCTACGGCAATATTGATAAGGGTCGTCTTATATGCAACGACCATTACGACCGTTTCCGTGTCGCCATTACCCGTCAGGGCGGCCAATGGATTGGTAGCAGTTATTCCACTGAGCAGAACAGGAAAGAGAAAAAGAAGAAAAGACTTTTTGGCCTTTTACCAGATAAGCAATAACTAAAAGATACCGTTATGCCAAACAAACAGAATATACAGCAGCAGTTTACTGAGCTGGAGTATGTCTTCCAGAAATACTTCAACGAGCACCTTGCTCCGGTTATCAGTCAGGAGCAGCGTCATCTTCGTGAGCAGCAAGAGGCAGAAACCCGTCAGCGGTTCGATGACGGCTGGGGAGGTTTTGTCGATGCTGCGAGTCCTTTCACGACACATATGGTTCGCCGTCCGGCAGGCCCTTGGAATCAGAAGAATAGTGACGACCTTGTGAAGGTCATTGACCAGCGTCTTGGCAAGGATAAGGCCATCACCCATGATATAGGTATGATGGTCACTGCTTGGCGTAGCCTTGCCGTTGTTCACCTTGGAGAGGAAAAGTATAAAGAACTCAGTAAGCAGTCACCCTCTGGTGACCTCGCCACTGATTTTGTCAACAACCGCTTCGAGGGTATGATGATGCAGCAGCTTGCCAAGTCCAAGATTCCGCATAGTGGTCTGGAGTATATGCTTCGCAAGGGCATTGGTGGTAGCTTGCTTGCCGGTCTTGCAGACACCAATATTGGCCCCAAGTCTGACAGGGATAAAGACCTTGAAGAGCTTGCCTTACGCCTTTATAAGCCCAAGGCAGGTACTAAGGTCTCTGGTGCTTTGCTGACAGCCATTCTTGATGGTGCCACCCTTGGTCCTGGCGGCATCAAGACCTTTGCTGTCACCGTTGCTGGTGACACCGCTTTACAGTGTGTTAACATAGAGGGAAAGACCTTTGACCAGACTGTTGGTGAAGCTATGTTTGATGATGAAGATGCTATTTCTACCCAACGTCAGAAAACCAAGAAAGTCAATCCTGCACATTCTGAGGTCGTTGACATGCTGAACCAGTCATTTGCTAAAAAGATGAAGGTTCCCGAATACCATCCTGCCTACAGTCCTTCCCGTGTCAACCAGCTTTCCACACAAGTCCGTGGTGCTACCACCGACGGTTTGCAGCATCTTTCGAATATCGAAAGCCTCTATAAGGAGTTTGGTTTGAAGTATAAGAAAGGTGGCTCCCATCCTGCATGGATGGAAGGTAAGAGTCAGGAAGAATGTATCCGTTTGTCCTCTCAGTTCTTTGCCATTGCCACAGAGATGAAATCTTCTGGCAAGAAATCCACGAAGGTAGGCAGCCAGGTGATGACCCTCGAAGAGGTCTCACAGCGAGGCTATGACTATGGCCGTGCCGCTGCCGCTAAGCAGCAAGCCGCGAATGCTGCCAAGAAAGCCGAAGCTCAGCATCAACATGCTCCCCAGCAGTCTTTTGCTGCAGCCTCTGTTCAGCAGTCACAGCAACCACCCCAGCAGAATGTTGCCCAACAGCAACAGAAGTATGTTGCGCCACAAGGTAACGTTCTGCAGCAGAACGTTCAACAGCAGCAGGCTACAGCCTCTGTCAATTCGTGGGGTGGTTTGATGAATCAGTTAGGGTTAAGTGGTTTTGGCGATGTGGGGCATAACCTGGGTTATGTGTTATCTATGCTTCCCGACATGCTGATAGGTATGTTTACGGGTAAGACCGAGAGTCTGAAGCTGAAGGATAACATGTTCCCTCTGGCAGCTATCTTCGCCGGTATGTTTGTCAAGAATCCCATTCTGAAGATGATGCTTATTGGTCTTGGAGGTGCTAACCTCCTGAATAAAGCCGGTCACGAAGCTATGGAGCGTGACGGTGTCATCCAGAAGCCAATTCGCTACCGTGAATATCCCAATGAGCTATTGGATCCTCGTATTGAGAATCCTGCCATGAAAGGATATTCCTTGGTTGCTACTATTGATGGTGTTCCCAGCAGCATCACCATTGACGAGCGTACCGCCGATGCCTATTACAAGGGTAAGATACCCCTTAACACTCTGTGTAATGCTGTCTTACGCAAGTATGACGAGCAGTATGAGGCCTTCAATCAGAATTACGTCCAGCGTCTTGACGATGCTGAAGACCGTACCCTCTCCAGAGGTATCAAGTAATAGTTATGGACACAAGACAGCAGAAGAACAAGTCCGTGTCCACTGATGAGTGGTACACACCCAAATGGATTATAGACCTGTTAGGTTCTTTCGACCTTGACCCGTGTTCCCCTGAACATAGGCCTTTTGATACCGCTAATGTCCATTGGACGAAGCAGCAGGACGGACTGAAAATGCCTTGGGGTAAAACAGAGGATGTAAGGGTATGGCTTAACCCACCTTATAGCCGTCCATTAGTTGGGCAGTTTATCAGGAAGATGGCCGACCACAATAATGGTATAGCCTTGTTGGTCAACAGACAGGATAATGTCATGTGGCAGGAAGACATCTTCCCTACTGCCGCTTCTATGATTTTTATGAGACACCGTGTGCAGTTTCTTACCCCTGACGGTCATGCTGGCAAGCCGTTCTTTGGCAGCTGCCTTGTTGCGTGGGGTAAGGAAAATGATGCCGTCTTACGCCGTTGTGGTATCGAGGGTAAGTATGTTGTCTTGAACGAGGTGTAGATGACGCATAAAAATGCCGTGTTTACTCTTGAAAAAACCATTTTAAGACCCGTTATGTCGTAAAAAAGTTAATTCAAGAGTTTGAAACTCGCATATTCTTTCTTGTGTTATTTATTGATTTCCTTTGTGGTGAAAAGCAAGAGCATTAGAAAGAATATGGCATATAACAAGCGTCAAAAGTTACAGGACAATATCGAGGCAATTACTATTGCCTTCCAGTTAGAGCGTGAAAACCGTCGTGCCACCCCTGCCGAGCAGGAGGCCTTACGTAAGTATAGTGGCTTTGGTGGTCTGAAGTTCATCTTGAACCGTGAAGACAACCCCGATAGCTGGAAGGCTGCCGACCGTCCTTATTACCCCCTCGTCAAGACCCTTTTCAACACCATTCGGGCCAACAGCTCTTCCGACCGGGAGTCTGAGGAGCTGGTCAACAGCATTAAGAGCAGTGTTAATACTGCTTTCTATACCCCTGATGATGTTATTACTGCCATTTCTTCGGCGCTCTATGAGCGTGGTCTTACCGTCAACAAGTTCCTTGATCCTTCTTCCGGTAACGGTAAATTCATTGATGCGTTCCGTCATGACTTCCAGAAGATGGAAGCGTCAGCCTTTGAAAAGGATCTGCTGACTGGTAAGATATTGAAAGCCTTGCATCCCGATGACAATATTATCGTGGGAGGCTTTGAGACCATCCCAGCAGAAGTTTTGGGTAGTTACGACCTTGCAGCCAGCAATATTCCTTTTGGTGTCGTCAAGGTCTTTGACCCATCCTTTGATGACAGCCAGGTTCGTCGTGCCGCTGCTGGCACCCTTCATAACTATTTCTTTATGAAAGCCCTCGACAGCGTTCGTGAGGGAGGCTTTATTGCTTTTATCACCTCCCGTGGTTTCATGGACTCTCCTTCCAATAATATTATCCGTGAGGAGCTGATGAAGGATGCCCGTCTTGTCGGTGCTTACCGTCTGCCTGACGGTATGTTCCGTGATGAAGCCGGTACTGAGGTAGGCAGTGACCTTGTCATCCTCCAGAAATATTCCGGCTATGATATTTCGACGGATCCTTTCAGTCAGGCCTTTTGTGTTGTCGAGCCAGGTGATAAGTTCAACAGTGGCGAAGACTATAGCGATATCAACCTGAATGCCCATTGGTGGCAGTCTATGGTCTTGGCTGATAGTGAGAGTATTGTTGCCACCCAGTGGAAGCGTGGTACCAATCCTTATGGTGACCCGACCATTATCTTCACCCATGAGGATGGCATTGATGGTATCTCCCGTCAGTTGAAGGAGTTTATCTCCCGTGACATTAGTCAGGAATATATAGATTATTATTATTGTAACGAACCTGTTCAGGCTGTTGCCGTTGAGGAACAGAAAGATGAAAAGCCCAAGGCATCCCAGACTGTCTCAGGTCCCGTTCAGCTTGACCTTTTCTCCATGTGGGATGCCCTTGAAGAAGAGAAGATCAGCATGGAGCCGCGTCCTTTCAATGTTGCTCTGCGTCCTAACTGGCATGACGGCTCTGTTGTCGTTGATAACGACCAAGTAGGCTTGCTGTCACAGACTCGCGTCAGTCCAATCTTTACGCCGATGGACTTAAATGCCCATCAGACAGATCTTTTGAAGCAGTATGTCAAGATTCGTGACAGCTATGATGAGCTGTACCGTACCGAGGCCGACGAGCAACGTGAGCGTGCTGACCTTCGTGAGCAGCTGAATATTGACTATGACAATTTCTTTTTCAAGTACGGTTGTCTTAACGATCGTAAGAATCAGAAGGTCATCCTCTTTGATGTCTCTGGCCGTGACAGTCTTGCCTTAGAGTATAGCGATGGCACCAAGTTCGTCAAGGCCGACATCTTTGACCGTCCAGTCTCTTTCAGTGTCAAGGCTGTTGACCATGTTGACAATGCCGTTGATTCCCTGTTCGCTTCTCTGAACAGGACAGGTACTGTTGACCTTGACTATATGTCAGGTATCAGTGAAATCTCCGTTGATGACCTGAAGGAAGAGCTTCGCGACCGTATCTATTATAATCCTCTTGAAGGAGGCTATCAGGTTGCCGACAAGTTCCTTGCAGGCAATGTTGTTGAGAAGTACGACCGCCTTGCAGGCTGGAAGCCTGGCACCAAGGAGCAGATGACTGAGCTGCAGCGTTCTCTCGCTGCTTTGGAGAACGTCATCCCGACTCCCATACCTTTTGAGGATCTTGACTTCAATTTCGGCGAGCGTTGGATGCCTACTGCTTATTTCTCTGAGTTCGCCAGCAATTTCTTCGGTACCGACATCAAGATTGACTATGCCCCACAGCATGACGAATTTGTTGTTGACCCGCAAGAGCCAACGTATGATAAGGTCAAGATTACCAGTGAGTATGCCATTGTAACAGAGTCTGGTAAGACCATTGACGGTTTGGAACTGTTGCGTAATGCCCTTTACAATACCGTTCCCAATATCCAACATGTGGTAGGCTATAAGCCTAATGGTGACCCTATCAATGGTCCAGACCACGAGAAGATGCAGCTTGCAGCCAGCAAGATTGATGATATCCGTGACCATTTCACCCTGTGGATTGATGGTCATGATAAGGCGTGGAAGGAAGGTCTTGCTGACCTGTATAACAAGAAATATAACTGTTTCGTCCGTGCGAAGTACGATGGCAGTCACCAGACTTTCCCCGGTCTTGACATTAAATCGTTGAATGCCAAAAAGAATATTTCCAGCATCTATTCCTCTCAGAAGGATGCTGTCTGGATGTTGTTACAGGATGGCGGTGGTATCTGTGACCATGAAGTGGGTACAGGTAAGACCCTTATCATGTGTATTGCAGCACATGAAATGAAGCGTCTTGGTCTTGCCAACAAGCCAGTCATTATCGGTATGAAGGCCAATGTCAGCGAGATTGCTGCCACCTATCAGGCAGCCTATCCCGATGACCGTTTGCTGTATGCTACTCCCAAGGACTTCTCTGACCGTCAGTTTTTCTTCAACCGCATGAAGAATAATGACTACGACTGTATCATTATGTCCCATGACCAGTTTGCCATGATTCCCCAGTCTATGGAGATTCAGCAGCAGGTCATGATGGAAGAGATTAGGGCCTTGGACGAAGCCCTTGAGGTTTATAGCCGTTCTCATAGTGTCAGCAGCCGTATGCTTTCCGGCTTGGAAAAGCGTAAGGAAAACCTTGTTATCGACTTGAAGAATTTAAACTGGCAGCTGGCCCGTCGTGCTGATGACGTGGTAGACTTCAAGACGATGGGTATAGACCATATCTTCGTCGATGAGAGTCAGGCTTTCAAGAACCTTGCTTTCACCACGAGAGACAGTCGTGTCGCCGGTCTTGGCGACCCCAAGGGCAGCCAGCGAGCCAGAAACCTACAGTACGCTATCCGTACCATTCAGGAGCGTACCGGTCGTGACCTTGGTGCTACCTTCCTCAGTGGTACCACCATTAGCAACAGCCTTACCGAGCTTTATTTGCTGTTCAAGTATCTGCGTCCAGATGCTTTGTCCCATCAGGATATCAACAGCTTTGATGCGTGGGCCGCTGTCTTTGCGAAGAAAAGCCGCGACTATGAGATTAATGTCGCTGGGCAGATTGTCATGAAGGAGCGGTTCAGGAACTTCATTAAAGTCCCTGAGCTTGCTGCCTTCTATAACGAGATCACCGATTACAAGACCGCTGGTGATGTCGGTTTGGAGCGTCCTGACATGAATGTGCAGCTGGTGAATATCCAGCCTACTGCCGACCATCAGGATTTCTCTCAGCGGTTGTTGGATTTTGCCAATTCCGGCAATGGGGAGTATATTTTCAGGGATGAGCTTTCTGATAGCGAACGACAGGCCAAGATGCTTATTGTTACAGGTCTTGGTAAGAAAGCCAGCCTCTCCCCGAAGCTGGTCAATCCCGAATACCACGAGGGTGATGACACTAAGATCGGCTATGCCGCTAAGAATATCAGCGATTACTATTATCGCTTCAACGAGCAGAAAGGCACCCAGTTTGTCTTCTGCGACCTTTCAACACCCAAGAAAGGCGAGTGGAACGCCTATCAGGAGTTGAAAGACCGTCTTGTCAACCAGTATGGCATCCCTGAAGGAGAGATTCAGTTTATCCAGGATGCTTCTACTGAAAAGAAGCGTAAGGAGTTTATTGCCAAGATGAACAGCGGTGACATCCGTGTTCTCTTGGGTAGCACCACCACGTTAGGTACTGGTGTTAATGCCCAGCAGCGTTGTGTCGCCATCCACCATTTGGATCTTCCTTGGCGTCCGTCAGATATGGAGCAGCGCAACGGTCGTGGTGTCCGCAAGGGCAATGAGGTTGCCAAGCTCTATGCCGACAATAAGGTTGATGTCTATGTCTATGCCGTTGAGCGTAGTCTTGACAGTTATAATTTCTATCTCTTGCAGGCCAAGCAGGAGTTCATCCGTCAGATGAAGACTGGCGCTTTAGGTAAGCGCTCCTTTGACCAGGGCGGTGAGGACGAGACGAATGGCATGCCGTTCGCCGAGTATGTTGCCATCACCAGTGGCAATACCGACCTGTTGGAGCGAGCTAAGTTAGAGAAGCGTATTCTTGGCTTGGAGTCAGAGCGTAAGGCTTTCAATGCCCAGCAGCGAAATATTGCCATCCGTCTTGACTATGCCAAGGAAGACCTGCAGAATGCTCAGGCTATCCTTGATAATCTCCGTACCGATATGGTACGTTTCGAGGATGCTGCCGACAGGGATTCCCAAGGCAACTATGTCAACACTCTGCATGTCGGTCCTGGTCTTCTCTCCGATGAAGACAAAGGCCGTTACATGCAGGATAATGCCCGTCGTCTCATTACTGAGGAGGTCGAGGTGGGTACCATCTATGGCTTCCCTGTTGTTATGCGTCCTCAGACCTTGGAAGAGCATAACAGCTCCAGTACCTATATGGGTAACATCTTCTCTGTCAAGGGAGCTTATAGCTACCGTACCAACAACGGTCATGTTAACCTTGCCTCCCGTGCTGCCGCTGCATCCTATCCTTTCGAGGCTATTACCAGACTCCCCGGTCTTGTCCGAGAGTATGAGCGCCGTGTTGCCAGCCTCGAAAAGGAGATTCCTGCTCTTGAACAGGTTGCAGGCAAGGAGTGGGAAAAGGTCGCTCAGCTTGCTGAGATGAAGCAGCAACTCCAGGAGCTTGACCGTAAGATACAGCAGACGATGGATGTCAGCATCATCAAGAATAATGGTGGTGAAGGTGCAGAAGTTTTGCCCTTCACGATTACCCAGCACCAGTATGGACGTGAGCCTTGGGAGCTGGAGTTTATGGTTGCTGACTATCCTTTCATCTCTCGTGAAGACCGCAATGATATTGCAGAGAGATACCATGGCAGCCTTGGCGAATATGACGGCAAATGCCATGGTCATTTCCGTCACCGTTACGGTGCCGAGCAGGCTATGATGGATATCACCAAGCTCAACAAGCAGCATATGGATGATGTTGAGTGGCTGAAGGAAGCTGTTATGGATGTCTATGACAGTTCCTCCATGTACTGTTACAGCCGTCTGAAGGAGATGGGTCTTGACAGATACGGCCAGCCTTTGGAGGAGCATCGTCACCATCTGAGAGCCATCGCCCTTGGTGAATATGGTGATGTCCGTGCCTTGGCTCATGGTGTTAAGGATCGCAACGATGTTGCAGCAGAGGTTGCTGCCGCTGCTTTAGCCCGTGTCATTGATGCCTTGCCAGAGGCCAAGAATGCCGTTCTTGTGCCGATGCCCGGTCATAGCTATGACCGTGATGCCGTCGAGCGTCTTACCCGTCTCGTCTCTGAGAAGACAGGTATAGACTATGCCCCTCGTTATCTCGCTGCTGCAGAGCATGACAGTCTCTATCAGTGGAAGCTTGACCATCCTGGCGAGAACCTTCCTGAGCTGTTTATGATTGAGCGTAGCGAGTATGTTCCACAGGATAAGACACCTATACTTATCGATAATGTCTTAGATACTGGTCATACCGCATGGGCCGCTTTGGAAGCTATGTCCCATGAGCCGTTGATGATTGTGCTGGGGGCTACCGGTAACCATCGTCTGTATGACCATGACGTGGATCTTACCATTGACGAGGATAGCGTCGATTATATCAGGAACCTGACACCTGTCGGTGTTGGTTTCACTGGTAAGAGTCAGTTTGAGATTGATGAAATGCTACGTCTTGCACGTTCTTCAAACTGGAACACCTCTTACTCTTCCAGAAGCAACTTGAAGCGTCTGGGTATCGATTGGTACACAGGTCTGCCCACCTACGAGACCGCTGCTGCTGTCAAGAAGTGGGATGATGTTTATAGTGAAGAGGAATTAAAGGCACCCGTCGAGAATCTTGTTCTCGCCGGTGGCTATGATCATATCTTCAGTGAGGAAGAGCGCAAGCATCTCTCTGCTGAAGACCGTCAGCGCATGGAGTCTGTTTTGAAGGAGTTTGAAAATGTCAGTCTTGGACATTTTGCTGAAAACACCTCTTTGGCCCGTCGTCTCCTTGTCAACTACGAATACCTTCGTGGTAAGGCAGAGCTGGCCATGGAACAGAATATCGATGTTGCTGTTGTTGTAGAACAGCAGCCTGTAGCACTTTCTGCTGATGAGCAGAAGTACTTCGATATGGCCAAGGCTGATATTTCTGGTGAAGTCATTCTTTCTGATGACCAGCTCCAAGATATTGCGAAAGCTATTGCTTCAAGCGTCGCCAATCACACACAAGTTCCTGATTGGGAACAGCGTGATACTGTCAAGTCACAGCTGCGTGTGCAGTTGAAGCGTGTCCTTCGTGCTGGCGGCTATCCTGCTGATGATATTACCGCCGTTGTTGATGGCGTGATGATGTCCCTTACTGGTGATGTTCAGAAGGATGTCGCTCCTGCCGCTCTTGTTCCTCAGATGAACCTTGACACCGATGAGGTGTTCCTTCAGAACCATTCTGAGGAAGAGCGTGTCAGTCTACGTTATAGCGATGGAGAGTCTTTCGATGAGTATCTGCAGCGTAACGGTCTTCGTCGTGATGACCGTGAGGCCATGCTTTATTTCCACGATAAGTATTCTGCTGATCAGTGGGCTGCCGTTGATGACCTTTTCAACAGTATCAACAAATATAGCGCCTACGCTGTTGGCAATAAGGTAGCCTCTCTGGAATTTGTCAGCGATAAGGAAGAGGCGATGGCGCTGGAGAATTTGCAGCAGGTCATTGATCCTGAAACCATTGTTCCATATCTTGATGGTGTGGCCAATCATTTCAGAATACTTACTGTCGAGGATTCTCCGATGATGAGACAGTTTCATGATCTCAAGGCCAAGCATCCCGATGCTTTGCTGCTGTTCCGTTGCGGCGATTTCTACGAAACCTACGAGAAGGATGCCGATAATGCTGCCAAGACCCTTGGTATCACTCTGACTTGGCGCAATACCAATATGCCAGACTTTGACACCTATAAGGGTGCTATGGCTGGTTTCCCACATCATGCTCTTGATACCTATCTGCCGAAGCTTATCCATGCTGGCTATCGTGTTGCTATCTGTGACCAGCTGGAAGCACCCAAGCAGACTGTTAAGCGAGGTATTACAGAACTTGTAGAGCCAGGTCTTGGTGTTCGTATGCAGATTGTTGACCGTCACTCTTCATTGACTCCTGTAGAGAAGTCTTTGATGAGTCAGATTGTCAGCGACCTTGAAACAGGTAACCATTTGTTAGGCCGTCCACGTCCAGAGGGTTATTGGGAGTTTGCTGCCGAGCATGGTGGAGCCGTTCTCGCTTTGAAGCAAGGTACTACGCTCACGGAACGGCAGCGTGATATCCTGTTAGAACGTGCCAATAACCTTTATGAAGGTCTCCATGACTTGGCTATAGACCTGAATATGGACGAAGAGCGTTTGCGTGACGCTCTGTCTGTCAGTTCCGTCAATGAGCACCGCTCTATTGAGGAGTACCCCATTACCAAAGAGGGTAATTATTGGTTTGTTGGCAATGCCAACGGCTATGGCATCATGCCACAGTATGCTGTTCAGGTTGCCGCTTTATATAATGGTGAGCAGGTTGACCGTGACGGGCGCATGATGATGCGTTTCGTTAGTGAGGATGATGCTAATAATTTTGTTGGTAATATCCGGCTGTTGAATGACAGATATACCAACCAGCTTCGTGATGGTATCATCGAGAAGATGCGCCGTGCAGGTATTGCCGTCAATACCGATTGGCAGGAAGGTGAGCGTGTGTTGGCACGGGAGAATAGCCGTGTTCGCACAGAAGTAGAGAGCACCCCACAGGAATCCATTCACTCTCCTGAGTTCAAAACCTATTTTGGTGACTGGGAAAACGATCCTGCCAATGCCAGCAAGGTCGTTGGTGAGCATGGTGAGCCATTGGTCGTTTACCATGGCACAGGCAGTTACGGCTTTACCTCCTTTAAGGAGCGTAGAGCATGGAATTACAACCTCGACAGAGAAGAGGGTGTAGGTCTTTTCTTCAGCTCAGACAAAGACAACTCCGCTGGCTATGAGGATGAAGACACTGCCGAAGAGTTAGGTTTTGAGCATACGCAGAAAGGCACTTATGCCGTATATTTGAATCTCAGGAATCCGTTGGTTGTTGATTTTGACGGTGCCTGGTGGAATGGCCGCAGGTTCACCTATGAGGTTCATGATGCCGATGGTAAGGTTGTCAATACCTTCTCTGAGCGTCAAGCTGCAGAAGATTTTGTTGCACAACAGGATGTTGCTCTGACTATTGAGGATGTCGAAGTCTTCAGTAGTCTGAAGAGAATCGACCAGTATGTTGATGATGCAAGGCTCAATGGTTATGACGGAGTCATCATTAAGAATGTCAGAGACTCCCATATTGATAATCATAAGGCACAGCCGTCAACTACCTATGTTGCTTTCAGCCCCAATCAGATTAAGTCTGTCAACAATATCGGCACCTATCGCCTTGATAGTGAGAATATCTACGAGCATCGTGTTAATGATGGCGAGGTTCCTGTGATATTGCGTGACGCAGAAGCACAGCGTGTTTATCATGAGATTATTACCAGTGGCACAGAGTATAGTGACGGCTATCCCGCACATAGTGGTGCCCTTGGCATGTTTATGGAAAATGGCAAGTATATTGCCTTTGACAATTCCACCAACGACTGTTGGGTAGAGGAGTTTACCAATGAGAATATCGCCCTGTCCTGGCTTCGTGGTGAGCTTTCTGCCGATGAAGCCTATGCTCAGGATGCGCTTTCTTCAGCTCTTGTTGTCTCTGTCAACCGTCAGGATGTCGAGCGTGCTATGGATAGTAATCTCGTTAAGCGTTGGATTAAGGCCAAGAGCAGTAACAGTGAGACAGCCATGAAGGGCTTTATGATGTTCGGCTTTGGCTCTGACCTTATCCATGAGTTTGCCAAGGCCCGTCTGGGTATTGACAATAAGTTTGAGCCTGGCAAGATGTTCTATAACTCTTGGGAGTTGATAGAAGACCTTATCTCCGCTGCCAAGGAGAAAGGTCTTGATGTTGCCATTGCTAACAAATATGTCTTCCAAGCAGGCTCTGAGGATGTCCAGCGTATTATGGAAGATCCTGAGAATATGTATAGTGAGCAGGAGATGGCAGAGATTTCCAAGCACCTCTCCCCTGCCGCTTTCAATGATTTCTCTGCTGCCGTTCGTTCTTTGTCCGAGGCCAAGCAGATTCAGACAGAGGAAGAGCGTATCATGAACTACCAGAATGGTGATGCCGTCACCAAGGCTTTCGTTCTGTATGATATTGCCCAGCGCCGTCTGTTCACAGAACATGAGGGTGATGAGCGTTATTTCCGTCAGCAGCGCGTCTGGACCCGTCCTGACGGTAGCCAAGGTATTCTCGCCAGAAGCCAGAATGCCGCTCCTGATATGACTGTCACTACGAAGTGGGTCTTGAAGAATGACGTGGCTCGCGACATGATTCACCTTATCGCCACTTCGCCTATCACTGAGCAGGTTCCCTTGCTCAATATGATGCCGTCTGCTTTGCAGCGTTATCTGGGTATTCCTTCTCAGGAAGACCGTCTTGCAGCCTTGCAACGTCTGACGGACAACGAATTAGATTCTGTCTATTTCGCTGCCATGCCAGCCAATGATGTTGTCATGCGAGATGTTCTGAATATTTTTGCAGAGCGTCGTGGCTACACCCTTGACAGCAGCTACCAAGGCAGCCTTGCTTTCAATGGTGCAGCACCCAGCGGCGGTTATTACGGCTCTACTGAAGAGCGTTTGGAAGCTTGGGATAATGAAGAGCTGGAAGGTGCTCAGACCCTTGGTGACTATATCAACCATCGTGTTGATATTGGTGACCTTGACTTCCGTCTCAATGATCCTCGCGGCGGCATCAATATGTCCGATGAGCGCCTTGATGCTATTAACAGCATCAATCAAGCTATCCATGAAGGTCACGGAACTATCAAGATGTACCGTGCTGTTCCTGCTACTATTGAGGAAGGCCAGTTCCGTAATGGTGACTGGATTACCCCAAGCTTGATGTATGCCCAGGAGCATGTCAGGATCAAAGGTTGGGATGACTACCGTATCATCGAACAGGAAGTTTCTGTTGATGATATCTGGTGGGATGGCAATGACATTGCCGAATGGGGTTATGACGATGGAAAAGACCGTCGTTATAAGAACACCCTTAATAATGTCAAGTCTGATGACCTTGTAACCCGTGATGACATGGGTGAGGTCATTCCTCCCTCGCTTCGTTTCAACGAGCGTTCTTCAGACATTCGCTTTATGTATGTCCCAAACAGCCAGTCACCCATCTTTGTAAGCAATGCAAAGATAGCTCTTGATAAAATCAAGCAGGATAAGGCCACTCCTGAACAGTGGCTGAAGATGTTAGAGAAGAATGGAGGTATCAAGTCCGGCGAAGACCGTTGGATTGGTTTAAGTGACTGGCTCCGTTCCCAGACTGATGTCAGGGTTCTTTCGAAATATGACATTCTTTCGTATATCAACGAGAACACCATTCGTGTCGAGGAAGTCCGTTATATGGACCGCCACGACTACGAGTCCATTCCTCGTTTTGCTGAGTATCAGCAGGAGTTCGAGGACATTGCCGCTCATCTTGACGATCTTTGGGCTGATGCCGACAAAGAGTATGCCGACTTCATGGAGCGCATGCAGGATAAGTATGAGGATTGGGAATATGAGATGACCAATGAAGAAATCCTGGAAGAGGGTGAGTTGCTTCGCAATCGTGAGCGTTATACTGTCAATGAAGCTTACAGAGACGCATACGATGTTGCTTTTGATGTGATGGTTAGCCGTCACGACCTTCTTTTTGGCTCAGCCTTTGGTCATGAGGATGGCAAATTGTTCGTCAAGGATGCTTCTGCAGCCCGTCAGATTCTTCCCGTCGATCATCCTATCCATGATATAAGACTTGACTATACCACCAAGGGGTTAACCAACAAGCGAGAGATTGCCCTTATTGTGCCTACTGCACAGCAGTATAAGGAGGATGACGAAATCCATTTCGGCGATGCTGGTGATGGTCGTGCTGTCGCATGGGTTCGCTTTGGCGAAGCCATCTCATATCGTGAGCGTAGCGAGGCTGAAATCATGCAGCATGCCATATCTATGCCGACTGCTGCCTCTTGGCATGAGTTAGCCGACTATCAACCTGTTCCAGGTTATAAGAACTATTATAATCTGAATGGTGGTGCACCTTCCAAGTCCGACTCTATCTTAGAGAAGGATGGAGAGTTTCATATCCAGTTCAAGGGTGACCATGCCGAGGTTACTTTCAACCGTGAGGAAGACATGGTTGCTTTGCGCCGTGTCTCCGGCACTTTCGGTTCCCTTGAAGCCGCTGTTGCTGCTTACAACGAGTTTATCACCCGTCGTGACCACCGTATGGTTCCTGAGAAGACCCTTGTTATCGATGAGATACAGAGCAAGCGTCATCAGGACGGTAGGGAGTTAGGTTATGCCAGTGCTTTCAATCAGGCTGACTTGGATGCAGCCCGTCAGGTTTCCCGTGAATATTCCAACAGCCTTTATGACAAATATATCCGTGGTCAGCATCCTGGTGATGATTTCTTGGATTATGCCAATGAAGAGGAGCGTCAGCGTTTTGACGAGCTTACCTCCCGTGTATCTTCTTTGGAGAGACTGGAAAGGAATGCCGTTCCCGACACACCATTTGAAAAGAACTGGCATGAGCTGGCTATGAAGCGTATGCTTCGCTATGCTGCTGAGAACGGTTATGACCGTGTGGCATGGACTAATGGCCTTCAGCAGGCAGAGCGCTATAGCCTTGGCGGTAAGGTAGAGAGTATTTTCATCAATCATTCGCGTAAAGATGAAAAGCTTTATTCCATTTCCGTTTTCGATAACGATGCCAAAATTATCTCCAGCGTCTCGCCGGATAACGCCACTGAGGAAGATGTTCGCAACCTCTTTGGTAAGAATATCGGCGACCAGCTCTTGCAAGGTGTTGCAGACCTTGACAGGAAGAAAGCCCGTGGTGAGGTGCCACGTTCTGAAGCTTTCTCTATCCAAGGTCAGAACTTAGAGGTTGGTGGTGACGGCATGAAGGCCTTCTATGATAAGATCCTGCCCAGCTTCATGAATAAGTATGGCAAGCAGTGGGGCATCCAGACCGAGACTATTGACATTCCTGCCATTCAGCGTGACGGCTCCAGTGTTGGCGAACGTCTGCATTCTGTCCGTGTCACGGGTCAGATGAAGCAGGATGTCATGGAAGGACAGCCTATGTTCTTCCGTAATGGTGAACATATGGCCTATGGTTTCGTGCATAATGGAACCATCTATATTGACCCACGTATTGCCACTGCCGAGACCCCACTTCATGAATATACCCATTTGTGGGCTGAGGTGTTGCGTCAGCGTAACCCCCAGGAGTGGGCGAATATTGTCCGCATGATGAAGGACACGCCGGAACTCTGGAGTTATGTCAAGCAGAACTATCCCCATCTGAGGACTGATGACCAGATCGCCGATGAAGCTTTGGCACAGTTCAGTGGCAAACGCGGCTATAAGAAGCTTCAGGACTTTGTCGATGGCAAGCAGAACGCCACCACCATTTTTGGTAAGATTATGGAGGTGTTAGGACGCTTCTGGGATAGTGTCTCTTCATTTTTCGGCATCCATTATGCCAACAAGGAAGAGGTTGCTGACCGTGTCCTTTTTGACCTCTTGAACGAGGTCAATCCTCTGGACTATCGTCTGACGGCTCCTGTTGTCAATATTGAGAATCCTGCTGTAGTTAATAATAATCCTTTTGCCCGTATTGCTGCCGACAGGGCCTTCTTCGAGAATTTCTATCGTGAGCAGCAGGAAGCCGTCGTAGAGAGTGACAATTTCAAGGAATGGTTTGGCAACTGGCAGAAGCCCTCTATATACAGGGCCTATCAGGTTGATGATGTAGCTGCCCTGCAGGAAAAATATCCTTCTGCCTTGCCTAATAAGTTCTACGACCATTCTACTGTCAGCTTTGGCTTACAGGCTTTTGATGACCGTGAAGGTCAGCAGAAAACGCTCCGTATTGTTGGTCGTTTGACTACCGATAAGGTAGATGTGTTAGTCGTTGACAATCCTGAGAGCTACAACCAGTATGCTCATATCACGCTTGCAACGGCCCCAGGTGTAAAGCCTGTCACGGCCAATGAAGAGCTGGAACAGCATTATGGCGATATTGTACCTCTTGACGATTACGTCAACGTTACCTTTAGGAATGCCATAGACAGAAATCTCTCTAAGGTCGTCGATGACAATGGCAAGCCGTTAGTTGTGGAGCATGGAACTCATGCCGACTTCACCGTGTTTGACATGAATAAGATTGGCGAAAACAGCCGTGACAACGGTCTGTTTGGTGCTGGCTTCTATTTCGCTACCAAGGCTCCGGCTTGGCTGGATGACGGTTCAGAGAACTACCATATCATGAAGGTTTTCCTTGACATCAAGCATCCCTTTGAGATTTCCGATGGTGTTGTAGATATCTATGATGAGATCAAGGAAAAGCTTGACAGAGCGCCTTTCCGCGGTTTGTCACTCACTGGCTTCAATGGTCAGCAGATACCCCTTGGGGAGTATATCGACCATATCAAGGCTGTTGACCAGATGATTGCTGCTGGTCAGCATATCGATTTGATGGCTCAGGATGAAGAGCTTCAGGTCTATCATCCGAAGGACAGGGAAAAGGTTTGGCGTGAGCGTGAGATTTCCCGCCGTTCAGGTATTGGTAGCCTTGGTCTGTCATGGTCTGTTCTTATCAATGACCAGTTAGGCAGCTATCATTTCACTGCTGCTGCCATACAGTCAGGCTATGATGGTGTCATCGTTGACCGTGGTGAGGGCTACAAGGAGTATGTCGCCTTTGAGCCGAGTCAGATTAAGTCTGTCACAGATAATATCGGTTTGTTCTCTCGCGAGAACAATGACATTCGCTACCATTTCATTGGTGAGAAGGGTGCTCTGAACCTTGACCTCTCTGATGGTGGCAACCGTATTGATATGCTCCATCATGCCGAAGAACTTGAAAATATTCACAGCTCTGCCAAAGATATTAAGGTCGTCACTGGCTGGGAGCGTGGCTCCGATGGCTTGTGGCGCTATGAGATACCCTCTTTACGTAGCTTTAATTTCTATGGTAATGCAGAATATCTTGCCAACCATCCTGAAATTGAGCGTTATCGTGAGCTGTCACATCGTGAAGCCTGTGCCGCTTTAGGCGTGTCAGGTTTTGCACCCCTTTCTGCTGCCGAAAAGGCAGAGATTAACGCTTTGCGTCTCAATCCCGTTATCAGGGATTACCAGTATAATGTGTCGATGAAGAATCCTGACAGCTATTCTTTGCAGGACTTCATTGATGCACCCCAGCTTTTTGTCGCCTATCCTGAGCTGAAGGATGTTCCAGTATCCTTTGCCATGCTTCCCAATGGTGAAGGTGGCAACTATTCTCAGGATGCCGACTGGATTGGTGATATCGTTGACCGTCATATCACCATCAATGAAGAGACGATGTCCTATGCCCGTGACCTTTATAACGAGACTGCCAAGGATAAGGTTATTGATACTTTTGAGCATGAGATACAGCATGCCATCCAAGGTTTGGAAGGCTTTGCTCAGGGTGGCCGTCCTGGCGACCGTATCACCCTTGTCGGCTCTCAGTTGGAGAAAGTCCGTCAAGAACTGCAGCAGTTAGAGTCTTCTGCTGACTACCAGGCTTGGAAGGATGCCGATTCCCAGTATCGTATTTTCCAGTCTCGTGTTGCTGCTACCATGCAGAACGATCATCCTAATCTGGATGCTATTCTTGACCTCACGGAGCAGGAACGTCAGCTGAAGCGTAACGCCTACATGCTTTATACTGTTGATGTCAAGCATCAGGAGCAGCGTATCAACGAGCTTCGCGACTACCTTGACAATGGTTTTCCGTTGACTTTCGACAACTACCGCAGTCTTGCTGGAGAGGTTGAAGCCCGTAATGTTGCTTCGCGCCGTCATTTGTCACCGGCTCTTCGTCAGACGATGTTAGCATCTGCTACAGAGGATGTAGCCCGTGAGCAGCAGCTTGTTAGCTATACCTCCCGTGCTGCAGCGTATATCGAGACTCCAGCCTATAAGGATCTTGTATTAGTAGATGACAAAGCCATAGGTTTTGTCGTTGACCATGAAGGTACTGACATCTATCTCCTGAACCTCCCTGTTCATGAGTTAGACCGCGCCGATGGTGCCCGTCAGGGCCTTGGTGGTCTCGATTTGGATGCCGACTACGAAGGTAGCATCCGTTTTGCTTCTGAGGAAGACCTTAAGGCTTTCTATCGTCGTTATCAGGATGATATCGACTACAGACGAAGCCGCTATCGTAGTATCAACGATGTTGCAGAAAAGCAAGGTCGTCCTGCTGCTGAAGACTATTCCCGTCTTGTTCCTGTGGATTACATCTTCAAGCCTGTTCCTCCTATGAGGGAATGGATTGATGTTAATAATGATGTCTATTTCCAGTCTCTTTCTGTAGAAGCCCGTCAGCGGATGACCTATTTCGATGGTCTCTCTTATGAGCAGTGGTCTGCTGCCAATGGTTTAGATACCACCTCTCCTCTTGGTGCTTATTATTTCTTCCAGAAGTATGCTGACAGGAAGGATGAAGTTATTGATATTCTCAATAATGGTGTCAGCCGTGAGAATGTCGATACTGTTGGCCGTCAGATAGCCTTACTTTCAGACAGTGTTGCGGAGGCCTTGGCTTTCCGTACTTTGCTGGCTCATTACGACCACAGCACCAATATAGAATATTATTATGCCGTTCAGACAGTCTTTGATGACCGCCAGCGTCAGATCCTCGCTCAGTATCATCCTGAACTGAAGGTAGTGCAAGGACTTGATGGCTATGATGTTGAAGATGTCAAGCTGATGGTTGAAGACCATGTTAAAGAAGTTCTTGCCGACCAGTTCTTTGATGAAGATATCTGGGTTAAGGAAATTACTGTCATTGGCAGTCGCTCCCGTGGTGAAGCCCATGATGGCAGCGACCTCGACATACTCTTGGAGTATGGCGGCAATGATGTTCGTGAAGACACTCTTTTCAATGCCCTTCATGAAGAGTCTTTCGAGATTGACGGTATTTCTGTCGACATCAATCCTATTAATGAGCATTACTCGTTGAATACCGAGCAATGGCTTCTTCGTGATGCCCGTTGGCGTGAGCAGGATAAGGCTAAACAAGCATTAATAAATGAACAGAAACATATGGTTACATTAGATCAAGTACAGAAAGTATTATTCGAGGCGATGCCTCGTGACGGCCAGCGTCTGGAGTTCCCCAGAGGCTTTATGGCCGATGATTTTGAGCACCGTGCCGACAAGCAGATGCTCCTTGTGGACACCATCAAGCGCGTCAATGACCGCTTTCTCGTCGGTACCGACCGTGAAGGTTTCCTTGACATCTCCCGTCTCAGCGAGAGTGAGCAGGCTTTCGTCCAGAAGCTTATCCGTGAGCAGCAGCTCTGTGAGCTTATCGGTGCCGGTAAGTCCCTCACCTACTCCGAGGACAGTCCTCTCGTGCTGTTAGGTATGGACGAAAACCAGACTGCCACTTATCAGTCTATTACCGTCAAGAATGCTGAGTTAGTGTTTAAGGGAACACTCACTGAGTCTGACGGTACCGAGAGTAATATCAATCTCTTCTCTATGTCTGCTGACAATATGGAAGCCCTCCATTCTCATGTGTCTATGATGCAACAGCGCAACAAGGCTCTTGTTGCCGAGGTTGCTGACACCTATGGTGAGGTGTTCCGTCTTGCTTCAGGTTTGAAGACCCATCTTGACACACCGTCACCTCTTTATGACCAGCTGGATGCTCTCAGCCAGCCTATTATCCGTGATGCCAACCAGACTGTCAATCTCCGTCAGTGGGCTGCTGATGCTTTGCTCAGCATCCATGGTGACGAGCCAGAGTTTGTCAGACTCAACGAGCTTACCAACGGACGTTTTGAGGAGTTCGCCAGTCAGCTTGCCGAAGGTATGGATGACGATCAGATATCTATGTTGTCTTCTGAGGTTATCAGCCGTCGTGCCGTCTATTCTCCTGCTGTCCTCGAAGAGGTTTACCGTGATGTTGTCCGTCACTATACCGACGGCAATGCTCCTGAGTCTGACGCAACAAGTGAAGATCTTGTCGAGCTGTTAGGTCTTGTGAATAGCGAGTCATTACATTCTTGGGCTGTCAATGGTGATGTCCGTCCTGGTGAATATATTCAGCAGCTTCGTTCTGCCCTCACTAAGGTCTCTGTCTATGATGCCGCACATGTTTTTGATCACGTCAGACAAGCTGACCAGCAGGCAGAACGCGACTATGTAGCCAATCAGAAGTCACCGAAGACAGACATTGAAGGCCGTTACGCCTTTGTGATGTCCTATTTCCTTGATAATTACCAGTCTCTCACTGCCGAACAGAAGGCTGTCTTCCACCAGTTAGACCATGCTGACACCCCTGATGCTCTCCGTCAGTGGGCCAGCAGCGTCCGTGTCGGTCATGCCCTTGCAGACCTTTCTGGCTTACCTGCTGCCGTCCGTGACGAGGTTGATGAGCTGGCTTATAATATTGCCGAGTATGACGAAGCACGCCATGAGGAGTTGCTGCAGGGCTTCCATGCCGTCGGTATGGTCGATGACCAGCGTATGGCTGCCCTTGTAGCCATCAGCGACCGTCTGCATGCTCAATATCCCGATGAACTGGTATTGTTCAAGAATGGCAATGGCATGTCTGCTGTCGGTCAGGATGCCGAGCAGGTGTTACGTCTCACCGGCTGGCCTGCCAATCTTGTCTATTTTGGTGCTGACAATTATGTGCAGCTGACGAATATCTCTTCTGACGGTTATGAGGTGCTTGCTGAAAAGGATGTTAACCTTCGTATTGTCAATGCACCGATCAATATGCGTCCTTTCCGTGACCAGCCTTTCAATGAGACGGGCTATGCCCTCCAGACCATTGACGATGCCCTTTCGCATGTTCAGGATGAGTCCGTCCTTTTGGACACGAATGGAAGTCTGAATATAGGAAATTTCAAGGCTAAGACCCTTGACTTCCATTCTACGGGTCTTGATGCCATCGCCGATGACGGCGAGAAATTGGTTATTCGCGATATTCCCACCAACTACTATCATCCGGAAGGAACCCTTGTTGTGGCGGATTTTATCAGAGGCCGACGTGACACGATAGAGAATGCCCTTGACGCTGCCGTTCCTGTTGTCGAGCAGCGTAATGTGGAGGGTGAACGCCTCTCAGTACTTTCTGACTATAATAATCAGAAAGCTCTTCATCCTGACGAAATACTGTTATTCCGTCAGAAGGGCTTCGTAGAAGCTTTTGGTGAAGATGCCGAGCGTCTTGCTGAAGCTTTGCAAGTTCCGCTTTATGAGCGTACTGTGGAAGGTGAGAAGACCTCTTTTGTCATGATCGGCATGTCAGACTATATGGATTTAACAGAGAATGCCACCATCAATACCTATGTGGCTATTGCCAATGTCCGTGACCCACGTCTTGATATCAGCCAAAGCATCAGCCGTATGCAGGAGCAGATTGCCATTGATCCTGCCCGTCAGGGTTTTGGTGCTGAGATCTACCGTTTGGATGATGGTGGTTATTCCATCAGTCTCGTGGACTATCGTTCCCTTCATGCTATCTCTGAGGAGATTAACCTCTCCGCAGAAGAGGCAGAGCGCTATGCCGCTATGACTGGCCCTGCTGCTATGTCTCAGCGCAGCGATTTTGTTATTGAGATGGCCAACAAGTATTTTGGTGAGCGCTTGCAATTAGAGCAGGAATACAGTAATGTCCGTCAGAACTATGACGCTGCCGGTCTTCTCGGCACTGCCATTCTTCTCGATGAACCTATCGAGCACCGTCTTGATGATGGTGGTGTAGAGCGTTTCGCCGCTTATACTGTTGATGAAGGCTATGTCATGCTGTATAAGAGTATGGAAGATGCTGAGCAATCCTTTGACCCTTATATGCTCAATGACCTCGATGCTGACCAGCAGCTTGATATATTGTCTCGTATAGACCTGTCAAAGGAAGGTGTTCGCCAGCAAGTCCTCGATAAGATTTTCGATAAGACGCTTGATGACAACCGTGATGTCTTGGAGCGTCTGAAGAATAATCCTGTCAACCATGAGACGGTAGAGAAGCCCTATCGCATCTCCATTGGAACCGATAACCGTCCCGGTGGTGTTGAAGGTGAGTTCCACGTTCAGTTTGTCAAGGAGATAAATGCTGTATCCTTCAAGGAGATACAATCCCTTGCCGAGGAGTTAGGCGGTTCTGCCCGTATTATGAATAACCAGGAATGGGCAGACTTCTATGATGAGTCTTCCGCTGTCAAGTTTGCCGATAAGGTTGTTGCAATCAATGCCGAGCGTATTGTTGCTTCGCGCGACAATGCCGCTGAGGAGCGTCGTGAACAGCTCCGTACCCTCTTAGGTGAGGTTATAGGCACTCATGGCCAGTCTATCGCCATCAATCCTACTGATATTGGTGATGGTGTCAAGGCTGTCTATCTTTCCAACAATAACGGAACTATCCTTTATGATGGTGAGAAGAATGGTGAGGGTTTGGTTAATCGTATACTCGACATTGACCACCTTTCCATTGCTTCTGCCCAGTTCTTGATGAATAGCATCAACAGTGTTCAGCAGAAGAAGCAGGAAAGTTATCTCCAGCCGCTCACTGACGAGCAGTGGAAGGTCATGTCAGAGATAGGCTATCCCTATGCCCCAGGCAATGCCAAGGAGCATGATAATGCGCCTGTTCCTGAGATGATTTACTGGCGCTATGCTGCCGGTATGTTCTCGATGGATGATGTGGTACGCTCTCTCAGCACCACCGGTTATACTGTTGGTGAGAATGCCGAGCGTTCCCGTGAGATTCTTGCCGAGCTTAACGAGAAGTATCACAAGCTCAATGGTGACCTGAAGCCCATGGCTGTCAGGGAGCCTGCCCGTGAGAACGGCTTGTTCTCTGTTGAGGAGATTTTGAATCATGATGATAAGTTCCGCTATCAGCTCCTCAGTCGCATGCAGTCCGATGTCAAGTATTTCCTTGGCAACGGCAACCGTCACGTTCCCGACTTGTGGGCCGGTGATAT
>Ga0256404_1001088_pt1 | contig 68476 bp, 55 predicted proteins | sample RumenRJG_01DNA_FD_185990 | JGI IMG/M metagenome (GOLD analysis project Ga0256404, IMG submission 185990) | Bovine rumen microbial communities from Lethbridge, Alberta, Canada - RJG_01 | ecosystem: Host-associated > Mammals > Digestive system > Stomach > Rumen | place: Canada: Alberta | collected... | reverse complement strand
GTGAATATCGTCGACGAGATATCTGTCTGCCTTGGTCATGGAAATCTGTTCCTTTCTCCGAAAAAGAAATCTTTTAAATAAAAGCGCGGGTCCGCAATAGAAGCGCAAGGGCGATTTTTTCTGCTGCGCAGGCCATATGGACCATACCCATCTTAGCATTTCATCTCAGCATTTTATAGTGCCGGTATCTACAAATTTCGAATTCTTTTGCTTGCCATGGGGAGCAAATACGTGTATATTCTTTTTAGTATTCTTGTATACAATATTATATGGAGGACATTGCAATGGCTATTAAAGTAGGAATTTTCGGATACGGAAACCTTGGCAGGGGCGTGGAGCAGGCGATCCGCCGCAATCCCGATATGGAGCTGGTCGGCGTATTTACCCGCCGCGATCCCGCAGCTCTTAAGATTAAGACTCCCGGCGTCAAAGTTTACGGTGAAGACGCACTCGTAAATCAGGAAGTTCCTATGGACGTACTGATCCTCTGCGGCGGCAGCGCGACAGACCTGCCGGTTCAGGGACCCAAGTACGCGGCTCTCTACAATATCATCGACAGCTTTGATACACACGCTCATATTCCGGAGCATTTCGCGGATGTGGACGCGGCAGCTAAAAAGGCCGGAAAGATCGGCATCATTTCCTGCGGCTGGGATCCCGGCATGTTCTCGCTTAACAGAGTATATGCGAGCGCGGTCCTTCCGGGCGGAACACCTTATACCTTCTGGGGCAAGGGCGTGAGCCAGGGACACTCCGACGCGGTCCGCAGAATTGAAGGCGTTCTCGACGCAAGACAGTACACGATTCCTGTACCCGCGGCTCTCGAGGCAGTCCGCGCGGGCAAGGCGCCTGAGCTGACCACAAGAGAAAAGCACACAAGAGAGTGCTTCGTTGTCGCCGAGGAAGGCGCGGATCTCGCCCGCATTGAGAACGAGATCAAGACCATGCCCAACTACTTTGACGAGTATGACACGACCGTACACTTCATCACGGCAGAAGAGATGGCCCGCGACCACGCAGGTCTTCCCCACGGCGGAAGCGTCCTGTACTCCGGCGTGACAGGCGCAGACGATGAGCACACCCATGTCATCGAGTATTCCCTGAAGCTGGATTCCAACCCCGAGTTTACAGGAAGTGTTCTGGTCGCATTCGCGAGAGCGGCCTTCAGACTCAATCAGGAAGGGCAGTGCGGCTGCAAGACCGTACTGGATATCGCGCCTGCTTACCTCAGCGCGATGAGCGGCGAGGAGCTGAGGGCGCACATGCTCTGATCGGAGAGTGCGGAACATTCTCAGGCGGTAAACAGAAAATAACCCGTCCACCTTACGGTGGACAGGTTATTTTTTTCATTATTCAGCACCCCGGGCTGAATAGTTACTTTTCCTGTTCTTTCTCATCCCGGGCTGATCTTAACCTGGGATACATGTTCAGGTAGGCGAGCAGAAGCTTTTGCTCCTCACTGTCATCGGCGCGAAGAATTTCAAGAATACAGGCCGGCAGAGCGGGAGAAATATCGTCGCCGCTGCTTCCTTTGAGCAGGTAGTCAAGGCTGCAGTGGAAGTAATCGCTGAGGAAGATATATTTCTCCAACGAAAAGAGAGCGGTGCCCCGCTCCGCGTGGCTGACATGTTTTACGGAACAATCCAGCAATTCTGCCAGGTTTTCCTGCGTCAGACCGTTAATATTTCTGAGGTATGAAACCCGTTTTCCGATTTCAGCTTTGTAGTTGCCCATAGTTCTTCTCCACGAACTAATTTTATGAAGTTCAGAACTCTGATGAAACAACATAGGAGGTTTTGCAAAATAGACCTTAAAGGTTTATAATAGATTTAGAGCCTAGTAAAAAAAGGCCGGCGCTCACAGATATGCCAACTCCCTGATTTTGCGATTGGACGCCGTGCCTTTTTTTTTATGGAAAAAGCCCTGCCGTGAGGCAGGGCTTTCAATTTGAAGTAAGATAAGCCTTTATGGAGTTTATTGATTTAAGGATTATTAATCGTGAGAGAAACGGACCGATCACATTTCCAGCAGACGGTCCAGAAGCTTCATGGCGACATTCTCTTTGCTCATGATCTCCAGCTGCTCCGTGCTGTCTTTTGTGATAAAGGTCACTACGTTTGTGTCTGTTCCGAAACCGGCGCCGGCCACCTTGACATTATTGGCGACGATCATATCCAGATTCTTTTTCCTGAGTTTGGCCCGCGCCTTGTTCTCCAGGTCGGAGGTCTCCATAGCGAACCCGCACAGGATCTGTCCCTCAGGCTTGTGCTCTCCGAGATACTGCAGGGTATCTTCCGTGCGAGCCAGGCTCAGGCTGAGGTCGTTATCCGCCTTCTTGATCTTCTCGTCGCTGACGGTGACAGGACGATAATCCGCAACGGCAGCAGCTTTAATGATGATGTCCTGCTCTGCGGAGACGGCTGTGACCGCGCAGAAAAGATCGTGGGCAGAGGAGATGGGAACAAGTTTTACCCCGAGAGGGGGCGTCAGGGACACAGGTCCCGACACCAGCGTCACATCGGCGCCGCGAAGGGCGGCGGCGTGCGCGATGGCGTAGCCCATTTTGCCGCTGGAATGGTTTGTGATGAAACGGACGGGATCGATCGCTTCCCGCGTCGGCCCGGCGGTGACCAGGATCTTCTTCCCGGTGAGGTCCTTGGGGCAGGCGATCTCCGCCAGAATATGGTCGACGAGCACGGCGGGTTCGGGGAGCTTCCCTTTTCCCTCGTCGCCGCAGGCGAGCAGCCCGCTGGAAGGCTCGATGATCTTCACGCCGCGCTGCCTTAAAACGGCGAGATTTGCCTGGGTGGCGGGGTGCTCATACATTTTCGTGTTCATGGCGGGCGAGACGAGTACCGGGCATGTGCAGGCGAGCAGAGTGGTCGAGAGCATGTCGTCCGCGATCCCGTAAGCCATCTTGGCAATGATATTGGCCGTTGCGGGCGCAACGATGACGAGGTCCGCTTTTTTGGCAAGCGCTATGTGCTCCACTTCGACGGGATGATCGGAAGGATAATCGCGGTCGAAAGTGTCGGTAATGCATTTGCGGTTCGTAAGTGTCTCAAAAGTGATCGGAGAGATAAATTTCGCTGCGTTCTCCGTCATGATCACATGGACCTGCGCGTGCTGCTTCATGAGGCGGCTCGCAAGGTCGGCGGCCTTGTAGGCCGCAATGCTGCCCGTGACGCCGAGCAGGACTGTCTTACCCTTTAGCATGTCTGTTCTCCTTTTGGCGAAATAGCTCCTGAGTTCAACTGTTTCTCTCGTAAATATAGCGGAGACCGCGCAGCAGGAGCAGGTCGTCCGTGATAATGTCGTGCCTGCACAGCGGCACGATCGTGCCGGCGAGGCCTCCCGTCGCCACTACGGTCGTCTTCACGCCGATCTCTTCTTCAATGCGGTCGATCATTCCGTCGAGCATGGAGGCGCTTCCGTAGAGAATGCCGCTCTTCATGCAGTCGTTGGTGTTGGTGCCGATGAGACGTTTGGGCGGATCGAGGCTGATCCTGGGCAGCTGTGAGGTCCTGGTCGTAAGGGAATCCAGGGAGACGCGCAGGCCGGGAAGGATCATGCCGCCGCGATAGTTCTTATCCTTGTCGACAACGGTGATGGTCGTGGCGGTTCCCATATCAATGAGGATCAGGGGACAGCTGTAATCGCGGACGCCGGCTACGGCGGCGACGATCAGGTCAGCGCCGACCTGGGCCGGGTTGTCCATACAGATCTTGAGTCCGTTCTTAAGTCCGGGTCCCACTATCTTGACATGGCATTTCACTATTTTGCCCAGAGCCTCGGTCATGATCGCCGTGATCGGCGGGACTACGGAAGCGATGATCGCGCCGGTGATTGCGGAGCGGTCGATCTCGTGGAGATCAAGGACATTCTTGAAAGCGAGCGCGTATTCGAGCGCTGTCTTGCTGTGGTCGGTGGCGAGACGCTCGGAAAAGAGGATGTCTTCCCCGTCGATGCACCCGATCACCATGTTTGTGTTGCCGATATCTATAGCGAAAAGCATGCTGTACCTCCCTCTGATCAGCTAAGGATCCGTTCAAAATTTAAAGTCCGCAGAGCGCGCCGCGCCGCTGTATGTGCCATGTGGAGTATATCATTTATCGTTTATGAATGGCAAGGTCTCCCTGGAAAGGAAGCGGCTGTCGCATTCAAAAGGAAGGGGAACATCGATCCCCCTGCTGCGCATGCTCCGGAGCTTGAAATTCATGAGTCCGGGCGTCGTGCCCAAGGCCAGGCAGAGGCCTTCGAGATCTGTCCGGGGACTGTCCGCCGCCTCCGTCACTTTCTCATCCGGAAGAAGGAGGTCCGCGGCAAACAGGTTGGCCTCATACTCGGTACTGCTGCGCTTGTCGTAGACGGCGGTGTCAAAGAGCGGGGCGGTCCTGAGCTCCTGCGCGTGCAGGACGATGTGCCCAAGCTCGTGAGCCGCTACGATCCGCTGCTCGTACGGAGAAAGATTTCCGTTGATCCCGACAAAATATTGCCGCAGCAGATAACGGGTAAAGCCCTTGGTGTTTGTCAGATCATAGTAGAAGCGGACCTGTACATGCATGGCGCTCAGGAGTTCGAAAGGGTCGCGGGTTCCGTGTCTGCGGATCAGCCCGGCCGCTTTGTGATAGACGTAAAGTCTGCTCATAGGGCTCCTCCTCAGTCATTTCCCTCGGCCGCGGAATAGCCGTCCCCCGGCTCCCTCCCGGCGTTTCCGGAATCCGGACTGCCGCCGCCGGAGGCATTCTCCGCGTTTTTATATTTGCCGGGCGTGAATTTCCGGGCGTTTTCCTTGGCCTCCCAGAACATTTCCATAAAATGCTTCCCGATCATGTCTATGTCCTCGGGAGAGAGGTCGCCTCCGGCGAACATGGCGCGGGTGCTGTCGAGAAAGGCCTGCGCCTGCTGCTGACCCCGCGTGCCGTATTTTTCCGCCGCCCTTGTTATGAATAATTCCTGTTCGCCCCTGAGATATTCTTCATTGCATCCGAGGGCGGAAGCCAGCCGGGCGTAGAGAGCCTGGCTGCGCGGATATTTGCCTTCCGTCTCCCAGTTGCGCACGGTGCGCCTGGTCACACCTGTCATCGCGGCCAGCTCTTCCTGGGAATAGCCGTTCTTCAGCCGAAGTTCTCTAACTTTTTCTCCGAAAGTCATGATCATTACTCCTTAACAGTTTGTGAGGGACCAAGAGTAAATTCCAAAGAGGAAATTTAATTTCCTTTATTGTAACTTTTGTTTCCGCCTGTGTCAACGAAAAATCCCTCTTGACACGAATATACGTTCGAAATATACTGTTTGCAAGAGGAAATTAAAATTCTTTAAAGGGAAATTTAAATGCATTAATATTTTGATACAGGGCGATGATCATGGACAGAGTGATCCTTCACTCGGACTGCAACTGCTTTTATGCCAGTGTCGAGATGCTGCACCATCCCGAACTGGACGGAAAGCCGCTGGCGGTCGGAGGAGATCCCGAGCAGAGGCACGGGATCATATTGACGGCAAATTACATAGCGAAGAGAGCGGGGGTGAAGACGGGGGAGGCGCTCTGGCAGGCCCGGCAGGCCTGTCCGGACCTGGTCATCGTTCCCCCGAGGATGGACCTGTATATGCGCTTTTCCGAGCTGGCCAGAGAGATCTACAGGGACTATTCGGACCTGATGGAGCCGTACGGCCTCGATGAGTGCTGGATCGACTGCACGCAGAGCGGACAGTGTCTGGGGAGCGGCCCGGAGCTGGCAGCGGAGATCTCCTCCCGGATCAAGCAGGAACTGGGGATCACGGTCAGTATCGGAGTCAGCTGGAACAAGATTTTTGCCAAGTTCGGGTCCGATTACAAAAAGCCGGACGCCATTACGGTGATCGACAGGGACAACTACAGGCAGATCGTGTGGGAGAGCAGCGTGTCGGATCTCCTGCTTGTGGGAAGGGCGACGCAGAGGAAGCTCTACCGGTACGGGATCCTCACGGTCGGGGACCTGGCGCGGACAGATCCGTCTCTTTTGCAGGATATTTTCGGGAAGATCGGGCTGGTCCTGTCCGCGTTCGCGAGGGGAGAGGACCGGACGCCGGTGGCGCCCGACAGGAGTGAGATTCCCATCAAGAGCATCGGCAACAGCACGACCACGCCGCGGGACCTGACATCGGAGCAGGACGTGAGGATGGTGGTCTATATGCTGGCGGAGAGCGTCGCGTCGCGCCTGCGGCGCCACGGATTTGTGGGCGATGTGGTGGAGATCTATGTGAGGGATAAGGAGCTGTGCGGCTTTTCCCGCCAGCACAAGGTAGACATGCCGACAAATATCTCCGAGGAGATCGCCGCGGAGGCGATGCGGCTTTTCAGGGAGAACTATGACTGGAGGAGGCCGATCCGCAGCCTGGGAGTGAGGGTCTCTCATCTGAAACTGGAGGGATATCCGTACCAGCTCAGCCTTTTTAAGGAGCCGGAGTGGAGAGAGAAGCAGCTGAAAGCGGATCTCGCGGTGGATGAGATCCGGAGCCGATTCGGGTTTGAGGCGGTGCGCCGAGGGCTGATGCATATGGACACGAAACTGTCCTCGGATGATGCCGAGACGCATGTCGTGCACCCGCGCGGCTATTTTGAGAGAGGAAATAAGACGGGAGTCTGATGGAAAGAACGCAGATCAGGGAGGGACAAATAAGATGCCTCATACAGATACGAATATCAGCAGGGACGCCCTGCAGAGCTATGGCATGCAGCCGACAAGGAGAGCGGGCGAAGAGCGGCCGCAGCAGAGCCGGGACGGCAGGCCGATCAGGATTTACGCGGACGGGGAAGAGATCAACCCGGCCAAGGTTTATGTGGATGTGCTGGCGGAATTTACGCGCGAGGGATTTTTAAGGCCCTGCCGGATCACATGGGAGGACGGGAGAAAGTATATGATCGACAGAGTCAAGAGGTGCGAGCGCCGCGCCAGCCGCAAGGCGGGCGGGATGGGACTCATGTACACCTGCATGGTGGCGGGGCAGGAAGTAAATCTCTTCTATGAAGAAAATCAGAGGTGGTTTGTGACAAGAAAATAAATATTTCATTAAAATTACAAAATAATTCAATAATTGTTACAAATGTGTTATAATTTAGTCTGTGAATGAAACTACGTGCGGAAGATATGTCATTGAAGATATAGTACAGGAAAATGTATGGACCGCACGACAGCTTGGAGATCAATTTCTATGAAGACTAAATTTGCAGCAATTATTGGAATGATCCTGGTCATGGCCTCTGCCGCGCTGCCTGTACAGGCGGCTGCCGCAGTGACCGGAGCTGGGAGTTCTCAGATCAGGGCCGTCTCGGAAGGCGTCTCTTACGCCGACAGGACGAGTGAATTCCGCTATCTGAAGAACGGATGGCATTTCAGGGACGGAAACTGGTACTATGTCCGCAGCGGAAGGGCCGTCACCGGTTGGGTAAAATATAACGGCAAGTGGTATTTTCTCGACAAAAACGGGGTCATGGAGACCGGCTGGATCAGGGACAACGGCAAGTGGTACTATCTGGCGGCAGAAGGAGAGATGAAGACCGGCTGGCTCAAGGACGGCGGGAAATGGTATTATCTGGCGGCAAACGGAGAGATGAAGAACGGCTGGGTGAAGGTCAGCGGAAAATGGTATTATCTGGCGAAGAGCGGAGCGATGCAGACCGGCTGGGTCAAGGTCAAGGGGCTCTGGTATTATCTGGCGGCAAACGGACAGATGAAGACCGGCTGGGTGACAGACGGCGGGAAAAAGTACTACCTGACAGCGGGCGGAGCGATGAAGAAAGGCTGGCTGAAGGCAGGCGGCAAAATGTATTACCTGACGTCGAGCGGAGCGATGAAGACCGGCTGGCTGCAGGCCGGCGGCAAAAAATACTATTTTGACACAAACGGAGTGCTCAATGAAGAGAAAACGAAAGAGGCGAACGGAGAAGTGACGGACGCCTCGAAGAAGGCGGAGAGCGGCGCCGCGCAGAGCACGCAGCAGACTACGCAGCAGACTGCGGCGGCGAAGACCAAGGGTGAAATGGTAGCCGCCTACGCACTTCAGTTTGTGGGCAACCCTTATGTGTACGGCGGATGCAGTCTCACAAAAGGGACGGACTGCTCCGGTTTTGTGATGCTGATCTACCGCCATTTCGGCGTAAATCTTCCCCACTATGACGCGGCGATCCGAACGAAAGGAAAGAGCGTCCCTTCTCTGCAGGAGGCGAAGGCCGGGGATATCATATGCTATTACGGGCATGTCGCGATCTATCTGGGAGACGGAAGGATCGTCCACGCGTCCAACAGCAGAGACGGAATAAAGATCAGTGAGAGAGCGGATTACAGGACCATCGCCGGAATCCGAAGGATCTTCGACTGAACGGGAGGGAGATTGCCATGAAAAAAAGAAGGAGTTTATGGCTGTGTCTGCTGCTGGCCGCGATTCTTTCGATCGGTCTGTTGACGGGATGCGGCAAGGGCAGCGGCAAGCCGCAGGAGAATTCTTCCGCGCAGCAGAGCGCGGTCGTGCAGACGCAGGAGCAGCAGGCGCGCATCGACGAGAACGGCAGCTATACGACGAAAGAGGACGTCGCGCTTTATATTCATACCTACGGAAAGCTTCCGGGCAATTTCATCACCAAGAAAGAAGCAGAGAGACTTGGCTGGACCGGAGGCTCGCTGGAGCCCTACGCGCCGGGCAAATGCATCGGCGGGAGCTATTTTGGCAATTACGAAGGGCTGCTTCCGGACGGAAACTACAAGGAATGCGACATCGATACACTCGGGAAGAAGAAGAGAGGCGCAAAGCGGATCATATATTCCGATGATGGGAGAATTTACTATACACCGGACCATTACGAAACATTTGAGCAGCTTTACTGATGTTAAGGAGCGCAGATCATGAACAACAGTTATATAATAGATCTGGCGGGAGTCGAGGATCGCACGGAGCTTCACGACCGCATAGAACAGGGAATAAAGGTCCCCGAGTGGTACGGGAGAAATCTGGACGCGCTGTATGATGTGCTGACAGAGCCGGAATTCGGAGGCGGATGCCTGATCTGTTTCATAGGATGCTCGCAGATCGGGGAAGGAATGAAGAGATATCTGTCTGCGATGAAGCAGATGTGTAAGGCGGCCTGTGAGGCAAATCGTGGACTCACGATCGAGTTTTTGGATTAGCCGCATGCGGCGGCTGCGGCTCGCTTTGCGGGCCTTAACAATATTTTGGAGAGGTGTTTCTGGTGCATGGCGAACGAGTAGTGGTCATTACGGACATCCACGGATGCCTGGATGATTGCAGGAGACTGCTGGACAAGATGGAATTTGATAAGTCCCGGGACAGGCTGATCAATCTCGGGGATACGATCGACCGCGGTCCTCAGATCTATGAAACGTTTGTATTCTTACGAGAGCTTAAGGAAGAGATGGGAGAGCGCTGTGTCCTGATCAGGGGCAATCATGAACAGATGATGCTGGATGCTACAAGAATGTCATTGAACAGGAGAAACTATAAGGAATTGTGGTATCTGAACAGCGGAGAGAAGACGGTATTCTCCTTTATCAGCCATAAACACAAGATCAATGAGTTCCGGGACTGGTATGAAGAGATGCCTTACTATTACACGGAGGAGAGATTTCAGTGTGTGCACGCATGCCTGAAAAATGAGAATCCGAAGAAGAACAGCGTGGAGACGCTCATCTGGGGACGGGACACAGATTATGAAGGGAAACTGGTGCTGACCGGACATACACCTTACAGAGTTCCTGTATATTTTTGCGGAAAAAACTCCGCGGATCCGATCGCGGAGGGAATGTGGGCGAATCTTCCGGAAAAAGGGATGATCGCGCTCGATACAGGATGCGTTTATGGGAACAGGCTGTCGGGAATGGTGATCGAGGATGACCGGTTTAAGATCTTATCGGTCAGATCGAGTATCGTTCAGGGGGGATGATCCCGGCCTCTGCGGGCAGCGGCTCGCTGAGCAGACCTTGAAAAGAGTGACAAATGAGAGTGAAAAAAGAGACGGTTCTTCTGACACATCCGGAATGGGAATGTGTCGGAGGAACCGTCTTTTTTTACGCTATTTTGGAACAGGATATGTCGGGTGTGACGTCTCTGTTTTGGAAAAATGTGTCAGTAGATACGTCCCCGTGACACATCAGCCGAGCGCCTGCTCAAGATCCGCGATGATGTCGTTTACGTTCTCCAGGCCGACGGAGAGGCGGATCAGATCCGGTCCTACGCCGCCTGCGATCAGCTCTTCATCGGTGAGCTGGCGGTGCGTGGAGTTCGCGGGATGAAGGATGCAGGTGTGCGCGTCGGCTACGTGGGTGGCGATCATGGCGACTTTGAGGTGCTTCATGAACTCCTCGGCGGCGGCGCGTCCGCCCTTGATGCCGAAGGAGATGACGCCGCAGGTGCCGTTAGGCATATATTTCTGGGCACGCTCATAGTACTTGTCGCCGGGAAGGCCGGGGTATGTGACCCAGGCGATCTTTTCGTGGTCCTTGAGGAACTGAGCGACCTTGAGGGCGTTCTCGCAGTGCCTGGGCATGCGGACAGCCAGGGACTCGAGGCCGAGATTGAGGAAGAAAGCGTTCATGGGAGCCTGGATCGAGCCGAAGTCTCTCATGAGCTGAGCCGTGCACTTGGTGATGAAAGCGCCGCCCATGCCGAATTTCTCTGCATAGGTGATCCCGTGATAGGAATCGTCGGGAGTGGTGAGGCCCGGGAACTTGTCCGCGTGAGCCATCCAGTCGAACTTACCGCCGTCGATGATCGCGCCGCCTACGGCCGCGTCATGTCCGTCCATGTATTTGGTTGTGGAATGTGTGACGATATCGGCGCCCCACTCGAAGGGACGGCAGTTGATGGGCGTCGCAAAGGTGTTGTCGACGATGAGCGGAACGCCGTGGGCGTGCGCTGCTTTGGCAAATCTCTCGATATCGAAGACGACCAGGGCAGGGTTGGCGATCGTCTCGCCAAAGACCGCCTTGGTATTGGGCTTGAAAGCGTTCTCGAGTTCCTCGTCGGAGCAGTCGGGATCGATAAAGGTGAAGTCAATTCCCATCTTGCGCATAGTCACGTTGAAGAGGTTGAAGGTGCCGCCGTAGATGGTGGAAGCACAGACGACGTGGTCTCCGCAGGTGGCGATATTGAACACGCTGAAAAAGTTGGCAGCCTGTCCGGAAGAGGTGAGCATTCCTGCGGTGCCTCCCTCAAGAGCCGTGATCTTGGCTGCGACCATGTCATTGGTGGGATTCTGAAGACGGGTGTAAAAGTATCCGGATGCCTCCAGGTCGAACAGCTTGCCCATGTCCTCGCTGGTATCATATTTAAAAGTTGTGCTCTGGATGATCGGGATCATCCTGGACTCACCGTTTTTCGGCGTATAGCCGGCCTGGATGCACATAGTTTCTCTTTCCATTTTTCTACCTCCGCTGCTTATTTTCAGGCCCTGCCTCCTTTTCGGCTACTCCCGGGCGCTGATTATTTATCCCTTACATATTAAAAGAAGTTGAAGCGTATGGCAAACACAATTTGGACATGCTATCATAAGTTTGTAGAGCCTACTGTGTGGACGCAGGGCTCGATTGGGAAAACACTTGAACCAACAGGGAGGTCAGATATATGGCACAGGACAACAGAATCTATGTTACAGGACACAAGAATCCGCATACGGATTCGGTGGCAGCTGCGATCGCCTATGCGGAGTATAAGAAAGAACAGGGGTTTGACGCCATTCCCTGTGTTCTGGGCAAGATCAACAAGGAATCGCAGTATCTTCTGGATAGATTCGGATTCAAGAAGCCGCACCTTCTTGAGACGGCACAGGTTCGCCTCGACGAAGTGGATCTGGCCGCACCTCTGGCGATCACGCCGGAGACGACGATCTTTGAGACGGTCGAGCTCATGAAGAAAGAAGAACGCGAGGGATTTGCGGTCGTAGACGATGAAAACAGGGTGATCGGCTGGGTATCCAAATCGGATTTTGCCAATATCGCTCTCAATGATACCAGGTTCTCCCACGGTATGCTCAGGGAGACCCCTACGGAGTATATCGCAAAGACGATCAGCGGCACGATCGTCTATGACGACGAGCAGCGCCATTTGAACGGCCAGGTCAGCATTCTGACCATGACGAACAAGGACAACCTGGAAGATTACGAGGTGACCGACCGCATCGTGATCACGGGCGGCAACAAGAAGGCGCAGAAGATCCTGATCGAGAAGGACGCCGGCATGCTCATCATTATCTGGGAGAAAGGTGTGGACGAGAGTGTGCTCAAGCTTGCCAAGGAGCATCACTGCACGCTCATCCTGTCCGGATTCGGGGCTATGAATACGTCCAGATATCTGTATTTTGCCCCGCCTGTGAGAATGATGATGACGCTCAAGCCCATGAAGTTCTACGGGCACGAACTGGCGGAGGACGCAAGCCGCAAGATGGCGCGCACGCAGTACAGGGCGTTTCCGGTCGTTGACGACGCGGAGCATCTCGTCGGCTATGTCATGCGGTATCACATCCTCAACTACAACGACAAGCAGCTGATCCTGGTGGATCACAACGAGTTCTCCCAGTCGGTCAAGGGAATTGAAAAGGCGAGAGTGCTGGAGGTCATCGACCATCACAGAGTCACGGATTTCTCCACTTCCAGGCCTGTGAGCTTCAGAAATGAGATTGTAGGAAGTACCTGCACGATCATCGCGACGATCTTCAGAGAGAATCAGGTCCCGATCGAGGAGAACCTCGCCGGACTTATGCTGGGAGGACTGCTGTCCGACACGATGAACCTGCAGACGCCCACGACGACGGACAAGGACAGACAGACGGCCAATATCCTGGCGGCTCTGGCCGGGCTGGACCTCGACCAGTTCTCGGAGGAACTCTTCTCCGTGACAGAGGACGAGGGAGGATCCCTTGAGGAGCTGATGAGCCGTGACATTATATTCGAGGATATCATGGGCGTCCGCCTGATGCTGGCCAAGGTCAATGTGCCCCAGGTCGAGCCTTACAGAGACAGGGCGGAAGATATGCAGCAGGCGCTGGATGTACTGACCAAGAACAAGAATGCGGATATGGGCATTCTCACCATCACATCCGCGCTGGAGAACCAGTCGATCCTGTTTGCGTCGGGAGATAAGGCGAAGTGGCTCTTTGAGGCCTATCCGGACCACGACGGTGAGCAGCACAGCGTGCAGGAGGGACTTGTCTCGCGCAAGATGCAGATGCTGCCGAAGATCTCCAAGGTAATTACAAAATATGCATAAGAAATAGTAAAGAAAGCCCCGGCACATGGCCGGGGCTTTCTTCATAAGGAGGATGATTTACGATACATAAGAGGGTTATCCCATGATCACTTCTACATTGTATTCCTTCTGTCCTTTGACGTAAGGAATCACATGTCCGTCCACTTCCTTGCCGTCTACGATCATTTTCTTCACGCCCTTCTCGACATGATCCGGGTTCTTGACGCTGATGTTGTAAACGCCTTCTCTGTAGGCGCGGATGAGCTCGAAGTCGCCGAAATCATCGGGGATGCAGGGATCGATGCTCAGGCCGTTCAGAGTGGGATAGACGCCCAGAATGTACTGGGAGATATCCGTGAAGGTCCATGCGGCGGTGCCTGTCAGCCAGCTGTTCTTGCCCTCACCGAAGTTGGGGGCCTCGGGACCCGCTACCATCTGGGAGTAGACATAAGGCTCTGTCCTGTGGATCTCACTGAACTCCTCGACGCAGGAAGGGCATGTCTTCCAATAGATCTCGAAGGCTCTGTTGCCGCGTCCCATGACGGTCTCCGCGATCGAGACCCAAGGGTTGTTGTGGCAGAAGATGCCGCCGTTTTCCTTGTATCCCGGAGGATAAGAGGAGACCTCACCGAGTTCCACGTGATATCTGGTATAAGCGGGTTTCAAAAGAGCGATGCCGTACTTGGAATCGAGGATCTCTTTTACGCTGTCCAGAGCCTGAAGCGCCTGACCTGTTTCTTTGCCGACGCCGGCCAGTACGCAGAAGCCCTGGGGCTCAATGTAGATCTGGCCTTCCTCGCACTCGTGAGAACCGATCTTGTGGCTGTAAGCGTCATAGGCGCGGACAAACCACTTGCCGTCCCAGCCGTCCGTGAGCAGTGCCTTTTCCATGATGTCGCGCTCCGCGCGCATGGCGGCCGCTTCATCGTGAAGGCCGATGAGATCGCACAGTGCGGCGTATTCCTCGGAATACTTGACGAACATGCCGCCGATGAATACGGACTCGGCCACGGGACCTTCGCTGGGACCGGAGGTCTGGAAGGACTCACCGGAGTGCTCGGAGAAGCAGTTGAGGTTGAGGCAGTCGTTCCAGTCGGCGCGGCCGATCAGAGGAAGTCCGTGAGGGCCCTTGTGGGTGATCGTGTAGTTCACGCTCCTGCGCAGGTGCTCCATGAGGGGCTGTGCCAGGGAGACGTCGTTATCGAAAGGAACGGACTCGTCCAAAATAGTGACGTCGCCGGTCTCCCGGATATAAGCGCTGACTGCGGCGATGAGCCAGAGCGGATCGTCGTTGAAGCCGCTTCCGATGTCGGCGTTGCCCTTCTTGGTGAGGGGCTGGTACTGGTGATAAGCGCTGCCGTCGGGGAACTGGGTGGACGCGATGTCGATGATCCGCTCCCTAGCGCGCTCGGGAACCAGGTGTACGAAACCGAGCAGATCCTGGCAGGAATCTCTGAAGCCCATTCCTCTGCCGATGCCGGACTCATAATAGGAAGCGCTTCTGGACATATTGAAGGTGATCATGCACTGATACTGGTTCCAGATGTTGACCATTCTGTCCACTTCGGGACGGGAGCTCTTGACGTGGAACTTGGAGAGGAGCTCACCCCAGTAGCCGCGCAGTGTCTCGTAAGCGGCAATGACGCTCTCGCGGTCATGATATTTGCGGATCATGGCGCGCGCGCGGGTCTTGTTGATGACGCCGTAGGACTCCCATTTCTCATCGACGGGATTCTCCACATAGGTGAGCTGGAAGATCACGCTTGTGCTCTCACCGGGAGCGAGCGTGATGTCGAGCTCGTAGACGGCGCAGGGAGACCAGCCGCTGGCAACTGTGTTCTTGCAGGATCCGTTCTCGACCACTTCGGGAAGAGCAGGGCTTCTGTAGTCGCCGATGAAGGAGCGTCTGTCTGTGTCGAAGCCGTCGATGGGGCGGTTTACGGAGAAGACGGCGTACATGTTGCGGCGCTCTCTGTACTCGGTGCGGTGATAAATAGCAGCGTAATCGAGTTCGTTGTAATTATCGATGGAAGTGGAGGCGGGTTTCTTCAGTCCGCTGATTTCGTAACCGAGATTTGACTCTATTTCGACCTCACCGGTCGAAAGGTTTCGCTGGAAGTTCTTCTGGTCGTCGTCCGCATCCCAGAGGCACCACTCTACATAAGGAAATACTTTGAGCTTTTTCTCGCTGTCCGACTCGTTCTTAAGATCGAGGAGCATGACCTCGCAGGTATCGCCCATAGGGACGAAGTTGAGCTGATTTACACGGACGCCGTTCTTGGAGGAACTGAATTTGGAGTATCCCATGCCGTGTCTGCACTCGTAGCTGTCCAGATCGGTCTTGGAAGGCTGCCAGGCGGTGTTCCAGACGGTATTTCCATCCTTAATATATATGTACTTTCCGTTTCCGTCGTAGGGAACATCATTATATCTGTATCGCGTGATCCTCAGCAGCCGGGCATCCTTATAAAAGGAATAACCGCCGCAGGTATTGGAAATGAGTGTAAAGAAGTCCTGGTTTCCAAGGTAGTTGATCCAGGGAAGAGGAGTCTTGGGAGTTGTGATGACGTACTCCCTGTTAGAGTCATCGAAATAGCCGAATTTCATAATACCCTCCATTTTTTCGAAGTGTTAAGTAACGATAAACTTACATGCTCTTATTATAGTTTTAGTAAAAAGCAAGCACAATCGTAACAATGGCTAAAAAACGAAAACGTTTTAGAATAAATTAGACAAAAAGGGCGAATTGGATGTGGATTTCGAACAAATTGAGCCCGCGGGTTTTGTATATTTATCACAATTTTGTGAATATGACTCAAAAATAGTCAAAATTGTCTTGAAAAATGTGGAAAACGGATATACAGTATAGTTACAAAAACGTTTAAGAAATTTAAACGACTTCGCTTCGAAAAACAGACGAGACTTTTTAAGATAGACAGGAGGCGGAAATGGTTTCGATGAAAGACCTGGCTGCTGCCTGCAATGTCTCAATAGCGACGGTGAGCAAAGCGCTGAATGACCAGCACGACGTCAGTGCCAAGACAAAGGAAATGGTCAGGAAGAAAGCCAAGGAGCTTGGATATTTTCCTAACTCGGCCGCGAAAGCTCTTAAGACGAACCGGTCACATAATATAGGAGTCCTTTTTGTGGACGAGGCCCAGAGCGGCCTGACCCATGACTTCTTCGCAAATGTGCTGGACAGTTTCAAGAGAACGATAGAGCTCAGAGACTATGATCTGACATTGGTCAACTGCAGCAAGACCCACAGCGGTTCAATGACCTATTTGGAAAGAGCCAGATACAGAGGACTGGACGGCGTGGCAATAGCCTGTATCGACTTTAGGGATCCTGAAGTGATCGAACTGGTCGACAGCAGTATCCCGGTCGTGACGATCGATTACATTTTCAACAACAGGATCGCGGTGATCTCGGACAACGTAAAGGGAATGAGAGATCTTGTCACTTACGTTTACGAGATGGGGCACAGAAAGATCGCCTATATCCACGGAAACGATACTTCCGTAACACAGGCGAGAATCTCTTCCTTCTATACGACCTGCACACAGCTCGGAATTGAAGTCCCGGAGGACTACATCAAGAGAGCGGATTACAGGGATACGGAAGGAACCTACCACAGAACGATGGAGTTGCTGGATCTGAGCGATCCGCCGACCTGCATTCTCTATCCGGATGATTTCGCCGGCTTCGGCGGAATCAACGCGATCCGGGAGAGAGGCCTCCGGGTACCGGAAGACATATCCGTCGCAGGGTATGACGGAATACGGATCGGAAGGCACATCGAGCCGAAGCTCACGACGATCCGCCAGGATACGGAATCGATCGGAAGGCAGGCGGCCGAGAACCTGATCAGGCTGATCGAACACCCCAGGTCCACGATCATTCGTCCGATCGTTGTGGAGGGAGAACTCTACAAGGGAAGTACGGTAAAAGACATCAACAGAATCGCCGAATGAAAATTCATCCGGCAGAGCAATGTGCTAAGTAATCACGGCAAATACCATGAAAATGGTTTGCATATAATACCAATAATAACCGTACACAATAGTGTGTGCGGCAAATTAAAAGGGAGGTCACCTAATGAAAAAAAGAACACTTAGTCTGATTCTTGCGTCAGCAATGGTTGCCGGTTCTCTCATGGGATGCGGCGGCGGATCTGCTTCTTCAACTGCACCGGCAGAGCCTGCAGCAGAAGCTCCCGCGGAAGAGGCTGCTGAGCCCGCAGCTGAGGCTCCGGCAGAAGAAGCGGCAGCAGAGCCCGCAGCTGAGCCCGCAGCAGAGGCTCCCGCAGGCGCAGCGGTAGTCAACATCTACTGCTGGAACAACGAGTTCCCCAACAGAATGATGGATCACTATCCGGGATTCGTTGCAAATGATCCCGCTGACTCCACCAAGGGCGGCAAGATCGGCGACACAGTCATCAACTTCGTTGTTACCGACAACAAGGACAACATGTATCAGAACAAGCTGGACGAGGCTCTTGCAGCTCAGGCAACAGCAGCTGATAACGACAAAGTAGACATCTTCCTGATCGAAGCTGACTACGCTATGAAGTACACAGATCCCGAAGTCAACGTAGCAATGCCTCTTGACGAGCTGGGAATCACAGACGCTGATCTTTCCAAGCAGTTCCAGTACACCAAGGATGTCGTTACAGACGCTGACGGCAAGATCCGCGGATCTTCCTGGCAGGCATGCTCCGGCGGTCTGATCTTCAACAGAGAGATCGCTAAGCAGGTTCTCGGTTCTGACGACCTCGAGACAGTTCAGGCTGCAGTTGCTGACTGGGATGCATTCAATGCAACCGCTCAGAAGATGAAAGACGCAGGCTACAAGATCGTTGCTACCGTTAACGATACTTTCCGCGTATACTCCAACAACGTATCCGGCAAGTGGGTACAGGACGGCAAGATCGTAGTTGATGACAATGTTAAGAAGTGGGCAGACGATTCCAAGGCTCTCGTAGATGCAGGCATGACCACAACCAACGATATGTGGAGTGATGACTGGAGCAAGGGCTTCCAAGCACCCGGCGATGTATTCTGCTACTTTGGCCCCGCATGGCTGATCAACTTCTCCATGGGCGCTGATCCTTCCAAGGAAGACGACGGTTCCATCGCACACGCAGGCGGCTGGGGACTTGTAAACGGACCTCAGGGCTTCTACTGGGGCGGCACATGGATCTGCGCAGCACAGGGCACAGACAATCCTGACATCGTTAAGGATATCATCCTCAACATGACAACCAATGACGACATCATGAAGGACATCGCTGTTAAGGATTCCGATTGCGTCAACAACAAGGACGTCCTCAACGCACTTGCAACCGACGAGACATTCGGAAACGCTATCCTGGGCGGCCAGAACCCTTATCAGATGCTCTCCGACGGCGCAGAGAAGATCGACCTGAGCAACCTTTCTCCTTATGATCAGGCTTGCGTAGAAGAGTATCAGAACGCTATGAAGAACTTCTTCGACGGCAACGCAACTTATGATGAGGCTCTTGCACAGTTCATGACAGCTGTAGGCGAGAAGCACCCTGAGCTTGCACAGTAATCGGATCTGAGAACGGATCGACAGTACTGAAAAAAGCAAAGTACTGATTAAGTTCAAGTAATTAAAGAAGGGCCTGTCCTGCTTGATGGGCAGGCCCTTGTTTTACAAAAAAATCCTGTTTTATGCGGGTTATATATGATTTTAAGGTCCGGAGGACGCCCCGTACCGGATAAACGCCTGGCGCGGAGCGCGCTGCGGGTTTTAAAAAAACAGGCACTGCATAATCTCAGAGGGAGGTAAGGATGGAAAAAACGGTACAAAAGAGCAATAACGTTAATAAACACAACCGATGGGGATATGTATTCCTCATTCCCTTCGTCGTTGTGTTCGTTGTCTTTCAGCTGATTCCGCTGATCAGCACGATCTATAACAGCTTTTTTGAAAACTATAAGAGCGGACTGAAACAGGTCGGACCCAATTTCATCGGAATCCAGAACTATATAACACTGTTTAAGAGCGGTGATCTTCCGACTTATTTCAAGAATACGATGATCATGTGGATCCTGGGCTTTGTACCCCAGATCCTGGTATCGCTTCTTCTCGGTGCCTGGTTCACGGATCCTTCTCTCAGACTTAAATTCCAGAGATTTTTCAAGACAGTTATTTATCTTCCCAACCTGATCATGGCGTCCGCTTTCTCAATGCTGTTCTTCACATTGTTCAGCGACAGCGGCCCGATCAACTCGATTCTCGTATCGATCGGCTTTTTTGCAAAACCTTACAGCTTCATGTCCCACGTCTGGAGCGTCAGAGGCCTGGTAGCGATGATGAACTTCCTGATGTGGTTCGGCAACACGACGATCCTTCTGATGGCAGGTATGATGGGTATCGATCAGTCGCTCTTTGAGGCGGCGGAAGTGGACGGCGCTACGGCGACCGATATTTTCTTCAAGATCACACTTCCCCTTCTTCGCCCGATCCTGATCTACGTTATGATCACTTCCCTGATCGGCGGTCTGCAGATGTTCGATGTTCCTCAGATCCTGACCAACGGCAAGGGCGATCCGATGAGAAGTTCCATGACTCTGATCATGTACTTGAACAAGCACCTGTTCAGTAAGAACTACGGCATGGCCGGTGCGCTTTCCGTTATCCTGCTGATTATCACGGGTATCCTGAGCATGATCGTGTTCAAGGTCTCCGCAACCAATGAAAAGTAAGGAGGAGGAATCATGAGCGAGAGCAAAGCAAATAAGCAAACAAATACTGTACACGCGAGAAGAGCGATCGCCTACATTGTGCTGATCATCCTCTCTTTCCTCTGCCTGGTATGGTTCTATGTACTGTTTATCAACGCGACGCGTTCCAATAACCAGCTGAAATCCGGATTTACTCCGCTTCCCAGCAAATATCTGGTGCAGAACATGAGAAACCTGTTCAACGGCGCGACTCCCGTTGTACAAGGTATGATCAACTCCCTGATCATCGCGGCCTGCAGCGCAGTACTGTGCGTATACTTCTCAACAATGACTGCCTATGGTATTCACGCCTACGAGTTCAAGGGCAAAAAAGCGATCTTCACTTTCATCCTTGCCATCATGATGATCCCTACGCAGGTCAGCGCACTCGGTTTCATCCGCTTGATGAACCAGATGAAGCTCACTGACACCTATATTCCGCTGATCATCCCTTCGATCGCGGCTCCGGTCACTTTCTTCTACATGAAGCAGTACATGGAGTCGAACCTTCCCGGATCCCTGATCGAGGCGGCGAGAATCGACGGTGCGAGCGAAGTCAAGATCTTCAACTCGATCATCCTTCCTCTTATGAAGCCGGCGATCGCGGTTCAGGCCATTTTCACATTCGTGGCAAGCTGGAATAACTACTTCACACCGAACCTGATCATCAGCAGCAAGATGAAGAAGACCCTTCCCATTTTGCTCGCAGAGCTGCGTAACTCCGACTGGAAGACCTTTGATATGGGCCAGGTCTACGCAATGATCGCGTTCGCAATCTTCCCCGTTATCGTCGTTTACCTTCTCCTTTCCAAGTACATTGTCGGCGGCGTAACGGCAGGCGGCGTAAAAGAATAATAATTTCAGATCAAATACTTCCATACGGCGCATCCGAATTCGGATGCGCCGTTTTGCATGTCCGAAAACTGTGGTACAATACAAAAATACAGCGACCTTTAAGGTCACTGTGATGAAAGGAAAGCGATGAAAATAAGAAGAATGACAGCGGCAGTGCTTTCGGCACTGCTCGCCATCAGCTGTACCGGATGTGCCGCAGTGACAGACCTGATGGAAGAACACAATATAAAGATCCCGTTCCTGACGGGATCAGGGCAGGAAAACGCACAAGAAGGGAAGACGGGCGACGCTTCGGCCGCCTCGACAGCGACGGAGACGGCCAGTGAGCAGGAACCGCAGGAAGAGCTCTCCCCGGAAGAGGTCCGCAGACAGAGCGAGGGAAAGGTGCTGAACATATTCTGCTGGGACGAGTCCCTGGAATCACTGTTCATCATGTATTACCCCGGCTACGAGGATCTGGAAGACAGGAAGGGACGCATCGGAAACGTCACCATAAACTGGGTGATCCCGGAAGAAGAAGATAAGTATATGGACCTTGTCGCGGAGAAACTCCTGACGGCGGAGTATCTGAAGCCCGACGAGAGAGTGGACCTGTATCTGGCGCCGGAAGAGGACCTGGCAATCTATGTGAACAGTGATTACTCTCTCGACGTCAGAGAGAAAGTCGGCCTTACGGACGAGGAACTGGAGGACCAGTTCGCTTTTACGCAGCAGCTCGCTTCCACGGACGAGGGGATCCTCAAGGCGGTGACATGGAAGGCTTCCCCGGGCGTATTCGTCTATCGGAGATCCATCGCGAAGGATGTACTCGGCACCGACGACCCCGGCGCGGTACAGAAGGAAGTGGAGAACTGGACGAAGTTCCAGGCGACGGCCGCCGCGATGGGTAAGAAGAAATATTTTATGGTCTCCGGCTATTACGACGCGTTTACGGCTTTCCGCTTCAGCGCGGAGAAACACTGGGAGAATGACGGCGCCCTCGTGATTCCCGACGCAATGATCGAGTGGCGGAATATGATGACCGCTTTCACCAAGAACAACTACCACAACAAGACGCAGATCGGAGAGGCGGAGTGGGTGGCCGATCAGGGACCTTCCGGAAAGGTCTTCGGCTTTTTCAGGGCGATCTCCGACATCGATTCCAGGATGGCGGCCTATTCACTGGCGGACGCCGATCTGGCGCCTCAGGCAGGGAACGGCATTTACGGAGACTACGCCGTCTGCTGCGGGCCGCAGACTTTCAGCAGCGGCGGAGCCTGGATCCTGGCCTCCCCCAGCTCTGACAACCTGCTCCTGGACAAGGAAATCATGGAGAACCTGACCTGCAACAGCACGCTCCTGTACAAGATCGCGCAGAATGAAGAGATCTTCACGAATACGGTCTCCGGAATGCGAAGACTGGCGAGTGAAGGCAGGACAGACCCGTTCCTGGGAGGACAGAATCCGTTTGAAGTCTACTATCAGGCGGCGTCGAGGCTGGCCTGCCTGCCGGCGGGCAACTATGACAGATGGATGTCCGATACCTTCCGAAACAGCATGATCAAATCCTACACGGGAGAGATGACGCAGGACGAGGCCATGGAATATTTTTACCAGCGCGTGGGAGCGCGCTATCCCGAACTGACAATAGACAACTGATGGACAGCGAAGGAGAACATTTATGAGGCAAAAGATCGCGGCGCTGCTCGCAGCTTCACTATTATTGGGTTTATGTGCCGGCTGCGGCGCATCGGAAGAGAAGGGAGAGTCCGCAGACACTTCGCGGAGCGTCTATGTCGCCTATGACGGCAGTACGACAGCGCAGGAAACGGCAGAGGAAGAAGAGAAAGAGGAGAAGGTTCTCGTCATTTACTGCATCGGGGAAGACTTCAAGAACCGCGTCCAGGACTTTTATCCCGGCTATGAAGTGTCCGGGGAGGACAGCGGCCGGATCGGAGATGTGCGGGTGCAGTGGAATGTCTATTCGGACGCGCAGGAATACAGAGAAGATCTGGACGAACGTCTCGATATGCAGGCGGATCGGGACACGGGAGCTCTGAAGGAAGATATCGACCCGAACGAGAAGGTCGACCTGTTCGTAGTGGATGAAGCTTATCTGAGAGATTATGTGGAATCGGCCTGGTCGCTGGATGTAAAAGCGGGAGCAGGGCTCACGGAGGAAGAATTGTCGGACCAGTTCCTCTACACGCAGCATATGGCGACCGACGCCGGCGGAAAACTCAAAGCGGTGAGCTGGCAGGCCACGCCGGGCGTATTTGCTTATCGCAGGTCCATTGCCAAAGAAGTGCTGGGGACGGATGATCCGGAAAAAGTGCAGGAGGCGGTCTCTGACTGGGAGAGCTTCGCGCAGACAGCGCAGACCATGAAGGAAGCCGGTTACTATATGCTCTCCGCATACGGCGACGCCTACCGGGTCTACGCCGACAATGTGACAAGTGCCTGGGTGGAAGACGGAGCCCTGAATATCGATCCTCATCTGGAGGACTGGGCGGTCCGGACCCGCGAATTTGCTCAGAACGGCTATATTCGCGGAACAGAGCAGTGGAGTGATGAGTGGAGAGCGGACCACACGGGAGACGGCGAAGTCTTCGGCTTCTTCTATTCGAGCTGGGGCATCCACTACACGCTGCAGAGCAAGGCCGAGGGGGATACAGACAGCGACGAAGAGAGCGAAGAGGTATCCAGCGCCTCCGGCGATTACGCCGTGTGCCGGGGACCGGAGCCGAGCCACTACGGCGGACAGTGGATCATCGCGGCGGCGGGAGGCGACGACACGGAGCTGGCCGGCTCGATCATGAGAGAGTTGACCTGTAACCCGGAGATCATGAAGAAGATCACCGGAGATATCCGCGAATTCACGAATACGGTCAGCGGAATGACGGAGCTTGGGCAGAGCGGCTACAAGGCGGAAGTTCTGGGCGGCCAGAACCCGATCCCGATCTATGTGGAGTCGGCAAAGCTTCTGTCCAAGAGACACACAACTGCCTATGACGATGACCTGGATCTCGGATTTCAGGTCACCATGCAGGACTATTTTGACGGAAAGGTGTCCGAAACAGACGCGCTGGAGACCTTTCGAAAGGTCGCGCTGAGCAGGTACGAGGAGCTGGAGGATGTCTCCGGAGATGAAGAAGGGGAAGAAGGGGAGTGAGATCCCCTGATTTTCGAGAATGATGGATAAAGAAAAGGAGATGCTGTCGGTGTACAGCATCTCCTTTTTTATGCACACGCATGAAGCTCGTTTGTTTACATCATCAGCTGCAGCTTATGAGGGGACAGATCGACGGTGATCTTGCTGGATTTGCACAGGACTTCCCCGTCCGTGTGGACCCAGAGCGGAACCGCACTGCTGATCGTAAAGCTCTTGCCGCTGTCCGTGAACAGGCCCTTAAAGCGGAGATGACTCCCGTCGTAGGCGGTAGGGAAAATGCGGAAGAAATTCATCCGGTTCAGGTCATTTGCGCCGAACAGGTTGAGCACGCCGTCGCTGTTAACAGCGTCGGGGCAGAATTTAAAGCCGCCTCCCTCGTAGCATGTGTTCATGACCACTGTAAAAAGTGTCCTGGGGCGATACGTATCTCTGCCGTCGCAGGTGATCTTCATCCCGACCATGGGACTGGCCAGGATCATGTGGATCGCCTCCGAGATATAGACAAGTTTTCCCATACGGATCTTGCCGAGGACTGTCTTAAAGAGAGAATTGTCCGCCTGATGGCAGACTGCCGCGTCAAAACCGATGCCCGCGCTGATGTTGAACAGCCTCGTGTTGTCAGAGTCGTCGGAAAAAGGCGCGGATTCGGTGCTGCCGGCGACGGGCTTGTGCGTGAAGGCGTCCAGGACCGAGGATCGGTTGTGGTACGTGATCCTGCCGATATCGCATTTGCGGACGGTCTCGCCCCTGGCTATGGTCTTAACGAGCTCTTCGCGGCTTTTCTTTATGCCCAGCCCCCCCATGAGGTCATTTCCGGATCCGGTCTGGATAAAACCGACCTTGGTGCGCTCAAAATCACGGATCCCGTTGACCACGGCGTTCATTGTCCCGTCTCCGCCCAGAATGACCAGGCGGCACTCCTCGCCCCGCGACGTGAGATCTTCGCAGATGTCTTCTACTTTGTTCTGCGCGGAAGAATAATATACCTTGTAAGGCATCCCGCTCTCTTTAAACAGGGCTTCAATTTTGTCCCATTGGCTTTTGCCGCGGCCTGAACTGCTTGTCGGATTAACTATCACATGAAACATAACTGCCTCCGTATTCTTCTGTTCTACGCGAAGATTCTTCCAAATATATTACCACATTCCCCAATAAGTTTGGCATATTTCACAGAACCTTTTCTCTGTATATATGGTATGATGTGCTTGTAGGCAGAGTAGGACTGTACGCGTTAAGTGCCGGGTGGACAGGGAGTTGTCATCCGGACGAAAAGTCGGAAGATCTTCCGAACTTGCGGTGGACGGTCCGCATCCCGCTGCTGCATAGAATGTGAGATGCAATCTCCTTATGTAGCATGGATCGTTTCAGCTATTTAAGGAGGTTTTTATTATGGCTGAGAATAAAAGATTCATGGATGGTTCCCTTTGGCTTCGGTCGCTGGGAGAATTCAGGCGGCTCAATGTAGTCGCGTTCTGCGGTATGATGTGCGCGCTGGCCATGGTGCTGAATATGGTGGCTTCGATCTCCGTCGGGCCCTATGTCAGGATCGGGTTCTCGGGGCTTCCCAATCAGGTGGTGGCTTATCTGTTCGGCCCTGCCGTCGGCGGGATCTTCGGCGCCGCGCTCGATGTGATCAAGTATCTGATCAAGCCGGACGGAGCCTTTTTTCCGGGCTTTACTGTCAGCGCCGCGCTGGGCGGCATGATCTACGGCGCCTTGCTTTACAAAAAGAAGGTGAGCCTGCCCAGAGTATTCGCCGCGCAGCTTCTGGTTAAGGTCCTGGTCAACATCCTGCTCAACACGCTGTGGCTCAACATGATGTACGGAAAAGGTTTCATGGCCCTGCTTCCCGCCAGGATCGTCTCCAACGCGGTTATGCTGCCAATCGACACGGCGATCATGTATGTGATGCTGCAGGCGGTGGACAGGACGATCAGAAAGTACTTTGAGCAAAAATAACGGATGTGAAAGAGGCTGCGAAGGCAGCCTTTTTCTAATATGTAACTATTCAGCACCCCAAGTCCCAAATGCTGCGCATTTAGGACTGTGGGCGTCCAGAGGCGCTCCGCGCCTTGTCCGCCCCGGAAAAAAGATCAAAAACGTTCCGGTGAGCGAGCTCCCGTACCTTATTTTGATCTTTTTTCCGGGGTGCTGAATAATTACAAAATATACCAAAATGCTATTTTTTGACACTTTTATATTTTATTAGTGGACAAAGATATAAAAGGCTATTATTTTGCTATATCAGAGAGCGCCGCGCAGTGATTATAATTGAAACAGTCGGCAACTGGGAGGATGCGGCTTATGCCGCGAATAATATTGATTGACTCTGCGAAAGGACAGTGAAAATGGCTGTACAGGTACAGGAAAACGGCAGATTATTCACAATCAGCACAAAGAATACAACTTATCAGATGAAAGCAGACCGCTACGGCGTGCTCCTTCATCTCTATTACGGGCGCAGGTGTGAGGGCTCCATGGAGTATCTTCTCACCTATGCGGACAGAGGATATGCCGCCAATATTAATGACGCCGGGAGCGACCGTACTTATTCCCTGGACGTGCTTCCTCAGGAATTTCCCTGCGACGGGACCGGAGACATGCGAAGTCCGGCGCTCAGCCTGGAGTACGGGAACAGGATCCGCGGCTGCGACATGAGGTTCGCGGGCTATACGGTCAGGGAAGGAAAATATGGCCTTAAGGGACTTCCGGCGGTTTATGCGGAGGAAGGGGAGTCGCAGACGCTGGAGATCGTCCTGCGCGACACGGCAGGCCTGGCGGAAGTGACGCTCCTGTACGGAGTGCTGCCGGAACTGGACATCATCACCAGAAGTGTCCTGGTCCGCAATATATCGGAAAATGAGATCTGTATCGAAAAGATCATGAGCGCGAATCTGGACTTTGTCGGCGGAAGGTATGACCTGATCACTTTCTATGGCCGCCACTGCATGGAGAGAAATTTCCAGAGGACGCCCGTCGCCCATATGGAGCAGTGTATCGGAAGCAGAAGAGGCACTTCCTCCCACCAGTTCAACCCGATGATGATCCTGGCGGGTCCGGATACGACAGAGACCGCCGGAAGCTGCTATTCCATGCAGTTTGTGTACAGCGGCGGATTCAGCGGGAGCGCCGGAATGGATCAGTATGACCAGACCAGAATGCAGATGGGGCTTATGACAGAGAAGTTCTCCTATCCGCTTGCGCCCGGCGAAGTCTTTACGGCTCCGGAAGTGATCATGAGCTATAGCGCGCAGGGACTGGGAACGCTGTCCAATAACCTGCAGGAGTGCATCAGAAAGCATGTCTGCCGCGGCATGTGGCGCGACAAAGTGAGACCGGTGCTGCTCAACAGCTGGGAAGCATATTACATGGATTTCGACGGGGCAGATATTCTGGCTCTGGCGGAGCAGGCGGCAGAACTGGGCATGGATATGCTCGTTCTCGATGACGGCTGGTTCGGAAAGAGAGACGACGATACCTCCGGACTGGGAGACTGGTATGTAAATGAAGAAAAGCTCGGCGGAAAGATGAAGGAGCTGATCTACTGGGTCCACAGAAGAGGACTGAAATTCGGCTTGTGGATCGAACCCGAGATGATCAATGAGGACAGCGACCTGTACAGGGAACACCCCGACTGGGCCATGGCGATCCCCGGAAGAAAGCCGGTGAGAGGCAGAAGCCAGCTGGTCCTCGACTTCTCCCGGAAGGAAGTGGTGGATCACGTTTTCGAGAGCATATGCAAAGTGCTCGATGAAGATGTGGTCGATTACGTCAAGTGGGATTACAACCGCAGCATCGCGGATGTCTATTCTTGCACAGCGTCCGACCAGGGCAGAGTTCTCTACGACTATATCCTGGGACTCTACGATTTCCTGGAAAGGCTGTCGCAGAGGTATCCCGACATGCTGATCGAGGGGTGCAGCGGCGGAGGCGGAAGATTTGACGCCGGCATGCTCTATTACACGCCCCAGATCTGGTGCAGTGACAACACAGATCCCATTGACAGACTCCGGATCCAGTACGGGACATCCTTCGGATATCCCGCGAGCTGTGTGGGCGCGCACGTCTCGGTGAGCCCCAACGAACAGGACGGGAGAGTGACGCCCTTAAATACAAGAGGAATCACGGCCATGTCCGGAACCTTCGGCTACGAGCTCAACCCGGAGAAACTGTCCGCGCAGGAAAAGGACGAGATCCGCGCGCAGGTCGCAAAGAGAAAGGAAGTGGCGGAGCTCATACATAACGGCAAGTATTACAGACTTACGAGTCCCTTTGACGGAGAAGCCGCCGCCTGGGAATTTGTGTCCGAAGATCAGACAGACGTCCTCCTGAATGTGGTCAATCTGGAGATCCACGGGAACAGGCCTGTCACGTATATCCGCCTGCAGGGGCTGTCATCCGGAGCCGCTTACCGCGACGAGGAGAGCGGAAGAGTATATCCCGCGGACGCGCTCATGGAGGCAGGGCTTCCCATGCCCGCTCCCTTCGGCGAATACGGCGCGCTGCAGATCCGCTTTAAAATGGTCTGAGACATTCGTTTACGAACATGATCATCCGGATCAGCTGACAGGCTGATCCGGATGATTTTTGTTTACTTCCAGTCGGCCGGCCACTGCATTGGCGTTTCTCCACTTTCTGGGTGAGACGCCGTAAACGCTTTTAAAAGCGCGGGAGAAGTGCAGCTGGTTGGGATAGCCGACGGCACAACCGATCTCATTGATCGTATAATGTGTCATTTTCAGAAGCTCGGCCGCTTTGATCATGCGGTAACTGATCAGAAACTCCTGTGGGGATTTACCCACGGAGTCCTTGAATATTTTGCCAAAGTAACTGCGGTTGAGACCGGAGCTCTCAGCAATGTTCTCCACGGAAATATCATGCATGTAGTTATGCTCTATATAGGCAAGAGCTTCCTTTATATAAAAGTCCCTGACTTTGCCGCTGCTGGGCTTGTAGTCGCTGACAGACCTGGTCAGGGCGTCAATAAATATGTAGAGGTGTCCGATCAAATGGAAGGGCGCCTCTTTTTTGTTGCGGACGATGTAGAGCATCTCATCCCGCATCTTCTCTTCAAATTCGCGATGGACCGGATTGTAGAGAGGCTTATTGACGGACAGACCGGTGAGTTCAAGGGACTCCCGGGCCCTGAGGCCGTCAAATTCGATCCAACAGTACTCCCAGGGAATGCGATCGTCGGCCACATATGTTGTGATCTGACCGGGAGAGATCAGAAATCCCTGTCCCGCTTTCAGCTCCGCTCTGTTCTCGCGGCCTTTGCCGTCCTGCCACATAAACGTACCCTTGCCTGTGAGAATATAGTGAAAAAGATAGTGATTGCGAATCGCCGGGCCAAAAGAATGGGCCGGTTCGCAGTCCTCCCTCCCGAATTGGTAAAGCCCCAGATCAACAAAATTCATGCTCGGAAACATAGTAAAATCATGTGCCATATTTCGTTAGCCTCCTCAAATATCTCATTATGCGTGCTTATATATAAAAATACATAGAAAAACGGCAAAATGGCATAAATGCTATCCTATTAGGCTATTATAAGTCGAATTTTGGCATATTACAATGAATTTACAATCGAAATGGAGCCACAATGATCACAATTTCGTCAAGGGGATAATGAATTGAAAGAGCGCAGAAAAGAGGAAATTCTGGAATACAGTGATTTCTTTCGGGAGGGCAAAGAAAAATCCGGAACGGCGACAGGAATTTCCCTGGATTTTTGCGGGTTTGAACATTGCCTTCCCAGGCACAGCTATGGACCAAATGTCAGAAACAACTATGTGATCCATGTGGTGATCAGCGGAAAAGGAATTCTCGATTATGCCGGAAAGAGATGGGAAATCCGGGGAGGGCAGATGTTTGTCCTGCTACCGGGTGCGGAGGCAACTTACTATGCCGACAAGAACGATCCCTGGTATTACTGCTGGCTTGGGTTTGACGGGCGTTCGGCGGGCAAAATAGTGGAGAGCATAGGATTTTCCGAGCAGACACCGGTGCTTACACTGAGCGACGTCTCCAGGGTCGAGAGCGAGATCCGGAATATGCTCGAAGCAAGAGAACTGACCCTGGACGGTCAGCTGCGCAGAAATGCCGGAATGCTGAAGATCCTCTCCACCATGATCAGGGACAGCGCCGAGAGAGAGACGGCTGACGGCAGTCCCAATATCTACTCATATTCGGAATACGCGGTCCGATATATCAACAATCATTTCTCGGAAAAAGTCAGGATCCAGGATCTGGCGGATCACATCGGTATATCCAGAAGCTACCTGGTAAAGCTGGTGAAGCAGGAGACGGGAATGTCTCCCCAGGAATATCTCATAGAAACAAGGATGAGAAGAGCCTCGGACCTTTTGAGCAGGACAAACGATTCCATAAGAGTCGTGGCGGCGGAATGCGGCTATGATGATGCTTTGGCATTCTCTAAAGTTTTCAAGTCCCGATTCGGCCTCAATCCCACGGAATACAGAGAAAAGTACAGCAAAAACAGTGCCTCAAGGGGCAGGAAAACGGAACAGGGTCATTGACAAATAGCACAAATATATGGCGCCAGTATTTGTGCTATTTGTTTAATAATACATGGCAGAATGACAGTAATATGTTTATTTGCTATCAAAATGACGAAAAAAAGACAAAAAAACACATCATTCTATACCTATACTACATCAATCCATGTTCGGTACTGCCCGATGCGGATACACTGTTGTAGTCAGATACGGGCCTGTAAGGGCCGATTGTAAAAAGGAGGGTAGTTTATGAAAATTAAAAAAGTAATGGCACTTGCTCTGGCAGGAGTTATGGCACTTTCTCTTGCGGCTTGCGGCGGCGGGTCAAGCGCCAGTTCAAGCTCCGGCAGCGCGGATTCCGGCAGTGCGGATGCGGGATCGGGCTCTGCTTCATCCGGCGCACTGACCATCAACATCTGGGACGCCAACCAGCAGGCAGGCATCCAGGAGATCTGCAATGACTGGACCGCCAAGGGCAATCCGGAAGTCAAGGTTGAGGTCATTGACTGGGATAACTACTGGACACTGCTTGAGGCAGGCGCTTCCGGCGGACAGCTTGCGGATGTGTTCTGGATGCACTCCGACTATTCCCAGATCTATATGGAGAATGACATTCTTCTGGATCTGACAAGCTACATCGAAAAAGACGGCGTCGACATGAGCATCTATTATCCCGACATCGCAGCGATCTACACACGCAGCGACGGCAAGATCTTCGCTCTGCCCAAGGATCACGACACCATCGCGCTTCTTTACAACAAGGCACTCTTTGATCAGGCCGGCGTAGAATATCCGACAGATAACTGGACCTATGAGGATATGTATGAGGCGGCTAAGAAGATCACAGAGGCAACTCCCGCCGACACCTACGGCTATGCTCTGAACACATCCAATGACCAGGACGGCTGGTATAACTACATTTATTCCTACGGCGGAAATGTAGTTAACACAGAGAAGACTGACACGGCTATTGACTCCGCAGAGTCCAAGGCTGCTATGGAAATGGTCCGCAAGATGCTCACCGTCGCAACTCCTCAGGCAGTTGTTGCCGAGTCCGGCACAGACTCCCTGTTCCAGTCCGGCAAGGTCGGCATGATCACACAGGGTTCCTGGATGATCAATTCCTTCTATACGGCTGAGAACAGCAAGGATTACGCATGGGCGGAAATCCCTTACTGCGACAGAAACGGCGACGGCACCTGCCAGAAGGAAGAGAGATGGACCTGCTACAACGGCCTCGGCTGGGCAGCAGCTGCCAATACGGCAAATCCCGATGCGGCCGCAAGCCTGATCGAGTATCTCTGCTCCAAGGATGCACAGGTCAAGCAGGCACAGCTGGGCGTTACCATGGCCGGTATCCCCGGAATCTCCGAGGACTTCGCAAATGCTTTCGAAGGCATGGATGTTTCCGCGTTCACAAAGGTTGAAGAAAACGGCACACTGTATGCCCGTCCCGGCACTCGCAACTCCGGTAAGTGGCAGACTCCTATGAAGCAGGCCGGCGGATTCCTTGACGCATGGCAGGCACCTGAAGATCCTCAGGCTATGTCCGATGCATGCGACAGAGTCGCAAAGATGATCCGTGACGCGATCGCAGAAGAGCAGTAAGGCTCTGTGAAGCTATCGCAGAAAAGGGATTTGATCCTGTTCTCTACCGATACCTGAAGTATTGCGGACTGCCGCTCATCGGCGGCAGTCCGTATACAGATTTTTCATGAAAGAGGGGGCAAAGCATGAAAGAAAAGAAAAAAATGACGCCGAGAGCAAGGAATGAGGCGTTATGGGGATATGCTTTTGTGGCGCCTACCATGCTCGGACTGATCATCCTGAACTTCTATCCGGCGATCAATACGGTCTATCAGTCATTCTGCAAGACCGGCGATTTCGGAAAGGGAAATACATTTGTAGGACTTGCCAACTATACAAAAGTGTTTGCTGACCCGGAACTGTTGCAGTCACTTCTCAATACAGTAAAATACGCTATCATTGAGGTGCCTCTGGGCGTGGTGATCGCACTGCTCCTTGCAGTATTTCTGAACGGCAAATTAAAAGGCGTCTCCGTGTTCCGCACGATCTTCTTCCTCCCGATGGTCTGCGCTCCGGCAGCTGTCGCGATGGTCTGGAAATGGCTCTATAACCAGCAGTTCGGACTTTTCAACAACGTTTTCCACACAAATATTGCATGGATTTCCGATCCCAAGATCGCATGGATCTCTATCGGCGTCATCGGCGTGTGGTCAATCATCGGCTATAACATGGTCCTGTTTATTTCGGGACTGAAGGAGATTCCGGGAGACTACTACGAAGCGGCTTCGATCGACGGCGCGACCGGCATCAATCAGTTCTTCAATATCACGGTTCCGCTTCTTAGCCCGACTACATTCTTTATCGTACAGACCCGTGTCATCGGCGCACTGACCATCTTCGACCTTATGTTCATGGTCATGGATAAGACAAATGCGGCACTGCCCAAAGTTCAGTCTACTGTATATGTATTCTATAAATATACATTTGACCAGGGCAACAAGGGCTATGGCGCAGCAATCGTAATGGTTCTCGTCGCCTTCATCATGGTCGTCACAGTGATCATGCAGCGCGCTGAGAAGCGTTTCGTATTCTATAACTGAGAAAGGGGGAATGATTCATGGAAAGTGCACATACCAAAGATATGATCAGGAGAACCATCGTATATGTGATCCTTGTCATCATGGCTTTTATCATGCTGGTTCCCTTTGCCTGGATGATCCTGACAGCGCTCAAGACAAACCAGGAAGCAATTTCGGTCGATCCTTTCTATATCCTCCCTCACAACGGCTGGCACTGGGAGACTTTCGGAGAGGTCTGGAAGAGCTACAACTTTGTGCTTCTGTATAAGAACACGCTGCTCATGATCTTCTTCCGCGTTCTCTGCGCATGCCTGACCGCTACCATGGCGGGATACGCGTTCGGACGACTGAACTTCCCCGGAAAGAATTTCCTTTTCTCTCTCGTACTGATCCAGATGATGATCCCTTCCACGATCTTCATCATTCCTCAGTATCTGATGGTCTCGTCACTGGGGTGGCTCAATACTACGGCCGGACTTGTATTCCCGGGTATTGTCACCGCCTTCGGAACCTATCTTCTCAAGACGGGCTACCAAGGCCTGCCGAAAGATCTGGAGGAGGCAGCAGGCATTGACGGCTGCAACATAGGACAGAAGTTCCTGCTGATCATGATGCCGCTCACAAGATCCTCCATGGTATCCCTCGGCATCTTCACGGCTCTGTTTGCTTTCAAGGACCTCATGTGGCCCATGATCGTCTGCTCAAGCGTTCAGACTACGACACTTGCCGCCGGCCTTGCAAAGGCGCAGGGACAGTACGGCAGCAACTATCCGCAGATGATGGCTGCCGCGGTTCTCGCAGTCGTACCCATGATCGTGATCTATGTGATCTTCCAGAAGCAGTTCGTCGAAGGTATCGCAACATCCGGCGGAAAACTGTAAGGAAAACTGACTTTGCAAGAATGAGCTGCAGCCATGCAGCTCATTTTTTGTCGTAAAAACGTTTGGAATTACACTTGAGCATGTGGTATATTTCCTTAAATAACAATAGAGCAGAGTAACTGAAAGCGGATACAGGGAAAAAACATGGAAAAGAAGAGCAGCCGCCTCACAAAGTGGTGGAAGAGGGAAACGTCAAAGATTTCGAAAATACCCGATACAGGGAAAAAAATCGAATACATCTGGGGATACTATAAGCTCTGGATCATCGGGCTCGTTTTCGGGATCTGGTTTGTGACATTTGCCGTCCGCCAGTACACTACGAACCTGAAAGATTACCGGTGCTTTATGGTCTTCGCCAACACCTATGCCGACGCCGGCGATGAGTCGAAGCTCCGTAAGGATTATGTCGAATACGCCGGCATCGACCTGACGAAGCAGGCCGTGCATTTCGATTCCGCCTCCTACTTTGACTACCTCAAAGGTGTCACCGGAAACAGCTATTTCGAGGCTTTCGTGGCCTACGCGGACAGCGGGACGCTGGACGGGATCGTGATGGGGAAGGATTCCCTGACGGCCCTGGGAAAGACCGGGCGGCTCCTGGACCTGAATAGTGAGGCGTGCAGTTCGATCCGGGCAAAATATGGAGACCGCTTTCTGTATGCGGTTCCGCTTGACGAGGAATACGGCGGCAAAGAGGTGCCGGTCTGCATTGACATCAGCGACAGCCGGCTTGTGAGCGAGTACGGGATCTATTCGGAACCCATAGCGCTGGGAATCGGCGCCCTGTCGAAAAACGTGGACGCCGTGGAACTGTTTCTGGATTTTCTGTATTCCGATCCTGCAGGCAAGGATTCTTAAGCACAGGGGGATTTGTCATGCTCTACTATATAACTCTGTTTCTGGTCTTCTGGGCCCTGATCTACACGGCAGCCAGATTCCTTCAGTATTTTCGGATCGTCAAAAATTATAAAGAAGAGACGCAGGCCACGGTCAGGCAGGTCAGGGACCACGAACCGTCCGGCAAAAAAGAGCCGCCGGCTCTTGATGTTGTCCTGGCGTATGAGATTGATGGAGAGGAAAAGACCTCAGAGGTAGTTGTGCCCCGGGAGCATGCGGCGCGGTACCAGGTGGGCAGCAGAGTCGCGATCCGCTATTATGTGGAAGAAAACGGCACGGTACACGTAGCCACGGCCGGAGACGCGCCGCGAAAGCTCATGTACGCCTATCTTGGCGCGTTCATTCTTGAGCTCGTGATCTATGTCGTGATCTGGCGCATTCTGCTGTAGGCTCGGGAGGACATATGAACACTTTTATTCAGGGATTTCTTGACAACGACAGTTTCTTCGGCAGATTTATGACCAGGCTCGGCATCATCATTGCCGCCAATATCATGTTCGTGCTGCTGAGCATCCCTTTTTTTACTATCGGGGCAGGATTCTGCGCCCTCTATCATGTTATGTTCCGGACGCTGCAAAACGACGGGGTCGTCAATCCGTTCAAGGAATTCTGGGCGGGACTCCGGGCAAACTTCAAACAGGCTACGATCTCCTGGATCCTGTTCGTCCTCCTGATCGCGTTTCTGCTGATGGATATCCGGATCTGCAACGCGGCCGGCGGCGCGCTCGATATTCTTAAGATCGGCGCTTATGTCATCGGAATCGCGGCCATCGCGCTGTACCTGTATCTGATTCCTGTGATGACCGCCTTTAAGGACACGCTGCCGCATCTGATCCGCAACGCATTCTTCTTTCTCGGGAAAAAGCCGTGGAAGGCGGCGGTCATACTGTTTTTTGACATTTTCCCGATGGTCCTGACCTTTTCGGACCTGCAGACGCTGCCTCTGTACGCTTTTCTGTGGGTGCTGTGCGGGTTCGGCCTGCAGGCTATGCTGGCGGCGACGCTTCTTCTGCCGGAATTTGAGCCTTATCTTGCGGCGGGCAAGGAAGAGGCGGGGGAATGTGGCGATGCGCAGGAGCCTGCGCCCGCGGAGCCCGGGCCTCACGACAAGACAGAGGAGGAAATTCTGGAGGAAATGCAGAAGCTGGGGATGTAGGCAGAGTTCACCCTTTTTTGATTAACAGTTGACAAGATAACGGATTAACGTTTATAGTAATAAAAAGCTAAAACTTAACAGCGATGCAAACCGATGAAGTGGAGATAAAGCAGAAGGGGCCCTTACAGAGAGACCGGGCAGGTGAGAGCCGGTCAGAACGCTGTTCTGCAAATGGACCACGGAGGGCGCATTCAACGGCCGCGCGGCGGCTCAGTATAATGCGACGTGAGGGCATACGTCAGTTGCCGGGAATTTGTTGGAATTCCGACAAGAGTGCGCGGTACGTGTTTATATCGCGCAAATCAGGGTGGCACCGCGGATCCGCTCTTATGAGAAAGATTCGTCCCTGACAGGATACAGTTGTTCTGTCAGGGACTTTTTTTACGCAGACGGCGCAGCGGCTCGATCTGCACGCCTTGAATGTTCAAGGTTCAAGTTTCTGACAGACCAAAAAGAGTGCCCGGCAAAGAGGGCACCGGAAATGGAGGGAACCATGATCAAGGAAGCAATCATCAAAATCGTCAACAAGGGAGATCTCACTTACAGCGAGGCCAAAGAGGTCATGACGGAGATCATGAGCGGCCAGACTACACCGACGCAGAACGCGGCATTTCTCGCGGCGCTGACGACCAAGAGCACCAAGGCCGAGACCATCGACGAGATCACGGGCTGCGCCGTCGCCATGAGAAATAAGGCCATTCCGGTAGAGCACGAGGGCATGGAAGTCCTTGAGATCGTCGGAACCGGCGGTGACAACGCTCACACATTTAACATCTCCACCACCTCCGCCATGATCGCGGCGGCGGCAGGCGCCAAGGTCGCCAAGCATGGCAACAGGGCGGCGTCTTCCGACAGCGGCGCGGCGGACTGCCTGGAGGCGCTGGGCGTAAACATTCAGCAGTCCCCCCAGCTGTGCACAAAGCTCCTGAAGGAGGTCGGCGTGTGCTTCATGTTCGCCCAGAAGTACCACACCTCCATGAAGTACGTCGGAGCGATCAGAAGGGAGCTGGGATTCAGGACGGTGTTCAATATTTTGGGCCCGCTCACAAATCCGGCAAGACCCGAGTACTTCATGCTGGGCGTCTACGATGAGTATCTCTGCGAGCCGGTCGCCAAGGTCCTCTCCTCGATGGGAGTCAAACACGCGCTGGTCGTATACGGAAGAGACAGGATGGACGAGGTCTCGCCGAGCTGTGAGACAACGGTCTGCGAGCTCAGGGACGGCTTCTACAGAACGATCGTGATTAAGCCCGAAGATTTCGGCATGGTCAGAGGGGAGAAGAGTGAGATCGTCGGCGGGACGCCGGACGAGAACGCGGCGCTGACGAGAGGGATCCTCAGCGGCGAGATCACGGGCACAAAGAGAAACGCGGTGCTCCTCAATGCCGGGTGCGCGATCTACGCGGCCAATAAGGCGGAGAGCATAGCGGACGGAATCCAGATCGCGGCCGAGATGATCGACAGCGGAAAAGCTCTGGCAGTTCTCGACCGCTTCGCAAAAGTTTCCAATGAAGAAGTTTGATTAAGGAGCTGAAAAATTATGACGATCCTTGACACACTGGCGTCCCACGCCAGGGCACGGACCCTGAAGAACAAACATATAATTTCCGAGGAAGAGATCCGAAAAGCGGCGCTCGCTCTGGGCGCGGACACAGGATTTCCGTTTGAAAAGGCGCTCGCGCAGCCCGGCATGTCCTTTATCTGCGAGGTCAAAAAAGCATCGCCCTCCAAGGGAATCATTGCCCGCGACTTCCCCTATCTGGAAATCGCGCGGGAGTATGAGCAGGCCGGCGCTTCGGCCATCTCCTGTCTGACGGAACCGGACTTCTTTATGGGAAGTAACGAGTATCTGAGGGAGATCGCGGCCGCTGTGAAGATCCCGGTACTGCGCAAAGACTTTACCGTAGATCCGTATATGATCTACGAGGCCAAAGTGCTGGGAGCTTCCGCCGTCCTTCTGATCTGCGCCATCCTGACGGATGAAGAGCTTATCGAATACGGCGCCCTGGCTAGGTCCCTGGGACTGTCGGCCCTTGTGGAGGCGCACGACGAGCGGGAAGTGGAGCGGGCGCTCAGGGTGGACAAGGCGGTCATCGGCGTCAACAACCGGGACCTGAGGACTTTTACGGTGGACTGCCGCAACAGTGTGAGACTGAGGAAAATGGTCCCCGGCGACAGGCTGTTCGTCTCAGAGAGCGGCATACAGACGCCGACGGACATAGAAATCCTTCGTGAGAACGGTGTCGACGCGGCCCTGATCGGGGAGACACTGATGAGGAGCCCCGATAAGGCCGCCGAACTGCGGTGCCTTAAAGGAGAGTGAGCGGCGCAGCAGACAAAAAAGAGCGCAGGAGGTGGCGGGATGACGGTATCGGAGCCTTTAAAGATTAAGATCTGCGGCATGCGCAGACAGGAGGATATCGAAGCGGCCAACATGTGCAGGCCGGACTATATAGGCTTTATCCTGTCGGAGGGATTCCGAAGATCGGTAAGACCGGAGGAGGCAAGAGCGCTGGCAGAGCTTCTTGATCCCGGGATCAGGGTCGTCGGCGTGTTCGTGAATGAACCGGTCGAAAAGATCGCCGCATGCTGCGACTTCCTGGACCTGATCCAGCTCCACGGAGGAGAAGACAACGGCTATCTGAAGCGGATCAGAGAAGTGACGGACAAACCCCTGATCCAGGCGTTTCGGATCTCGGAAGCCCGAGACTTTGAGAGGGCTCTGCAGAGCGCTGCGGACCTGATCCTGCTGGACAGCGGGACGGGAAGCGGGCAATCTTTTGACTGGAGTCTGATCGGGCAGTCAAAGCGGCCGTGGATCCTGGCCGGAGGCCTGGGCCCGGACAATGTCGCGGAGGCGGCCGCAAGGTTTCACCCCTATGCGGTGGACCTGAGCAGCGGAGCGGAGACAGACGGATGGAAAGATCCGGTGAAAATGAGAGCCTGTGTGGAGGCAGTGAGAAATAACACAGGGGGGATGTCCCCCGCCTCTACAGGCGGTGGGAAGCAACAAACTTTCTCAGTGGCGGGTGACAATCCCCCACTGAGTTATTCGATGCACACGCGTGCGGAGAGGAAGATGCTGCCAAAGGGCAGCCCGCACGCGGCGCAGCGGCTCGCTCTGCGAGCCTTGAATCAGAAAGAGGTGACACAGATGTCCAGAGGCAGATTTGGTAAATTCGGCGGCCAGTACGTGCCGGAAACACTGATGAATGAGCTGATCCGTTTGGAGGAGCAGTACAACTATTATAAAAATGACCCGGCTTTCTGCGCCGAGCTGACAGAACTTCTGAACAGCTACGCGGGAAGGCCCTCCCGCCTGTACTATGCGGGCAAAATGACCGAGGACCTGGGAGGAGCCCGGATCTATCTCAAGAGAGAGGATCTCAATCACACAGGGGCCCACAAGATCAACAACTGTCTGGGTCAGGTGCTGCTGGCTAAAAAAATGGGAAAGACCCGCGTGATCGCGGAGACGGGAGCCGGCCAGCACGGCGTGGCGACGGCAACGGCCGCGGCGCTTCTGGGACTGGAGTGCGAGGTGTTCATGGGACGTCTCGACTGTGAGAGGCAGAAGCTCAACGTCTACAGGATGGAGCTTCTGGGCGCCAAGGTGCATCCGGTGGAGAGCGGGACCAAGGTGCTCAAGGACGCGGTCAATGAGACCATGCGCGAGTGGGCGGGCAGAGTGGATGACACCCACTACGTGCTCGGATCGGTCATGGGTCCGCATCCCTTCCCGACCATAGTGAGGGATTTCCAGGCGGTCATCTCGAAGGAGGCGCGCGCGCAGATCCTCGAGGCGCAGGGAAAGCTTCCGGACGCCGTGATCGCCTGCGTAGGCGGCGGCAGCAACGCGATCGGCATGTTCTATCATTTTATCGGGGATGAAGGCGTGCGGCTGATCGGCTGCGAAGCGGCGGGCCGCGGCGTGGAGACAGGAGAGCACGCGGCGACCATCACGGACGGAAGCCTGGGCGTCTTCCACGGGATGAAGTCACTCTTTTGCCAGAATGAGTACGGGCAGATCAAGGAGGTCTATTCGATCTCGGCCGGCCTTGACTATCCCGGGATCGGACCGGAGCACGCCTATCTTCACGATATAGGAAGGGCGGAATATGTCCCTGTCACGGACGATGAAGCGGTGGAGGCCTTTGAGTATCTGGCGAAGACCGAGGGCATCATCTGCGCGATCGAGAGCGCGCACGCGGTGGCGCAGGCGAGGAAGATCGCTCCCACCATGGGAAAAGAGCAGAGTCTGATCATCTGCCTGTCCGGCAGGGGAGACAAGGACGTGGCCGCCATCGCGCGTTACAGAGGCGTCAGGATCGAAGACTGAGCCGGAAAGGGGAAAAGCTATGGCACGAACAATCAAGGATGCTTTTAAGAACGGAAAGGCTTTTGTCGCGTTTATCACGGCGGGTGATCCGAACCTGGATAAGACGGCGGAATATATTCTCGAGATGGAGCGCGCGGGCGCGGATCTCATCGAGATCGGAATTCCTTTCTCGGATCCCATCGCGGAAGGAGTTGTGATTCAGGAGGCGGACCTGCGGGCCCTGCAGTCGGGCACGACTACGGACGGCATATTTGATATGGTGGAGAAACTCCGCCAAAAGACCGACATGCCGCTGGTCTTCATGGGGTATCTCAATCCGGTATTCCACTATGGATATGAGCGGTTTTTCGCAAGGTGCAAGGAGTGCGGCATCAGCGGGATCATTATTCCCGACCTGCCCTATGAGGAGAAAGGGGAGTGCGAGGAGATCGCGGCGAAGTACGGAGTGGATGTGATCTCCATGATCGCGCCCACTTCCGCGGCCAGGATTCGGGCGATCGCGTCGGAGGCCAAAGGTTTTTTGTATGTGGTCTCCTCGATGGGCGTTACGGGGATCCGGTCCGAGATCAAAACAGACCTGGCCTCCATTCTTGCCGCGGTGCGGGAGGCATCAGACATTCCCGCAGCGGTGGGATTCGGGATCAACACCCCCGAGCAGGCCGCAAAGGTGGCCGAGATCGCCGACGGCGTGATCGTAGGAAGCGCGATCGTCAAAATAATCGCCCGGTACGGGAGCCAGGCCGGCCCCTATATCTATGATTACGTCAAAAAAATGAAAGAAGCGATCTCTAAATATTAAGTAAATAATTAAATATTAAGAATTTATTTAAAAACTCTCCCTAAAATGTTGCATTTATGTGATTGATATATTACAATAATGTTACATTTGATAAGGGAGAGTTTATCATGAAAAGATTATTGGCTGTTTTACTCACATCCTGCATGATCGCCGGTCTCGCGTCGCCCGCCGGAAGCGGACTGATGACGGAAATCCGGGCTAACACGGAGGCGGCTTTCAGCAATCTGGGATCTTCCGAGGGCAGAACGGAAAGCGCGGCGGAAGGAGCAGGGAGCTTCGATGAAGCGCTCAGAAGCCTTTATGACAATTCCATGTCCGCGACGGACGAGGAAGTTCTCGCATCCGCGCAGATGATGCCTTCCGATTTTACAGCGGTAGAATCCGAACTGGGTGACAAAGCCAAGGCTCTCATCGATTATCTCAAATATTACGAGGCGTCCAAGAGCAGTTATATGGTCGGTTCCGGGGACAGCGGAAAGGAATTCTCAGGCAGTGTGATCTCGGAGTGGGACAGACAGGGAGAATATACTTCCCGTGTCATGTCGGCCGACAACACGCTTCGCACGCTGGTGCCCAGGATCAAAGTCAACAGCTGCTCCGTAGAGGGGAAGAGCACGGTGCTCGACATCTATGAGTGGATGACGGTCGGATACGCAGCCGATGAGGCTTCTGCCGTCAATGCGGCTGCTTACGGCTATACTTTCTCCCTTAAACTCGACTGCGACAGAAAGGGCGAGTGGAAGATCGCGTCCGTAGAAGATACGGACAGCAACTTCGACTGGATGGAGGAAGAAACTGCTTACTCTCTGCAGGCAGAGAGCGAGGACACCGATCCGCTCAGAGTCTTTTCGGAAGACGGCGATCAGGAGATGATGGCAGCGGTCGCCGCAAAGTCCTATACCTACAATATTTCCAAGGCTATTGCCTACGCCGATAAATACTGCATCAATTACAACTCTTCTTACAACAGCTATAAGGGCAGAGGCGGAGACTGCGCGAACTTTGTCTCCCAGTGCCTCTATAACGGCGGATTCCCGCAGGACTCCGTCTGGTACAAGCACAGTGTCGCCTGGATCAACGTCATGAAGCAGATCTCGCACTTTAAACAGTACGGAACTTTCATGAATGCCAGCGACGGAACGATCCTCAAGGGAAATCCGATCTATTTCGACTGGACCGGCGACGGCACCTATGACCACGCGACCATCTGTGTGGGCCGCAATAACAGCGGAAAGCCGATTCTGGACTCTCATACCAGGGACCTTTATCACGCAACCTGGAACTTCTGGAAATTCAAGAAAGCTGCCACGATCCAGCTTCGCGGCTCGAGTTCTTCTTCCTCCACTACGGTGAGCGGAAAGTGGAAGAGCAATTCCACCGGCAAATGGTATGAATATCCTGACGGCGACTATCTGACAAGCTGCTTCAAGACGATCGACGGCAAGAGATACTACTTCAACGACAGAGGCTATGCGGTAAAGGGCCTTCAGAAGATCGGCGGCAAGTACTATTTCTTCAATACCTCGACCTGCGTGATGGCGACCGGATGGGTGACTTACAAAGGAAACAGGTACTATTTCGGCTCTGACGGAGCGGCTTATACCGAGTGGGAAGAGATCGGGGGAAATTATTACTACTTCAATCCCACGACCTGTGTGATGGCCAAGGGATTCTACAGGGTCAAGATCAAGCTCCATTACTTCAACAGTAACGGCGTGGAGCAGTTCGGCTGGATTACCGTAAGCGGCAAAAAATACTATCTCGACGAGTACGGCGTCGTGCAGTTCGGCTGGCAGACAGTGGGCGGCAAAAAATACTATTTTGACACAAACGGAGCCATGGTGACCGGAATCGTTAAGATCGACAGCGTGATCTATGACTTTAACGCCAGCGGCGTTTACAAAGGGAAATCATCGGCGACGTCAGCGGCGACTATTGTAGATACCAAGAAGAATACGACCAAATACGGCTCGGAGAAGACTCCCGCCGTATCGTCCGGCACTAATGGATGGGTAGAGTCCGGCGGCAGCTATTATTACTATGCAAACGGCAAGATGAAGAAGGGCTGGCTGCAGCTTGACGGAAATTATTACTATCTGGGCGTCACAGGCGCGAGACTGACCGGCTGGAAGAGTATCGGCGGCAAGCTGTATTACTTCAGCACCAAGGGCGTCATGAAGACCGGCTGGCTCAAGGTCAACGGGCGTTACTACTACTTTAACAGTGACGGCACACGGGTGACCGGTTGGAAGAAGATCGGCGCAAGCTGGTATTATTTCAAAAAGTCGAACGGATCCATGAAAACCGGCTGGCTTTTTGTCGGAGGAGAGTACTATTATCTGGCATCTAACGGAAGGATGAAGACCGGCTGGGTGAAGATCAACAGATATTACTTCTATTTCAACAAGAGCGGAGATATGAAGACGGGCTGGCACCATGACGCAGACGGAAATACCTACTATCTGAAAAGCAACGGTGTAATGGCCACAGGAAGAAACGTCATTAACGGCAGGACCTATTATTTTGACAGCTGGGGCGCACTTCAGGACTAAGACCTGATAAGAGAAAGAGCGACTTAGAGTAATTAGAAAGAGGAGGCGGCTGATGAGGATCTGATCCTCAATCAGGCTGCCTCTCTTTTTGTATTTATTCAGCACCCCGGAAAAAAGATCAAAATAAGGTCCGGGGAGCTCGCTCACCGGAACGTTTTTGATCTTTTTTCCGGGGCGGACAAGGCGCAGAGCGCCTCTGGACGCCCACAGTCCCAAATGCGGAGCATTTGGGACTGTGGAGTGCTGAATAGTTATACCTTTATGAATAGTTGCACCTTTATACAAGGATCGGATTGCAATCACTATTAAATTGTGGTAAATTCGATTGCATGGTGCGGTCGTTTCTGCCATGCAGTCACAACGGAAGATACCGCCCTTTCGATAAATTCAATTCATTGCGGAGGAATGAGATCCATGAGCGACAGATACGACTGCCTGAAGCTGAAAAGCCAGCTGTGCTTTCCGCTTTATGCGTGCTCCAAAGAGATTATAAGACGTTACAAGCCTTTTCTCGACGAGGTCGACCTGACCTATACCCAGTACATAACCATGATGGCTCTGTGGGAAAACAAGAGCATGAATGTGAGGGAACTGGGCCTCGCGCTCTTTCTCGACTCGGGAACGCTGACGCCGGTGCTCAAGAAGCTTGAGAACAAGGGATATCTCGAGAGAAAGCGCTCCAAGGAAGATGAGCGCAACCTGATCGTCAGTGTGACAAAGAAGGGATGGGAACTCAGAGAAGAAGCGCTGAGCATTCCGCAGTCCATGTCCAGCTGCGTCAATCTTGAGCCGCAGGAGGCCGGGGAACTCTACAGGCTCCTCTATAAGATCCTGGGGAGCCAGAGTCAGCAGGCGTCCTCCGCCGGTACAGGCAGGGAATCTTTGTGAATTGAGCGCCGGTCATAGCGGATCGCAGCGTTTTATGGTATTATGTCAGATAATATGCGCATAAGCTCGCAGCGCGGGCAATGAGATCAGGAGTAAAGAATATGTCTAAATTTACAGATATGATTTTCGGTACACACAGTCAGAGAGAACTCAGGAGAATTGAGCCTCTCGTGAAGAAGATCGAAGATCTGCGCCCTCAGATGGTCGAACTGAGCGACGAAGGGCTCAAGGCCAAGACAGAAGAATTTAAGAAAAGACTCTCGGACGGGGAGACGCTCGACGACATCCTGCCGGAGGCGTACGCAGCCGTCAGAGAAGGCGCCAGAAGGGCACTGGGAATGGAACCCTTCCGCGTCCAGCTGATCGGCGGCATCATCCTTCACCAGGGCCGCATCGCGGAGATGAGAACCGGTGAAGGTAAGACGCTGGTGGCGACAATGCCCGCCTACCTCAACGCCCTTGAGGGAAGAGGCGTACACGTAGTCACGGTCAACGATTATCTGGCCAAGCGTGACGCGGAGTGGATGGGACAGGTCTATCAGTTCATGGGACTTACGGTCGGCGTCGTCCTCAACAGCATGACCAGTGAGGAGAGGCAGCAGGCTTATAACTGCGACATCACCTATGTGACCAACAATGAGCTGGGATTTGACTACCTGCGCGACAACATGGCCATCTACAAGAAGAACCTGGTCCTTCGCGAGCTCCACTACGCCATCATCGACGAGGTCGACTCCGTCCTGATCGACGAGGCGAGAACGCCCCTGATCATTTCGGGCCAGAGCGGCAAGTCCACCAAGATCTATGAGGCCTGCGATATTCTGGCCAAGCAGATGAAGCGCGGCGAAGATATGGAAGACCTGTCCAAGATCGACGCGATCATGGGCGTGGAGAGAGAAGAGACCGGAGATTTCATCGTCAACGAGAAAGACAAGGTGGTCAACCTCACGGCGGAAGGCGTCTCCAAGGTGGAGAAATTCTTCCATATCCCCAACCTGGCGGATCCCGAGAACCTGGAGATCCAGCACTGCATCATCCTGGCGCTCAGAGCCAACAACCTGATGCACAGAGATCATGATTATATCGTCAAGGATGACCAGGTCCTGATCGTTGACGAATTCACGGGCCGTGTCATGCCCGGAAGACGTTACAGCGACGGCCTGCACCAGGCGATCGAGGCCAAGGAAAACGTCAAGGTCAAAAAAGAGAGTAAGACACTTGCCACCATCACTTTCCAGAACTTCTTCAACAAGTTCGACAAGAAGTGCGGCATGACCGGTACGGCCCTGACCGAAGAGCGCGAGTTCCGTGAGATCTATGGCATGGACGTCATTGAGATTCCCACCAACAGGCCGGTCATCAGAAAAGACCATCAGGACGCGGTCTACAAGACCAAAAAAGAGAAATACAGAGCGGTCGTTGAATCCGTCAAGGAAGCGCACGCCAAAGGACAGCCGGTCCTTGTTGGCACCATCACGATCCAGGTCTCCGAGGATGTCTCCAAAATGCTCAAGAGAGAGGGCATCCCGCACAACGTACTGAATGCAAAGTTCCATGAGATGGAAGCGGAGATTGTAGCGCAGGCCGGCCAGCACGGCGCCGTCACGATCGCGACCAACATGGCAGGCCGTGGTACCGATATCAAACTGGACGAAGAGGCCAAAGCGGCCGGCGGACTTAAGATTATCGGCACGGAGAGACACGAGTCCAGGCGTATCGATAACCAGCTGCGAGGCCGAAGCGGACGTCAGGGAGACCCCGGTGAGTCCCGCTTCTATATCTCCCTGGAAGACGACCTTATGCGCCTGTTCGGTTCCGACAGGATGATCGCCATGTTCAACGCGCTCAAGATTCCCGAAGGCGAAGAAATCTCCCACAAGTCGCTCACTAAGGCGGTGGAAGGAGCGCAGAAGAAGATCGAAGCCAACAACTTCGGAATCCGTAAAAACCTTCTCGATTATGACCAGGTCATGAACGAGCAGAGAGAGATCATGTACAAACAGCGCCGCCAGGTGCTCGACGGGGAGAGCATGAGAGATTCCATCCTCAATATGATCTCCGAGATCGTCGAGAGAGCTGTGGATACCAGTATCTCCGAAGACCAGGACAGCGACGACTGGAACCTGACCGAGCTCAATGAGCTGCTCCTGCCTACCATTCCGCTGAAGGTCATCAACAGAGGAAGGATCAAGGAGCGCACCAAGAACGGGCTCAAACAGCAGCTCAAGGAAGAAGCCCTCGAGGCATACGAGAGCAAAGAATCGGAGTTCCCGGATGAGGAAGCAGTCCGTGAGATCGAGCGCGTCGTCCTCTTAAAGGTCGTGGACAGAAAGTGGATGGACCACATTGACGACATGGACCAGCTCCGCCAGAGCATTGGCCTGCAGGCCCTTGGCCAGCACGATCCTCTTGTGGAATACAAGATCGCCGGCTACGACATGTTCAATGAGATGAACCGCAACATCATGGAGGAGACGGTCCGCGTTCTGTTCCATATTAAGGTCGAGCAGAAGGTGGAGAGAGAGGAAGTCGCCAAGGTGACCGGCACCAATAAGGACGAGACGACGGCGAAGGATCCCAAGAGAAGGGTAGAGAAGAAGATCTACCCCAACGATCCCTGCCCTTGCGGAAGCGGCAAGAAGTACAAGAACTGCCACGGACGCGGCATTTGACAAAAAGACGCAGTCCGTTGAACAGTTACCATAGATTTTAAGGAGAGAGACAGCGAATGATCGAATTAGACCAGATGAAACTCGAACTGCAGCAGTATGAGGAGCCGCTTGAGGAAGTCAGGGATTCACTGGACCTGGATTATAAGAAACAGAGGATCGAGGAGCTTTCGAGGGAGTCGGAAGCCCCGGATTTCTGGAGCGACGCAGATACTGCCAACAAGAAAATGAAACAGCTCAAGGACCTGCAGACGCTGGTGGAAGAAGCAGACAAGCTCAGCACGTCCTATGAAGAAATGATGATGCTCATCGAGATGGGCAACGAAGAGGATGACCGCTCCGTGATCGAGACGATCAGGGAGGATCTGGACGCCTTTAAGGAAAAACTTGAAGAGATGAGGCTCTCGACACTGCTCACGGGCGAATACGACGACTCCAACGCCATCGTGAGCCTGAACGCGGGCGCCGGCGGCACGGAGAGCTGCGACTGGTGCTCCATGCTCTACAGGATGTACACGCGCTGGGCGGACCGCAAGGGTTTCAGCATCGACGTCATGAACTTTGTCGACGGCGACGAGGCGGGCATCAAATCGGTGGATTTCCAGATCAACGGAACCAACGCCTATGGCTACCTCAAGTCCGAGAGAGGTGTGCACAGACTTGTCCGCATCTCGCCTTTCAACGCGCAGGGCAAAAGACAGACTTCTTTTGTCTCCTGTGACGTTATGCCCGATATCGAGAAAGATATCGATATCGTCATTAATCCCGACGATATCCGCATTGATACTTATCGAAGCAGCGGCGCGGGCGGACAGCACATCAACAAGACCTCTTCGGCGATCCGTATCACACACTTCCCTTCGGGGATCGTTGTGACCTGCCAGAATGAGCGCTCCCAGTTCCAGAACAAGGACAAGGCCATGCAGATGCTCAAAGCAAAGCTCTACATGAAGAGGATGGAAGAGGAGCAGGCCAAGCTGGCAGGGATCCGCGGCGAAGTCAAGGACATCGCCTGGGGCAGCCAGATCCGTTCCTATGTACTGCAGCCTTATACGATGGTGAAGGACACCAGGACCGGCGAGGAGACCAGCAATACTTCTGCGGTTCTGGACGGCGATATCGACCGCTTTATCAACGCCTATCTGAAGATGGAAGCGGGCAAAGCAGAAAGATCTGACAGTTGAACGGGATAACTGAGGTGACACAAACGGAGAAACTCTACGACAGAAATGCATATTTGACATCATGTACCGCTGCAGTCGTGAGCATACGGCGGATTGAAGCCTTCGACGAGCGGGGAGGAAGGGAAACGGCACCCGTATTGTATGAAGTTGTCACGGACCGGACAGTATTTTTCCCGGAAGCGGGCGGACAGTCCTCGGACATCGGCTGGATCAGTTCCCTGGACCGCCATAACATGAAGAAAGAGATACTGGCGGTGACCGACGCACAGATCAGGGACGGCGAGATCAGCCATATTGTGAGCTGCAGCGCGGACGCGGCGCTGCCATTCCGGATCGGCGAACCGGTGAGCCTTCAGATCAACTGGGAGAGAAGATTTGGCTTCATGCAGAACCATACGGGCGAGCATATCCTGTCCGGGCTGATGCACAGAAGGCACGGATTTGACAACATCGGCTTCCATCTCAGCGATAACTCCGTGACGCTCGATGTCAACGGACAGCTGGACGAGGAAGATATCATGCTCCTCGAGAGGGAAGCCAATGAGGTCATATACAGTGATCTTGCCGTCGAAGTATCTTATCCGACCGATAAAGAGCTGGAGAAGATAAATTACCGAAGCAAGATCGAGATCGAAGGGCAGACCCGCCTCGTCACGATCCCGGATGTTGACATCTGCGCCTGCTGCGCGCCCCATGTGAGAAGGACCGGCGAGATCGGCCTGATCAAAATAGTGAAGGTCCTGCGCTATAACGGCGGAATGCGTCTCTTCATCGCGTGCGGCAGAAGGGCTCTGGCGCTTATGCAGAAGAGGCAGCAGCGGATCGAAGAGGTCTCTCACCTCACAAACCGGAGCCAGGACGAGATCGGGGACGGCGTAAGACACCTGCTCGCGGAGATCGGGGACCTGAAGCAGAAGAACAGGGATCTCGAGTACAAAGCCGCTTTCCTGCGGCTGGAGACAGTGCCGCGGGAACAGGAAAACGTATTCCTTTTTGTCGGCAATATGGATCCCATCGTGCAGAGAAACCTTGTCAACAGGATGTGCGAGGAGCACAGCGGAATCTGCGGCGCGTTCACCGGGAGCGACGAGGAAGGAAAATACCGCTATATCATAGCGAGCAGAACGAGAGATTCAAGAGAAGTACAGAAGATACTCAGAGATAAACTCGGGGCCAAGGGGGGCGGAAAGCCCGAGATGATCCAGGGCTCCGTCACAGGGACACAGTCCGCGATCAAAGCGGTCCTTCCGTGAGGAGAGCGGCGCGGCATAACGGGTGAGCCTGACAGCTCCGCAGAAAGAGAAAGGAACCAGGTATGGGATCAACTGTTTTATCGGTAATGATCGTAGTATGGGTCACAGTGATCGTTCTTCTGAAGCAGGCATCCAAGGGAAGCAAAGGGAACAAAGGAAGCAGTACTGCGCAAAGGAACAGCTCCGGATCCCGGAAATGGTATACCGAGAGCGCTCCTGGAGCCCGTTTTTTCAGGCGTCCGACGCGCGCTTCGGACGGACACCGGCTGGGTGCGGACCAGGATATCACGTGCCGCCAGTTCGGCCACAATCATCCCCGCTCCGAAGAGCCGGATTCCCGCTATTTTGTCCATGAGGAGCCCACGGAAGGCTATATCGTACTTAACGGGAAGAAGATGCTTCGGACTGAGGCGGACAAGTATGAGAATTCGATCTGAGATCCGGTCTCGGATTTTGGTCTTGGATTCTGGTCTTAGATTTTAATCTCAGAGTTTTATCTTAGAATTATATTTGCTATTTATCTGAAACAGGACAGATCAGAAGGTGACACGACCCGGACGGGAAGTGTCACCTTTTAGGGTACAGGGGAGGAGAGACTTGAATAATCTTCCGAAAGAATTTTTGGAACGCATGCAGCAGATGCTGGGGGATCAGTACCGGGCATTTCTCGCGTCTTATGACAGGCCCACGAGAGCGGGACTCCGCGTCAATATGCTGAAAAAAAGGCCGGAAGACGACACCTGCAAGGACAGTGCGGAAACGGCCCTGCCGGCCGCTCTGTTCGGGACAGATCCGGTCCCGTGGGCTCCGAACGGGTATTACTGCGAGCCGCAGACAAGGCCCGGAAAGCACCCCTTTCACGAGGCGGGCGTCTACTACATGCAGGAGCCAAGCGCCATGGCGGTGGCGGCGCTGTCCGGCATTAAGCCGGGCATGAGGGTATTGGACCTGTGCGCCGCGCCGGGAGGAAAGAGCACGCAGATCGCCTCCATGCTGCAGGGAGAAGGCGCTTTGTACTCCAATGAGATCCATCCGGCGAGGGCCAGGATCCTGTCGCAGAATATAGAGAGAATGGGGATCGCGAACGCCATCGTCATGAATGAGGAACCGGGCCGGCTGGCGTCGAGATTTCCTCTCTATTTTGACGCCGTTGTAGTTGACGCCCCCTGCTCCGGGGAAGGAATGTTCCGCAAGGAGGAAGAGGCCATTCCCAACTGGAGCCCGGACAATGTGCGGATGTGCGCGCAGAGGCAGAGCGGGATCCTGGACTGCGCTGCGGAGATGACGGCGGCAGGCGGCACTCTGGTCTATTCGACCTGTACCTTCGCGCCGCAGGAAAATGAGCAGAACGCGGGGCTGTTTCTGATGCGGCACCCGGACTTTGAGATCGTGGATCTGCCCGCACAGCTCGGGACAGACTTTATGGAAAAGACAGGGCTTTCTGCGGGATCCCCCGATTTCGCGGCGGGAGCCGGGATCCCGGATGAGATTCGACAGAAGCTGAAAGGGTGCATCCGCCTGTGGCCGCACAGACTGGAAGGAGAGGGGCATTTTCTGGTCGTCTTCCGAAAGAGCGGAACAGGTGTAAGGCGGAAAAACAGCGCGCTGAAACCGCTCGGAGACAAAGAGGCTCTTCGACTGTGGGCGCAGTTCCGCAAAGAGACTCTGACGGAGGCGGGAGCCGCCGCGCTTGAGACAGGGGCGGGAGAAGCCGGGCTGATCCTGTTCGGCAGTGAACTGTATCGGATCCCGGAAGCGGCGCGCCTGGACGGCCTCAAGATCCTGAGACCCGGGCTGCATCTGGGGACGGTCAGGAAGAACCGCTTTGAGCCCTCCCATTCTCTGGCTCTTGCACTCACCCCGGACATGGTGCGCTGCACGGCAGAGATCTCGGACCCGGAAGAAGAGGTCAGAGGAGACGGGAGAGCGGCGTCCGCCTACCTGCGGGGAGAGAGCCTGTGGGCGCAGGACTGCGCGCGGGTGACCGGAAACAAAGGGTGGTGCCTTGTGACGAACTGCGGTTACAGCTGCGGATGGGGGAAACTCACGGGCGGGCAGATCAAGAACCATTACCCGAAGGGAATCAGAAGGCCCTACTAAACTTTTTTGCCCGGTCTTTCCGGACCGGGTGTATTATTATATTCTAAGTTATGTTGAGACAGCCATCTTGTAAATCGGTACCGGGAGGAACTTACAATGGGTTACAGGAACATGATCTTCGACGTTATGGTGATGAATATGGAGCAGCAGCTGACGGAGCTTGCGCATGAGCGCTTCGGAAAGCCGCTGGAGAAGTGCGGCGACGAAGAGACCTACCAGATCCTTATGCTCCTGGTCAAGAGGATCCTGGCGATCAGCGAGATGAACAGCGGGGAGAAGAAGGTCTATTATGTGTCGGCGGAGTTCCTGACGGGGAGATTCCTTTTAAACACGCTGATCAATCTGGGAATCTACAGAAAGACCGAAAAGCTTCTGGCCCACTATGGCAAGAAGCTGGAAAACGTGATCGAGTGCGAGCCCGAACCTTCTCTGGGAAGCGGCGGACTGGGACGTCTCTCCGCGTGCTTTATGGACTCGATCGCGACGCTCGGATATCCCGCCGAGGGGATCGGCCTCAACTATCATTACGGCCTGTTCCGGCAGTCCTTTTCCGACCATCTGCAGGAGATGTATCCGGACAAGTGGATGCAGTGGGACTCCTGGGAGGATCTTCTGGAGATCTCCTTTGATGTATATTTTGGTAAGTGCAAGGTGAGGTCCCGCCTGTATGAGATCAGTATTGCCGGCTACAAGAGCGGGATCAACAAGCTCCGACTCTTCGACCTCGAGAGTGTGGACGGCTCCATTGTGCATGACGGAATCACCTTCGACAAGACGGACATCCGCAGGAACCTGACGCTGTTCGTCTATCCCGACGACTCCGACGAGGCGGGCAGGATCCTGCGGCTCTACCAGCAGTATTTTCTCGCCAGCAACGCCGCGCAGCTGATCCTGCGGGAAATGAAGGCGCGCAAATGCGACCTGCGCAGGATGTACGACTATGCCGTGATCCAGATCAACGACACGCACTCCTCACTGATCATCCCCGAGCTGATCCGGATCCTTACGGACGACAAAGCGCTGTCCTTTATGGAGGCGGTCAAGGTGGTGACGCAGACCTGCGCGTATACGAACCACACGATCCTGGCGGAGGCCCTGGAGATGTGGTCGATCGATGAGCTCACGGAGGTAGTGCCCCAGCTGGTCCCGATCATCCACAGGCTGGATCTGATCATCAAGAGCCGGTATATGGACCCTTCCGTCTGGATCATCGGCATGGACCGGATGGTGCGCATGGCAAATCTGTGCTCCCATTTCAGCTTTTCAATCAACGGAGTCGCCTCGATCCACACACAGATCCTCAAGGAGTCACAGCTTCGGGGCTTCTATGAGATCTATCCGGAGAAGTTCAGCAATAAGACCAACGGGATCTCTTTCCGCCGCTGGCTGTTCGGCTGCAATTCGGAGCTCTCCGACTGGATCACGGACAAAATAGGAAATGATTATAAGTTTGACCAATCCCTCCTGGAACAGCTGAGGGAACTGGCTGACGATAAAACAGCCCTGGAGGAGCTGGGAAGGATCAAGTCCGGCGCCAAGCACAGACTTGCGTCCTTTATAAAGGAGCGCGAAGGCGTGCAGCTCCTTCCGGAAGGAATCTATGACATGCTGGTCAAGAGGATCCACGAGTATAAGCGCCAGCAGCTGGCGGCGCTCTATGTGATCCGCAAGTACCTGGAGATCAAAAGGGGAATCCTGCCTGAGAGGCCCATCAACTTCATCTTCGGCGGAAAAGCGGCTTCGGCCTACGTCCTTGCGCAGGACATCATTCATCTGCTCCTTGTGCTGCAGGATGTCGTGAACGGCGATCCCGATGTAAACCCCTATCTTCGGATGGTGATGGTGACCAACTACAATGTGACCTATGCGGAGAAGCTGATTCCCGCGGCCGACATCTCCGAACAGATCTCCCTGGCTTCCAGGGAGGCCTCGGGCACCGGCAATATGAAGCTGATGCTTAACGGCGCTTTGACGCTGGGCACGGAGGACGGAGCCAATGTAGAGATCAGTGAACTGGTCGGAAGAGAGGACATTTACCTGTTCGGCATCAAGGCAGAAGAAGCTATCGGCCATATTGAGAGGGGAGATTATGACCCTTCGGCCGTCTATAACAGTGACGAGAGGGTCAGAGAGGCGCTTGATTTCATTGTAGGGCCGCAGATGACGGAAACAGGTCACAGAGAGATCCTGCAGCGGCTGTACGATGAACTGCGGTACACGGACAGGTATATGACCCTGCTCGATTTTGAGGACTATGCGCAGACAAAGGACAGAATGCTGCGCGATTACGAGGACCGCGAAGCATGGAACAGAAAGGTCCTGCTGAATATAGCGGCCGCCGGATTTTTCTCTTCGGACCGGACGATCTCCGAATACAACAAAGATATATGGAAACTCAAATCATTCAAGACATATTCCGAGGAAGGAAAGTAAAGAGGATTTATGGATCTTTTTGACTATATGAGAGAGAGCGAACAGGAGACGGAGTCTCCTCTGGCCGCGCGCCTGCGCCCGACCACGCTTGAAGAAGTGGTAGGGCAGCAGCACATCATCGGAAAAGACAAGCTCCTGTACAGGGCGATCAAGGCGGACAAGATCAGCAGCCTGATCTTTTACGGACCGCCCGGAACCGGCAAGACAACACTTGCCAAGGTGATCGCAAACGCGACAAAATCGAGGTTCCGGCAGATCAACGCCACGACCGCCGGAAAGAAGGACATGGAGCAGGTCGTCAAGGAGGCGCAGGACGGGCGCGGGATGTTCGGGCAAAAGACCATCCTGTTTATCGACGAGATCCACCGCTTTAACAAATCCCAGCAGGATTATCTGCTCCCTTTCGTGGAAGACGGCACGCTGACGCTGATCGGAGCGACTACCGAAAATCCCTATTTTGAAGTAAACGGAGCGCTCTTATCCCGCTCGATGATCTTCGAACTTCACCCGCTTGAGACAGAGGATATCATGGAACTGATCCGACGCGCCGTGGAGGACACGGAGCGGGGAATGGGGGCTTATGACGCGCAGATCGGGGAAGACGCGGCGCGTTTTCTCGCCGAGATGTCCGGCGGAGACGCCAGAAGAGCGCTCAACGCGGTGGAACTCGGCATTATGACGACAGAGCGCAGCGCGGACGGCCGCATTCATCTCACCATGGATGTCGTGAGGGAATGCATTCAGAAGAGAACGGCCCGCTATGACAAAAACGGAGACAATCATTACGACACGATCTCCGCGTTCATAAAGAGTATGCGCGGGAGCGATCCCGACGCGGCTGTTTATTACCTGGCGCGCATGCTCGAAGCGGGGGAGGATCCTGTCTTTATCGCGAGGAGAATCATGATCTGCGCCTCCGAGGACGTGGGAAACGCGGATCCTAACGCCATTGTCGTCGCCGTGAACTGCTCGATGGCCTGTGAGCGGATCGGGATGCCCGAATCGCAGATCATTCTGTCTCAGGCCGCCGAATATGTCGCCACGGCGCCCAAGAGCAACACGGCCGTAGAGTCCGTCATGGCGGCGAGAAGAGCCGTGCGGGAGACGGGAAGCCTGCCGATCCCCGGTTATCTGCAGGACGCCCACTATAAGGGCGCGCAGGGACTCGGAAGAGGGATCGGCTATCAGTATGCACACGATTACGAGAGCCACTACGCCGGGCAGCCCATGCTCCCGGAGAAGCTGCGCAGGGAGAGATTCTATGTCCCCTCGGACAACGGCTATGAGAAAAAGATCAGAGAACACATGGCTTCTCTGACAAAGGACACCAGATATACGGATCCGGAGCATCTTCTGCCCCGTCCGAATTCAGATCACGAGGAATAAGTATGTCATCACCTCTTGCGGTTTACAAACTGATCATATTGTATCTTCTTGACAAGACAGGAACGGAGATCGCCATGGACAGGATCTCTTCGTTTCTGCTTGAGAAGGGATATGTCAATTTTGTCTCTCTAATGGAGACTTATGCGCAGATTGAAGAGAGCGGCCTTGTCCGCTCGAGAGTTTCCGGCGACCGGTGCTTTTACGCCATCACGGAGGAGGGCAGGCAGACGCTGCGGCTGCTGGGCGGACAGCTCAGCAGGGAGATCCGCAGACAGGCGGACGAATTTCTTGTCAGTGAAGGGGCTGCCCTTCGCAATGAACAGGCAGTGAGGGCGGACTGTGTCCCCGCGGAGGGCGGCATGTATAATGTGATCCTGCGCGTGACAGAAGGAGACACTTCCGTGATGGAAATAAGACTGCAGGTCCCGGACAAGGCGCTGGCGGAGGAGATCTGCCGCAAATGGCCCGAGAAAAATGAGCAGATTTATAACTCTCTGATTGAAAATTTATTTTGATGGGCTTACAATGTATAACGATAATTCTTACAGGCATCATTAGCCTGTCTGTTTCGTGCGATAGTCTGCAATATTACCCCATTACGTTTTTAAATCTCAACTGCGTTAAGCAAAGCACACATGTGCCTGCAGGCAAATATTGTCTTGTCAAAATGCGGCTCGCACGCGGCGTCATGTGCGCAAATCCCGAAATACCCAAAGGAGGATCATGACAAAAGAAAGATATGAATCCCTGGCGTTGCAAAACCTCAGAGAAATAGCAAAAAAGAGAGGGATGAAGAGAATCTCCACTCTCAAGAAGGCAGAACTGATCGAAGCGCTTCTGAAGAAAGACGAAGAAGACGCGGCTCAGCTCGCCGCCCAGAACGGCGGCCGTATGCCCAAGGCCGACCAGAAGAAGCCGGACACTCCGATCGTGCACAAGAATGAATTCGCGAGCGAACTGGACAGCGGCCAGATCGCCAACGGCATACTGGAAGTAATGCCTGACGGATACGGATTTATCAGATGCGCCAATTATCTTCCGGGTGACAACGATATATATGTGGCTCCCAGCCAGATCCGAAGATTTAACCTCAAGACGGGAGATATCGTCAGAGGAAATATCAGGGTCAGGACGCAGGGAGAGAAATTCGGAGCGCTCCTTTTCGTCAAGTCTGTCAATAATATGAAGCCCGAAGAGGCCACTAAGCGCTATAATTTCGAGGATATGACGCCGATCTTCCCTGACGACAGGATCCGCCTGGAGAAGCCCGGGGCAAGCATATCCATGAGAGTTATGGACCTTCTGAGCCCTGTAGGCAAGGGACAGAGAGGAATGATCGTGTCTCCGCCCAAGGCAGGAAAGACGACTCTCATGAAAGAAGTCGCCAAATCCGTAAAAGCCAATAACCCGGAGATCCATCTGATCATCCTGCTCATTGATGAGCGTCCGGAGGAAGTGACCGACATCAAAGAAGCCATAGAAGGTCCCAACGTGGAAGTGATCTACTCGACTTTCGACGAGCTTCCCGAGCACCACAAGAGGGTGTCGGAGATGGTCATTGAGAGAGCAAAGAGGCTGGTAGAGCACAAGAAGGACGTCATGATCCTTCTTGACAGCATCACAAGGCTGACCCGCGCCTACAACCTGACAGAGCCTTCCAGCGGCAGAACTCTGTCCGGCGGTCTCGATCCGGCGGCGCTTCATATGCCCAAGAGATTTTTCGGCGCGGCCCGCAACATGAGAGAGGGCGGCAGCCTCACGATCCTTGCCACGGCCCTTATAGAGACCGGGAGCAAGATGGACGAGGTCGTGTACGAGGAATTCAAGGGAACCGGCAACATGGAAATGGTCCTTGACAGAAAACTCTCCGAGCGCAGGATCTTCCCCGCGATCGATATGCAAAGGTCCAGCACAAGAAGAGACGATCTGCTGCTGACGCCCGATGAACTTGACGCCATCAACATGATCCGGCGCGCTTTCAACGGCGTCAAATCGGAGGAGGCTGTCAACCAGGTACTGGATCTCTTCTCCAAGACGCGCAATAACGGCGAATTTGTGAGCATTGTCAAAAAACAGAAATGGTTTTACTGATCGCGCAGATCCCCGCGGGATCTTCTGTACTTAATCATAAATAATCACAAATTACTGCTTTTCAACTATGAGGATATAAACAATGGACAGAAGATGTGGCATACTTCTTCCGATCACAAGTCTTCCATCCCGGTACGGGATCGGGTGCTTTTCCAAAGAAGCCTTTGAATTTGTCGATTTTCTGGCAGAGGCAGGGCAGACATACTGGCAGATCCTTCCGCTTGGACAGACCGGCTACGGGGACTCTCCCTATCAGTCTTTTTCGACGTTTGCGGGAAATCCGTATTTCATCGATCCGCAGGAGCTGATCGATGCCGGCTACATCAGCGCGGAGGCGGCGGGCCAGTTTGATTTCGGCAGAGAGCCTCGCACCGTTGACTACGAGAAGATCTACAGAAACCGATATACACTGCTGCGCAAAGCTTACGCAAACAGCCCTTTCTGCATTAACCCTTCGGAAAAATGGGCGGATGACGCTTATGACGACGACAGGATACAGCTCAACCACTTCATAGGGGACAACCTGGAATGGCTTCCCGATTACGCGCTTTTCAGTGCTGTGAAGGAATATTTTGACGGGGACATGTTCACAAAGTGGCCCGAAGATATCCGCCTGAGAAATACGGCAGCCATGGACAGCTACAGGATCAAACTGGACGAGGAGATCCGATTCTACGAGTTCCTGCAGTTCTTATTCGCGAAGCAGTGGAAGAAGCTCAAGTCCTACGCCAACGATAAAGGCATAAAGATCATCGGAGATATTCCGATCTACGTCGCTTTCGACAGCGCGGACACCTGGAGCCATCCGGAACTCTTCGAACTGGATGAGAAGGGATTCCCGAAAGTGGTCGCCGGCGTGCCGCCGGATGCTTTTTCGGAAACCGGACAGCTCTGGGGCAACCCAATCTACCGCTGGAAGTTCCACAAAGCGACGGGATTCGACTGGTGGATGCAGAGACTGGAGCAGATGTTCCGCCTCTATGACGTGGTCAGGATCGACCATTTCAGAGGGTTTGACGAGTACTGGGCCGTCCCTTACGGCGATAAGGACGCGATGGGAGGCAAGTGGTGCAAAGGCCCCGGATACGCGCTCTTCAAGGCAATGAAGGAAAGGCTCGGAGACAAGGAAATCATCGCGGAGGATCTTGGGTATCTCACAAGCTCCGTCCTGAAACTGGTGAAGCGCACGGGTTATCCCGGTATGAAGGTCCTGCAGTTCGCTTTTGACGGAAATATTGAAAACGCTTACCTGCCTCACAATTACAGCAATAACGCCGTGGTCTATACGGGAACCCACGACAACGACACGACGAGAGGATGGTATATGTCCTCGGATCCGGAGCAGCTCGAGCGCATCAATAAATACGCGGGAATAAGCTGCAGCCAGGAGGCAACGAGGGAACTGATCCGCCTGGCGATGCAGAGCGTCGCGGATACGGCGATCATTCCGATCCAGGATTATCTCGATTACGGCTCCGCGGCCAGGATCAATACCCCGTCGACACTGGGCGGAAACTGGTGCTGGAGGCTTGTACCCGGAGAACTCACACAGGAACTTGCTGACAAGATGAGAGAATTCGCGTCCATTTACGGGAGAATCCGCAAATAAACAGTTTTCATGTTGGAATTTTGGAAACTGTTGTGTTATAATGCACTGTAATTGTGTAAACCAGACAGGAGGATAGTAGTCAATGAAGGTTACGGTTGAAAAACTGGAAAAGAGTATGGCAAAACTCACAATCGAAGTGAGCGCCGAAGATTTTGATAAAGCAATCGATAAGGTATATCTCAAAGAGAGAAAGAGAATGAGCATTCCCGGATTCCGCAGAGGAAAGGCTCCCAGGAAGCTGATCGAGAAGATGTACGGCGAAGGCATTTTCCTTGAAGAAGCCATCAACGATACAATCAACAGCACCTATCCCGAAGCTGCGCAGAACTGCGAGATCAGCTCCGAGATCTCTTCCAACCCCGAGATCGGCCTCGAGCAGGCCCAGGCAGGTATGCCTTTGATCTATACAGCAACTGTTGCAGTGAAGCCTCCGGTAGGACTCGGCAAGTACAAGGGCGTAGAGATCGAGAAGATCGACACGGCTGTCACTGATGAGGAAGTCGAGGAAGAGCTTAAGAGAGAGCAGGAAAAGAACGCTTCTATGAAAGAAGTGACCGACAGAGCAGTCAAGGACGGCGACCAGATCAACCTCAACTTCGAGGGATTTGTTGACGGCGTCGCATTCGAAGGCGGCAAGGGCGAGGATTATCCGCTGACCATCGGTTCCGGATCTTTCATTCCCGGCTTTGAAGAGCAGCTCATCGGCGCGGAGATCGGCAAAGAGATCGAGGTAAACGTCACATTCCCCGAGAACTATCAGTCCGAGGATCTGGCAGGCAAGGCTGCCGTGTTTAAGTGCACTGTTCTTAAGATCACCGAGAAGATTCTTCCCGAGCTCAATGATGAGTTCGCGGACGATGTTTCCGAGTTCGACACACTCGAGGAGTTCAAGGCTGACATCCGCAAGAATCTGGAGACCAGAAAAGAGGAGAGAGCAAGAACCGAGAAAGAGAACAAGGTCATCGACGCCATCATCGCTGATTCCGAGATCGAGATTCCCGAGCCCATGCTCAAAGCACAGCAGGAGCAGATCGTCGACGAGTTCGCACAGAGACTTCAGTCCCAGGGCCTTAGCATCGACCAGTATTTCGCTTACATGGGAATGACCAGAGAGAAGATGGTCGAGGACTCCAAGGAGCAGGCTGAGAAGCGCATCCGCACTCGCCTTGTGCTTGAAGAGATCGTAAAGGTTGAGAATATCGTCGCCACCGAAGAGGACTTCGAGACAGAGCTCACAAAGCTCGCAGAGGCTTATGGTGCAGACCTTGAGACCGTGAAGAAAATCTTTGAGGGAAGAGAGAAAGACAGAATGATGGAGGACATCGCCGTTCAGAAGGCTTTATCCTTTGTCGCTGATAACGCTGTAGAGAAGTGATCGGCTGGCGGAGCGCGGAAATGACCTGCGCTCCGCCACTTACAGTTTTACTTCATGGAGGTTATTATGGCAAATTTAGTACCTTATGTAATTGAGCAGACCGGCACCGGAGAGCGGTCTTACGATATTTTCTCCAGACTTCTCAAGGAGAGGATCATCTTCCTCGGTGATGAAGTGAACGATACTTCGGCCCAGCTCATCGTCGCGCAGATGCTTTTCCTCGAGGGAGAAGACCCGGATAAGGATATCCAGTTTTACATCAACAGTCCCGGCGGTTCCATCTCCGCAGGCATGGCGATCTATGACACAATGCAGTTCGTAAAGTGTGACGTCTCGACCATCTGCGTGGGTATGGCGGCCAGCATGGGAGCGTTCCTTCTGGCAGGCGGCACAAGGGGAAAGAGATATTCCCTTCCGCACTCGGAGATCCTGATCCACCAGCCTCTGGGCGGCACGCAGGGACAGGCCTCTGATATCGCGATCCAGGCGGCGCACATGGCAGCTATTAAGGAAAGAATGAACAGGATCCTCGCTCAGAATACGGGACAGCCTTATGAGAAGGTTGTCATGGACACTGACAGGGATAATTGGATGACGCCTGAGCAGGCCCTTGAATACGGCCTGATCGACAGGATCTATACAACCCGCAAGGAGATTACTGATGGCAGATAAGACGAAAATGCAGCCGCGCAGATGCTCCTTCTGCAACAGGACCGAGAATCAGGTAGCCAAACTGATCGCGGGACCTGAAGGAGTCTACATCTGCGATGAATGCGTTGCGATCTGCGCCGATATCATTGACGAGTCGCTCCAGGATGAGGACTATACAGAGGAAGAAGCTGCCGAGGACGGCATCAATCTTCTCAAACCGGCGGAGATCAAGAAATTTCTCGACGAGTATGTGATCGGGCAGGATGAAGCCAAGAAGACACTCTCTGTTGCCGTTTATAACCACTATAAGCGCATCAAGGCTAAACCCGGCAAGACAGAGGACGACGGCGTTGAACTTCAGAAGAGCAATATTCTGATGCTGGGACCCACCGGATCCGGTAAGACCTATCTCGCCCAGACGCTGGCCAAGATCATTAACGTTCCCTTCGCGATCGCGGACGCGACCACACTCACAGAGGCCGGTTATGTCGGTGAAGACGTGGAGAACATTCTTCTGAAGCTGATCCAGGCTGCGGATTACAACATCGAGAGAGCTCAGATCGGTATCATTTATATCGACGAGATTGACAAAATATCAAAAAAAGGCGAGAACGTCTCCATAACAAGAGACGTCTCGGGCGAAGGCGTGCAGCAGGCTCTGCTCAAGATCATCGAGGGGACCAATGCATCGGTTCCTCCGCAGGGCGGCCGCAAGCACCCTCAGCAGGAACTCATTCAGATCAACACGACCAATATCCTGTTTATCGTGGGCGGCGCATTTGACGGCCTCGACAGGATCATCAACGCCAGAACCGGCAAGAGAGCCATCGGCTTCCACGCGAATGTGGAAGGCAGCGAATCCAAGAAGCTGGATGAGACGCTGGCGCAGGTGCTCCCGCAGGATCTCGTAAAATTCGGTCTGATCCCCGAGTTTATCGGACGTGTTCCGGTCGTCACTACGCTCAACGAACTGGATCGCGACGCGCTGATCCGCATTCTCAAGGAGCCCAAGAACGCCCTGAGCAAACAGTACAAAAAGCTGTTCGCTTATGACGACGTCAAGCTCTCCTTCGAGGACGGCGCCCTCGAGGCCATCGCGGACCTGGCGGTGGAGCGCGGGACCGGTGCCAGAGGACTTCGCTCGATCATGGAGAAGGTCATGATGGACGTCATGTTCACCATTCCTTCCGATAAGACCATTAAGGAGTGCATCATCACCAGGGAGTCGGTTGTCAGCGGCGAAGCGCCCAAAGTGATAAGAGAGGCTCCGGAGATCAAGACTATTGAGCTGCTGGAGGCTAAGTGAAGCGAGCGTCATTTTGACACAGGTCAGATCGTGAACAGCGCTTCTGCAGTATTTTGACACAGGTCAGACCGTGAATAGCGGTTCTGCAATATTTTGACATAAGTCAGGTCATCAATATCGCTTCTGCAATATTTGCAGAAGCGATTATTGTATAGTTACAGGAATGAATTTGTACAGTCACGGAAAGGGATATGTATGGTCATAAAGACAGTAAATCTGGAGACAGTGTGCGGGATCACCAGTAAGCTCCCGGAAAACACAAAGCCTGAATTCGCATTTGCGGGAAAGAGCAATGTGGGAAAATCGACCCTGATCAACGCGCTCATGAACCGCAAAGCCTATGCGAGGACCAGCGCCACCCCCGGCAAAACGCAGACGATCAATTATTACAATATTAATGACGAGTTCTACCTTGTAGATCTGCCCGGTTACGGCTATGCGACAGCCGGCGTCAAAGTAAAGCAGAAGTGGGGGAAAATGATCGAGAACTACCTCCATACCAGCAAGATGCTCCAGGCGGTTTTCCTTCTTGTCGATATCCGGCATGAGCCGTCGAACAACGATGTGATGATGTTCGACTGGGTTCTCGCGGCAGGGTTCACTCCGTACATCATTGCGACCAAATCCGACAAGATTAAGAGAAGCCAGATCGCCAAACAGACGGCTATGATCCGCAAAACAATCAAAGAAAAGAGCACCGTGAGCCATGATGTGAGTTTCGAAGTGATTCCTTTTTCGGGCTTAAACAAAGCGGGAAGAGAAGAACTGTATAATCTGCTGGATAGCTTTCTTACGAGTGAGGAAGGTGTGCTATAATTCAGAGGGGATGTCACCGCTTCTACAGTGGGTGGGAAGTGGCAAGCTTTCTCAGTGGCGGGTGACACCCCTACTGAAGTTATATGATGCACACGCGTGCGGAAAGGCGGATGTTGCCTTTCAGGCAACCCGCACGCGGCGCAGCGGCTCGCTTCGCGAGTCTTGAATTAACTCATCAGGGGGTGATTTTATGAAGAGCTTCACGTTGAATCGAGTGATTTTTTCTGCAGGTGCGCTGTTCCTCGGTATTATTCTGCTCATCTGGCCGACGGGCAGTCTTTATTTCCTTGCCAAGTTCATCGGCGTGTTCCTCGCGGTCGGAGGCGTTGCCGCCGGAGTCATGTACTTTCAGGACCACGACTCGGCAATGAAATCGATTCTGCTGGTCCTTGCGCTTGTGATGCTCATATGCGGCGCCGTGATCTTTCTGCATCCGGAAGAACTCATAAAGCTGATTCCTACGATTTTGGGCATGATGATCGTTGTAAGCGGCCTGATCAACCTCGGTGAGACTTTTATTTTGTCTCGAAGTAAGTATAAGAAATGGTGGATATCTCTCATCATTGCCGTCATCACGATTGCGTGCGGAGTTTTCGTTATCAACAGGGCTCTCGGACTTGCTTCCCTGATCACAAGGATTGTCGGCGGCGTTCTGATCTTTGACGGCGCCTCGCACCTCTGGGTCACTTCAAGAGTCTACAAATCCTCCAAGGAAGCGGCTTCCACGGTGGAAGGTTCTGCGGTAGAGGTGAAGCCTGAGACAAATGGAGCGGGTGCTGCTCCGGCGGGCAATGGCCCGGCGGGGGCTGGCGGCGGAAGTCCTGCGGGTACCGTGGGCGGAGTGCAGGGCGCAGGCGGAAATTCGACGGCAGCGCAGGAGGCTGGCGGGGTAGCAAGTACAGCGCAGGAAGTCAGTGACATACAGAAATCTGCAGAACCTGACAAATCTGAGGTGCCGGGAAGCAATGAAAATCATGCACCTGACAACAACCTACCTGTGGCGGGACAAACTGAGATTAATGTCACAGATGATACTCCTGAGTATATGAGACAGGCCGAGCAGGAAACGGATTTTCAGCTTTATGCGAGCCAGAACCCGGTTCAGAATAATGACTCCGGAAGCGGGAATTCGATAGATCCGGGCAATAAAGAAGCTTAAGGAAAGTATTACAGTTATAAAGGAGCCTTTGGCCGAAACACATTGGATGTTCGGCCAAGGTTCCTTTTTTGCTTATTATTTTGAATACTATTCAGCATGCAGCCATATAAACAGGAAACTTTTTCATTCCGTTGGTATGTCGGAAGCAAGTTCGCCGGAATGGCATTGTAAATCTCGGAAAATAAGCTTGAGCAATGCACTTCCAGACGAAGGAGACAGTGCATTTGCTTGATTTCTGGGATCCGCACTGTCATTTCGGAATGCGGCAGTGGACCCCGGAGCCATTCTCCAGAGGCCTGCCACACCTCCCATAACAAGAGCCCCAAACAACTATTCATTTTTTTTTTGAAAATCTGCTTGACAAGCAAAAACTACGTGTTATAGTAGTTATAGAACAAAGAAATCAAAACACTGCGAGAAAGGAGTGCTATGAATATACAGAAATTCACACAGAAATCTATTGAAGCCGTGAATCAGTGCGAAAAGCTTGCATATGAGTACGGAAATCAACAGATCGAGCAGGAACATCTGCTTTACAGTCTTTTAACGATAGAGGACAGCCTTATCCTGAAGCTGGTCCAGAAGATGGGAATCGACCCGGAAGAGTTCAAGCAGAGAGTGGAGCGCGCTCTGGCCGGCGTCAACAAGGTGAGAGGATCCGAATCCAGAGTCTATGTGAGCGGCGACCTCAACAAGGTCCTGATCGGAGCGGAGAATGAGGCGAAGCAGCTCGGCGACGAGTATGTGAGCGTTGAGCACCTGTTCCTGTCCCTGATCAGGAACGCGGACCGTGTCATCTCCCAGCTCTTCAAGGAGTACAGCATCACGAGAGATACTTTCCTGAAGGCTCTCTCTACCGTGAGAGGAAATCAGAGGGTGACGACGGACAATCCGGAGGCCACTTATGACACACTCTCCAAATACGGCGAGGAGCTGGTCGGAAAAGCCAGGGACCAGAAGCTGGATCCGGTCATCGGCAGAGACGCGGAGATCCGCAATGTGGTCCGCATTCTCTCCAGAAAGACCAAGAATAACCCTGTCCTGATCGGTGAGCCCGGCGTCGGCAAGACCGCTGTCGTGGAAGGACTGGCGCAGCGAATCGCCAAGGGAGACGTCCCGGAGGGACTTAAGGACAAGAAGATCTTTTCCCTCAATATGGGTTCCCTTGTGGCGGGGGCAAAATACAGAGGAGAGTTCGAGGAACGTCTCAAGGCCGTACTCGAGGATGTGCGCCAGAGCGACGGTGAGATCATTCTTTTCATCGATGAGCTGCACACGATCGTTGGTGCAGGCAAGTCGGAAGGCGCCATGGACGCCGGCAATATGCTCAAGCCCATGCTTGCCAGGGGCGAACTGCACTGCATCGGCGCGACAACGCTTAAGGAATACAGGCAGTATATCGAGAAGGACGCGGCTCTGGAGAGAAGATTCCAGCCCGTCATGGTCGATGAGCCGACTGTCGAAGATACGATCTCTATTTTGAGAGGTCTTAAGGAGCGCTATGAGGTCTACCACGGCGTCAAGATCATGGACAACGCGCTGGTGAGCGCGGCCGTGCTCTCAAATCGCTATATCTCGGACCGTTTCCTTCCTGACAAGGCCATTGACCTGGTGGATGAGGCCTGTGCGCTGATCAAGACAGAGATGAATTCGCTTCCGACAGAGCTGGATGAGATGCAGAGAAAGATCCTGCAGATGGAGATCGAGGAGACCGCTCTTAAGAAAGAGGACGACAAGCTCAGCATGGAGCGCCTTTCTGACCTGCAGAAGGAGCTGGCAGAACTCAAGGATCAGTTTGCGTCCCAGAAAGCGCAGTGGGAGAATGAGAAGGCCCGCGTGGACCAGCTCTCCAAGATCCGCGAGCAGATCGACCAGGTAAACGGCGAGATCCAGAAGGCGCAGCAGCAGGGCGACCTGAACAAGGCGGCGGAGCTGCAGTACGGCACACTGCCGGCCCTCCGGAAACAGCTCGCCGAAGAAGAAGGCAAGATGAAGGACGAGGACGTCTCTCTCGTACATGACCGCGTGACCGAGAATGAGATCGGCAGGATCGTATCCCGCTGGACCGGCATCCCGATCAGCAAGCTGACGGAGAGCGAGCGCTCCAAGACCCTGCATTTGGACGAAGAACTGCACAAGAGAGTCATCGGGCAGGACGAAGCCGTCACCAAGGTCTCCGAGGCGATCCTCAGGAGCAAGGCCGGCATCAAGGATCCCACAAAGCCCATCGGTTCCTTCATGTTCCTCGGTCCCACCGGCGTAGGTAAGACAGAGCTGGCCAAGGCTTTGGCCCAGTCGCTTTTCGACGATGAGAAAAATATTGTCCGTATCGACATGAGCGAGTATATGGAGAAATTCTCCGTATCCAGACTGATCGGAGCGCCGCCCGGATATGTCGGATATGAGGAGGGCGGCCAGCTGACAGAGGCAGTCCGCCGCAAACCTTACAGTGTCGTGCTCTTCGACGAGATCGAGAAGGCACATCCGGACGTGTTCAACGTTCTGCTGCAGGTTCTCGACGACGGCCGGATCACGGACTCTCAGGGCAGGACCGTAGACTTTAAGAACACGATCCTGATCATGACTTCCAACATCGGCGCGCAGCAGATCCTGGCAGACCTGGAGACTCATCCCGGAGAGGACAGGATCAGCGACGAGGCACAGGAGAGCGTAATGAACCTTCTTCATGCGCACTTCCGTCCGGAATTTCTCAACAGACTGGATGAGATCATCCTCTTCACACCGCTGACGAAGGACAATATCGCGAATATCATCGATCTGATCATAGCGGATCTCAACAAGAGACTGGAGGACAGGCAGATCACCATCAGCCTCACGGATGAGGCCAAGCAGTTCGTGGCCGACGCCGCTTATGATCCCTCTTACGGCGCAAGACCGCTCAAGAGATATATCCAGAAGCACGTCGAGACGCTGGCGGCAAGGCTCATTCTCAGGGATCAGGTGGACGAAGGCGACACGATCACGATCGGCGTCAAAGACGGAAAACTTGACGCCTATGTCACCAAAGACGAATAAATAACAGAAATATATAAAATATAGCTAAATTTGCAAACAGAGCATCGGAAGGTGCTCTGTTTTTTTGTGCAAATCGGCGAAATAACGGTTAGTTATAACAAATATTTGTCAAAAATATGACAATTATCAGTCTATTATTGTAGAATATAAATGAGATTACATTGGCATTGCAGGCCCTCATTAAAGTCCTGGAATGCCCTTCAAAATGCAACTGAAAGGAGATGGGGATCGATGGCTAATATGGCTTTTCGGGGGACACCCAAACAGGAACGCGAGCTTCGTAAGTTTATCAAGAAGCACAAGGACCAGCCCGGCGCAATGATGCCGGTACTTCAGGAGGCGCAGGGGATTTACGGCTACCTGCCCAGAGAAGTGCAGGAGATCATCGCTGAGGAGATGAATGTTCCGCTCTCGCAGGTTTTTGGCGTGGCGACATTCTATTCACAGTTTACACTGACACCTAAAGGAGAGCATACGGTGAGCGTATGTCTCGGAACCGCTTGCTATGTAAAGGGAGCTGACAAAATCCTGTCTGCGATCGAAGAACGCCTCGGCATTAAGGCCGGTGAGTGTACGCCCGACGGCTTCTTCTCCATTGACAGCTGCCGCTGTCTTGGCGCCTGCGGACTGGCTCCCGTTATGACGGTAGACGGAGAAGTTTACGGCAAATGCACACCGGAATCCGCAGTTAAGATTATTGATTCCTACTACGAGGAGGTGTAAGCCATGACAATGACATATGAAAAGCTCATGCAGATCAAGGAAAAGAACAGAGAGCTGG
>Ga0256404_1001087_pt1 | contig 68512 bp, 50 predicted proteins | sample RumenRJG_01DNA_FD_185990 | JGI IMG/M metagenome (GOLD analysis project Ga0256404, IMG submission 185990) | Bovine rumen microbial communities from Lethbridge, Alberta, Canada - RJG_01 | ecosystem: Host-associated > Mammals > Digestive system > Stomach > Rumen | place: Canada: Alberta | collected... | reverse complement strand
GACTCTTTAGAGTCTACCAGAGAATGTAGTGCGGAAGGCGGACTATTCAGTGCCTCTTTAGAGGCAGGCAGGGAACAGCGGCTTATAGCCGCAGAACAAACCACCGGCTAAGCCGGTGGTAATGATTATTGAGAGGGGGACTTTTGCTAGCTTATTTAATTATAAGTTGAATGACAAAAGCATATTTCGGATGTATAATTAAGTGATATTATGTATAGTCTATGTTGAGCTATTTGTGGTTTTTAACCAATAGTTACATGACAGAGATATTCAATAGTCGCATATGAAGATAAGGAATGTGTGATGATTTATTTAAGCAGTTTTAAGGTCTCGGAACATCGAGTAAAAAATCCGAATCTTTATCCATATAATGTGTTTCGAAATAAGGATATATATCCATTTATATTTGCACCCATCACAATCTTCTATGGGAATAACGGGTGTGGCAAGTCAACGCTACTTAATCTGATTGCGAAGAAAATACAAGCAAGAGGATATGAAGAATTTACAGTAAGTCAGCTCGGGATAGAGCAGTTTGTTTCTGAATGTATCATTGGATATGGAGAAGATGATTATGGACACGAATTGATGATTCCTAAGGGGAGTCTATACCTAAAAAGTGAAGACTTATTATATGAGGTAAAGAAGGTTGAGCAGGAGAGTGCACTGGAAAATGGATATGTATTTGATGAGATGCGAATTAACAATCTTACAAAGGAGCAAGCAATCTTAAAGCTTCATTCTCCAGTTATGAAGGGGGCACCTTCACGGCTAGCATGCATCAAGTTTAATCAGGAAAAGTACTCAAATGGCGAAACAGCTATGAGCATTTTTAAAGAAACCCTGGAACCAGATAACCTTTATTTGCTAGATGAGCCAGAGGTTTCACTTTCTCCAGCTAATCAAGTTTTACTTGCAGAGGAGATCAATAAGCTTGCACGTTTTCTGAATTGTCAGTTCATTATAGCAACGCATTCACCATTTATGTTGGGAACCTTAAACGCCAGAATATATAACATGGATGACGATTGTATGGATGAGACACGTTGGCAGGATTTAGAAAATGTACGGTATTTCTATAATTTTTTTAAGGAACATGAGAAGGAGTTTGAATGAATCTATATATAAGTGATCTTCATTTTGGACATACGAATGTAATCAGGTTTGATAATAGACCATTCGCTGACAGAGATGAAATGGACCATACAATGATAGAATTGTGGAATGGAAGAGTACAGCCGGATGACACGGTTTATATTCTCGGCGACCTTTGCTATCGAAGTGGTCGTGCACCTGAGTGGTATCTAAAGCAGTTGAAGGGGCATAAGTTTTTGGTATTGGGCAACCATGACCTTCCGATATTGGATAATCCCAAGGCCTTACACTATCTTGAAGGCGTGGATAAGATGATGAATATAACGGATGGAGAGCATAGAATAAGCTTATGTCATTTTCCGATAGCAGAGTGGAACGGATATAATCGAGGTACTTGGCATATTTACGGACATATTCATAATCGAAGAGATGAAGCATATGAGTTTATGAAGACAAAGGAACATGCATTAAATGCGGGATGTATGATTAATAACTATGCTCCAGCATCGTTTAATGAGCTTATACGTAATAATGAGGCATTCAAGAATGAGATGATATAAAATGGCAGAGTCAGGGTTGACAAGGGAGGGAATCGATCATGAGCAAAATAGAATTAGTTCGTGGAAGCGTTGTGGAAATGGAAGTTGACGCCATAGTGAACGCTGCTAATTGTAGTCTGTTAGGAGGCGGCGGAGTTGATGGTGCAATTCATCGTGCAGCAGGATCAAAGCTTTTAGAAGAATGCAGAACATTAAATGGATGTGACACTGGTGATGCTAAGATTACCAAGGCATACAACATCAAGAACGCAAAGTACATAATACATACAGTAGGTCCTGTCTATAGTGGTTCTAAAGAGGATGCCATTCTTCTAGCCTCATGCTACACGAAGAGCTTGGACTTGGCATTAGAGAATGGGTGCGAGAGTATTGCATTTCCAGGAATATCAACAGGAGTGTATGGATATCCCATAGATGAGGCTGCCAAGGTTTCTTTAGATGCAATCAATAAATGGATAGACAATCACCCAGCTACTGATATAAATGTGTATTTATGTTGCTTTAGAGATAGAGAAATGGCAGCATATGAAGGAATACTGCGTTAATAACAACGCATTTAAAAAAATTAACGGGAGGCAATCCTTAATGAAAAATTTGAAAAGATTAATATCTTTGCTGCTTGTAGTAACATTTTGTATAACAGGAGTCTGTGGATGTGGCAATGCAAACAACCCGAATAACACGACACAAAGCATTGTAAAGAATAATCTTTCTAAAGATGGTTACAAACTAGAGCAGGTGGTAGTTCTTAGCCGTCACAACATTCGCTCACCCTTATCAGAGAAGGGTTCTGTATTAGATACTATGACGCCTCATAACTGGATTCCATGGTCCTCTAAAGCAAGCGAACTATCTCTTCGAGGAGGAGTCTTAGAAACCGAGATGGGACAGTTTTTTAGGAAATGGTTAGAGAGGGAAGGACTGTTCCCTGAGAACTATATGCCACGTGACGGCGAAGTTAGAATCTATGCTAATTCGAAGCAACGCACAATATCAACTGCTAATTATTTCAAGACAGGTCTTTTTCCAGTAAGTAATCAGCCAGTGGAGTATCATATGGAATTTGATGCTATGGATCCTGTTTTTAATCCGCAGCTAACTAGCATTAATGAGCAATTTAAAGAAGAAGCGCTGCAGCAGATGCAGGAGATTTATAATTCGCGTATGGCAGAAATCTCAGACAATTATAAGCTTCTTGAAGAAGTTATTGATGTAGAAGAATCGGAGGATTATAAGTCTGGCAAATTCACAGAATTTAAACCTGGTGATGATACATTTTCACTAGAGGAAATGAACGAGTCGGCGTTGAAGGGCTCTCTAAAAACAGCATGTTCTTTAAGCGACGCATTAGTGCTCCAATACTACGAGGCTAATCCCCAGAACGTGGCTTTCGGCAAGCATCTTAGCATGAAGCAGTGGAAAGATATTGCCGAGATTAAGGATGTATATCAGGATGTATTATTCTCAGCACCTAAGATTGCAACTAATATAGCCAGCCCACTTCTTAAGGAGATTCGAGCTGAGCTTGATAACAATACTCGTAGCTTTTCTTTCTTATGTGGACATGACTCTAATATATCAAGCGTGATGTCTGCCCTATCAATAGAGGATTATAATCTGCCAAATGCTATTGAGAAGACACCTATCGGATGTAAATTGGTATTTTGTAAGTGGGTAGATTCTTCTGGCAAAGAATATATTAGCATTGATATGGTATATCAGTCTCTTGATCAGCTTAAGGGGATGAATCTTCTTGACGAAAGTAATCCGCCATGTATAGTGGAACTTAAGTTTAATGGTCTTGAGCCTAATCCTAATGGTCTATACACACTTGAAGATGTAATGAAACGATTTAATTGACAGGTGCTCAGAAGATTTTAGGTGATAAAAAAAAGATTTCAAAAAAATGTCGCATTTTGTATAATTTATGTGTATATATAAGTGAAAAGAAAATTGGCAGGGGGATTAGCAAAGTTGCAGTTCTTTTGTTGATAATATTAATAAGAAGGGGGTAATTATTATGAGAAATGATTTATTAAAGGGATTAACAGATGAGCAGATTAAGAAGGTAGAAGCTTGCAAGAGTCCAGACGAAATCTTAGCACTTGCTAAGGCAGAAGGGGTTGAACTTTCTGAAGAGCAACTAGAAGCAGTAAGTGGTGGTTGTGGAACAGATAAAAACAAAAATAAGATGCATTGCTACTGTTGTGGTTCCTACGACATGAAGTATTATGCCAGAGAGGGAGATAAGAAAGCATATTGGGAATGCCAAAAGTGTGGAGCAGATTTCCCTATGTCAAACTCAATCGTAGATTAACAGGAAAAAAAAGCAATGCCATTTCTTCCGTTTTCCTTAACCCTATACAAAGCCTCATCAGCTTGCTTGAATAGTTCATCTCTTGTGATTCCGTCATCACCAAAGGCTACACCAGCGCTGACTGAAACAGGGGGAATGTTTTCTTCTTCATTCCCCTTTAATAGGGCTTCATTAATATTATTTATTTTCTTACTAATGAGTTTAGAAAGTCTACTATCAGCATTTACCATAATTACAGCCATTTCGTCGCCACCAATTCTACAGATATAATCCTGTGAACGGAAGCTGCCAAATACAGAATCCGATACCTTAATTAATACCTTATCTCCAATATCATGACCATATGTGTCATTTATATCCTTGAATTTGTCTAAGTCCACAAGTATAAGTGCAGCTGTATCCAAATCCAGATTCTCCATTAAGAACTCATAACCACGACGATTGTACAATCCTGTAAGCTTGTCATGTGTAGCCTGGTATGTGAGCTTCTCTTTTTTCTTTAGGTTAGTATGGTGCATAAGATTATATGTTTTTGCCAAGAATCTTATCTCGTAAGCACCCTTAACTGGAATATCTTCTTCGTCTCGAATCTTCTCTACACATTTCTGTAATGGAGAGATAACAAGTGTTGATGTTAGGAACACTATTAACAGCATTATTGCAATAAGAATAACAGTAAGAATATGTTCTCCGGCCACCTGCTTTTTGAGCATCGCAGCCATATTAGCCTGTTCTGTTTCCATCTCTACTTCTAATTCTGTCAGACATGTCTGCATATGGTCTGAGATAATATCCTTCTTGTTCTGGTAATCTTTTCCAAAAACTACCTTCTCAGCTTCCACTTTTTTATCATCAGATGATAAATTCATAATCCACGTAGGGAGCTCCACATTCTGTATCTCCTCAGGATAATCCGAGATATCATATCCATAAGCAGCAACAGCAATTCGTGCAGCATAATACTCATCATTCATAAGAGCCATTGATTCCTTCATGGCTTCATTCAGATTAAAGAAAGCAACAGATTGACCACGATATGCCTCTAGCATGGCAAGGGCATTATCCCTTCTTTTTGTTTCCTTTGCTTCTTTAAAATAGTTGTCAAGATATGTTTTGTCTCCAGAAGTTACGAAGAATCTGATTTGCTCTGTCAGATAATCTGACGCCTGTTGCAATTCATAGGCACCTTTTCGTACACTGAAAATGTTCTGAGTAGAATTATGTGTCTCACCATATATCTCAGTTGTCTGATGCATGGCGATAGATAGAATTATAGTAATGACAACCGCCATAGCAAGCATTATGTAATTTAGTGCTTTTAGGGAAACTCCTTGTCTTACAATATCCTTTATCTTCTTCATAGTGTCCTCGAAAATGAATTATTTGATATACAAGTTATGGAAACTCGCATAGTCACAATTTCCATTTTACCACAAAAACGGAATTTTACCAAATAATCATCAAAAACAACTATTCCAGACCTTTTTCTTTGCGACTGGATATAACATCGTTGATTGTTTCAACATCGGATTTGTATGACATATAAATTATTATCCAGACAATCACATACATTACAACTGATATTGCAAATGAGATAATAAGTGCTTTTACATTTGTAGGTGATATTATTCTTAAGAAAAATGTTGCACTATAGAAGCAGAATAATATCAAAAGAAAATGAACCGTAGTTGCCTTAAGAATACTCCAGCTTTCTATCTCATATATGCAGGAGCTTGCAAATCCTACTGCTCCGTACAGACCACATACCAGAGAATGAAGAATGAAGGCAAGTACGGGATTTCCAATGAATTCCTCGAAGGCTATTGTACACATATATAATTTGCCGTCGCCCATTACAATTGACATTACAATAGGTGTTATAATAACGCCAATCATAAAACCTACTGCGAAGCCAATTAAGGCTCTGTTAATCACTGTTCTCTTCATTTATGTTACCCTCCTTTAGTTATTCTTTATGAGAAGGTTTTTGATTTTTTTGACATAGTTGCGTGAAGCAAAAGATGTGACACCATTGTCAAATTCGATGCCAATAGTTCCCACATGATTGATGTCAAAGCACTTTACCTTGTTAATGTTGATTATTTCAGATTGCGATATTCTCATGAACCTATCGGGATTAAGATTTTTCTCTGTGCCCGACAGAGTGTTCTTGATTCTGTATTCGCCCTCCTTAGTCTGTGCAGTAACAATGTGTCCCTGGCTATATATCCTGATTATGTCTCTTTGGGCTAAGCGCATAGCCACATCCTCATTATACGCAACAATAGTAGGCGAAGTGCTTTTTGACACCTTTTCTATTGCGTCAATAATGCTTTCTACCTGTTCGTTTCTTCTTCTTGCTTTAATCGTAACTTCAGGCTCGATACATTTTATATCTAATACTAATTTGATATCGATATTGTTCTTCATTTTCAATCCCTTCAACTGTTTAGACGTTACATTTATTATAAGAACATTATTAATTCGAGTAAATATTCTTTGCTTATTCGGTCGTTTTGAGAACTTATTTGGTTTAAAAAAAGAACATATTTGGTTAAAAAAAGTCCTTGACAAATATATAACATAGTTTTATACTGTGCAGTGTAAAGACAAAGGCGTCTTGAAGTTAAATACTTCAAGGCGCCATTTTTTTGTATTTTTTAAGAAAGGCGGTAAAAGGCAATGTGTTCAATTATGGGATATTGTGGCACGAAGATGTCTTATGAAGACTTCAAGCGCTCATTATCTAAGACAAAAACCAGAGGACCTGACGTAAGCAGGATTATTAAGACTAACAGAGGATATCTTGGATTCAATAGATTATCCATCATGGGACTTAATAATAATGGAATGCAGCCTTTTGTATTTAAGGATAGTTCCACACTAATCTATGATGTAACTTCAGATGCACCTTGCTACGGAGAGCCAGTTGATTATGACTATGCCCTTGTATGCAACGGTGAGATATATGGCTTTCGTGATTTGAAGGAGACATTAATGGGACAGGGTTATTCCTTCATAAGCGATTCGGATTGCGAAATCCTTCCTGCCATGTATAAGGAATGCGGAGTCGATATGTTCAAGATGCTGGATGCAGAATTCGCCCTTGTCTTATATGACAATAAGACTGATTCATATATAGCAGCAAGAGACCCTATTGGAATTAGACCTTTGTATTATGGTGTTGACGAAGACGGAAGCTACATTTTCGCATCGGAGCCTAAGAACCTGGTAAATGTTGTTAAGAACATCAAACCATTTCCACCAGGTCATTACTTTAAGGATGGAGAATTTGTATGCTACAGAGATTTGTCAGAGGTTCAAGAATACAACAATGATAGTAAGGAAGACATATTAGATAACATACATGACCTGCTAATCGAAGGTGTAGATAAGCGACTTGATTCCGACTCGCCGGTTGGATTCCTTCTGTCAGGAGGACTTGATTCTTCCCTTGTATGTGGCATCGCAGCGCAGCTTATGCCTAGACCTCTTGAGACCTGGGCAATAGGAATGGATATAGATGCTATTGATCTAAAATACGCAAGAGAGGTTGCAGACTACATTGGCTCTAATCATCACGAGATAATCATTACGAAGAAGGATGTACAGGATGCGTTAGAACCGGTAATAGCGGCACTTGGAACATACGATATTACAACAATTAGAGCATCAATTGGAATGTATCTTCTGTGCAAGGCAATTCACGAGCAGTCAGATAACAAGGTCATCTTAACAGGTGAGATATCAGATGAAATCTTTGGATATAAATACACCGACTTTGCTCCATCGCCAGAGGAATTCCAGAAGGAGTCTCAGAAGAGAATTAGAGAGATACATATGTATGACGTACTGCGAGCAGACAGATGTATAAGTGTTAATTCACTAGAGGCCAGAGTTCCATTTGGTGATCATAATTTTGTGGAGTATTGCATGTCCATTAATCCGGACACCAAAATGAATCATTATGGCAAAGGTAAATACTTACTTAGAAAAGCATTCGAGAAAGACAAGATTATACCAGATGATATATTGTGGCGCGAGAAGGCAGCATTTTCAGATGCAGTAGGACACTCACTTAAGGATGATTTGGTTGAGCTTGCAGAAGCAACCTACTCTGATAAGGAGTACGAGGACAGGATTAAGAAGTACAAGCATGCAACACCATTTACCAAGGAGTCGTTACTATATCGTGAGATATTCGAGAAGTATTATCCTGATGAGTCAGAGATGGTAATAGACTTCTGGATGCCTAACAAGAGTTGGGAAGGCTGCAATGTAAATGACCCATCAGCCAGAGTCCTATCCAACTACGGCGCCAGCGGAGTTTGACAACCCCAAAAAAGAAAAAAGAGAAAAGATTACTAAAAGGAGGCACATTATGACACAGCAAAACATACCTGAAATGTACGGTTCACTAGTATTTGATGACAAGGTAATGAGAGCACGACTCTCAGTAGATGAGTACAATTCATTAAGGAAGACAATAGACGAGAATGCCAAACTAGACCCTAAGATTGCAGATGCAGTTGCCAACGAGATGCGTGAGTGGGCAGTAGAAAAAGGTGCCACACATTTTACACATTGGTTCCAACCACTTACAGGAGTTACAGCAGAAAAGCACGACAGCTTCATCTCACCTTCTCCAGATGGTGGAGTAATAATGGAGTTCTCAGGCAAGGAGCTAATTAAGGGTGAGCCAGATGCATCATCATTTCCATCAGGAGGACTTCGAGCAACATTCGAAGCTAGAGGATATACAGCGTGGGACCCAACATCTTATGCATTTATCAAGGACCACACACTATGCATTCCAACAGCATTCTGCTCATACTCAGGAGATGCGCTAGATAAGAAGACACCACTTCTTCGTTCAATGCAGGCCCTTAACGTGCAGGCAAAGCGTATCCTTAAGCTATTTGGCAAGGAAGTAAAATACGTAAGAACAAGCGTTGGTCCAGAGCAGGAATACTTCTTGGTTGACAAGGAAATGTTCGAGAAAAGACCTGACCTTGTATATACAGGAAGAACATTGTTTGGCGCAATGCCACCTAAGGGTCAGGAGCTTGACGACCACTACTTCGGTGTTATTAAGCCAAGAGTAAGTGCATTTATGGAGGACTTAAATGACGAATTATGGAAGCTTGGTATCTTAGCTAAGACAGAGCATAATGAGGTTGCACCAGCACAGCACGAGATGGCGCCAATCTTCTCTACAACTAATGTGGCTACTGATAACAACCAGCTTACAATGGAGATTATGCAGAAGGTAGCAAGGAAGCATGGAATGGTTTGTCTTCTCCATGAGAAACCTTTCAAGGGAGTTAATGGTTCTGGTAAGCACAACAACTGGTCCATGGCAACAGATACAGGAGCCAACCTGTTATCCCCAGGTGATACCCCATCAGAGAATGCCCAGTTCCTATTATTCCTGTGCTCGGTTGTTCAGGCTGTTGATGATTATCAAGACCTCCTCAGACTATCTGTTGCAACAGCAGGTAACGATCACAGGCTCGGAGCTAACGAGGCGCCACCTGCAATTATTTCAGTATTCTTAGGTGATGAGCTCAGCGCTATCCTAGATGCCATTAAGAACGACAAGCCATATCATGATAAGGAGAAGGAGGTAATGAAACTAGGTGTTCATTCTCTTCCAAGATTCTCTAAGGATACAACGGACAGGAACAGAACTTCGCCATTTGCATTTACGGGTAACAAGTTCGAGTTCAGGTCTCTAGGTTCATCTAACAGTATTGCCTGCTGTAACATTATGTTAAATGCTGCTGTGGCAGAAAGCCTCAAGCAGTACGCTGACAGATTAGAGAATGCCAAGAACTTCGAAGATGAGCTGCATGATTTAATCAAAGAAACAATCACAGCTCATGAGAGAATTCTATTCAATGGCAATGGCTACACTGATGAGTGGGTTAAGGAGGCTACAGTGGTTAGGGGCCTATCCAACCTTAAGACTACTGCAGATGCAATGCCACATTTGTTAGATGAGAAGAACAAAGAGATGCTAATGGCACACAAGGTGTTCAGCGAGTCAGAGCTTAATTCAAGATGTGAGATTATGCTAGAGAACTATTGTAAGACAATTAATATCGAAGGCCTGACAATGGTTGACATGGTAAGGAAGAATTATCTTCCTGCAATTGAAGGATATGTATATTCATTAGCCAAGAGCATGTCGACAGTTAAGTCTGTTTCACCTAATGTAAAATGTGCATATGAGCAAAAGACATTAGAGAGATTATCATATCTTGCAGACGAGATATTAGATAAGGTAGATGCTTTAGAGGCTGCCTTAGAAGAGTTGAAAGACTACGATAACATCATCAAGACTTCTGAGGCAATTAGAGATAATGTGCTTCCTAAGATGGAAAGCTTAAGAGATTCAGTAGATGAAGCAGAGACACTATCTAGTGAGAAGTGTTGGCCATTCCCAAGTTATGGCAAGCTGCTGTTCAGTGTATATTAATAGTAAATACAGTCATCCCACAAAGGCGTGGATAAGGAGTTTGTATAACAGACAACTCGCCAGATGTGGGATGATTTTTTTGTGAGAAATGTAGTTGATAAAAAGGAGGAAAATAAAATGATAGACACGATTTATGAATCACTACATGGAGAAGTATTTGGAGTTTGGTTTTTAATTGGTGCGGCATTAGTGTTCTGGATGCAGGCAGGATTTGCCATGGTAGAAACAGGATTTTCCAGAGCAAAGAATGCAGGTAATATCCTTATGAAGAACCTGATGGATTTTTGTATCGGATGCGTTGTATTTATCCTTATAGGATTTGGATTGTTATTCGGTGAAGATCTTGTTGGATTGATTGGTAAGCCGGGATTTGATATATTCACAGACTATGCTAATTTTGACTGGTCTAACTTTATATTCAACCTTGTGTTCTGTGCTACCACATCAACAATTGTATCAGGAGCCATGGCTGAGAGAACTAAGTTCTTAAGCTACTGTGTATATTCAGCAGTTATATCTGCACTAATCTATCCTATAGAGGCCCATTGGATCTGGGGAGATGGATGGTTGTCACAGATGGGATTTCATGATTTTGCAGGCTCCTGCGCAATCCACATGGTAGGAGGAATTGCAGCTATCATTGGAGCGAAGATGGTAGGACCTCGTATCGGTAAGTTTGAGAAGGATAAGGACGGCAAGGTTACCAAGATAAATGCTATTCCAGGTCACAATATTGTAATCGGCGCCTTAGGAGTATTCATTCTATGGCTAGGATGGTATGGCTTTAACGGAGCGGCTTGTACATCAGTTGAACAGCTTTCATCAGTATTTGTTACAACAACAATTGCACCATCAGTTGCTACAGTAGTATGTCTTGCATATACATGGATTAAGTATGGTAAGCCTGATGTATCTATGTGTCTCAACGCTTCTCTTGCAGGTCTTGTTGCAGTAACAGCAGGCTGCGATGTAGTTGATGCTCTAGGCTCAATTATTATTGGAATTGTATCAGGATTTCTTGTATGCTTCGGCGTATGGTTACTTGATTATAAATTACACATTGATGACCCTGTAGGTGCTGTTGCAGTACATATGATAAATGGTATATGGGGAACAATTGCGGTAGGATTATTTGCCACAACCTCAGCTCCAGGCAACGATAGCATTGAAGGATTGTTCTACGGCGGAGGATTTACACAGCTTGGTTTACAATCACTTGGCGTTGTATCAGTCGCAGCATGGGTTACTATTACTATGATAGTTGTGTTCTCGATTATCAAAGCAATATTTGGACTTCGAGTTACAGAAGAGGAAGAGATAGAAGGACTTGACTCTATGGAGCATGGTCTTACATCTGCCTACGCAGGTTTCTCAATTGTAGATGTTACAGAGAATACAATGGTGGCAAATGAGAATACTAAGCTGGGTGTTTCTGAATACGAACAGGCAAGTCCTGCTCAGATTAAGGCTGCTGTTCCGGTAGAGGATACAACTACGCATTTGGCAGGAACAAGTCTCGACACTGGCATTAACAAAGTTGTTATTATTACGAAGCTGTCTCGCTACGACAAGATGAAGAGAGCTCTTAACGAGTTAGGTGTATCAGGTATTACTGTTACACAGGTAACTGGCTGCGGTATCCAAAAAGGTGCCGGTCAGATGTATCGTGGAGTTGAGATGGACATGACATTACTTCCTAAGATTAAGTTGGAGGTAGTGGTAAGTGATATTCCAGTTCAAAGCGTTATTGAAGTTGCTAAGAAGACACTTTATACAGGCAAGATTGGAGACGGTAAGGTCTTCGTATATCCTGTTAGCAAGGTTGTCAAGATTCGTACAGGTGAAGAAGGTGCCTTGGCACTTCAGGACGTTGAATAATTATTGTATTCACAGCAATTGGCAAAGCTCTAACTTTAGGGCTTTGTCTAATTGTGCTTAAGGAGGATTATATGACATCTGAGATTATAGACGACAAGCTTCATGAAGAGTGTGGCGTCTTCGGAATCTATGAACAGGAAGGAATAGATGTAAATAAGGACATCTATTACGGGCTAATTGCCTTGCAGCATCGTGGTCAGGAATCGGCGGGGATATCAGTGTCCGATACTAATGGTCCCATGGGAAATGTTATTACCAAGAAGGGAATGGGACTTGTTAGCGAGGTCATTAACAAGGATGCTCTTAATACACTTAAGGGCAACATAGGTGTAGGACATGTTCGTTATTCAACCAGCGGTGGCAGTACTCCCGAGAACGCCCAGCCTATTGCTATGAATTACATTAAGGGAAGTCTCGCACTTGTTCATAATGGCAATATTGTGAATGCGTCTGAGCTTAAGGAAGAACAGATGTATAGAGGGCAGGCTCATTATACCACCTCTGATTCTGAGATACTTGCTTATGAAATAATTAGTGAGCGCGTGAAGGTAAAAACAATAGAAGAAGCAGTGAAGAATGCAGCCACCAGATTGAAGGGTGGATTCGCATGTGTTATTATGAGTCCTCGTAAGCTGCTTGCCATAAGAGACCCTCTAGGAATCAAGCCATTAGTTCTTGGTAAAAGGGACAATGCATATATGTTCGCATCAGAAAGTGCAGCCATAACAGCTGTAGGTGGAGAGCTACTTAGAGATGTTAAGCCAGGAGAAATAATAAGTGTAACCAAGGACGGAATTGTATCAGATGAATCCCTTTGTTCTAAGCCACATGCACACTGCATATTTGAATACATATATTTTGCAAGAGATGATTCCATAATAGATGGAATTGAAGTAAGAGAGTCAAGAAGGAAAGCAGGCACAGCGCTAGCGAGACTTGACAAAGTGGATGCAGACATTGTATGTGGCGTGCCAGATTCTGGTCTTGCTGCAGCAGAAGGCTATTCAGAGGAATCTAAGATACCTTTTGCAATAGCATTTTATAAGAATAGTTATATTGGAAGAAGCTTCATTAAGCCTACGAAGGAAGAGCGTAACGCTGCTGTTCATATGAAGCTAACTGTTCTTAAGTCAGTAGTTGAAGGCAAGAGTATTGTTCTTATTGATGATTCAATTGTTCGTGGAACAACTATGAAGCAGATAATTGAAATGTTAAGAAATGCCGGCGCTAAAGAGGTACATGTAAGAATAAGCTCACCTCCATTTCTATATCCCTGCTACTACGGGACAGATGTCCCATCTTCGGGACAGCTCATTGCATCAGAGCATTCAACAGAGGAGATAAGGCAGAGTATAGGAGCAGACTCACTGGCATATCTTAGGTTGGAAGATTTCCACATCATGGTAGGCAACCTATCATTATGCAGCGCATGCTTCAACAACAATTACCCAGTAGGTTGACACGGGGACTTTTTGTCAACAATTGAAACAAATAGAACACCTAAGCACCAAATACCTGCACGCTCATAAAGAAAATCGCGTCGCAGGTTTTGGCTGCTTAGGTGTATTCCAGTAAATATTTGACAAAAGGACCCCTGTCAACCTAGGCATAGATATAAAGGAGAATAATATGGCAGCATTTGACAGAGTAAAAAGTGGCATAGATGATTTTGACAAGGCTATAGATAATATTAGATTAGGGGACAATGTGGTATGGCGTGTCAGCAAACTATCACAGTTTAAACTTTTTATGGAGCCCTATGTTAAGCAGGCCATAGAGGACAAGCGCAACATTATATATTTTCGATTCGCGTCCCACGAACCACTAGTAGAAGACTGTGAAGATATTAAGACAATCAATGTTCCCCTCACACATAGGTTTGAAGATTTTACAGTGGCTATCCATAATTATATAGAGAAGGAAGGTTACGATGCTTTTTACGTATTTGACTGTCTCTCTGAGTTGCAGACAGCCTGGGCTACTGATCTTATGATGGGTAACTTTTTTAGGGTGACCTGTCCTTTCTTATTTATACTAGATACAGTTGCATTCTTCCCGATAATAAGAGGAAAGCATTCTGTTAGCGCAATCAACAAAATCTTAGATACAACCCAGCTTTTCTTCGATGTATTTGAGGATAAGAATAACATTTATGTAAGACCTGAGAAGGTGTGGAACAGAGAATCTGACACAATGCTTTTGCCTCATATATATGAGCCAGAGTCGGGAAGCTTTCGCCCTATCTTAGACGGTGTTAAGTCCAGTAGATTTTATCAGACCTTAGGAAGAGAGAAGCAATCTTCAATGGAGCATTACTCTGATTCCTGGGACAGATTCTTCAACAAGGCCAGACTGAAGGAAGAAAGTGGAATTGATATTGAAGATGATTTATCGAAAATGTGTGACATCATGATGACAAGAGATGAAAAGATGCGCAGGATGGTGAAGCAGCATTTTACAGCTGATGATTATTTCGATGTAAGAAATCACATGGTCGGAACAGGAATGATTGGTGGAAAAGCATGTGGTATGCTTCTTGCCCGGGCAATTATTCGTAACAGGCAGGAGGATATTGATGAAGTATTAGAGCCCCATGATTCCTTCTATATTGGTTCAGATATGTATTATACATATATAGTTGACAATGGATTGTGGGATACGCGAATCAAGCAACGAACTGACGAAGGATATTTTAAGGTAGCAGATGAGTTTTCTAATAAGCTTATGAACGGAATCTTCTCTCCTACTATGGAGGAACAGTTTGTAAGGATTATAGAATACTATGGACAGGATCCTTATATTATTCGATCCAGTAGTATATTAGAGGATGGCTTCGGTAATGCCTTCGCTGGCAAATACGAATCAGTATTCTGTACCAATAGAGGGACACCTAGGGAGAAGCTTGAAGAGTTCGAGCATGCAATCAAGGTTGTATATGCAAGCTCTATGAGTCTCTCAGCCCTTGACTATAGAAAAAGAAGAGGGTTAGACAAACGAGATGAGCAGATGGCACTTCTTGTGCAAAGAGTATCAGGCTCTCATTATGGCTCTTATTATATGCCATGTGCAGCAGGTGTTGGATATTCATACAGTCCATACAGAATAATGAAGGATTCTGACCCGAAAGCAGGAATGCTTCGTCTTGTTATGGGACTTGGAACATCAGCAGTTGACAGAACAGAAGGATCTTATCCTAGAATAGTTAACCTTGATATGCCTAAGAAGACCTCTTATTCTTCGTCGGCAGACAAACATAAATTCTCACAGGGCAAGTCAGAGGTTATAGATATGAATGAGCGTTGTCTGAAGAAATTATCCCTTGAGGATATAGAATCGGAGCTTCCTAATTATCTTCGCAGGATTCTGTTAGAGCATGACTATGATGCAGAACTTCGTCTTCGCGAGATAGGAAGAAATCGAGAGGTAGAGTTCATATCATGTGCAGGTCTTGTGGAGAATGACAAATTAATGGAACAGATGAAGAGGATGCTAAGATGTATATCTGATGAGTATGACTATCCTATCGATACAGAATTTACCATTAATATATCAGACAACGGAGAATATTCCATTGACCTGTTGCAATGCAGACCTTTGCAGGTTCAGAAGGCATCAAAAGGAAGTGCAATGCCTCAGGATGTGGATGAAGCTAACATTTTCTTTGAGACGGTTGGCGCATCCATGGGAATGTCCAAGGTATCAAAGCTTGATATTATTGTGTTCGTGGACCCAGTGAATTATTATAATATGCCTTACAAGGAGAAGGACTTTGTGGCCAAGCTGGTAGGTAAGATTAATTGGCATTATCGTGATACTGATAAGAATATGATGTTAATTGTTCCAGGTCGTGTGGGAACCTCCTCCCCAGAATTAGGAGTGCCAACAACATTTGCAGATATAAGTGCATATAGCATTATATGCGAGGTTGAAGAATCCAAAGCAGGCTACAATCCAGAGCTTTCCTATGGAAGCCACATTTTCCAGGACTTGGTAGAAGCTAATATACTATATACGGCAATGTTCAATAATGATAAGACTATTCACTATCACCCTGACAAGTTGAAAACTTCGCCTGATATTATTGACCAGTTCGAAGCAAGAGAATCGCTGCGAGATATTGTCCATGTATATGATGTATCCTCAAGAGACTTTCGTATCTATAACGATGTTGCTAACGAACACCTATTAATAACGTGCAAGTGACTTTGCTTAATGTACTAGACAGAGACAAAAAGGAAAACATCTGCCAAGCGATTTTCTTCATGAGCGAGCAGATGTTTTCTTTTTGTCTAAGAATAACACTAAACACTTGACATAAGTATAATATGGTAGTAGAATAATAACGATTTTAAGAAGAAATAGTGATTTTATGAAGCAAAGGCGCTTCGAGTTTACACTCGAAGTGCCTATTTTTTTGCTTGTATTTAGGAGGAAAAAGCTATGTCTAACGCATTTGAACAAATTACAGAAAACGGATTATATAGTCCTCAGTTTGAGCATGACAATTGTGGTATCGGTGCTGTTATTGATATAGAAGGAAAAGCCAGTCACAGTCTGGTTGCAGACGCCCTATCAATAGTCGAGAATCTCGAACACAGAGCAGGTAAGGATGCAGAGGGTAAAACAGGTGATGGTGTTGGTATTCTAACTCAGATTCCTCATAAATATTTCGTTAAAGTGATGAAGAAGCAGGGAGTAGAATTAGGTGGCCCAAGAGAATATGGTGTAGGAATGTTCTTCTTCCCACAGGATGACCTTGACATGAGACAGGCAAGTACAATGTTCGAGATTATTGTAAGAAAGGCAGGTCTCGAATTACTTGCATGGAGAAAGGTATCATCTAAGCCAGGCGTATTAGGCTCTAAGGCAAAGGAGTGTATGCCTAATATCTATCAGGCATTTATTGCAAGACCTGATGATGTTAAGTCAGATTTAGATTTCGACAGGAAGCTATATATCATAAGAAGAGAATTTGAACAAAGCTGTGATAATACATACGTGCCTTCCCTATCTTGTAGAACAATAGTATATAAGGGAATGTTTCTTGTGGGACAGCTTCGCACATTCTTTACAGACCTTCAGGATAAGGATTATGAATCTGCAATCGCAATGGTTCATTCAAGATTCTCAACTAATACAATGCCAAGCTGGAATCGTGCGCATCCTAACAGATTCATTGTTCATAATGGTGAGATTAATACAATTAAAGGAAATGCTGACAAGATGCTTGCAAGAGAAGAGACTATGTTTACAGACGCATTTGATTCAGAGGATATGACTAAGGTTCTTCCTGTAATATCACAGAGCGGCTCTGATTCTGCAATGCTTGATAACGTACTAGAATTCCTTGTTATGTCTGGAATGGACTTACCTCTAGCAATGACTATTATGCTTCCAGAGCCATGGGCGCATAACGAGACATTAACCCAGGAAGAGAGAGATTTCTACCAATACTATGCAACTATGCTAGAGCCTTGGGATGGCCCTGCGTCAATCCTGTTTTCTGATGGTGATGTAATGGGTGCAATACTAGATAGAAATGGTCTTCGCCCATCAAGATATTACATTATGGACGATGGCAGACTAATCCTGTCATCAGAGGTTGGTGTGCTTCCTCTTGATGAAAGCCACATTTTGAAGAAGGAGAGACTTCATCCAGGTAAAATCCTGTTAGTAGATACCAAGGAGAAGAAGATAATATTAGATGACGAGCTTAAGGAGAGATATGCTCTTAAAAAGCCTTATGGTGAATGGCTTGATAGCAATTTGCTACCACTTTCTGATATTAAGATTCCTAATAAGAAGGTTCCAAGTATCAAGGGAGATGACCTTAAGAAATTGCAGAAAGCATTTGGTTATACCTGGGAAAACTATAACGACGGAATCAAGGGAATGGCCCTTAATAATAATGAGACAATTGGCTCAATGGGTGTTGATACTCCTATTGCTGCACTTTCGACTGAGTACCAGCAACTATTTTATTATTTCAAGCAGTTATTTGCACAGGTTACTAACCCACCAATCGATTCTCTTCGTGAAGAGATAGTTACATCAAGAACAGTTTACATTGGCAAAAACGGTAATCTCTTACAAGAGAAGGAAGATAACTGTCAGGTGGTTAAGATTGACAATCCAATCCTTGCTGACCTTGATTTACTTAAGATTGAGAATATGAACAAGGAAGGCTTCAAGGTTGCCATGGTATCTACCCTATACTACAAGTCAACTCCAATTAAGCGTGTGCTTGACCATTTGTTTGTTGAGGTGGATAAGGCATACAAAGAAGGAGCTAACATACTCATCCTATCAGACAGAGGAGTTGATGAGAACCATGTTGCTTTGCCTTCACTTCTTGCTGTTGCAGCAGTACATAACCATCTGGTTCAGACTAAGAAATGTACAGCAATGTCCCTAATTCTTGAATCAGGTGAACCATGTGAGGTACATCATTTTGCAACTCTTCTTGGATACGGTGCAAGTGCAGTCAACCCATACCTTGCCCATGCAACAATTGAAGAGTTAGTAGAAGATGACCTGTTAGATAAGGACTATTATGCAGCAGTTAAGGATTATGACAATGCAATTTTATTTGGAATAGTTAAGATTGCATCTAAGATGGGTATTTCCACAATTCAGTCTTATCAGGGCAGCAAGATATTCGAGGCAATTGGAATATCTTCAGAAGTTATAGATACATATTTCCCAGGTACAGTAAGTCGTATTGGTGGCATTACATTAGAGGATATTGGTAAGGCAGTTGACAGACAGCATTCAAGAGCCTTCGACCCACTAGGTCTTCCAACCAACTTAGAGCTTACAGCCCTTGGTCGTCACAAGAGCAGAAGTCAGGGTGAGCATCACAGATATAACCCTAAGACAATTCATATGCTCCAATTGGCTACAAGGGAAGGGGACTATGAGAAGTTCAAGCAATATACAGACATGGTCAACCAGGAAACTACAGGATATATAAGAAGTTTCCTAGACTTCACCTATCCAAAACAAGGCATTTCAATTGATGAAGTAGAAAGCGTTGATGAGATTGTTACAAGATTCAAGACAGGAGCCATGTCTTATGGCTCGATTTCGGAAGAAGCCCATCAGACTCTTGCCATAGCAATGAATCACTTGCATGGCAAGTCTAATAGTGGTGAAGGTGGGGAGAGCGATGAGCGTATGCTGTCTCGTGGCACTGATAACGACAGATGCTCTGCTATAAAACAGGTTGCCAGCGGTAGATTTGGAGTGACAAGTAGATACCTAACTAGTGCAAGAGAAATCCAGATTAAGATGGCACAAGGCGCAAAGCCAGGAGAGGGTGGCCACCTGCCTGGCAAGAAAGTATACCCATGGATTGCCAAGACGAGACATTCTACCCCAGGTGTAAGCTTAATCTCACCACCACCTCATCATGATATATATTCAATTGAGGATTTGGCTCAATTAATCTATGACCTAAAATGTGCTAACAAGAACGCCCGCGTATCTGTCAAGCTTGTATCAGAATCAGGCGTAGGTACTGTTGCGGCAGGTGTTGCCAAGGCAGGAGCAGGAGTAATCCTAATTTCAGGATACGATGGTGGAACAGGTGCTGCACCACTTTCATCAATTCACAACGCAGGACTTCCTTGGGAGCTGGGACTGTCTGAGACACATCAGACCTTGATTGCCAACGGATTAAGGAACAAGGTTGTAATTGAGACAGACGGTAAGTTAATGAGTGGTAAGGATGTTGCCATCGCAGCAATTCTTGGAGCAGAGGAATTTGGATTTGCCACAGCTCCACTTATTACACTAGGATGCGTAATGATGAGAGCTTGCCAGTCAGATACATGCCCTATGGGAGTTGCCACACAGAATCCTGAGCTAAGAAAGAGATTCAAGGGCAAGCCAGAATATGTTGAGAATTTCATGAGATTTATTGCTCAACAGCTTCGTGAAATAATGGCTAAGCTAGGAGTAAAATCAATTGACGAGCTTGTTGGAAGAACTGATCTTCTTCGCGTTAAGGATGAGCTTGACACAACAGATGTGAAGCTTGATTTATCAAGAATTCTAATGAGAGATTTTGATAAGACACTTCCTCACAGCCCTAAGAATCTATACGATTTCGAGCTTGAGAAGACTAAGGACGAGAGTGTTCTTCTTGCATCAAAAGATATTAAGAAGGCAATTAAGGAGGGCAAGAAGGCCAAGGCTAGTGTAGAGCTTAAGAGCGTAGACAGAACATTTGGTACACTTCTTGGAGCCGAGATTACAAGGAATAACCTTGATGGTCTAAGTGAGGATACAATCACAATTGATTGTACTGGCGCAGGTGGCCAGAGCTTTGGCGCATTTATTCCTAAGGGACTCACCCTTAATCTTGTTGGAGACAGCAACGATTACTTCGGCAAGGGCCTATCAGGCGGTAAGCTGATTGTTAAGGCGCCTAAGGAAGCGAAATACAATCCACATGAGAATATCATTATTGGAAATGTTGCATTGTACGGAGCAACAAGTGGTAAAGCCTTCATCGCCGGTATGGCAGGCGAGAGATTCTGCATTCGTAATTCAGGTGCAACAGCTTGTGTCGAAGGCGTGGGCGAGCACGGATGCGAGTATATGACAGGAGGAGTTGCTGTTATTCTTGGACCAACAGGCAAGAACTTTGCAGCAGGAATGTCAGGTGGTGTGGCTTATGTACTTGATGAGAATAACAAGCTATACAAGAACCTGAATAAGCAGCTTGTCTCTATGGAAAATGTTGATTCGAAAGTGGACAAGGAAGAGCTTAAGGCAATCATCAGTGAACACGTTGAGTTAACAGGCTCTAAGAAAGGTAAAGAAGTGCTAGATGACTTTGACAATGAGGTTAAGCATTTCAAGAAGATTATACCAACTGATTATAAGATTATTATGAAGGAAATCGCACATCAGAAGGAACAGGGAGCTGATGATGACACTGCGAAGATTGAAGCGTTCAAGGTAGTTGTAGGAGGTGAGAAGTAATGGGTAAGACAACGGGATTCTTAGAGTATGACAGAATTGACGGACCGGTAAGAACTGAAGAAGACAGAATTAAGGATTTCAAGGAATTCCATGAAGCATTACCTCTTACCAAGCAGCAGGAACAGGCTGCAAGATGTATGAACTGCGGAATACCATTTTGTCAGGCGGGAGAGCTGATATCAGGAATGGTATCAGGCTGTCCACTTAACAACCTTGTTCCAGAAGTAAATGACCTTGTATATAGAGGAAGAATGGAAGAAGCTTACAAGAGATTATCTGTAACCCATAGCTTTCCGGAATTCACAAGCAGGGTGTGTCCTGCATTATGCGAAGCCGCATGTACCTGTGGCTATCAGGATGGCAGCGTATCCACCAAGGAGAATGAGAAAGCAGTTATTGAATATGCTTATGCTAATAACCTTGTTGAAGAGATATGTCCTAAGACACGTACAGGTAAGAAGGTTGCTGTAATTGGAAGTGGACCTTCTGGTCTTGCAACAGCGCAGCTTCTTAACAGACGTGGTCATGAGGTAACGGTGTACGAAAGAAGGGACAGGGTAGGTGGGCTTCTTCGTTACGGCATCCCTAATATGAAGCTTGACAAGTCTCTAATTGACAGGCGTGTTAAGCTAATGGAGGAAGCTGGTGTAACATTCAAAGTAAATGTTGATGTGGGCAAAGATATTACTGCTTCAGAATTGAAGAAGGAATACGATAGTATAGTACTTGCATGTGGGGCATCTAATCCAAGAGATATTAAGGCTCCTGGTCGTGAGGCTAAGGGGATTAGATTCGCCGTTGATTTCCTGACAGAAGTTACCAAGACTTTGCTTGATAGCAATTTCGAGAAAGTTCCAACTAATCTTGCCAAGGACAAGGATGTAATAATTATCGGTGGTGGTGACACTGGAAATGATTGTTGTGGAACCTGTATCAGACTGGGAGCAAAAAGTGTTACACAGCTTGAGATGATGCCTAAGCCATCAGAAGAAAGACTACCATCTAACCCATGGCCAGAATGGCCTAGAATTCTCAAGGTAGATTACGGTCAGGAAGAGTCAATATACAAGTTTGGACACGACCCAAGAATCTATCAGACAACTGTTAAGGAATTCATTAAGGATAAGAAGGGTAACCTTAAGGAAGTAGTATTAGTTAAACTAGAATCTAAGAAGGATGAGAAGACAGGACGATTCATGATGGTTCCAATCGAAGGAACAGAAGAAACAGTTCCATGTCAGCTTGTCCTAATTGCAGCAGGCTTTCTAGGTAGCGAGAAGTATGTCACCGACGACTTCAAGGTTGAACTTGACGGCAGGACTAACGTTAAGACAGAAGGCGACAATCATTCCTCATCCCAGCCTAACATCTACGCAGCTGGCGATGTCCGTAGTGGTCAGTCATTAGTAGTTCGAGCCATAGCTGACGGCCGCAAGGCAGCCAGAGAAGTGGACTTGGCACTCATGGGATATTCAAATTTATAAAAAGGAGTAAATCATGGCAACAATTAATAAGAATTTCACTAAGCTACCTGGTAGCTATCTCTTCTCTACAATAAGTAAGAAGGTATCAGAATTTGAGAAGGCTAATCCTAACGCAAGCATCATTCGACTTGGCATTGGGGACGTCACCAAGCCACTTGCGCCAACCGTAATCGACGCACTTCACAGTGCAGTAGATGAGATGGCTCATGAAGATACATTCAAAGGCTACGCGCCAGACTTAGGATATACATTTCTTAGAGAGAAGATAGCCGTGTCCGATTATAAGGACAGGGGTTGCGACATTAGTGCTGACGAGATATTCGTATCAGACGGAGCCAAATGCGACTGCTCCAACATCCAGGAAATCTTCGGCCTCGACAATACCATCGGTGTGTGCGACCCTGTTTATCCAGTGTATGTTGATTCTAATGTTATGGCTGGAAGGACCGGCCTATATAATAGTGACTCAATGAGATTCGACAATGTAATCTATATGCCATGTAATGCAGATAATGGATTTGTGCCAGAGCTTCCTGACAAGGCTCCTGACCTAATCTATCTATGCTTTCCTAACAATCCAACTGGCGCAGTTATTACTAAGGATGCCCTTCAGAAATGGGTTGATTATGCAATTAAGAATAATAGTGTGATTCTATATGATAGTGCATACGAGGCATTTATCTCAGAAGAGAATGTTCCTCATAGCATTTACGAATGTGAAGGAGCAAGAAAATGTGCAATAGAATTTCGTTCATTCTCTAAGACAGCAGGCTTCACAGGACTTAGATTAGGATATACAGTTGTTCCTTTCGACCTCGTACTAGACGGTGTGGCGCTTCATGATTTGTGGGCTAGAAGACACGGAACGAAATACAACGGAGCGCCATACATTGTCCAAAAGGCAGGTGAGGCTGTTTATTCTAAGCAGGGTAGAGCTGAGATTAATGAGGCTATCTCTTACTATATGGCAAATGCGAAGATTATCCTTGAAGGCTTAGAGAAGGCTGGGTACGAAGTATACGGCGGAGTTAATGCACCGTATATCTGGCTTAAGACTCCTAACAATATGACAAGCTGGGAATTCTTCGATTACCTGTTAGAGAAGGCTAATGTAGTAGGAACTCCTGGTGTGGGCTTTGGTCCTGAGGGTGAGCATTATTATCGATTAACAGCCTTTGGCAATAGAGAGAATACAATAGAAGCTATTGATAGAATTGTGGCAATGTAAGGAGGAAGAGATAATGACTAAGTACATTTTTGTAACAGGAGGAGTTGTATCTGGACTCGGTAAAGGAATAACAGCGGCATCTTTAGGACGATTGCTCAAGGCAAGGGGGCTTAAGGTTGCGGCTCAGAAGCTTGACCCCTATATTAATGTTGACCCTGGCACAATGAGCCCCTATCAGCACGGGGAGGTTTATGTAACAGAGGATGGAGCAGAGACTGACTTAGACCTTGGTCATTATGAGAGATTTATCGACGAGGATTTGACGAAATATTCTAACCTTACCTCAGGAAAAGTATATTGGAATGTACTTAATAAGGAAAGAAGGGGAGAGTATCTCGGCTCTACTGTCCAGGTAATCCCCCACATAACTAACGAGATTAAAGAATTCGTATATAGAGCAGGTGAAGAGACTGATGCTGACGTTGTCATTACTGAGATAGGTGGCACCATTGGTGATATTGAATCCCAGCCTTTCTTAGAGGCAGTTCGTCAGATTTCCTTAGAAAAAGGTAAGGAGAACAGTCTCTTTATTCATGTAACTCTTGTTCCATTTCTTCATGGTTCTAATGAGCATAAGTCTAAGCCTACCCAGCATTCTGTTAAGGAGCTTCAGGGAATGGGAATTAAGCCAGATATAATTGTTCTAAGATGTAATGAACCTCTTGATGATAGTATCTGCAATAAGATATCAATGTTTTGTAATGTTAAGGAGGATTGTGTTATTGAGAATAGAACTCTAGACAGTCTCTACGCTGCTCCTTTAATGCTTGAAGATAGTAACTTCTCTGAGGTGGTTTGTCGAGAGCTTGGAATAGAAGGCACAACTCCTGACTTAGATGAGTGGAGAGAATTAGTAGAGAGAATTAATAACGAGGAGATGAATATTACAATAGGACTTGTTGGCAAATACGTAGGGTTGCATGATGCGTATCTATCTGTTGCAGAGGCATTAGCCCATGCAGGATATAAGAATAATTGTCACGTTAATATTGAGTGGATTGACTCAGAAGAGTTACATGAAGGTAATTATAGGGATAGGTTAAGCAAGGTTCAGGGAATAATTATTCCAGGAGGCTTTGGTGACAGAGGAATAGAAGGTATGATTCTTTCTGCCAGATATGCAAGAGAGAATAAGCTGCCTTATTTTGGCATTTGTCTTGGAATGCAGATTGCAGTAATAGAATATGCCAGAGCTGTTGCCGGAATTACTGACGCATGTTCTGGAGAGGCAGAGAATCCAACTAAGAATAAGGTAATCGACTTTATGCCAGGCCAAAGTGATGAAGTTAAGAAGGGTGGAACCTTAAGATTAGGAAGCTATCCATGTGTAATCAAATCTAATACAATAATGGAAGAATGTTATCAGACCAAGGAGATTAGCGAGCGTCACAGACACAGGTATGAATTCAATAATGATTACAAAATCATATTAGAAAATGCGGGACTTGTACTATCAGGAATGTCACCTGACGGAGAGCTTGTAGAGACAATAGAGATTAAGGACCATCCATTCTTTATTGGAGTCCAGTTCCATCCTGAGTTTAAGTCAAGACCTAACAGACCACATCCGTTATTTAACAGATTTATAGAGTCTGCCATACAAGGAGTAGAGTAATGATAGCTAATAGGAAATTAATATTAGAAGATGGTTCGTGCTATGAAGGCATAGGATTTGGAAGTAATGATGAGAAAGTATTAGAGATTGTATTCAATACATCAATGGCAGGATATCAGGAGATATTATCAGACCCGTCCTATACAGATCAGGCAATAGTAATGTCATATCCATTAATTGGTAACTATGGTATAGCGGAAGAGGATTTTGAGAGTAAAATGATTGGTGCAAGTGCACTAATTGTAAGAGACATTAATGATAATCCTTCTAACTTTCGCTCCACTAAGTCAGTTCCAGAATTATTAGAAGAAGCAGGCGTGCCGGGTATATACGGAGTTGACACGAGACAGCTTGTAAGAAGCATTAGAGACCATGGTTCCAGAAGATGCATAATAACAGATGTTAGTACTTCTATCGAATTAGGGGTGTCCCAAATTAAGGACACCCCAATAAGTCATGATGCAGTAAGAAGAGTTAGCTGTAAGAAGAAATATTATTCCCGTACATCTAACCCTAGATACAATGTGGTGGCAATTGATTGTGGAATGAAGACTAACATTGTAAGGATGCTTAATGATAACAGATGCAATGTAACAGTTGTGCCATACAATACAACCAGTGAAGAGATACTTGCCCTTCATCCTGATGGATTGTTTATATCTAATGGACCAGGAGATCCAACTGATGTTCCAGAAGTAATTGATACACTAAGAGGTCTTCATGGCAGGGTTCCAATGTTTGGAATATGTCTTGGTCACCAGCTTATTGCATTATCCTACGGTGCTAAGACATATAAGCTTAAGTTCGGTCATAGAGGAGGCAACCACCCAGTTCGCGACGTAAGAACAGGTAAGATTGAGATTACCAGTCAGAATCACAGCTACGCCGTTGACGCAGCTTCAATTCCACAAGACGAGCTTAATATATCTCACATCAACCTATTAGATAATACGGTTGAAGGATTATACAGTAACAAGAATAAAGTCTTCTCAGTTCAGTATCATCCAGAAAGCGCACCGGGTCCATGTGATAGCATGTACCTATTCAATAGATTTACTGAGCTAATGAGGAGTAAATAGTTAGGAGAATAATTATGCCTAAGAGAAAAGATATAAAGAAAGTATTAGTTATAGGTTCAGGTCCTATTGTAATAGGTCAGGCGGCAGAGTTTGATTACGCAGGCACCCAGGCCTGCCTTGCTCTCAAGGAGGAGGGCTACGAGGTTGTTCTTGCTAACTCCAATCCTGCAACAATAATGACTGACAATTCTATTGCTGACAAGGTGTATATGGAGCCCCTTACACTAGAATATATGGCAAGGATATGCAGGTACGAACGACCTGATGCTCTGCTACCTGGAATTGGAGGCCAGACAGGTCTTAATCTGTCCCTTCAATTACACGACAAGGGCGTCTTAGACGAATGCGAGATTGAACTTTTAGGAACTGATGCCTCTAGCATAAGACGTGCAGAGGACAGGGAAGAGTTCAAGGAATTATGCGAAATGTTAGGAGAACCAGTAGTCCCATCTATGATTGCCAACACCCTAGAAGAGGGACTTAAGGCAGCAGAGGATATCGGCTATCCCGTAATTCTACGACCAGCATTTACACTTGGTGGAACAGGCGGAGGCTTTGCCAATGACGAAGAAGAGATGACAAGGATGATGAAGAATGCATTATCCCTATCGCCAGTACATCAGGTGCTAGTTGAAAAGTCTATCAAGGGCTACAAGGAGATTGAATATGAAGTAATTCGAGATGCTGCTGATACAGCAATTACTGTATGTAATATGGAGAATCTCGACCCGGTAGGAATTCATACAGGTGATTCAATTGTAGTTGCACCAAGTCAGACATTAACTAATAAGGAATACCAGATGTTAAGAAGCAGTGCTCTTTCCATCATAAGAGCACTAGAGATTAAAGGCGGTTGTAATGTTCAGTTTGCCCTTGACCCAGAATCATTTGACTACTATGTTATTGAAGTTAATCCAAGAGTGTCCCGCTCCTCAGCCTTAGCATCTAAGGCAAGTGGATATCCAATAGCCAGAGTGTCAGCCAAGATTGCTGTTGGAATGAATTTAGATGAGATAGAGCTTGCCAACACACCAGCATGCTTCGAGCCAACCCTTGATTATGTAATAACCAAGATGCCACGTTTTCCATTTGACAAATTCACATTGGCATCTAATGTCTTGTCAACACAGATGAAGGCTACTGGTGAAACCATGAGTGTTGGAAGGACAATGGAAGAGAGCCTGCTTAAAGCAATCAGGTCTCTAGAGGATGGCAAGAATCATATCCATCTTGAGAAATTCGATGTGGCAAGTTTGTCTAAGTCTAATAACAAGAAGGAAGCAATAGATAAGCTCCTTGATTACATAGAGGAAGGAACAGATGACAGGTTATATGCAATATCTGAGCTGCTGTGGCTTGGAGTTGACCCACAGATTATCTATACGAGAACGAAGATTGATATGTTCTTCTTAGATAAGATTAAGAGAATAGTTGACTTTGAAGTAAAGCTAGAAGAGCATGGCAAGGGTGATGCTAGTCTTGACAGGTCGCTATTATATGATGCTAAGCGAATGGGATTTTCTGATTCATATATTGCCGAATTAGTCGGATGTGAGGAGGATGATATATGGCAGCTTCGCAAGAAATATAACATTTACCCTGTATATAAGATGATAGACACATGTGCCAGCGAATTCGAAAGCTATGTACCATACTTCTATTCAACATACGAAGATGAGAACGAATCCATTGTGTCTAATAATAGGAAGATTATCGTCCTGGGTTCTGGCCCGATTAGAATCGGTCAGGGTGTGGAATTCGATTATTCCACAGTCCATGCAGTTAAGACCATTCACGAAATGGGATATGAGGCCATTGTAATTAACAACAATCCAGAGACTGTTTCTACAGATTATACTACAGCGGACAAGCTGTATTTCGAGCCTTTGACCATAGAAGATATTATGAATATAATTGACCTAGAGAAGCCGGAAGGAGTTATTGTATCCTTAGGTGGACAGACGGCAGTTAACCTTGCTGATGCCTTAGAGAAACGTAAGGTCAACATAATAGGAACTGACACTAAGGCCATATTTACAGCAGAGGATAGAGATGCCTTCGAGAACATAATTAAGGAGCTTAAGATTCCGCAGCCACAAGGTGTAGCCGTAACTAATATTGAAGACGGAATTAAGGCAGCAGCAGACATAGGTTATCCTGTACTTGTTCGTCCATCCTTTGTACTTGGTGGACGCGCCATGGAGATTGTCGCCAATGAGAAGATGTTAAGTCATTATCTTAAGAATGCCGTTGAGGTTGACAAGGATAAGCCGGTGCTTGTTGATAAATACATTGTAGGAAGGGAAGTTGAGGTTGACGCTGTATGCGATGGCAAGGATGTATTTCTTCCAGGAATTATGGAGCTTGTTGAGCGTACAGGTGTACACTCAGGTGATAGTATGAGTGTGTATCCGCCATTTTCCATTTCCGAAAATGTTAAGAGTACAATCTGGGAATACACCAAGAAGCTGGGAGTTGGAATTGGCATTGTGGGATTATTCAACATCCAGTTTATCGTCGATAGTGATGACAATGTATTCATTATAGAAGTTAATCCAAGGGCATCAAGAAGTGTGCCATTCCTATCTAAATCTACAGGGGTATCCCTGGTTGATATTGCAACTCGTGTTATGCTAGGAGAGAGTCTTGCAAGTCAGGGTTACGCTAATAAGCTTCTACCAGAGAAGGATTTCTGGTATGTTAAGGCACCAGCATTTTCATTTGCCAAGCTAAACGGAATGGACGCCTATCTGTCACCAGAGATGAAGTCAACAGGTGAAGCAATAGGCTATGACAAGAGCCTGAAACGAGCTTTATACAAAGCGCTGCAGGCATCAGGTACTAAGATGAAGGAATACGGAACAGTAATTGTTACATTAGCTGACGAAGACAAGGAGGAAGCGCTTCCACTAATTAAGCGATTCTACGACCTTGGCTTCAACATTGAAGCAACAATTGGTACAGGAACCTTCCTTAAGGAGCATGGAGTAAGGACTAGAATTCGCGGCAAGATTAGCGAAGGCAGCAATGAGATTCTTGAAACAATTAAAGCGGGCTACGTTAGTTACATAATCAACACAAGAGCCATACTGTCGGGAATTCATTATAATGATGGCGTTGAGATACGACATTGTGCTATTATGAATGGTGTGACAATGTTCACATCACTCGATACTGTAAGAATACTACTTGATGTATTAGAGGAAATCTCCCCTAGAATCAGCGTGATATAGGGGCTTAATCAGATAGATAAGATGAGGAGGCATATATGCAATATACTTATGAAGATGTAATTAGTTATATAGAAGAAGAGGATGTTAAGTTCGTGCGACTGGCATTTCGTGATGCATTCGGTGTGCAGAAGAATATGTCCATTCTTTCAACGGAGATTGGTAAGGCATTTGAGGAAGGAATACCTGTAAGTGCAAGAGTAATTGCTGGCTTTAAGGACTGTCCTTATGCACTGTTATATCTTAAGCCTGACCCTGATACTATGGCGATTCTTCCATGGAGACCAGACAGTGGCAGGGTGCTTCGTATGTATTGTGATATGTATACTCCAGATGGTAAGATTTACATTTCCGATACAAGAGCCATTCTTATGGATGCAGTAAATGAGGCTGAGAAGCAGGGTATTGAATTTCGATTCGGCAATGAGATGGAGTTCTATCTATTCAAGAAGGATGAGGATGGTAATCCTACGAAGGAGCCTTACGATAATGCAGGCTATATGGACATCGCTCCTTTGGACAAATGTGAAAATGTGCGTCGTGAGATTTCACTTACCATAGAGAGAATGGGGCTTAAGCCTGAGAGGTCACATCACGAGAGAGGACCAGGACAGAACGAGATTGATTTTCATTATGGTAAGGCACTTAAGGCTGCTGACCAGATGACAACCTTCAAGATGGTTGTTAGTACGTTGGCAGACAGGTATGGACTGGTGTCCGATTTTTCACCCATGCCTCTAAAGGATAATCCAGGCAACGGCTATCATATTAACATATATGCAGTTGATAGGGACGGTAATGATGTTGTAAGATATGTCGCCGCTGGTATTATTGACAAGATTAGAGAGATTACAATATTCCTTAATCCGTCAGAAGAATCATTTTCGAGATTGGGTAATAACACTGCTCCTGATAAGGTTAACTGGTCTAGCGAAGGAGATGCAGAGCTAATTTATATTGAGACATATAATGGAAGAACAAGAGTTGAGCTTAGGTCGCCTGATGCGTCAAGTAATCCATATCTTGTGTATGCTCTGTTAATAAGAGCAGGGCTGCTTGGTATTAATAATAAGCTGAGCCTTCCGGAAGAGAAATCAGAATCAGCGCTTAATCTTCCAAGCTCAATTAAGGAGGCAAGCAAGCTTGCAATTGAGAGTGATTTTGTTAAAGAAATAGTTCCTCAGGGAGTAATAGAGGAGTACACGCTGACATAAAAGGAGGAAGGATATGCATAGACAATCAGATATGCGATACTCTATTCTGATAGTGTCTTCCTCTGAGAGATTTGTACATTTGGTTAAGAAGTCTTTAGATGGCTTTATCACTATTGATGTAAGAAAGAGTGGGTCCCTTGCAAGGCGAAGTCTTGTTGAGAGAGATTACGATATAATTGTAATTAACGCGCCCCTTCCTGATGAGTCAGGAATTGAATTAGTAAGAGATGCATCAGACAGAAGTCGAGCTCTTATATTATTTGTTACACCAGTAGAGTTATACGATGACGTTCTTGAAAATGTTACAGATAGAGGCGTCCTTGCAATAACCAGTGAAATGGTTGAGAATAGACTTGATAAGGCCATTCGATACCTTACTGCGCTGCAAGGGCGAATACATCGTTTAGAGCAGAAGACTCTTACACTTGAGGAGAAGATGACAGAGATTCGACTTGTCAACAAAGCCAAAGCCATACTTATCAATAAGAAGGGCTTAAGTGAAGCTGAGGCACATAAGGCCATTGGCAAGCTGGCTATGGACAATGGAGTATCAAGAGGAGAAATCGCCAAGCGAATAATAGGTTGACAAACTTGTTTTGTAAACACAAGGTTGACAAAATTGTTTTGTCAACAATTAAGGGGCTGACAAAGCTGTCAACCCCTCTTTTAGTCTATTGATACCAGCAGATTCCTTCATCCTGCCAACCGATGCTTGTTAAGTAAGAATACTCTGATAAGCTATTGGTGTAGTGATGAGTGTTATTAGTTGCGTAAGGATTGAAGAGTCTGTAAACTGGATTCTCTCCGCTTGTCTTAGCATAGAAGCATATGCCCTCATCCTGCCAGCCAATAGTTGCTAGGTAATTATACTCAAATATGTTGTTCGTGTAGTGATGGTCTCCGGAGTAAGGGTTGTACAGACGATATACAGCATTTGTCGAGTTGCTATTATTATCGCCGTAGAAAGCAATTCCTTCGTAAGTCCAACCAGTTGCTTGAAGTATTTCCTTTTCAAATTCATTAATTGTATATAAGTGGTCACCACTGATAGAATTGTAGAGTCTATATACAGGTGTGGAAGTTTCAACGCCTTCATTCTGATTATCATTTTCGTTATTGCCAGATTCACCACTTGGAGCACTTTCGTTACCAGAACCACCACTTGGAGCATTTTCATTGCCAGACTCTCCACTTGGGTTACCTTCGTTACCAGAAGGAACGAATCCAGAGCCGGAACCATTAGTTGTAGCTGTTGCTACAGCAGTACCATTAACACTAAGTGTATATGTACTTCCTGATGTAAGAAGTGGACTTGCGAATATTACGCTGTTAGCACTCTTCTTAACAGTAGTTGTATATATAGTATTTCCTGATGCGTCTAAGATTGAAACGCTATCACCTGCGTTAAGTGATACAGAGCCTTGCTGGTTCATTCCGCCGCTCATATCACTCGGCATACCACTTGGCATTTCTCCACTCATGTCAGAAGGCATTCCGCCATTCATTCCACCAGGTCTTCCGCTAGGACGACCGCTTGTATTTCCTGACATATCTCCTGGCATACCACCTGGTTGATTACCGTTCATTCCACCAGGCATTCCGCCGTTCATTCCGCCATTCATTCCGCCAGCCATTCCGCCAGTACCGAAGAATACATAATTACCACTAGTAAATCCTTGCTGCATTCCTCCCATACCGATTCCAATTATAGTTCCACCATTAACTGTTATAGAAGAATTCTCACCCCAGTCAATTGGATTATTATCGTTTTGTGTTGATGAAGATATATCTGTCACTCCACCAGATACAAGTATTGTTCCGTTGGAATCTATACCATCACCACCAGCATTAACATACCATGTTCCACCGTATATATTAAGTGCGTAAGAGTAATCTGTAAGATCAGAGTTGGCTGCGTTGATTCCATCATCAGATGATGTAATATAACCTGTACCGCCATATAAGTTAACGGTAGCACCTTCTAAACCTTCTGTTGAATTGGTTACATTAATTGTTGCACCAGCAGTACTTCCGCTTTGGCCAACGTTAAGAATGTAATCTGACTTGATTCCATCATCGGCAGCGCTTACATTAATATTTCCACCAATGATATTAAGTCCAGCAACACCATCTGCTCCGTCGCCAGATATACCATCATTAGAAGCAGTTACATTAAGTGTGAAGCTGTCAGTTGCAGAGGCGCCAATATTAATTGTAGCATTATCGCCACCCTTGATGCCGTTCTTACATACACCATTAATATTAAGTGTACCGGTACCTGTTATTGTAAGGTCACCATCATCCTTAAGCTTTAGCGCTGCTCCATCGAATGCGTCGGCAACTTCTTCATCTGTTGACTCCTCGTCAGCAGGGTCCTCATTATCTGTTAAGGTGTTAGTTCCATTTATTACGATTGTTGTATCTGTATTTTGCTTATTGATACAAATAGGAGCGCCAGTGCTGCTAGCTAGTGTTAAGTCCTGAAGAATAAGTGTTACTCCAGTTGTTCCCTTCTTAACAGTAACTGAACCATCAGAACAATTACCTGTTATGATATAGACACCAGATTCCTTGATTGTAAGGTCGTTGCCTTCTATCTTGTAGGCGTCTTCTGAACCGGATAATGTATTAATTCCTGATTCCGTAAATGTGAATGTGGTAGAAGCTTCCTGAACAAGCTGTGATACGTCGGTCTGTGCCGCATAACTTGTTAGTACATTAACAGGCATTCCTGTAAGTACCAGTGTAGATAATAAACCCATTGCTAATATTTTTTTATTTCTCATAATATATATCCTCCATTTCATTGTTTTTTTTGTTTCTGATGAAAGGATATAACCTGAAACTTAAATAAACCTTAAATTTCAAAAAATTATTTCGCAATGGGTTTTAAATGATTATTTATTGATGACACTTGTATAGCATAAATTCCTTGTTTGTCTGACCGGCAGGCAGGACTCGTTCTCCTATTTGTTCTAGTTTGTAGCTCTTATTGCTTAAGTAATCTAATACGCTTGTATCAAAAGCATAGCCCATAGCATTGAGGTAATCTTCTGCGTTTGCTTCATCATCATCTAAGATAACCCATACTGTTTTGTTATCTGGAATGTTAAGCTCGCTTTGTACTTCAATATTAGGAGACATTTCGTGCCAGCTTTTGAACTTCTCTATTTCTAAGTCTTTATCTGTAATAATTGCGTGATGCTCAGGCATATACACAGATAGAATCGATAATGAGTGAGCACTGTTATGATATACTATATCGTCAGCAGTGATTTCATCTTTTATAGAATCATACAGGGTGGAATTACTCTCTATTAATCTGTAATTGAACTCCACATAGTAATTATATATAAACATAATGACAGTTATAATAGCTGTCGCTATGAATATTTTATTATTTTCAATCGCTAGAACTGTATAAATAACGAAGAGCCATATACATGGAAGTACAACTGCAATATATCTTTCAATGAACACAGGTGTAAATACTACAGATAATATAATTCCACCAATTATGTAACCGAAGAATACGCATAGGTTCAATACAGCAAATTGGAATGTTTTAAGCTTTTTTCTTTTTATAATAAGTAGAACAATGGCCAGACATAATATTGCAGCATATATAATGGCAAAGTATCCTGATGGTTTGCTGAAGGTAAATTCGCCAAAGACAAATTCTGCATATTCACCCAAATCAGCAAAATTAAAAGGTGCTATCCAGAAGCTTTCCTTTACACTTTGTGATTGGCTAATGAATACAGTAAGCCATGGGATGTATAATACAACTGTTCCAATATTAGCCACAAGCCATTTTATAAATCGTTTTTTAACATCTGTTTTTGTGATTAGTATGTTGACAATTAGGCATATAGATACAATCATAACAGCCATTCCTGCAAAGTAGTGTGTATAAGCAGCAAGGGCGTTAACAATACAGAATAGTACCCAGAGAACTGTGTTATCTTTTTTGGCGAGCTTATAGGCAATTATCACACTACATATTACGAATAACTGACACCAGGAATACATTCTGATTTCGACAGCATAGGTAAGAGTGTGTGGAACTGCACACAGTACAACCATAGAAAGTATGCCTGCCTTTGGACTGATTTCTTTGGAAGTAAATAGTCCGACAATAAGCAGCATTGCCATAAATGGAATGGCTGAAAAAATATGATATACCAAAATATTATATCCAAATAAAAGGACAAATGGTTTCAGCATGAAATAGTATAGTGGAGGATGGACATCGATTGATGTAAAATCAATGATTTCACCAAGGCTATGTTTAGTCATATGAATAGTGAATGACTCATCTAACCATATTTGATCACCAAAATCCAAGACGACGACTAATGCTGCCAGGATAATGTATACTATTATAAAGCTAACCTTAGATTTTGTACTCATATATACCTCTTTCTTTATGTTTGTTGATTTTGTAATTATCGTATATAATATGTGTAATCGTTATTATACCATATAATAACTATAAATAGGGAATGTTAAATGGGGTGATATATAATGAAGCAGAAGACATATGAGATTGTTACAATAGAAGACACTCGGCGAGTTGTTGAAGACATGAAGAAAACCATTGGGGATAAATCTTATACAATATCTCTTAAAGTATTATCTTTTTTCATGTCCTATGAGGACACCTGCGAGAAGATTCGTCCTATATGTGAGGAGTTTTCAGATGCAGTTCTTACCGGTGTATCAGTTCATGCACTAAGGTATCCAGGAGATGACCACGACATAGTTGAATTTGATGAAACTCCGTTGATTCGATTGTCCTTCTTTATGTTTGAGAGCTCTGATGTTGTTCAGATAATATATGATTTTAATAAGATTGATAAGGATAGTGTATTACAGGATATAAGAAGTAAGATGAAGGATACGCCTAATCTTAAGGGTGTAAATGTGTCTATCGCAGGATATGCAACTCATATATCAGATTTTCTAGAGGAGTTAGTAGCAGGGTTCGAAGATATTCCTATATTTGGTACTTTGGCTGATATGTATTACGTCTCTGCATTAGAGAGAGAAAGGGCTCCATACATTTTCAATAGAGAAGGAAGTGTGGAGAAGGGCATAGCCTTCCTGTTATTTACAGGAGAGGACTTGCATATAGATGCAAAATGTATATTCGGATGGGAGCCAATAGGTAAACCTATGTCAATAGAGGTGGCCGACGTAGATATGCCTGTGGGAGATACAACCATCAAGTCTATTGATGGAAGAGAACCTGAGGATGTATATAGGAAATATCTTGGAATTGGATTTGACGAATATCTTACACTTAACACCTGTGAGTTCCCGCTTGCTGTAGAGAGAAATGGACTTACAATAGGAAGAACTCCATATGACTGCACTGAGGATGGTAACATTGTCTTCGTTGGTGCCATCAGGCCTTATGAGAAGGTGCGATTCTCTTATACTGTTCGAGATGAACTAATTGAGAATACAGAGAGGGGGACAAGGGATTTGTCTGACTTCAGACCTCAGGCTATTGAGCTTTTTGTATGTGGTAACAGGTCAATTGTTCTTAGGTCAGATGCAGAGCTTGAGACTAAGTGCTTTACACGATTCGTTCCAGATACTTTAGAGTGTCACGCTTCCGGGGAAATATACTATCATCATGGCAAGGGAGATTTCCTTAATAGTACAATTGTTGCAGCAGTATTTCGCGAAGGCGACATAGAAGATGCTAATGAAGTTGAGATAGAGATACCATCACCTCATAAGAATAAGATAGTTCCGTTAACTGAGAGATTATCTAAGTTCACCCAGGCTATGAGTGGTGACTTGGTGGAATTCGCAAGGGAAGCACAAGAGGCTAACGCAGCCAAATCAGCCTTCTTAGCAAGCATGTCCCACGAGATTAGGACACCGATCAATGCTGTTCTTGGAATGGACGAGATGATTCTTCGTGAGACTAAGGAAGATACAACACATGCCTACGCTAAGGACATTATGTCCGCAGGTAAGACGCTACTATCTCTTGTTAATGACATCCTTGATTTGTCCAAGGTTGAGGAAGGCAAGATGGAGATTATTCCTACCCAATATGGCCTGTCATCTCTTATTAATGACATTGTAGGAATGATTAAGGACAGAGCAATTGGCAAGGGATTGGATTTCAAGGTAGAAGTTAATGAGCATATTCCATATCTTCTTGTGGGTGATGAGATTCGAATAAGACAATGTATAATGAATCTCTTAACTAACGCTGTAAAATATACTGAGAGAGGAACAGTAACATTTACAGTCGATTATAAGGTATATGATGAGAACAGTATATTCCTTACATTCTTCGTAAGGGATACGGGTATTGGTATGAAGTCTGAGGATATGGAGAGCCTCTTTGCTCCATATAAGAGAATTGAAGAAGAGCGCAATCGTTCTATTGAAGGAACAGGTCTTGGAATGAGTATCACCAGACAGCTGCTTGAGCTAATGGGTACCTCTCTGGGCGTAGAGAGTGTGTATGGTGAGGGTTCTGTATTCTTCTTCGATGTGTTCCAGGAGGTTGTATCCTGGGAAGAAATTGGCGATTACACATCAAGGCTTGACGAGATACCTAAGGAATCACAGTATCATGAGTTGTTCCATGCTCCAGATGCTCGTATCCTTATTATTGACGATACAGAGATGAATCACACCGTTATGGAGGGCTTCCTTAAGAAGACCAAGATTCAGATTGATTCAGCCATGTCAGGAAGAGAAGGTCTTGCTTTGGCTGAGAAGAATAAGTATGATGTAATATTTATTGATCATATGATGCCTGATATGGATGGAATTGAGACCTTAGAGCGTATGAGAGAGATTGAGCTTAATAAGAACACACCTACCGTTGCTCTTACTGCAAATGCTATATCTGGAGCCAAGGAGATGTATCTAGAAGTAGGCTTCGAGGATTACCTGTCTAAGCCTGTTAATGGTATGAGACTGGAAAATATGCTTGCAGAATACCTTCCAGAGGACAAAATGAGTGCGCCTTCAGGAGTAGATGATGTGGAGGATAAGTCTTCTGCTGTCTTACCAGAATGGCTTAAGGATATCTCTGATATTGATATACAGGAAGGTATTTCTAACAGTGGTTCTGAAGATGGATATCTGTCTGTGTTAAGAGTATTTCACTTAACAGCAGATGATAAAGCCGATGAGATTGAGAAGTTATATAACGATGAGGATATTGAGCTATACACTGTTAAGGTACATGCATTGAAGAGTTCAGCAAGAATTATTGGAGCCAAGGCCTTATCACAGCTTGCAGAGAAGTTAGAGGATGCAGGCAACAATAAGGATTTAGACTTCATTAAGAATAATACTGATAAGCTGCTAGGCATGTATCGTGAACTTAATAATAAGTTAAAAAAGTCCAAGGAGCAATCACAGGAATCACCTAAGATTTCTCCAGATGAATTACAGGAAGCCTACAAGGCAATGATTGAGATTGCCATGACCATGGACTATGGTCTGATGGACAATCTTATAAGCGACCTTCGAGGGTACAAATTAGAGTCTGAGGATGCTAACAGATTATCACAGATAGAGAAGCTGTTAACAGAGCTTGACTGGGACGGAATAGAAGCTATTGCGAAGGAAGCATTATAGCGGAAATGCAACTGCTTCTTTATAGAGTTGTTGAAGAGTCTTGATGAATATTTCAAGGCTCTTTCTATTGTCATTTTTGTGAGTGCAGAGAACACATTCGAAGTATTCTTTACATTCAAAAGGAATCCAGGACATTTGTCCACTGTGATCGTTAAGGAAACCTGGTGCTAAGCATATTCCTTTGCCAGCAGCAATGTTCACGTGTGTAGAGTCGTGGTCAGGACTGTTGAAATAATTAATCTGTCCAGAAGATATAAGTCGTCCTTGAACTGATTTAAGAGCAGGTGGTGAACCACCACCAACCATTAGTGTTCTTCCATATATGTCTTCTTCTGTTATTAAGTTCTTATCAGAAAGAGGGTCAGTTCTGGTGGTAACAAGATATATATGTGAATCGAATAATTTGTGTACATTAATACCTGGAATGTGCTTTGTATCTTCTTTAAGTGTGAAGAGTACATCTGCTTCTTCTTTTAAGAAGGCTTCAATTCCATTTTCGTATTGAAATAGAGGAGTAATCTGAACCCCAGGTTGCTCTTTTTCATATATTCTAATTGCTTCAGGCAGGAAATAAATTGCCTGACGAACCATCATAGATATAGAGATGTTATCAGTATATTTCGCGCTGAAGTTCTGACCTTGTTCTATGGCGCGCTTTAGTTCTTCGCGCATATTTGCAAGATAGGATACGAACTGTTCCCCTGCAGGAGTAAGGGCGGCTCCTTTACCATTTCTATCGAATATTTTAAATCCCACTTCGCTTTCTAACAGATTCATCTGATAGGAGAATGTAGGCTGACTGACATACATATTCTCGGCTGCTTTACTGAAATTAAGAGTCTTAGCAAGTTCTATACAGTAATCCATTTGCTTGGTGTTCATAAGTTTTCCTCTCCTTTATTACGAATTTGATAACAGCAATATAACATTTAAGTTATTTAATAATTAAATCAATTATAGGATATTTCAATTAGATTTTTCAAGAACTATATGCAATAATTTAAGAGAACAAGGAAGTAATATATAAGGAGGTAGCAACATGGCTAAGACATTAATAGCATTTTTCTCAAGAGCAGATGAGAATTATTTCGGGGGAGCAATGAGATATATCAAGGTTGGTAATACAGAGGTTGTAGTTAATAACATAACAGAACTGATTGATGCAGATACATTTAAGATTGAGATGAAGCAACCTTATTCTCCGGTATATATGACATGTATTGAAGAAGCCAAGGCAGATCTTAAGGCTAAGGCAAGACCTGAGCTTGTAAGTTTTCCGGAAAGTATAGATGAGTATGACACAATAATTCTTGCATACCCTAATTACTGGGGAACATACCCAATGGCAGTTGCCACATTTATAGAGCATTTCAATTTCGATGGTAAGATAATTCTTCCTCTTTGTACCAATGAAGGAAGCGGCATGGGCTCTAGTGAGAGAGATCTTAAGAATGCAATATCTGGCGCAACTATTAAGAAGGGTTTATCTATTAATGGAAGTAACGCTGTCGAATCTAAGGGGGCAGTTAAGAATTGGTTAAGTGATAATGGATTAATATAGAATAGGAGGACTAACTATGGAGACAATTAAGTTAAACAATGGGTTAGAGTGTCCTGTAGTGGGGATTGGAACATTTATGTTATCACCTGCGGAGGCAGAGAATAGTGTAAGAAATGCACTGAATATGGGATATTCTCTGGTAGACACAGCCAACGCTTATGTTAATGAGAGGGCTTGTGGAAGAGGTATTAGGGATAGTAAGGTTGATAGAGAAAATGTATTTCTTTCTACCAAGCTATGGCCTAGTGAGTACGAGAATGAGAATGCAGTTGATGAGACATTAGAGCGTCTGGGAGTTGATTATGTTGATCTTCTATACATTCATCAGCCAGCAGGTAATTATATTGCAGGCTACAGGCAGTTAGAGAAGGCATATAAAGAAGGTAAAGCTAAGTCAATAGGTATTTCTAATTTTGAAGGCAAATATATAGAGGATCTAGAGAAGCAATGGGAGATTGCTCCACAGTTTATTCAGGTAGAAGCACATCCTTATTTTACACAGAAAGAGTTGCGTGAAACCTTAGATAAGTATAATATTAAGTTAATGAGCTGGTATCCTTTGGGGCATGGTGACAAGTCACTTATTAATGAGCCGCTCTTTGCAGAGCTTGGTAAGAAGTACGGCAAATCCTCTGCACAGATAATTCTACGTTGGCATACACAGATGGGATTTGTAGTAATTCCAGGTAGTAAGAATGTGGAGCATATTAGAGACAACCTGAATATTCTTGATTTTAGACTTACAGATGAAGAGATGGCAAGCATTGCTAAGCTTGACAAGAATGAGAGATATTATCATCGTACCGATGAACAGCTTGCTGGCTTTGCTGCATGGAAGCCGGATTTTGAGAAGGCATAGAGCATTCATATATTGAGAAGGGAGATTAAGAATTATGAGGGGATTATTACAGAAAAAAAGTATTATAGGAATTGTACTGGCACTTGTAATGGTTATGGGACTGGCAGGATGTGCCTGCTCAGGTTCTGATAATAAGAGCACTAATAGCTCTAATAATGCATCAACAGCCAATACAACTAATCAGACAGCGGCTCCAGCTGCAGATGGTTCTAAGACACTGATTGTATATTTCTCATGGTCAGGAAATGTTGATAAGATGGCTAACTGGATTGCAGAAGCTACAGGCGGTAAGTTAGCAAGAGTTACAGCTAAGACGCCATATCCTACAGATTATAACAAGACTGCTGACCAGGCTAAGAAGGAGCAGGATGACAACGCAAGACCTGAGATTAATGTAGATCTTACACAGGAACAGTTAGCAGGGTATGACACAATATACTTTGGATTCCCAGTGTGGTGGTATGATCTTCCAATGTGTATGAAGACATTCCTAGAGAGCTACGACTTTAATGGTAAGACAATCATTCCATTCTTCTCACATGAAGGAAGCTCCAGCGGTGCCAACTCCCTTGATTCTTTAGAGAAGCTTGCTAAGGGAGCTACAGTTAAGAAGAGCGATTATCTATCAATTAGTGGTGGCAAGGTAGCCAATTCTGAAAATGAAGTAAAAGAATGGGTGGCTAAGTTTTCAAAATAATAATGCTTGATTTATGAGGAAAGACTTATGAAGAAAACGCGTATGATAGTTAACGTGGGTATGACAATAGTCCTTTTAGGGCTAATGTCATATTCACTTATAGGTGAGACTACACACGAGATATTAGGAACAATAATGGTTGTCCTATTTATCGTACACCATATACTTAACAGAAAATGGTTCGGAGCACTTAACAAGGGCAGATATAGTGCATTTCGTATATGTCAGACGATACTGGTATTCCTAATGCTGGTATCTGTTGTTATGTCTGCGGTTAGTGGAATTATTATCTCTAAGCATCTATATGTGTTCTTAGGATTCTCTCAGGGAATGGCAACTGCTCGGAGCATTCATATTGTATGTGCCTATGCTAACTTTATTCTAATGTCACTTCACTTAGGACTTCATTGGAACAGCATGATAAGCGCAATGGTGCCGAATGATAAGAAGTCATCTAAGACGCTTTGGTGGGTGCTTAGAATAATTGCATTTGCCATAGCTGGTTACGGTGTATACGCATTTATCAAAAGGCAGATTGGAGAATACTTATTCCTTCAGCAGCAATATGTATCCTTCGATACAAGTGAGCCTATAATATTATTCTACCTAGATTACATTGCCATAATGGTTCTATTCGTTCTTGTGGGTCACTACTTAGGCAAGCTTCTTAAGAAGATTCCTCAGGGAAAGCCTATGAGCAAAAAATGCAAGGTTATACTCGTAATTGTACTTATTCTCATAGTAGTAGCAGTAGTTGCAATTATACTTTTCGGTATACCTTACTTTAATCGTCATTTCAAGACGGTAGAGGTTAACAAGCAGCAGGTGGTATCAGGACAGAAGGCTGACTATCAAGGTAGTAAACCTCTTGTAGTATATTTTACCCGTGTAGGTAATACTGATTTTGAAGAAGATGTTGATGCTGTATCAGGCGCATCCCTTCTTCTTGCAGATGGCAAGCTGACAGGTAGCGATGAACTATTAGCAGATATGGTTAGCGATATGTTAGACTGCGAGTCTAAGGCAATAACATTAACGGGTAAGAAGTATCCTTCTTCCTATGGCGATACTGTATCAGTTGCAGGAGATGAACTGAAGGCTCAGGCGCGACCAGCTATAGAGCCAATAGATGTATCAGGCTATGATTCTATAATTCTAATCTATCCTTTATGGTGGTATTCTATCCCAATGCCTGTTACAACCTTCTTAGAGCAGAACAATTTCGAAGGTAAGACCGTGTATCTAATTGCAACTCAGGGCAGCAGTGGATATGGCAATACGGTAGGAGAGATTGAGAAGGCGGCCAAAGGAGCCAAGGTTGAACCACTCACAAGCATTTACTGTGAAGATATTCCGAATGCAAGGCAGACATTGCTGGACATATTTAATAATATAGGTAACAACGCGGCAAGTAGGTAATAATCACGAAATAGAATTTTGCATTAGACATTGAATGATATTACCTAGTATAATGGTGTCACAACAAGTTAATAATGATATTGGAGGTGTATTATGGCTATTAGACCAATTCCAGGTGGAAATGGAGACAAGTATGTTCCTTATGATAAGAGAACAGGGGAGAAATCAATCGTATTCTTTACAAGAGATTTATCTGAGGAAGGAATGCAGAAAATATATGATAGAGTAGCATCTGTCTTAGAAGGCAAGATTGCAATTAAACTTCACACAGGTGAGGCAGAAGGACCTAACATTATCCCAAGACCTTGGGTTCGTAACCTAATTGAGAAGAAGATTCCTGATGGAACAATTGTTGAGACGAATACTTATTATGAAGGTAGCAGATATACCACTGAGCAGCATAGAGAGACCTTGAAGATTAATGGATGGGATTTCTGCCCAGTTGATATTACTGACGAGGACGGAGTAGCCACACTTCCTATTAAGGGTGGTAAATGGTTCGAAGAAATGCATGTTGGTAAGAACCTTCTTAATTATGATTCCCTTCTTGTGCTTACACATTTCAAGGGACACCAAATGGGAGGCTTCGGTGGAAGCAACAAGAATATAGGTATCGGATGCGCTGATGGAAGAATAGGTAAAGCCGCAATTCACAGCACACCAGATAATATGTGGGGCATTGCTGAAGAAGAATTAATGGAGAGAATATCAGAGAGTACCAAGTCTGTAATTGATCATTTTGCTCCACATGTATGCTATATCAATACTATGAGAAATATGTCAGTATCCTGCGACTGTGAAGGTAAGGACGCACAGCCTGTTGTGACACCTGACATTGGACTTCTTGCATCACTTGATATCTTATCCTGTGACAATGCCTGCGTAGATCTTATCTACAATCTTCCTAAGGGTGGAGGCAAGGATTTAATTGAGAGAGTTGAGACTCGTCATGGACTTCGCCAGCTAAGCTATATGAAGGAGCTTGGCATGGGAAATGACCTATACACTTTGATTGATATTGATAATGATGACAAGGAGATTACTGCAGCTGAGGCAGTTGCAGACGTTGAACCAATATGGAAGCCGGACAAGTACAACGTATTCTGGGGCAACAATAAGAGAAGCTAGTGTAAGAGACAGTAAGGAGGGGGCCTATGTCAGATTATTTTGGTAAAGATGTTCCAAAGCTTGGATTCGGATTGATGAGACTTCCTAGGAAGGGTGTGGTCATAGATATAGAACAAACCAAGAAGATGGTAGATATGTTCATGGAAGCTGGATTTACATACTTTGATACGGCCTATGTATATCCTGGTTCTGAAAGCGCAATTAAGAAGGCCTTAGTTGATCGCTATCCAAGAGATAGTTATACGCTATGTACCAAGATGAACGCTTTCATAACTGGTCTTACTGAGAAGTCTGCCAAGAAGCAATTCGAAGCCAGTCTTAAGAGAACTGGTGCAGGATATTTTGATTATTATTTACTTCATTCATTAAAGGAGAATAATTATAAGAGATACGATAAGTTCCATCTGTGGGACTATGTGAAGGAGAAGAAGGAGGAGGGCTTAATTAAGCATTTCGGCTTCTCCTATCATGGTGGTCCGCAGTTGTTAGATAAACTTTTGACAGAGCATCCAGAGGTTGACTTTATCCAATTACAGTTAAACTACGCAGATTGGGAAAACAAGTCAATTACATCAAGAGCTAATTATGAGGTTGCAAGAAAGCATGACAAGTCAATAACAGTTATGGAACCTGTTAAGGGGGGTAAGCTTGCCAATCCTCCAAAGGAAGTACAGAAATTATTTAAGGATTATAATCCGGATGCTTCATTCGCATCATGGGCTATAAGATTTGTTGCTGGATTAGATGGAATCCTTACTGTATTATCAGGAATGTCTAACACAGAACAGATGGCCGATAATATTTCTTTTATGAAGGATTTCAAGCCTCTTAACGATGAAGAGCAGAAGATAATAAGAGAGGCTCAGCGAATAATAAGTGAGTCTAATACAATTCCTTGTACAGCATGTAAATATTGTGTAGAAGGATGTCCTCAGAATATTAAGATACCTGATATATTCGAGGCTATGAATAAGCAGCTTGGTAATGGACTTGCCAAGGAAGCTAAGGAAGCTTATGATACGGCGACAGCTGACGCAGGCAAAGCATCTGATTGTATTGAATGTAGGAATTGCGAGGAGGCCTGTCCACAGCATTTGCTAATTACCGATAATCTTAAGAAGGCAGTAGAAATGTTTGAGTAAAGTAAAAGCAAGTGTCTACGCGACACTTGCTTTCTCTTTTTGCGTTTTTTTCTTGTGGTATGCACTTATTTTGTCAAATGAAATTGTAAGCCATCGCATAATAGTTATTTCTGCTATGGCGAATACAGCACACAGGGCAGCTGCCTGAACAGAGATGTGTGTTATATCGAATAGCTTGTCGAATACTGACGCTCCGAATAAGAAGCCCGCAATACATATTGCGAATACGAACACACGCCATTTGTTAAGAGGCTTAATAATCTGCCATATAATCATGAAACCGATTACTGACAACAGATAAGTACTTGCTGTACTTATATCCTTGTCTGATATATCGAATAGTTGTCCGAAGAATACCATTACCGCAATGGCGAAGAAGGATGTTATTGCAGCAGGCAATGCATTATATAATGTATGTCTGATGAAGCTTCCTTCCTGTTTCTTCTCATTAGGCTCTAGTGCTAACAGGAATGCTGGTATACCTATGTTAAATGTTGATATAAGCGATACCTGATTCGGACGAAGCGGGTAGCTTAATGTAAGTATAATTGAGAATATTGCCAGCAGTAATGAGAATATATTCTTATATAGGAACAGGCTTGCTGAACGAGTAATGTTGTTAATGTCTCTTCGTCCCTCTGATACTATTTCCTTCATATGTGAGAAGTCAGAATCAAGAAGAACAACTTGCGCTGCCTGTCTTGCTGCGTCACTACCTGTACCCATGGCAATGGAGCAATCTGCTTCCTTCATAGCCAGAATATCATTTACACCGTCACCAGTCATGGCAACCTTTAATCCATTTTCCTTAAGGGCAGTAACTAGAGCCTTCTTTTGTTCAGGCTTTACACGACCGAATACTGTATATTCTGTAGCACATTTCTTAAGCTCTTCTTCAGAAGTAATGGTGCTTAAGTCAATGTACTTTTCTGCATTCTCAACACCGGCTTTAATAGCAACTCTTGATACAGTAAGAGGATTATCTCCTGATATAACCTTAATCTCAACTCCCTGTTCTCTGAAGTTGTTGAAGATATCCTGTACATTTTCTCTTAAGTCGTTTTGCAATGCTACGAATAATATAGGCGCATTTACATCATCATTTCCTTTGGTTAATGCAAGAACTCTAAGACCACTTCCTGTTCTCTCTTCGATGATGGACTTGTTCTCTTCTAGCTGTGAAGAAGTAAGTAGGAATTCTGGAGCACCTAAGCGATATGTGAACTCTTCAGTAATTATTTCAGAATACTTTTTCTTAGAATCAAATGGCATTACTTCCTTATTCTTAATTGGCTCACAGTCAGGGAAATAATCTCTAAGGGCATTCATAGTAATGTTGTTGTCAGGAACTGCCCGGATATAGCTTGCAATAATGCTCTTTGCAGCAGCATTTTCCTCATTGCTATTGTTGATAGGATAGAACACCTCGCTAACGGACATATCATCACTTGTAATAGTACCTGTCTTGTCAACGCATAGCACATCAACTCTTGCTAAGGTTTCGACACTTCTCATGTCGTGGAGAAGAACCTTCTTCTGGGCAAGACGCATAGCACTTAATGCAAGGGCCACCGTACATAGAAGATATAAGCCCTCAGGAATCATACCAATAACTGCGCCAACCATTGACTGGACACTGTCTGAATAACTCATCTCATTAACGCTAATTGACTGATAGATAAGAAGAGCACCAACAGGAATAACAACAATTCCTGCAACAAGAATAATTCGCTCAATGTCACGAATCATCTCTGACTTTCCTTCCTTAGTTTTCTTAGCTTTGGCAGTTATCTGTGCAGCATAAGAGTCGGCGCCAACCTTAGTTAGCTTAGCAGTAAGCTTTCCTGAAACCACGAAGCTTCCTGACTTAAGGTCACTGTCGACTGTCTTTTGAATCTCGTCTGCTTCACCAGTTAGAAGTGATTCATTAACACCTGCTTCCCCAGATAATACAATACCATCAGCAGGAATCTGTTGTCCGCTTTCAAGAAGAATCACGTCGCCCTCTACTAATTTATCAGAGGGAACCTTAACCTCCTTGCCATCTCGTATGGCAGTGTATTCGCTAACATCTAGCAGCGCCAGCTTGTCTAATACGAATTTCGAACGAAGCTGTTGTATGATACCGATAAGTGTATTCGCAATAATAATAGGCAAGAACATTAAGTTCTTAATCTCGCCTGTTGTAATTACGAGAACGGTTAATAGCGCGAAGATGCCATTGAAATATGTGAACACGTTTCTGAATATGATTCGTTTAATGCTCATATCAGATTCGCTTTTTATGTAATTAGTTTTACCTTGCGCAGTAAGCGCATCCACCTCTTCTGAGGTGAGACCAAGTTGCTCTGGTTGCATTTTTTGTACCTCTTTTCCTATTAAATGTATTTTATCAGACAAGCTTAGAAAAAAACAGACAAATATTCTTAATTTATTAAGTTAAATGTAGGACAAGTACTAATAATGATGATATAATGTTATGTAGGTGCGACTTAATGGAGAGATGAATAAGAGGGGAGGAGACATATGGCAATTGAGAAGTATAATAAGTTAGTTGGTAATCTAAGAGCCTTCAATAAAGTTGCTGTTTCCTTTTCAGGTGGAGTTGATTCCACCTTCTTGTTGTATGCAGCGAAGGAGGCCTTAGGTGAAAATGTTATTGCCATTACGGCAGACTCTAGTGTGCTACCACATAGTGAGTTTGATGAAGCTAAGAGCTTATGTGAGTCCTTAGGTGTAAGACATATTACATTTGAATTTAATCCATTAAGCGTTGATGAATTTCGTAGTAATGTGAAGGAGCGTTGCTACTATTGCAAGAAGAGCCTAATGAGTGTTATGAGAGAGATAGCTCATGAGAACGGATTTGATGTACTAGTAGAAGGCTCTAACACAGATGATGAACTAGATTATAGACCAGGGTCTAAAGCATTACAAGAGATGAAAATAATTAGTCCACTTAACGAGGCAGGGCTCTCTAAGCAGGAGATACGAGACTTGTCTAAGAAGTATAACCTTCCAACATGGGATAAGCCTTCTTACGCATGCCTTGCAACTCGCATTCCTTATGGTGAAGAGATTACACTCTCGAAGCTTAACATGGTTGAGAAGGGTGAAGCGATACTTCATGAACATGGATTCCTTCAGTCTAGAGTTAGAGCACATGGTAGCGTGGCGCGGCTCGAGATTATGCCTTGTGATTTTGATAAGATTCTTTCCGAAGATGTTAGGAGCGCAGTCGTTCAAGGAATCAAAGACAGCGGATTTGATTATGTAAGCTTAGATCTTGAGGGCTTTCGTACAGGTAGTATGAATATAGGGGTTACTACTGAATAATATATTATTACAAGTTAATAAGATGAGGGTTTAGATATGAATGATACAGACATATATGAATTGCTAGACAAGGTGTCTAAGCAGGAAATGTCTATTGATGATGCAGTGCTTAAGCTTCGCAAGGAACCATTCGAAGATATGGGATATGCCAAGATTGATACCCATCGCGGCATTAGGCAGGGCTATGCCGAGGTTATTTATGGAGAAGGAAAAAGCGCTGAACAGATTATAGGAATATGTGATAAGATGATTCAGGCTGAAGAGAAGAGAATTCTTATTACAAGATTGTCTAAGGAAAAGGCTGATGTTGTAGGTAAGTCATTCAAGTTAGATTATAATGAGCTTGGTCGCATTGGACTAATTGGTAAGAGGCCAAAATGTGACGGGATAGGTAAGGTTGTAATTGCTGTTGCAGGAACAAGTGACATACCTGTAGCAGAAGAAGCGGCATTTACTGCGCAGGCTCTTGGAAGTGAAGTGTATAAGTTATATGATGTGGGAGTGGCAGGAATACATCGACTGTTTTCCCATGTAGATGATATAATGTCAGCAACTGTGATCATTGCAATTGCAGGAATGGAAGGAGCCTTAGCCAGTGTCGTGGCGGGGCTGGCCAACTGTCCTGTTATAGCAGTACCAACAAGCGTAGGATACGGAGCGTCCTTTGGAGGACTGTCGGCATTACTATCAATGCTTAATTCCTGTGGAAGTGGAGTAAGCGTAGTTAATATAGACAACGGATTTGGAGCAGCATATCAGGCTAACATGATTAACCACATAGGAGAGAGATAATGCTATACTTAGAATGTAAGATGGGCGCAGCAGGAGACATGTTAAATGCCGCTTTGGTGAGCCTGGTTGACAGAAAGAGATTTGTAGACAAGATGAATTCTTTGAAGCTTCCAGGCACTGTGATAGAACTTAAAAATGAATACAGAAATGGAATATATGGCAACCTAATCAAGGTTGTTTACGATGGTGAGGAAGAAGAAAGTGAAGATGTAAGTGATAAGACAGAAGAAAACCACACACATAGTTATGAGAATCATAGTCACCACCATCATGAGCTTAATTCTATAGAAGATATTGAGAAATTTATATTAGATTTGGATTTGTCAGATAAAGTTAAGCGTGACGCAGTTAGTGTATACAGATTAATTGCCGATGCTGAGGCTTCGGTACATGGCAAGCCAGTAGAAGACATACATTTTCACGAAGTTGGAACAATGGATGCAATAGCTGATGTGCTAGGAGTATGCATCCTAATGGAAATGATTAATCCTGATAAGGTAATGGCATCCCCAATTAATGTGGGAAGTGGAATGGTTAAATGTGCACATGGCATACTACCTGTGCCGGCACCAGCAACCCAGCATTTACTAGAGGGAATACCAATGTATACGGACGAGTCAGTAAAAGCCGAACTGTGTACGCCTACAGGCGCAGCACTATTGAGGTATTTCGTAGATGAATTCGGCTCAATGCCGCCGTCAATTGTTAAGAAGGCAGGCTATGGCTTTGGCAAGAAGGAATTCGAGAAGCTTAATGCAGTAAGAGCCTTTTTATGTGAAAGCGACGGATTTGGTGACAGAGTGGTTGAGTTAAGGTGTAATATCGATGATATGACTCCTGAGGATATAGGATATGCCATTAATATCTTTTTAGAGGGTGGCGCCTATGACGCATTTACCAGTCCTATATATATGAAGAAGAATCGTCCGGCAACCATGCTTAGCGTTATATGTAACGAGGCAATGCGCGATAAGATAGTGGCCCTTATCTTCAAGCATACTACTACAATAGGAATTAGGCAGAACCTGTGTGACAGATACGTTCTCGACCGCACCAATGAGGTTGCTGACACCCCATATGGCGAGGTTAGGATTAAAAGGTCAAGAGGCTATGGAGTTGACCGCCTTAAGATTGAATACAATGATTTGGTCAGAATTGCTGATGAGAGAGATGAGAGCATACCACATATAAAGGACATAATATATAAATCTCTTGAATAGAAATGTGTGGTATAATACTTAGGCGACGAATATAACAATTCTTTTTGGGAAGGAATTTTGTAATAATAAAGAAAAAGGGGATAAGGCATAAATGGATACATACGATTCTTTAGACAAGGCCGTTAAAGGGGTTTTCGGTGAAAATGTTAGGATGCAAAGAGACTCACGCATCTCAAGACAGGATATTAATTCAGCTAAGGTTGTAACTCTTAGCAATGGCAAAATGTTTTTTCTAAAATATAATTCTATTGCCAGTAAAGAAATGTTTGACGCAGAGGTAGAAGGCTTAGAGGCAATAGCAAGCACTAAGACTATTGATACGCCTCGTATCTACTGTACAGGAACAGATGAAGAGACAAGTACTTCATTTCTTATGATGGAGCTTATTCAGGAAGGCGTTAAGACAGAGAGAGCAATAGGAATGCTTGGTAACAAGATGGCTAATCTTCATCTTGCTGATGCCAGCAGGTTTGTTGAAGGAGGCAAATACGGATTCCTTCATGATAATTATATTGGCTCTACCAAGCAGATTAATACCCCTAAGGATAGCTGGGTTGATTTCTTCAGAGAATGCAGGCTAGAGCCACAGATTCAGATGGCAGGCAAGCATTTGACTCCTATGATGAGAGAAGTAAGCAAGTTCATGGACAAGCTAGACAAGGTGCTAGTTGAGCCTGAGAGGGCATCACTTGTTCATGGTGATATGTGGGGTGGCAATCATATTATTAATTATAGTAGAAAGCCAGTATTAATTGACCCTGCAGCTTATGTGGGACATTGCGAAGTTGATATTGCTATGTCAGAGATGTTTGAGCCATTTCCAAGGGTGTTCTATGACATTTATCGTCAGAAGATGCCGAAGGAAGATGGCTATGAAGATAGGAAGGAGATATATAACCTGTATCATTTCCTTAATCATCTTAATATATTTGGACCAAAATATTTGATGCCAATTAAGAAGACTATTCTAAGATATGCATAAAGGAATACAGATAAGAAGGTATAGATAATGGCAGAATTCGATATACAAGAGTATATGACTAAAGGTGTAGAGAGAGTTGTATCTGAAGCTGTAAGAGCAACTCTTAAGAATCCTGAGGAAAGTATCTTCATGGGTAAATTCGCATTAGCTAGCAAGAAGGCTTCTAAGAGAAGAGCAGAGCTTAAAAAGGAGGGGACTAATGTCCCTCCATTTCTAATTGCAAGCATTACAAGCAGCTGTAATCTGCACTGTGCTGGCTGCTATTCTAGATGTACGCAAGGCACTGTTGACAGTGAGCCTGTAGATCAGATGACCAGTGAAGAGTGGAGCAGGGTGTTTGATGAGGCATCTGATATAGGTGTAAGCTTCATACTTCTTGCAGGTGGAGAACCACTTATTAGGAAGGATGTAATTAAGGAAGCATCAACAAGACAGAATATCCTGTTTCCTATATTTACAAATGGAACATTTATGGATGAATCATATATTAAGCTTTTCTCTAAGAATCGTAATCTCATGCCTGTTATGAGCATTGAAGGCGACAAGGAGACTACAGATTCCAGACGTGGGGAAGGGGTATATGAACGCATAACTACTAATATGGAGATTCTTAAGAAGAAGGGAATTATATTCGGAGTATCTGTCACAGTTACAACAGAGAATCTAGATGAGGTTTCTTCGAAGGAGTTCTTAAATAAGCTTTCTGACATGGGATGTAAGCTTATAATATATGTTGAATTTGTTCCAGTTAGTGACGAGAGGAAAGACTTGGCACCAGGGGACAAGGAAAGAGAGATAATGGTTGATGCAATCTCTAAGAGAAGAGAAGAATTTCCTGAGATGGTAATAGTATCATTTCCAGGTGATGAGAAATCTTCTGGTGGTTGCATTGCCGCAGGAAGAGGTTTCTTCCACATCAATTCACATGGTGGAGCAGAGCCTTGTCCGTTCTCGCCTTATTCTGATATTAATGTTAGAGATTCATCTCTTAAGGAAGCAATTAATTCTAAGCTATTCGTAACTCTTAGAAATGAGGGATATCTGTTAGAAGACCACGATGGCGGATGTATTCTCTACGAGAAACGCGCTGAGGTTGAGAAGATTATTAATGGTTAGGTAAGAAGAATATGTATTATGTAAGAACAGAAGCTGAATTCGATTCTACTCATTTTTTGAAGGATTATGTTGGCAAATGTGGTAACATTCACGGTCATCGATGGAGAGTAGTGATTGAAGTCAAAAGCGAAAAACTAAAAGAAGATAAACAATGCAAAGGAATGGTTATTGACTTTGCTGACCTTAAGGAAGTTCTTAATAAGTTATGCGATGAGTTTGACCATGTATTTATTTATGAGACTGGTTCCCTTAAGGATACTACAATTAAGGCGTTACAGGATGAGGGCTTCATTATTAAAGAGGTTGCTTTTAGGGCGACAGCCGAGTGCTTCGCCAAGCATTTCTACGATGAGATGACTAAGGCAGGCTTTGATATCAATCGTGTTGAAGTATATGAGACCCCTAATAATTGTGCCATTTATGAACAGTAGTATTAAGGAAGTATTATGAAGGTCGTTGAGAAATTTGTAAGTATTAATGGTGAAGGTCTAAGAGCAGGAGAGTTGGCTGTATTCATTAGATTCAAAGGATGCAACCTGTCATGTAGCTACTGCGATACTACCTGGGCGAACGAAGCTGATTGCGACTTCGAAGAGCTTACACCACTACAGATATTTGAATATATTAAGTCAACTAATATAAGAAATGTTACTCTCACAGGAGGAGAACCATTACTACAAAAGGACATAGACAAGCTTATAGAATTAATTCTTGCTGATGGCAATCTAAGAGTTGAAATTGAGACAAATGGTTCCGTTGACATAAGTAAGTTTAAGGCAGATGGATTAACATTTACCATGGATTACAAGCTGCCATCTAGCGGGTGTGAAGACAAGATGAATCTTGATAATTTCACATTTCTTAAGAAGAAGGACACAGTCAAATTCGTATCAGGCTCCACAGATGATCTTAATAAAGCACTTGACATAATTAGAAAATATGATTTGATTAATAAGTGTCATGTATATTTTAGTCCAGTATTTGGTAAAATAGATCCACGGGAAATTGTGGATTTCATGATTGATAATAACCTAAATGATGCAAGGGTCCAGATTCAGATGCATAAAGTGATTTGGGATCCTAATCAAAAAGGAGTATAAAATGATAGATACAAATGCGATTGAAGAACATATTAGAGGAATACTTGTAGCCTTAGGGGATGATCCAGAAAGAGAAGGTCTTAAGGATACTCCTAAGAGAGTAGCTAATATGTATAAAGAAGTATTCGAAGGAATGAATTATTCTAATCATGAGATTGCGCAGATGTTCAATAGAACATTTGAAGAAGGATTAGAAGACATCGAAGGTAATATGATAGGAAGAGTTGTGGTTATGAGGGATATTGATATATTCTCATACTGCGAGCATCATATGGCCCTTATGTATGATATGAAGGTAAATGTTGCTTATATTCCTAAGGGTAAGGTAATAGGCCTGTCTAAGATTGCAAGAGTCTGTGATATGGCTGCAAGGCGTCTTCAGCTTCAGGAGAAGATTGGACAGGATATTGCAGATATTATTAGTGAGATAACAGGAACAGAGGATATTGCTGTAACAATAGAAGGATGTCACAGCTGTGTTAATGCAAGAGGCATTAAGAAGAATAATACTAAGACATTTACGGCAGAACTTCGTGGTGAATTCAAGACTGACCCAAGTCTACAGATATATGTGAGGTAGTAAGTTGAAGGCATTGGTATTATGTAGCGGTGGAATTGATTCTACTACAGCACTAGGAATAGCTATTAAGAAATTTGGACAGGAAAATGTTATAGGACTATGTATGTCCTATGGTCAAAAGCATGTACGAGAATTAGAGTCAGCAAAAGCAGTTGCAAAGCATTACGGTATAGAATTAATATCTATGGATTTAAGTAAGATATTCGAGTATAGCGATTCTTCACTCCTTAGTCATTCAGACGAAGAGATTCCTAAGGAGAGTTATGCCAAGCAGCTTGATGGTGCGGCGAAAGATGAGACAGTTAGCACCTATGTGCCTTTTAGGAATGGACTTTTCTTATCAACAGCTGCCAGCATTGCACTTAGTAAGGATTGTTCATATATATATTATGGGGCCCATAAGGATGATGCAGCAATCGCAGCATATCCTGATTGCAGTGAGGAATTCAATAACGCCATTAAGACGGCTATATGGGAAGGCTCAGGTCATCAGCTTAATATAGAGGCACCATTTATCAGTAAGAATAAAGCAGACATTGTTAAGATGGGATTAGAATTAGGAGTGCCATATGAGCTGACCTGGTCCTGCTATGAAGGTGGAGACAAGCCTTGCGGTACCTGCGGCACCTGCATCGACAGGGCAGCAGCATTCGCAGCTAACGGCATCCCCGATCCAGCTATTCAGTGAGGATATAAAATGAGAGAAAAAGAAGACTTAACACTACTAGGTAATAAGAATGTAGACTACTCAAGCGAATACGACCCTGCGATATTGGAGACTTTCGAGAACAAGCACCAGGACAACGACTATTTTGTCAAATTCAACTGTCCTGAGTTCACATCACTTTGTCCTATTACAGGCCAACCTGATTTTGCTACAATCACAATCTCTTATGTTCCGGATGTTCGCATGGTAGAGAGTAAGAGCCTGAAGCTATACCTGTTCTCCTTCCGTAACAAAGGAGATTTCCACGAGGACTGTGTGAATATAATTATGAAGGATATAATTAAGAAGATTGACCCAAAATACATTGAGGTTCTAGGAAGATTCCTTCCAAGAGGTGGAATATCAATCGACCCATATTGTAACTATGGAAGACCAGGAACCAAGTGGGAAAAGCTAGCATGGGAGAGATTATCTCATCATGATATGAATCCGGAAGTAGTCGATAATAGATAAGTAATAGCAGAAAATAGATAATAGACAAATGATACGACTTGCAGAAAGGAGACACCAATGACAGAAATCGAGGCAGTTAGAGCAAGACATGCGGTTAGAAGTTATCAGGATAAGAGAATTGATAAGGAATTAATTGATAAGCTGGAAGCTAAGATTGCAGAGCTCAATGAGAAGGGAAATATTAGCCTTCAATTTATTGAGGATGCTTCTAGTACATTTAACAAATTATTCAATAAAGCTATGGGACTTGGCAGCGCTCCTAGTGTAATAGCCTGCGTGGGACCAGATGACGATACTCTTGATGAGAGAATCGGATACTACGGCGAGAAGCTTGTAATATATGCGCAGCAGTTAGGACTTAACACATGCTGGGTTGGAACATTTAACCGTAAGAAGATTCCTGCTAAGATTGGTTCTAATGAGAAGCTTGTAATTGCAATTGCAATTGGATATGGAACAACACAGGGTAAGCAAAGCAAGTCTAAGACAGCTGATGAAGTTGTAATTGACTTTACAGATAATGCACCTAATTGGTTTAAGGCAGGTGTTGAAGCTGCACTTCTTGCACCAACAGCAATTAACCAGCAGAAGTTCGAGATTATTTATACTAAGAACGAAGATGTTGAATTCAAGGATTTAGGTGGAGTTCTAAGTAAGGTTGATATAGGAATTGTAAAATGTAATTTCGAAATCGGCGTGGAGGATTATAAGAGTAATAACCCAGAATAATTAATGTGATATATAATAAAGCCTGAGGCAAATGCTTCAGGCTTTTCTTAGTTAATAACTATTCTATAATTTTTTCAGTGCTTTTCTAAGACGAGGACCGGCAATTGCGGCAATGGCAATCTTAATTGCATCAGCCCATACGAATGGAATTACGCCTGCAAGAAGTGCTTCCCAGAACGTCATGTGTCCCTGGTAAGCAAGCCATGCTGTTCCAGTTATGTAGCATAGGATTGTTCCAACTGACATTCCTATTACATGCATAAATACCTTGTCTTCAAATCGCTCAATAGCAAAACCAGCACACAGAACAACGAATATAAATCCAACAATATATCCGCCAGTAGGTCCGATTAATACATTGAAGCCTCCCTTGAAGTTAGAGAACACAGGAAGCCCAATAAAGCCAATTAACATGTACAATAAAAGGGACACCATTCCGCGCTTCAATCCAATGGCATATACTGATATGAATATGGCCAGGATTGTAAGGCTAATAGGCACAGGACCAATTGGGATTGAAAGTGGTCCTAGTATACAGGTAATAGCCGTTGATAGGGCAACAAACGTTAATGTCTGCGCCTTAGATGACATTTTTCTTTTTGGCTTGGTATTATTTGCATTAGTTTCTTCCATGGTATAATGCATCTCCTTAGTATAACAATATATTTAGAAATAACTTACTCTTACATTCTTGCCCATACTCTTTAGGCATTCAGTTAATTCTTCAACTAATTTCATTTTGATATCGAAGGATAATGGTGTAAACGATATCTGGTGGGCTGGATTAATAGCTCTTCCTACGAAGAAGTCAATGTCCGTTGCTTCTTCGAATAGCAGACGGCTTATCTGTGCCGCGCCGTTATTATTAAAGCCCCAATACTGATAAAGCTCGTTCTTGCCAATTGCATCCTTAGCATATTCTAACACTTTATTAATTGTAATTGAACCCTCCGTAACCAGATCAACTCCATCAATCTTAGAGATAGGTGGAATTCCATCAGCGCCACTTCCTGAAATTGCGCGAAGGGGAACCTCAAGATATTCTGAAGCAATTTTCGAGGTTGTACCACCGCATATAATGTGTTTTCCCTCCTTCGAGAAGAAGAGATTCATCATGCGTTCGCAGTCATCTCGATTGCGAGGTGGACCATATAATACATTTATCTGAGTCCGAGGTCTAATTTTAACAACACATGCAGTTGCATCGTCGATAGGATTAGAATCATATTCCTGATACACCTGGTCAATTAGCATAGTAGCAAGTGTCTTGGCGTTATAATCTACCATTGTAATAGTCATAAGAAAGTCAGCAATATCCTTAGGACTCCAGTCGTAATTGTAGCTTTTGTCAGGACTTGCATAAGGGCAGCCGTCACTCATGGCAGTAATAACGTCACCAACCTGAAGTTTAACAGTTGAAGAGAAGATTTTCTTGCCTTCAATCATAAGCTCTTCGCGGGACAGCTCATACACCTCGCCGTCTCTTATATAGATTACATCAGGGTTCTCGTATTCAATAATGTCAACCGTTTCATTATCTAATATATGGAGTATGGTAAATGTTGAATAGGCAACCCCATGTTCTGAATTAATAGGAAGTGTGGCAGCAATAGTTGAGACACATTCTTCCAGTGGAAGCCCCTGAGCTACCATTGTAGATATAATCTTAGAGGTTAAGGTTGATAATATGCTTGCCTTAACTCCGCTCCCAAGACCGTCAGCTAATACAACAACACTGGAATTGTCATCCTGCTTAACTATATCCACGTGGTCACCACACAGCTGCTCGCCTTTGTGATTTATACTTTTGTATCCAATGTCAGCATATAGATCATTCATCGCTAATTGACTCCTTTAACTTAGTAAGAGCAATCTTGGTTTCTGCAGTTGTTTCACCAAGAAGTGAAGCAATCTCCTGTACAATACGCATCTGCTTGTCAACCACCTTATCAGCAATCTCAATTGTCTGTTTGCTGATATTTTCCTTCTTCACACGTTGTGTCTCTTCATTACTTACATCATGAAGAATGCATAGAAGCAGTCTGTAGTTCTTGTCATATACAATAGTCTTCTCCACATATTTCCGATATTCTGAGAGGTATTCGTGCTTGTTTCGAATAACCATACCATCATATAGTGCAGTTATAAAATCAGTCGTATCAAGGAGGTTAACAACATTTTCACCAAGGATATCCTTGTCGCTCTTAAGATTGAAGATTCTTAGAGCATTTTCGTTAATCTGTTGAACCTCGAGACTCTCGTTAAGAATGATAATTCCATTCGGAGTAATCTTAGTAATTGTATCTGTAAAGTTCTCGGCCCTGTCCATAAGATAAGGAAGACACATGGAGATTTCCGCCTTGCCAGCAATTACTGCAATAGCCTTCTCACGACAGGTATTATATCCACAGGTGCCACAGTTAAGCTCGTCTGCTGTAGAGTATTTGCCCATCTGTTTTAAGACTTCCTTAATCTCTTTCTCTGAAGGATTAGGGTCATCCTGGGTGATGATGTCGAATTGCTTAATTATGTCGATTCTGTCTGGCTGCTCAACATCAAAGTCTTCATTGCCAGCGTATTCAATTACATCCTTATAATGTCTAATTGGAGACTTGTGATATTTCTCCATAATCGGTCCCCCAATACAGCTTCCTGCACAGGCCGACATTTCAATAAAGCATTTATGAACGTTGCCATTCTTAATATCCTTAAGAGCGGCAATACAATTATCAACACCATCAAGTGCAAGATAAGTATATTCAGGGTTACGCTTCTCCATTGTCTTGAGAATGCCACCTGTTGTAGGGAACAATCTTGCCTTAGATTCATTGGTATCATCAACATCCATATCCAATGGAATATCCTCATCAGCCAGCCACTTAGCCAGCTCCTCGAAGGTAAGAACAGCATCAACTATTCCTTCGTAGTGGGCAGCCTCATCCTTTTTCGATACGCATGGTCCGATAAATACCGTCTTGGCGTTAGGATTGCGTTTTTTTATGTCTTTGCAGTGAGCCTGCATAGGAGACAGGGTGTCTGCTAAGTGATGTATTAATTCTGGGAAATGTTTTTGTATAAGAAGATTTATAGAGTGACAGCAGGAGCTGATAATAACGTCCTTCTCGCTTTCGACACACATTCTGTCATAATCTTTTTTGACGATTGTAGCACCGATGGCAGTTTCCTCTGCATCAGCAAACCCAAGCTGTTTAAGTGCCTTTCTCATGGAATTGATACCAATGCCTTCGAAGTTGGCAATAAAAGAAGGGGCAAGAGATACGATAACAGGGTCGCCGCTTTGGATAAGAACCTTAACCTTCTCAGTATCGTCAACAACCTGCTTGGCATCCTGTGGACACACAACAAAACAATGACCACACAATATGCACTCATTACTTATTATATAAGCCTGGTTTCCAGAGAATCTAATTGATTTTACAGGACAATGCCTGATACATTTATGACAGTTTTTACAATTCGACTTTTTTAACGTAAGAAAATCCATACTTTTAATCTCCCTTATACATTATACCTTCCCATAAATAAATTATATATAAATTGGAGATTAAAAGCAATGAACATCATGATAAGAGAAGAAGCGTGGGATCATATTACATAACGCACACCTTAGATTTTTTCAGTCTATATAGTTTTAGAAAATTAATAAAAAGTTAATAATTTGTTCGTATGCGTTTGTGTTATACTTATTTCAATTCCACTTTCACCATGTCATAAATATGGAGGTATTTATGACAATGAATTTAAAATTAAATAAAGAGGAATGGAGACATGCGAATGGCAAAATAGCGTATGGTATGACTAATGACTATATGTTTCGCATGGTACTCCAATCAAATAATAACGTATTGAAAGGAATTATCAGTTCTATGATGCATGTTCCTTTGAATACAATTGATGCCGTGGAGATTGATAATCCAATTGAATTAGGCAAATACATAGAGGACAAAGACTATGTACTAGACATTAAAGTCAAACTCAATGACAATTCAATTATCAATCTTGAGATGCAGGTTGCTGACTTAGGCAACTGGCAGAATAGGTCTCTTTCGTATTTGTGTAGAACATTTGAAAACGTGCAAAAGGGAGAGGATTATAATTCTGTCATGCCTGTTACACACATCGGATTTCTTGATTATGACCTATTCCCAGAAGAGAAGGAATTCTATAGTAATAATATGCTCCAAAATGTTAAAACAGGAACAATTTACAATAGAAATTTCTGTCTTCGCGTGTTATCATTAAATCAGATAGAACTTGCCACAGAAGAGGATAAGAAATGGCACATCGATGAATGGGCCAGGCTATTTAAGGCTACCACATGGGAGGAACTGAAGATGATTGCTGAGAAAGACAAGGTATATTCAGAAGCCGCCAATTCCATATACGAGCAGAATTCTGACGAGACTGTAAGAATGATGTGTGAAGCAAGAAGAGAAGCCATCTTCCATGAACAGTATGTGCAGAATAAGATGGAAAATTTGGAGAAGCAACTAGCTCAGAAAGATTCCTTAATTGAACAGCTTCAGGCTGAGATTGAGAAATTAAAGAACGATTAACATTAACATTAATGCCACCTGATGCAATAGCATTAGGTGGCATTTATATTTTTAGACAACATGTGTTATGCACTATTTTCTTATTTATATTTTATTGTTCATTAAAATATACTCTAATCCCCCACAATATGTGCTATAATGTTGAATATATATTTATGTTCGTAAAATATTTTCGCATACGGGGGTATTATAGTGGATAATAGTGGCAGTGGCTTCAGGCTTAAATCTGGTACATGGTACGAGACGCTGAAAGACAATGGAAGAATAGAGAGTATACATTTCTCAGATGAAATGCTTGATATTCTAGGATATACGCATGAAGAGTTTCCTGATACATTAGAGGCGCTAATTGAGCACATTCATCCTGACGACGTAGGAATTATGATGTCAGGAGCGATTGATGCTGCGACTCGTGTTCAGGATAATTTTGATGTTGAATATAGAATTAAGAATAAGGATGGAGAGTACATTCTTATTAATGCAACAGGCAAATTCATAGAGATGCCACAAGGAGTCCCTAATGTCTTGCATGGTTCCTTTACTGATATTTCACATTTGTCAGACAGGTATCATGGCACCAATTATAGTGATGATGCAAGCGTTGAATTAATTGATACTGTATATCAGATTATGGGTGCAGCCAGATGGCAGTCAGTATATGATGAGAGAGGTAATACGAGAAGTATCTATTATTCTGATGAATTCGTTAAGCTTTTAGGATACGCCAAGGAAGAATTCGACAATACCAAGGAGGCTTTGCTAGACGTTGTTGCTCCTGATGACAAGGTTAAGGTAGAGAAGTTTATCTACAAGGTTGAGAGTAATAATGAGCCTGATAAGATATTCGAGGAAGAGTATCGTATTAATAAGAAAAGTGGTGAACAGATATGGGTACGTGCTATATGTAAGAAGTACTTCAATAAGGATGGCTCGCCTAGAGAATCCATTGGAATTCTAATGGATATTACTAATGATAAGTTGGCAGAGAGACAACACCATCTTGTTGACATTTTGTCTCAGGATTATTCTTCTATATGGTATATAAGCGCAAGGTCTCATAAGATGACCCTTGTCATACAGAATGAAGAGGACACCACCACTGACAGCGCAATTCATGAGGGCCTTGTATATGGCTCTTATGAGAAAATGTTCAATGATTATATTGACAGATATGTTAACGTGGATGACAAAGAAAGGGTTAGGAAGGAAGTAGCATTTCCTAATATTATAACTAAGGTTCAGGAAGGCGAATTATATCCTATTAATTATCTAAGAGACAATCTTGATGGAACCAAGAGTTATTATCAGATTTGTTTTGCCAGGGTAACGCATAAGACAGGCAGGCTGTATTTTGCATGTGGCTTCCGTAATATAGATGGTATGATTCGTGCCGAGATGGAGCAGGCTGAAGAGACTAACAAGGCTAAGTCTAATTTCCTATTTAATATGAGCCACGATATCAGAACTCCTATGAATGCCATTATGGGATATACTGAGCTGGCAATTAAGAAGAAGGATAATGAAGAGCTTCTTAGCAAATATTTGAATAATATATATTCTGCAAGTCAGAGTCTTCTTAGTATTATTAATAGTGTTCTTGAGATGGCCAAGATTGAGAATGGTCAGATAGAGATAACTCAGAAGGCAACAGATGTAGGCAAATTCTATCGTTCAATATTCAATATATTCAGAGAGAGTCTCGACAAGAAGAATCTTAGATGTGAGTACACAAGTGAGATAAGAGATAACTATCTGTATATGGATAGAACTCACTTAGAAGAAGTTGCTATGAATATGATTAGCAATGCCATAAAGTATACTCCTCCAGGAGGATACATTAGGGTAAGGGTAACTCAGGAGCAGGGGCCAACACCTAATGACTGTTATCTCAATACATTTATTGAAGATAGCGGTATTGGTATGTCGGAGGAGTTCTTAGAGCATGTATTTGACGAGTTCTCAAGAGAGAGGTCTGAGGACACGGTAAATGTTACAGGAACAGGTCTTGGACTTGCCATATCTAAGAGACTTATTGACCTTATGGGTGGTGACATCCATATCGACAGTAAGTTAGGTAAAGGAACTAAGATATCAATTACTATTCCTCACAAGATTGTTAGAGATAACAATCAGTCTTCGGATGAGGTTGAAAGTATTGATATGGAAGAGCTTTCTAAAAAGAGGATACTCCTAGCGGAGGATAATGATTTTAATGCTGAAATTGCCATTGAGCTGTTAGAGGATAGTGGCCTGGAGGTTGAGAGAGCGGTAGATGGTGCTGAATGTGTTGAAATGCTTAAGGGCAATGATTCTAAGTATTACGATCTGGTGCTTATGGATATACAGATGCCTAATGTTGATGGGTATAGCGCTTCGAAGATGATAAGAGCACTAGATGACCCGACTAAGGCGAATATACCTATTATAGCTGTAACAGCTAATGCCTATGATGAAGATAAGCATAAGGCGCTGCTTTCAGGAATGAATGCTCATATTGCCAAGCCATTTGAGATTGATAATGTATTTAGACATATCAATAGTGTGCTAGAGTACAAGGATTACTTCTTAGATAATGTGAGCTTTGATGAATTTAAGAACAAATACACCAAGCTAAGGTGCGTAAGTGGAAGCTTCGTATATAATGCAGACCGCCGGGAAGAGATAGTGTATTCCGACAGCCAGATTGCATCGATTTATGGATGCTCTAATAAGGATGATTTTATAAGATTCGTTGACGGTTCCTTTAAGGGAATGGTTCATCCTGATGATTTAGAGAGAGTCGAGAGAGACATAGTTAGTCAGCAGAATTTCTCAGATGACAGGATGGCTAATATAAGTTTTAGGATTATTAGAAATGATGGTGAGGAGCGAGATGTATCCTGCATAGGTTGCAAGATATTCGATGGCAATGACTTCTTGTATTATGTATTTATGGCAGATGTAACAGGCGTAACCGAATTTGATTGACATAAATAATCAAAAGTATTATTATTCACTTCGGCGTGGTAATGCGCCGAAGTTTTTTCGTTATTTGCTAAATGTGTATGGAGGAGACAGAAATGACTATCGTATTAAGTTCAATTTTTCTTGTTATATTCTTCGTAGTAATGGTAACTGTGGGAGTACGCACAAGAAAAGAAGCAACAGATGTTAACGGCTTCGTATTAGGTGGAAGAAATGTAGGTCCTTGGCTTACAGCATTTGCATTTGGTACATCGTATTTTTCAGCCGTAATCTTCGTAGGTTATGCGGGACAGTTCGGATGGAACTTTGGACTTGCATCTACATGGGCAGGTCTTGGTAATGCTTTAATTGGTTCACTACTTGCATGGAGAATTCTTGGTCGTAGAACAAGAATTATGACACAGTCCCTTGATTCTAAGACAATGCCTGATTTCTTCGAGAAGAGATACAACAGTAAAGCACTTAAAATAGCTTCTTCTATTATAATATTCATATTCTTAATACCATATACTGCTTCATTATATAATGGTCTCTCAAGCTTGTTTGGAATGGTTTTCTCTATTCCTTACTGGGTAATCATTGTTGTAATGGCAGTGCTTACAGGTGTATACGTTGTATTTGGCGGATATATGGCAACAGCTATTAACGACTTTATTCAGGGAATAATTATGCTGGTTGGTATAATAGCAGTTATTGTTGCTGTCGTAAATGATAATGGTGGACTATTAGAGGCATCTAAGAGATTATCAGAGATTCCAACGAAGGGTTGGGAAAGTGGAGCATTTTCATCCTTCTTCGGACCAGATCCATTATCACTACTGTTCGTAGTGCTACTTACTTCCCTTGGTACATGGGGACTTCCTCAGATGGTAGGTAAGTTCTATGCAATCAAGAGTGAGAAGGATATTCAGAAGGGAACAACAATCTCTACTATATTCGCATTCGTTGTAGCTGGCGGATGTTATTTCGTTGGTGGCTTTGGAAGACTGTATGCAGACAAGATTCAATATAGAGATAATGGACAACCACTATTTGACTCAATTATTCCATCAATGTTATCAACACTTCCAGGAATAATTGTTGCAATCGTAATTGTACTTGTGCTGTCAGCATCAATGTCAACACTCTCATCACTGGTATTAACATCTAGCTCAACATTTACATTAGATGTTATTAAGCCTATTAAGAAGGACAAGATGTCTGAGAAGAGCCAGGTTAATATAATGAGAATACTCCTTGTGTTCTTCATTGCAGTATCTGCAGTTATTGCGATTATTAAGGATGCTAATCCGGGTCTTACATTTATTGCACAGATGATGGGAGTATCCTGGGGAGCACTTGCTGGTGCGTTCCTTGCGCCATTCCTATATGGGCTATATTCTAAGAAAGCGAGCAAGGCATCAGTTGTTGTTTGCTTTATATGGGGATGTGGACTTGCAATATTCCAGTTCATAATCTCTATGGCAGGAATTGATGTATCAAGCTGGGGTCCAGTCCTTGGCTTCGTATTCAAGTCATCAATCAATTCTGGTGTTGTTGCAATGGTAGGAGGACTAATAATTGTTCCTATCGTATCCCTCATCACTAAGAAGCCTGATAAGGTCGATATGGATAAGATGTTCGAATGCTTCGATGAAAAGGTGTCAGTACCTAAGAAGGAGGCGCTGGACTAAGAGGGAAGAGGGTGGTTTGCCACCCTCTTTTTTGTATGATAGCATTGATCCTATTCCGTTGTTCTACCAGACGGGATACCTGAATCGACGAGTGGAAGACAGAAGGATAATACACAAAAATTTCAGATGGTTTCTTAAAAAATATGTTATAATGACTGGGTAAGGGGGTAGAGACATGAAGACATTACTAAAACAAAGCCTGAAAGCGGTAACTGCCGGAATTATAAGTATTGCCATGGTGATAGGAGCATTGCAGCTTCCACAGTTTATAATGACGGCATATGCGGATACTGACAAGACAATAACCGGACTGGGCGCAGGTGCTATAGCAAATCCTGCTTATGAGGCATGTGGATGGAGCTATGTATATTATGGCAAATACGGAGAACAACCTATGAAGTACCGTGTACTTGATAAGGCTGCTACACAGTTCAATTCCAATAAAACTATGTTGCTTGACTGCGACAGTACGATTATGAGTCGACAATATCATGATCATCCTAACGGTGTATGGGAAGGTAGTGAAATAAGAGCCTTGCTTAATGGAAATGAATTCTATGGCAACACAGATGTTTTCACTGCACAGGAAAGGGCGGCTATTGCAAGCAGCACCAAGCCTTCTACTGTACCCGGAGACGGAGACGGGTGGGATCAGCTTGAATATTCGCCCTTAGAAAATGATCACATCTTTCTTCTTGACGCGAAGGAAGCAACAAGACCTTCATATGGATATCCCGGTAATTACGAAAAAGATTCAAAAAGAATCAAAACGGGAGAGGTCGATCGGTGGTGGATACGCTCACCATACAACGTATATAAGGAGTACGCCGGTGAGGTGACTAACGAGGGTGCAATCAGTCGCACCGGAGCTGGGGCCGAAAATGCCGGTGTGAGCCCTGTTTTTAATGTCAATTTGAAATCAGTAATTTTCACATCTTTACTATCGGGAACTGCGGGACAGGCAGGAGCTGAATATAAGCTTACCCTTGCCGACAAAGATATGGAAATCGCCGTGACAAAGAATAGTGGGGTCACTAGGGATGGCAATACCGTAACCGTCCCATATACCATAAGCGGAGACAATAAGGAAAAGGCCAATCAAGTGTCTGTTCTTATAATGGACTTTCCTTTAGTCGCCGAAGATTATACAACGAAGTACTACACATACCTGAAGCTTTCTGTGGATTCTTCTGAAACTACGGATGATGGTATATCGGGAAGAGGAACCTTTACTCTGCCTAGTACATATGCAGCCAAGAATTGGGGAACGGATTATTATGTATACATCTTAGCTGAGGATGTGAATGACGGCAAGGCTACGGATTACGCGTCAACTCCTACTGAGATTACGCTCTCGAATCCTCCGACAATTACAGCACAGCCTCAGGATATTACTCTGGTCGATGGATATACAACGGGAGCACTTTCGGTTACAGCGAATGCAGAATCGGGGCATAGCCTCACATATCAGTGGTATACAAATACAACGAAAAGTAATAAGGGTGGCACAGTCATAGAGGGTGCGACTTCCGCAAGCTATACCATACCTACAGGAAAGAGCGTAGGAACGACGGAATACTACTACTGTGTGGTGGCGGATGCCGAATCTCGGTCTGCTGTGACATCAAATGTTGCGGCTGTGAAGGTAGAAAAGCAGGATACTCCAGAACCAGAGCCAGAACCTGAACCGGAGCCAACACCAACGCCGACGCCAACGCCGACACCGACTCCAACGCCGACGCCGACTCCTACGCCTACGCCGACACCGACTCCAACGCCGACGCCAACACCGACTCCTGAACCGGTGCCGTATGTAATACCGGTTGAGAATGAGGATATAGTTACTGTAGACGCCAGTATTAAGGATGGTGTTGCGACGCTGTCTGACATTACCAAGGATGTCATAGATAAAACAATAAGTGGCAGATCCGATGCTACACATGATAATAGAACAATCACAATTGACCTGTCCGCTGCCGAAAGTCTTGTAACTGCACTTGAGATTAAGACTGAGAGCTTAAATAATTTATCAGAGGCTATTAAGAACAATGAAAGCATCAATTCGATTAATATTAAGATGACTAATGCATCAGTTAGTCTTGATGCTACAGCAGTTGAGTCTATTACCAGCCAGGCAGGCGACGATACCATTCGTCTTGTAGTAGATGGCATACCGGAGAGTAAGCTTAATAGTGCTCAAAGAAGTGCAATTGAACGCTTTAGCTACAAGACTCCCTTCGAAGTATACTTCGAATCGGGAGGATCAAGAATAAGTGATTTCGGCGGTGGGAAAGCTAACGTATCGATTAAGTATGATATTCCGCAGGGTATGAGAGCAAGATTCTTCCATATGTATTACATAGCACCTGATGGGACACTTAGCAGATATTTTACGTGGTTCAAAGATGGAGCATATTACTTCATGACACCGCATTTTTCGGATTACGCAATTGTGTATGATGAGACAATGCCTAATGACTCAGTACCGGATGGAATGACAAGGAATTCTGATGGCACCATTACAGAGCATGATTCTGATATGGGAGATGTTGTTATAGCAAGTGAAGTCATTAATGACGGAAAAGTATATCGTATGTACAATCCTTATACAGGAGAGCATACTTACACCAAGAATGCAGCAGAGGTATATGCTAATGTAGCA
>Ga0256404_1001086_pt1 | contig 68512 bp, 102 predicted proteins | sample RumenRJG_01DNA_FD_185990 | JGI IMG/M metagenome (GOLD analysis project Ga0256404, IMG submission 185990) | Bovine rumen microbial communities from Lethbridge, Alberta, Canada - RJG_01 | ecosystem: Host-associated > Mammals > Digestive system > Stomach > Rumen | place: Canada: Alberta... | reverse complement strand
TTTCGCTCGGGCGCATTTTTGTGCAATTTGACTATTGACTTTTAATCAAAAGTGATGTATAATAATTATAGTAAATCGAAAGGGGAAAGAAAAATGAAAACAAGAATATATTTAGCAAGTCCTTTTTTTAACGAAAAAGAAAGAAAAGAAAAAGACAAAATTTGCCAAAGATTGATTAATTTAGGGTATGAAGTTATCGACCCTCAGAATACAGGCAACGTTGTTTCTTGGGAATTAAATAATAATGACTGGGCAAATAAAGTCTATAACAAAGATGTAGCGGCGATTGCCTCTGCGGATGCTGTTGTAGCCATTGACTGGGGACTGTATGGCGATTGTGGCACAGCCTTCGAAGTCGGCTTGGCAAGTATGCAAGGATTGCCTGTTTTGATAATTGCGCCTGATGAAACCCTTACACAGCCACATTCTTTAATGGTGGTTCAAACTGGCATTAACTTTATTTCCACTTCAAGATTTTTGGCAACTGATGAAAAGTGGTTTTCAGTTGGTGAAAAGCCTCATTTCCTTTATGGGGTAGAACAAAAATAACAAAAATGTAATATTTTAACTATTGACATACTGTTTAAATTGTGTTATAATATAAATAAAGAAAGGAGAGATAAAAGTTATGGAGAAGAATATTTATCCACCATTAGACCAATATTCTGAACAGGAATTAGATACTTTAATTCAAAAAATTCAACGAGAAAGACAGGATAGAGTAACACGCGAATTAATGGCGACTGCTGACGACATTGTAAAAAATTTGGAAACTTTTGCCAAATATAAAACTCACATTAAGGTAGAAGCAGTTGTTGACGGTCTTGTTGATTTCATTGATATTGCATTATCTGATTTAATTACTGCTTTTGAGCGAGCAGGCAATAATTTATCGTAAAAGAGGTGATAAAAATGACAGATTGGGAAAAATTAGCAGACTTACTCGGCATTGTTGAGGAACACAGAGAATCTCTATTTAATGACCTTGTGAACAGAAATACCGACCTTGTATTGTTTTTCAACGAGGACGGCTCTATTGATTGGGGAACCCTCGGTTAAACTTTAGCGCAGTGCTTTACTGCGCTAAAGCACCCGGGTCGGTTACAAAATTGTAATAATTTAAATATTGACATTTTACTTTCTTTGTGCTATAATAATTATAGTAAAAAGAAAAGGAGATGTAAGCATGAAAGCAACAGGAATTGTTCGCAGAGTAGATGATTTGGGTAGAGTTGTAATCCCCAAAGAAATTCGTAGAAGTATGGGGATTAAGGAAAACAGCCCACTAGAAATTTACGTAAGCGCAGACTCAGAGCAGATTATTCTGCAAAGATACGAACCGTTGATAAGCAACAGGGTTAAGGCTCTGCAGGAAGATGTTTCATATTGGTGCTATGATTATTCTGCGGAACAGCAAAACCAGATTAAAGAAGTAAATCAGGCATTCAAGACGATTCTAAACTTTTTGAAGAACGTTGAGGAATCCGAAGGATAATATTCCTCGATTAAAAGCCAACCTTTTTAGGTTGGCTTTTTCCATTTACTGGCAAAATCGCCCGGCCCGCTGGCGGACCAGCTGGGCCGAACTCCAGCACGCAACCCCATATGGCAATTTTTTGCTACTTCTAGCGGTTTTTTGCTTTATCCCATTTTTTCCCGAAATTACCCGGGCCCGTTCGCCCCCGTTCGGAGTTTGCTCATATGGCCTTTATCTCGGTTGAAAGTGACTCGCGTCGCGAGCCCGCTCAAGAGAACTTTTTACTAAAATTTTTTGCATATGCCATTGATTTTTAAAAAAAATTATGTTATAATTTTAAAAAAACCCTTTTTTAAAATCCCGTTCTAACTCCGAACGGGCCTCCGCACTGCAAAAAATTCTCAAGATTTTTCCCACGAGTTTTAACTTCACTCCGGTAATGAAAATCTATGCTCACCAGTCCAAAAGCAAGTTGTAATGAACTTTGCTTAGAAAAAAATTTTTCGTGGCTCTCTGAGCCCAATTTTGACTTTTTAAAAAAAATATTATATAATATTTATAGAAAATTAAGAAAGGAAGTTGTAATAGACTTATGACCACTGATATGACTAATGATATTCTAAAGCGTCTCCAAAAGGGAGAAAACGCAGAAGATATTGCGAATGAGTTGATTACTCATTTGAATGAGGCAAATAAGCAGTTCCAAGAGATAGAGAAAGAAAGGGAACGTGCGGCTGCGGTAAAGGCACAGAATGAGAAGTTTAACGCGATGGAAAAACTCGTCGACGGCTTCTATGATGTTTGCAAGGCTTGGGATTTCGGTGATGAAATTCTGGATGCTCTATGCGATATAGATGTTGACGAACTTGTAAGTATGGTAGACCTTATTGCGCCTATCTATGCACATAAACTACAGAGAGATCTTGACGCTCTAAAGGAGACTAGGAACAATATTACTCCTGCTAAAACAGAGACCGAAGATGCGATTGAATCATTTCTTAACAAGTTTGTAAGATAAAAAGAAAAAGAAAAATCCCCTGAGCGAATTGCTCAGGGGATTTTTTTATATAAGGAAAACGATAACGGTGACGAGGAAAATAAGGTGTTAATCAAACACCGAACGGGCCACCCCCATTCCGCATTTCATCCTATCTCACCCTATTCTCCTCTATATTCCTCTATTATAATTCTAAATCTTCATCTTCCGTCTTCATAAACAATGTATCTAAATCCTCATCCAATATTATTTTCTCTATTTTCGACATTTTTCTCCACCTTACTATCAACGCAATACAGATTCCAACCTGCAATATCGCATATAATATAGTTACTATTAAAACAATAATTGGTATCATACATCTTTCTCCAAATCTTTCCACCACTTATCCAGTCCCACAAAGAAATTATCTACTGTCTTGCTATATTCTGAATAATCTTTTACTTCTGTATTATTATCTACTTTTACCTTTACTTCTTTTTTAGCCTTTGGTTTTTCTTTAAATATCCATTTCGCTTTCTTTCTATAAAGAACAATACTTCCTGAAGCATTCATATCACCAATAAGATATCCATCACGAACCAATGAAAAAGAAAAAGCATCATTTTTAACCGCAAAAATAATATTTGGGTTACTTAAACCCTTTTCTTTGGTAAAATCTTCTGGCTCTATCGAGTGAACTTCATAACCACGATAATCTCCAATATATCCATTTTCACAAGTATAATAATTCATAACATTCTCCTTAATTTTTTCATTTCATTTTTTTAAATGTTCCTTGAGTAAAAAATAGTTTTTTATTTCATTTTTTGAAATAGCCCCACGTTTTTCATTTCATTTTTTAAAAATGGGACTCCCACCTTTTAATTTTTCTCTTTTAATTTCTTTATTATTTCTTTTAATTTTGATTTTCGTTTTTGTTTATTCTTATATTCTTCTAAATCTTTTATTTTTACTACATATATTTTTCCATTCTGATCTATATATGTCTTCACCTCTTGAGGTTGAACCTCGTTATAAAAATCTTCTATAAACAAACGATGAACACACTATACTTCTTTATCTAATGACATAATACTATTTTCCTTTCTATTATTTCTAATAATATTATATTATATAATTTTATAAAAGTCAATCATTCTCCATATTTTTCTTTTTCCTTCTATAAAATTATATCCCAACTAGAATTCTCTTCTTCTAATATTATGGGTAATTCTTTTTCTAACCAATAACTAGTTATAAATATACCCCTACTTTCTTTCTCTACCTCTGACATAGGATATATTCCCCTTTCTACTAAAAATTTTTCTAAAACTTCATTTATTTCTTTACTATCCATTATTCGTCATCCTCTTCTAAATAAAAAATCTTTTCTGCTTTTCCTTCTTCTCTTAAATCTTTTATCTACTAGTTCAAACGTCTCAATTCTTTCAATATCTACATTAAATACATCATTTCTTCCATTTTTTATTCTCCTTTCTAAAAAAGCCCCTAAGTTTTCTATAAAGCCCGAGCGAAGCGAGGGATTTTAGAAAACGCCCTATTTTTATAAGTTTTTTCGCGAAGCGAAAAAATTTGTAAAAATTTGTAAATACTAATATTAATAGAGCAAATTACAAATTACAAAAAAAATCTAGGCATTTTCATCCTAAATTTGTAAAAAGTAATTCTTTATTTGTAAAAAGTGCCCATTTTTTACAAATTTTACAAAAACTTTTTACAAAAACTTTTTACAAAAAAAATCCTAAAATTGCCAAAAATTAAATGTTTCATCTAGGCATTTTCGTCCAAAATTTGTAAAAACTTTTTACAAATTTTATTTACTTTTTTGTAAAATTACTTAACCTTTTTTACAAATTTTTGCGGTTTTTCCATCCTGCGCTGTGATATACCGCCGCCTCAGAAATCCCTAACATGAGAGCAATTTCTTTTGCGCGCATACCCTATTTCGCCAGTGTGCCAACCTAATCATCGTCTACAGTCTTTTTGCGGCCGAACGCTTTTCCGGCGCTTATTTTCTCTTCATAGCGACCCTGCGCAATATCTATTTTAGGCTATATCAATGACTTAAACACTGCTTCCATCATTGCATTTTCTGTTTCATATTCTCCGTGACAACCATAAGATACAATAATATTATATAAATCTAATTTATCTTTATCATTATTTAAATGTTCTATAAAATCAAGCCAGTCTGGATAAAATATAAAAGTGCGCTCAACCATATTTATCACCTAATATTTTATCTATGTCTTTCTAAAATTTATCATCTACTTTAAAAATCCAGCACTAAAACTCTGGCTTGTAAGGATTAGGCATAGATTTTAAAGGTAAATTACCCATAGCAATTAAGGCTTCCATAACTCGCTTAGAATAAATTATTTTGTTAATTGGCATTTTGCTCGTGAGCCCCCTTATTGATTATTCTCGAAGAAATTTTTTAATGCTTTACGAATAACCTAAGACATAGTTAAATCTTCTTTTTTGGCATATTCTTCTAATTTCTTTTTTTCACTCTAATCTATTCTAACTGAAATAGTAGTCATTATTTTTTCACTTCCTTTCAAATTATTATAAAAATTCTTCGTAATAAATTATATAACTTTGTCCTACAGAATAATATAATCTTTAATTGATTTTTTATAAAAAATATATTATAATATATATAGAAAATAAAAAAGAGGTGTAATTATGAGGCTAAAACCTATTATCCTTTCTTTGCTCGACACAGATTTGTATAAGTTTAATATGAATCAAGTAATCTTTCATAAGCATACAAATCTTTGCGGCAAGTATTACTTTAAATGCCGCACTAAAGATGTGGTCTTTACAGATGAAATGATTGATGAAATTAATGCGCAAATTGATTACTTTTGCACACTTTGCTTTGCGCCAAAAGAACTCGAATATCTTGCGTCTATCAGATTCATTAAAAAGGACTATGTAGAGTTCTTGCGGCTGTGGCACCCAGTCCGAGATTATGTCACGGTTGGAAGAGACAATGATGGACAACTCTCTATCGTAATAGAAGGCCCGCTCTTTTCTGCTATGCAGTTTGAGATTTATCTTCTTGAAATTGTCAACGAAGTCTATTTCCGAATGAATTATGATTATGACACTCTCAAAGCCGCCGCGGAAAAGAAACTTGATGAAAAGATTGAGGCTTTCCGCACTGGAAAATATACTTTTAAATTTGCGGAGTTCGGTTGCCGGCGCAGATTGTCGCGAGAGTGGGAAGATGTTGTTGTACGTCGCCTTGCGCAAGAAACCAACAACTGTGTTGGTACTTCTAACGTATATCTTGCTATGAAGTATAACCTTATTCCTATTGGAACATACGCACACGAATATGTCCAGATGTATCAGGGTATTAATGAAATCCCACTCGCTTATACTAATCATTATGCGATGAAAGATTGGTATGATGAATATCAGGGCGATAATGGTACTGCTCTAACAGATACTATTACCACAGATTTGTTCCTTTTGGATTTTAACAGAGCAATGGTAAACAACTATACTGGTGTGCGCCATGACAGTGGCGATCCCTATGAGTGGGGAGAAAAAATGATTAAACACTATGAAAAATATGGTGTTGATCCAAAGACAAAACTTCTTCTTTTCAGCGATAGCCTTGATTTCGATAAGGCGCAGGCTCTTTATGAATACTTTAAAGATAAAACCAAAGTTTCGTTTGGTATTGGAACATTTTGTTCGAATGATACTTGTGAACGACCTTTGAACATTGTAATTAAACTTCAATATGTTAATGGTAATCCGGTAGCAAAACTGTCAGATAATCCGGAGAAAGCAATGTGCCGTGATGCGGAATATCTTAAATACCTTAAAAGAGCCGTAGATTTTCGTTTGAATAGAGAAACATAATAATAAATAAAAACCTTATAATATATGAGTAATAAACAAATGATTGAAATAAAGAAAAAAATTAAAAATTTATGTGAACAACTTGACGACAAAAACTTAAAACAAGTTCTTTTTGAGGTTAGGAAAAAAAGACATGAAGAAAAAATCGCTGAAGCATGCAAAGAAATAAGCACAATTATATATTCTTTACAAAAACTTACTAATTATCAAAAAACACCTTTAGAGGTTCCTGTTGAAGTAAATGGACAAGGATATTTCGGAGAAGTATCATTATATAATTTAATAAAAACTTTTCAACAACTACAAATTGATATTCATTATATTCCAGGAGAAGAAAAATATGAATTATAAACAAAGTATTCAATGGTTAGAATGTTTAAAAAATCAAATTGGTCAACCTCAACATCAAGAACTATGGCATTTTGAACAAGCCATTGATGAGATAATTGCGCTTATAGAACCGCTTGCAAAACCGCACGGTAAGTTAATTGATTGCGAAAGCAAATCTTTTCCAATCGCATTTGGACATGAATTAACTGACTATGCGAAAGGATGGAATGCCTGTTTGAGAAGAATACACTTCTCACCAACAATTATCGAGGCGGAGGTGAATTAAATGGAATTTAATTATCAAGATGATAAAATCATAAATGATGAACATACTATTGCAGAATTGCCTTGAGAAGAGTATATAGAAAGAATAAAGGATATGGAAGCTCCGTATAGGCCACATCCGTCTGAGATTAAATAAATATGCCGAATTATTCATTCATTGTAATTAAAGAAAATATTTATGATGTATAGAAAGGTGAAATTTTATCATGACATTAGATAATGAGATTACATTTTTAGATGCTTTATTATATGCACGAGAGGGTGAAAATCCTTCTAAAGCGATTGAAAATCAAGAAAAACGAGGGCAGCAGATGGTGGTTGAATATCGCCGGCTCCCTAAGGCTACCAACCACTGTTCTGATTATCATAAGCACGATGATTTTGAATTCACGAAAGCACAGTATGAAAAAATGGGTATCAAAATCATTGATGAGTATGATGACCTGTTTTGGAATGTTCAGTTACCGGACGGCTGGGAAATCAAAGCAACCACCCATACAATGTGGAATGATTTGATTGATGATAAAGGCAGAAAACGTGCGACATTCTTCTACAAGGCTGCGTTTTATGATAGAGATGCTTTCATCAATTTTAAGACAAGGTACACAACTTGTATTGACCATACAGCCGACTATGAAAAAGTCGGATATAAAGAGTGGCGCAAATCGCCAACCATTGGTTATATAATGGATTGTGAAGAGAGTATCTATTCTACCGCGACTAAAGATTCCTTTGATGACTATTCCTTGCAGGATAAAGTCGAAGAGACCATCAGAGAAGAACTGGAAAATTATATGGTTGAACATTATCCTGATTACAAAGATGTAAATGCTTATTGGGATTAATAAGAAATCTGATTATCAACAGTAATTAAAGCGAGGTGGAAATAATTGGGATATAAATATTACGTATCAGCTTCCGCTTATCCATACAAAGGATGTCCAGACATTAGTAGAACATTTGAGGCTCTCGATGAGGCGGTTAAGTTTATAAAAAAATGTCAAGCCAATGGTCAAGTTATTATTGATTTGGCTTGTAGGGATTTTGAAGTGAATGAATAGAAGGAAATATGTAAAAAAGTAAAATTATGATACTTTAAAGAAAGATATGAGGTAGAAGAATGAGCCTAATTATTAAAGGTATGGAAATGCCACAAGCAGGAGACGTAATTGTTTGTGGTCAAATTGAAGGTAAATTACAATGCACGATTGTGACAAGAAATAAACCAACAAAGTGGTGTGAAGCATCGGAAGTTTCTACACCTCACGGCAGGCTGATTGATTGCGAAAGTGAGTCTTTTCCAATCGCATTTAGGCATGAATTAACTGACTATGCGAAAGGATGGAATGCTTGTTTGAGAAGCGTGCTATCATTGCCAACAGTCATTGAAGCAGAAGTAGGTGAATAATGGTAAAGGATAAAAAACAAAAACGTGAATATTTTAGAAAATGTGGAGTTTGCGGTAGACGATTTAATCAAAAAGATATGATTCGAGATAATTGTTCAGATAACGGTTGGATATGTGTCGATTGTCATAACGACGAATATCATGACCAAGAAATAGATGATTTTTGGTAAGGAGGTAAGCAAGTAATGGCAACAAAATTAAAACCTTGTCCTTTTTGCGGACAACCAGTTTATCTAGAGAAAAAACCTTTGTGGCAAGGCTCACATGGATATCCTGGATGTTTTGAATATGTCATTAAGTGTAATAATAAAGAATGCGGTTGTCGCATAAACCTACTTCAAAACGACACAGTTTATAATACAGATGAAGAAGCAAGAAAAAATGTAATCAAGGCTTGGAATACAAGAAAATGGTTCGGAAAGGAATAATAAATGTCAGCAAGTGCTAATGTATTTTATAAATGTCAAACTTGTAAAGCATATTTTCCAGCGACCAAAACTTGCCAACTAATGATTCCACAACTTGCAGGCACAGTAGAACCTACGGACTATTGCTCTAAATATATAAGCGAATTACATCAATGTGAAATTTGTCATAACGGTTTATTGATTCCAATAGTTGAAACACAAAATGATGAAGTACATATTTATTGTTCTAACTGTTTGGCGCAGAGAGAAACGCAGATGCAACAGCAAAAGCAAGAAGAAGGTGAACATAAGTGAGTTATATTACTCAACCAGCCACAATAAAAACTAATATTGATAAAAATTTAATACAACAAATATCTGATGATGACCAAAGTAAAGATTATTATTATTGGGATTATGTTCGAATATTTCATTCTACCATTTTTGATCAACCAGATACTGCGCTATCAATTCCTGAATTATTCACAATAAAAAACAAAATTGTAGGCGCGCCCATTATTTGTGGAAAAGATCGATCTGGTAATTTTTTATATGCGAAAATATTTAAATGTGAATTTAATTACAGTTTTGACACCAAAGATCAACCGTTTTTATATCTTGAAATAGATGCTTTTTATTATGATAAAGGGGGAACTTGGGGCGAATATTATAGTTTTGTAAAAGGAGTAGAACATAATTTTTATATCGGGGTAGACTTTAACCTAGATACATTCAGCGGTAGTTTAATCGTAAATCCAGAAAAAACTAATTGTCCCCTTAACAAAGGCTTAGATATACACAAGTGTTTTGTGAAAGATCAATCTTGTCCAGTTGTAGATCCAAAAGATTGCGATATTTATTTACAACTTTATAACTTGGGTAAAAAATTCACAACAAACTATAATGCACAAGCAAAGAAAATTTCATATTTAAACGATTATTGTGATTCACATGAATTTGGATGCGATGATTGTGTATTGAATGTTAATGATTGCGATGGGTTGTTTTCAAAATGGACTCCGTTAAAGATAGATACGGCCTATGAAATGGTACTTGCCGCAAATGAAACATCTACCTAAAAACCGTCAGAATTTCGACGAATTTCGTCAATTCTCGTAAACTTTTCTAAAAAGAGTTCAAAGTTTTTTGGACTCTTTTTTTATCATTTTTATTATAGCATTCATTTTTATATATTTCAAACAATAAAGCAACATTTGACTTTTTATAAATTTTATATTATAATATATATAGAAAAATAAAAAATATAAACAAGGATTATTTATGCAAGGAGCGTGAAATAATTATGACTGAAATGGAAGAATATTGTTATTATTACCAAGTTCGTTATTATTGCGAAGGAAAAGAATTTACCGGTAAGGGATTGGTTTTCGGTGATTGCTGGGCGACCATCATTAAAAAATTAGTTCAAAGTTATGGTGAACTCGAAATGTTCGCTATTGATAAATTGGTTGTTGTCAGCGATGGTTGTTCTTGCGTTGAGTTCAGTGAAATTCAATATAATTTAAAGCAGGAAAAAATTTCATTATCTGACATTTTAAAGGAGAAAATACATGAATGAAACAATTTCGATAACTAATGATGATATTCAATTAGAAAACGCCAAACTGGTTTGTTTTCCACTCCGAAAAGAATATCATTCTTATAATGCTCGAAAGGAGTATTATTATTATGATATTTGGAAAATTCAAGTTCAAGATTTATTTTCTCCGCATCCAAAAATTATCCTTTTTATAGAGTCATTTACAAAAATTATCATTGTTTATAATAATAATGATTCTTTTGAAAATGATTTAAATTATTTATTAGAAAGTATGGTAGAAGATTAAAATGAACGATACAAAAAATAAAATTCACGTAATAAAACTTTCTCCGACAGAACATATTCGATATTGGTTCGATGAACAAGGGCAATTACACACTGCGGTCTGGTCATATGAAGAGTGTATCGTGCCAGATACAGATTCCATTTTTGGAGAGTTATTTAAAAAAGTAGTAAAGTATATTCTCGAAATAGAGGAGCATAAATAATATGATGTTTGTTACTTATGGATATATGCAAATTACGGCATACACAAATAACATTCATAATTTTATCAATCAATATAAAACAGAAATTGATTCTCTAAAACGCTTAAACGACGGAGATACCATATTTACAAATTTTGAGTATGATGAACAAAAACGAGTAGTATTGCCTTTTACTATTTTTGGAGAGAATATTACTATTCGTAATGACAAATATATACGTTTTTATAACACTTTAAAAGTTTTTTTCCCGGACATGAAAGAACTTGTTAAAGTTAATGTAAAGATAAACAATGAAGGCGACCAATTTTTTAACGATGAAGTAAAAGATTATTTTCAAGAAGGAGAAGAATAAATAAATGGAGAAAATTCTAATTGTTATTGATATGCAGAACGATTTTATAGATGGGGCGTTGGGTAATCCGGCCGCACAAGCGATTGTTCCATATGTGTGCGAAAAGATTAAAAACTGGGATAGTAAATTTATACTATACACTTTCGACTGTCACCACCCTTTTTCATATGTGATGTCCGCTGAAGGAAAGAGTGTTCCTGCTCACTGTATGCTTGATACCAAGGGTTATATGCTGAATGATGATATTGCAGAGGCGTTTGTAGATTATACTACTGCCAATATTCCTCATGGTGTGGTTTGTGAAATTGAAAAAGATACTTTTGGTTCTTTGGAAGAACTTCCTCGTCAGATAGAGGCATTGAATCTTCAAAATCCTTTTGAGATTCACATTTGCGGTCTTTGCACTGATATTTGCGTAATTTCGAATGCTCTTATTCTTCGTGCGGCATTTCCAATGGCAAATATTATTGTTGATGCAGCTGGCTGCGCAGGAACTTCTAAAGATAACCATCAAGCCGCTTTACAGGTTATGAAAGCAAACTGTATCACAGTTATTAACGAAGGAGAGTAAAATGTCTTTTAACGAACAAATCTTTAATCTCTTGATACATAACTGGGAAATTAGAATTCATCAAGTTGATTCTATGTATGACTCAATTCGGCTTTTATTTCAGGGAAAAGGAAAAGCCGCAACAGAATGGATAAATCAGCACCCAGAAGCAACCATCGTAAAAATTTTAGGCGGAGAAGATGCCGATGGTTCCGTAGACGTATATATTCAAATAAATGAATAAAAACGAACTTCAAAAATTCTTTATAATCAGAAGTAAAAATTAATTTTTTACTTCTGATTATTTTTATTTTATTTTTATAAAAAAATATATTATAATATATATAGAAAATAAAATAAAAGATAAGGTGATAAAATTATGAAAACAATTTATGGATATGTTGAAATTCTTGGCACCGCACAAGTTCCTGAGGAAGCCACTGAAGATGAACAGAAGCGAGCCTTGGTAAAATCATTGGCTGATAAATATTCTGTATTTTTTACATCAGATGATATTATTATTGATGAGGATTGAGGTGGTATAATGGTAGCAAAATCTTATCAAAAATTAATTCAAATTGGAGAGCCATTTGTCTCAAATGGACGCCAATATGTAAAAGTCCAAACAAACAAAAATACAACAAAAACAGTGCGTTGGTATACTGAGGCAGAGTATGCACGAATGTATCCTAATGATAATGTTGCGGAAGACCAAAAAACTACAGTAAACCAAAAGAAGATTTTAGGCTTTGAGAAAGGCTATATTACAATTTTTAAAGGTAATACTTATGATAATAAAGATTACTTTAAATTATCAAAAGCCCGCTATTGCAGATGGTGGGGCTGGTATTTTGTTTCAACCGATGAACTCCCTGATGATTTACCAGAAGATGTAGAGCCTATTACATTACCTTGGGAGTTAGTAGGAAAAGATGATAATACCTTAAAATCTGACAGCCTGATTACTGAGGCGGTAGAATCATTAATCTATGATGCTGATATTAGCGAATTTCAAGGCGAAATTGGTGATAGACTTAATATCACTGTTACTGTTACAAAAACTATCTCTTTAGATAGTTATTTTGGTAGAAGCACTATGCATATTATGCGCGATGAGCAGGGAAACTGTTATGTTTGGACTACTTCCGCGAAATCTTGGACTGAAAAATCAAAGCACACTATTGCCGGTACAGTAAAAGATCACCGCACATACAAAGGAGTTAAACAAACGATTTTAATACGCTGTCGAGAAAAAACTTAATAAATAAAGGGAGGGAGTGTAATGTCAACTGCCGCCATAGCAGTAAATATTATTGTAGTATTATTTTATTTCGGGACAGTTTATTATATATATAACCAAGAAAAAATAAAAAATAATTATAAGAAATCTTTTATCTATTTTTGCTTTTTCGATAGTACTGCAGGATTTCAAATACTATCTCTGAACTGGTTAATGTTAGCACTATCAATTTTATGTATTATTAAAATTATAATAAAATTTATACAATAATAAAAGGAGTTTGACTATGAAAAAAATATCTCGTATTTCTGCGATTTTCTTATGTTTAATTTTAATTCTTTCTTGTTTTGTCGGCTGTGCTGATACAAAAGTTTCAACGGCAAAGACAAAAGACAAAAATCAAAATGGTGAGCCATATACCCTTTCATTTACCGCTGATTTCTATGATAATTCTGGTAAACAGTGGTTAACCTCTACTGGCTCAAGTTTTGATATTTCTCCTAACAAAGTAAAAGAATATTCATATGATAGTGACGGTTCTTGGATTTCTTCGTGGACGACATCTTCTGTAATGTCTGTTAAAATTGATAACAACGACATTGAAACTTGCGGCAGCACCGTTTTAATATATGATAATTATTTAATTAAACAGGATTGCGTTTTACCTGATAATGCCACTAATACTACTTCAAAAGGAAACGACAATGCAACTATTTCATCCCCAAAAGATATTCGTTTCTATGATTATTGGACTATTAATTGGTGGTGGAAAACAAAAGATACCAGAAACTATACCATCGGTGAAAAAATTGTAATGATTCAAAGTCAGAATGGGGATCCAATTTGCCTGTTCTCTGGCAATTCTGTATCTTGGCAAGTTTCAAAAAATTTACCTAAAACAACCGAAATTACCATTGATGACGCAAAATTATATGTTCATAGAGCAAATTTTGCAATAATTGATAAATCATTATTTAATAAACAGTAAAGAGGTAAAAATGTCAGAAGAAATAAAATATTGGGTAACAAATAAAAAAGATTTTCTTAAAAATTTTGCATCATAGGTAAAACATAATGGTTATAGACCCCTCCCGTATAAAAAATGGAGGGAACTAACTTCTTCATCAACAGACTATTTTTTTATTAAATATATACCTACATTATTTAGTATTACAATATTTGAATACGATACAGAACGAAATATTTTATATTACTCAAAAGCACCTCAAGATCAACATTTTGAGCCCAATAGTTTTGATCAGTTTATTCTAAAAGTGTGGGGTTTTTGGCCACTCAGTAAAGATTTAGCATTAACTAATACGCAAGAAGATGACTATCATAACACAACTTTAACAAATAATAAGGAGAGTACAAGTATATCTATGGAAAATAAATTATTTAATTTTGACTTTGGACCTGTTTCAACTCATGTTTTTCGTATGAGCCCTTATGGACTGGCAATAAACACTGCGGCTAATGGCTGGGTGTCTTATAACCCTGCCACCGGGGAACTTCTGGATGTAGAAATTCTCAATTTTGATGTATCGGATCTTATTTTTAAGATGCCAGTAGCATTGGAGCAGATTGCTGAAGGCGATATTCTAATGCATGGAAATAAGCCTGTTTTTGTCCGCAGTGTTAATGATAATGGTACTGTTTCTGTTATCAATTACGCAGATGCAACCGTTGTTGATATTTTACCAGTAAAAAGTCCTTTTGGCTTTAATTTCTTTACTAAGGTTTGCAGTTTGATTGATTTTAATACAGTCAACGCGGATCCTACCAATCCTTTTGGTAATATTCTACCATTTCTTCTATTTGGAAAAGGAGAATCAAAACCAGATATGAAAACTATAGCATTAATTAGTTTAATGAATAATGCTAATAACAATTCAATGTTTAATAATCCAATGATGGCTGCGGCTTGCGTTCTGATGGATAAGCAAGACAAAAGTCTTTTGCCTTTAATTTTGATGAATAATAAATTTTTTAATCAGCAAAACCAGCCAACAGCGACTTTTAAAATCGCAGGAATAGATTTAAGCGAAAACAAAGAAAAAAAAGAGGGATAATTCCCTCTTTTTTTCTAATATTTATTATTTTTTATGGAAACTTATTGTCTTTATTTTATTTTTATAAAAAAATATATTATAATATATATAGAAAATAAAAAAGAGGAGATTGTGTAATTAATAATGCTTATAGATAACTTAACACAGCAAGATAAGGACATGATTGACGTTTTTCGTGGCTATGGTGTAAGTGACTACGATGTTTCTATGAAAAACTGGGTTGGTGTTGATTATTTTTTACGCTTTTGGAATCAAAATAAAAATTCATTAATTCAAGAAATATTTGGCGATAAATTAATTCTTGAAAAAGAGTTTTCTGTTGATTATTCAGATAGTGAACTTCTTGATTCTATGAATAATCTTGTAGTCAACACACAAGTTTGTACTGCTCTCTTAAATAATATTATTGATTATTTAAGAAAACATAACGCTAATTTTACCCCTTCTTTTATATATCGTTTATTTTCTACTAGTTATTTAGTACAAAATAAATATCTGTGGGATTGGGGCGGTAGTACAATTACATTAGAAGATGGTAAAGAAATAAAAATCAACAAAGGCTGCAAAGTAATAAAAATTATTGGAAAATTAGCAAAAATTACGCATAATGAAGAATTGTTTGAACAATTCAGATTATTACATTCACAAGTATTAAACGAAGCCCATATTAAATCAACACTTTGTTTAAGTATTCACCCTTTAGATTATATGACTGCTAGTTATAATAATAATGGTTGGGATTCATGTATGGTGTGGGGCGACGGCGATTATTGTCGTGGAGTCGTTGAAATGATGAATTCTCCATGTGTCGTAGTAGCCTATTTAAAATCTAAACAAAAAGTTATTGGGTTTGATAATTATAAATGGAACTCTAAAAGATGGAGAGAGTTCTTTATTATTGATGGACAAGGTATTTTTGGAATAAAAGGTTATCCTTTTTGGAATACGGAACTTGAAAAAGGTGTTTTAAATTGGATAAGAGATTTATTGCCTACTAATATACAAAATCACTATACCGACCAAGTGATTTCTTGGGACACGTCAGATGGAGTGTACATTCCAAAAATTGAAGACTATGTTCAAATTAAAATGAATTGTGGACCAGCTATGTACAATGATTTTTATAGTGATTATACATATCAAGCAATTCTTAGCAATGATGCGTTAATAGATGAATATGTAGGCATTAATTATTCTGGAGAATCTGAGTGCGTAATTTGCGGTGAGATCGACAATGATTTTAATGATACCGATGAATTATTTTGTGTCTGTTGTGGTGATGAATTAACACGTTGTTCTCGTTGTGGAGAAAGTATAGAATGCGATAATGAACAGGTAATTTTTGACGATGGCACTGTAATTTGTTCTTCCTGCTATGATGAAGATTTTCCAACGTGTGACATTTGCAGTGAACATTTAGATACCGACAGTAGTGGTGAAATAATAGAAGAAGGCGGACTATTATTTACTATTTGTGATGATGATACTTTAGAATCTCCTGATATCCCAAAGTATCTTTTTGGCACAATATGTAAATATCTTGTTTGTCCAAAATGCGCAGAAAAATTCTTTGTCAATGGAAAAGAAGAATTAACAATTCCTCATAGAAAATGCGGATATAATGATTTAATCTCTTTAATTCCAATTAGACGAATTGTACATCCATCTTTATTGTATATTCCTGAATCTTATGCAGAAAAAATGGGCATTAAAGAATAATAAATAAAAATTTTTGATTTTTATAAAAAAATAATATATAATATACTTGTAAAAAATAAAAAAAAACATATTTTTTAAGGAGAAAAGAGTTATGACTGATACTGTTAAGAAAATTACCGAACACACTATTTATACTGCTATTGCTAACGGCACTCTTGAGGATTTGGATCCTGATGTAGTGGCTGAGTGGGCAAACAAAAAGATTGCTCAGCTTGAGCGAAAAGCCGCAAAGGCTAAGGAAACTGCGGCGGCAAAGAAAGCGGAGGGCGATGCTCTAACAAAGGCAGTTCTTGAGGCTGTTACCGACGAGTTCGAGCCTATTGCTGATATTATGGCACGTATTGAGGGCGACGATGTTACTATGGCGAAAGTCGCCTATCGTCTGAATGCCGCTTTCAAGGATGGCAAACTTGATAAGGGTGAGGTTGTGCTCACCGGAGAAAACGGCAAACGTAAAGTGGTTGCTTATCGTAACATTGGTTAATTTAAAAAGAGAGGTAGTAAAATACCTCTCTTTTTTTTGTCTTATAATATATTAAACTGCTCGCCGCGCGAACAGTCGCAGAAATCGTCCCATCAAAATAAATTTGCTTTTACTAATTTTTTTTGGTATAATAAAGAAAAAGGAGTGATTGTATGAAATTTATGGTGTCTTGTCGTTAGCCACTAGTAATATTAAAAAACGCAGAGGAAATAAGAGTAAATTATGAAGATATTGCTCGTTTAAAAGATTTAGTTACAGATGATTGGGTATGTTCAGCAGAAATAGTAATTTATATTTCTGAGCATCAAATGATAAATTGGAATGAAATTGATATTTATAAAGACGTTTTAAATATAGTTATAGCAGTCGAAGATACAAAACAAATTTCTGTTATTAAATCTAAAGGTTATAAAGTATTTTGGAGTTATCCTGCTTCTACCTATACAGAATTACGAAGTTTAATTTATTTAGGAGTAGATGAAGTTTTGCTTGATGGCCCTTTATATTTTGATCTTCCAAGAGTAAAAAGTATATGCGGCGATAATATAGAAATTAGATTAGTTGTTAATAAATGTTATAATAATAATTTACCTCTTGAAAATGGTATTTGTGGAACTTATATACGCCCAGAAGATATTGAAATATATAGCCGTTTTGTCGATCACTTTGAGTTTGATTCAAATAATAGTTTAAAGAAAGAACATACTTTATACACTATTTATAAGCAAGATAAAAAATGGTTAGGAAATTTAAATATTTTATTAACAAATTTAAATGTTGATGTTGATAATAGAGGTTTTGAGGTCGTTCCAACAGAAGACGAGCCAGAAGATAAGACTGAAATACAAGATAATAAAAATTTTGCATTAAGAAGAATCCAGTGCGGTCAATCCTGTCAAGGAACTTCCCTTTGTCGTTTATGTCAAAAATATTTTGACCTTATAGATATTATTCAGAAATGGGTAGAAAAAACGCAAGTAGATGAAACAACAACAAATAAATAATATCTTTTTTGTTTTATTTTTATAAAAAAATATATTATAATATATATAGAAAAAAATAAAAAGGATATGGTTGAAAACGTGAAAAAAATAAGTAATAGTGATGTTCAATTATTTACCACAATAGCACGTATGAATCAAACAGATTTATTGCGCTTAATGCGCAATTTCTTATGGAAGCATTATCAACCAGAAAAAATTGTCGCTACATCTAAATTTATTTTATGTGAAGGAACTGAACCAATAATGTTGGTTGCACATTTAGATACAGTTTTTAAAACGCATCCTATTCACATTTATTTAGATAGACAGTATAATGTAATGTGGTCTCCAGAAGGTTTAGGTGCTGATGATAGAGCAGGAGTTTTTGCAATTATAAAAATAATTCAAGCAGGATATCGCCCTCACATCTGTCTTACTACAGACGAAGAATGTGGGGGAATTGGTGCGTCAGCACTAATTAAAAAATATCCTAAGCCTATTTTTGATATAAAATATATTATTCAATTAGATCGCCAGGGAGCGAATGATTGTGTTTTTTATAGTTGTACTAATTTTACATTTCAATCATTTATTGAGCAGTATAATTTTATAACAGAATGGGGAACATTTTCAGACATTAGTGTTATATGCCCTCAATGGAAAATAGCAGGAGTCAATTTGTCTGTTGGGTATTATAATGAACATAGTCAAATTGAAACGCTGCATTTTAATGAATTATATACTACTATTCAACAGGTTCAAAAAATGATTGAAGATGCTGAATCTGCGCCATCTTTTCAGTATATTCCTTCCAAGTATGCTGATTATCTAAATTATATATATCATGGTTATCCTATGGAAGAAGATTATTATGATTATGTTAATAAAACATGTAAGTGTGACCATTGTGGTCAAATATTTTTAGAAGAAGATGTTATTCCTGTCCAAGATAAACAAACTAATCAACAACTGTTTTATTGTATAAAATGTGTTGATGAAAATGTTAATTGGTGTGAAGGCTGCGGCGAAGCATTTAAAACAACAAATAAAAATGATAAATACTGTCCGACTTGTCAGAAATTATTTCAACAAAAAGTAATATTATAAGGAGATTGTGGATATATTATGGAATCTGATTTTGATTTATTAACAACTATGAAACACACAGTAAAATTTGATTTTAAAACTCTTCAAAACCAAGTAGAAGAAGTTATCCGCACTTCTCAGCATTTTCATAATCTTGATATGAATATTGATGAATTAATGAATGATTGGTTAAGAGCAAAATATCGTTTTATTGAAAAATTAAATGGAAATTTAATCTATGAAGTAGAAGAGCCTGTTACCTTTCATTTAAATGATGAATCAAAAACACAAAGGCTACACGAATTTGCGGATTATGTTTATATTCATTATAATAATCAATTTTTAAGTGCTTTTCTATATGATTTAAATGTTGAAGATTTTTATAATAATAAAACTTCTAAAGATTATCAATTTCCATATTCTCGTGTTCCTAAAAATACAAAGGTAATTAAGGCTTTTAAATATTTTATTCGTGATGAAGAATTATTGAACAAGATTCAATATCAAGCAAGTCAAATTATTCAAGAAAATTGTATTCATGGAAAATTATGCTTATCAGTTCATCCGTTGGATTTTTTAAGTGCTAGTGAAAATACTCATAATTGGCGTTCTTGTCATGCTTTAGATGGCGAGTATAGATCTGGTAACTTAAATTATTTAATGGATTCAGCAACTGTTATATGCTATTTAAAAAGTGCCGAACCCGCACACTTGCCGCATTTTCCTCAAGATTTATTATGGAACTCTAAAAAATGGAGAGTCTGGCTTTATTTTTCCAATGATGATAATATGTTATTTTTTGGTAGACAATATCCTTTTTCTAGTGAAGTAGGACTAAAATATGTTTTAGAAGAAGTTTTACCAAAAATAAATCTCGGAAAATGGGATTCTTTATATGAGAGTAAGGTTAACTTTTTAAAAGAAACAAGAACTGGAGAAACATTTTATTTTAGAAATTTTGTACCTGTTGGAAATACGCTAAAACCTTTAAATGAATTAGTTGTTAATGGAAAACACACTTTTCATTATAATGATGTTCTGAATTCTTCTTGTTATAATGCTTTATATACATATAGAAATCGTTATGATTATCTGTTCGATAATAAAACCAGAGAAACAAATTCTTTAACTGTGTTTGTTTTAGGACGAAAATGTAGATGTCCGCTTTGTGGAAAAGAATATATTGATAGAGCGAATATCATGGCTTGTGATGATTGTATATATACATATGGTTTAGACTGTGATGATGACGAATATGAACATTGTGATATATGTGGGATGGAAATAACAGATGATGAAGTTCATTATACTGATTTAACAGGTGCTCCATTATGTACATCATGTGCAGAATCTTCAACAGTAGAATGTTGTCAATGTGGAATAATAGATTTTCCAGAAGAAATGAAGTTTAATGGTGAAGACCAAAAATTTTATTGTCCACATTGTTATAATGAATTACATAAAGACGACGATTAAAAGGAGGAAAAGTCATGAAAGGTTAGATTGCAAAGGAGTATGTTAAAGATCAATTAATTTAGATCTTTGGACAAGATTACATTGGAGAATTTGATAAAAAACACTATATTTGGGTTAATGATGGCGGAGAAAAAATACAAATTGCCGTTGCATTAACCTGTCCAAAAGTGTATAAGGGAGTAGATGGAACTACTCCTACTGCTTTAAATTTTGAAGATGATGATATATCTGAAAAAGATAATCATCCTTCACAATTTGAACCTGCTTCAATTTCTCAGGAAGAGCAAGATACTTTACAAGATTTAATGAACAAATTGGGTTTATAATCTTTAATTGATTTTTTATAAAAAATATAATATAATATTTATAGAAAAAATAAAGAAATATTAGTAAAGGAGTCCAATTATGGTAAAAGAATGTGAGTGCTGCGGCGCTAAGATTGAAATTGAAGAAAATGATCCTGACATTATCCTTGAGCCTTTTCCGCACATTGAATGCCCTGCGGAAGATTGCGGATGGTGGATTCCTGTTTTTTAGGAGGAGGAATCTTCATAAAAAATGAATAATAAATGGATAAGAGCCGCTATTCCAGCCCTACTTATTCACTGTTCCGTGGGAACTGTATATTGTTGGTCAACGTTTAAACAAGCAATCGCACAGTAGATAGGAATGTCTCCTTTTGCGGTTGGTTGGGCGTTTTCATTAGCAATTTTTTTCCTGGGGATGTCTGCGGCGTTTGCTGGACGGTTTGTTGAAAAAAATATTCACAAATCATCATTAATCTCCTGTGTTTGTTTTACGACTGGTATGATTGGAACAGGTGTCTGTATCCAATTTTTTACTGGTTGGATAGCGATGATAGGTATTTATCTATTCTATGGCGTTATTATGGGTATAGGGCTCGGAGTTGGCTATTTAACACCCGTAAAAACGTTAATGTTATGGTTTTCTGAAAATAAAGGATTAGCCACGGGTATTTCAATTATGGGTTTTGGTTTAGCCAAAGCTATTGCAACTCCTATTATGGAACTTTTGCAGAATAGTTTTGGAATATCGGCAATGTTCATTATTTTAGGAGTACTTTATTTTTGTTTAATGTTCGTAGGACATCTCTTATTAAAGAAACCAGATGGATGGGTAGAACCGCAAACAAACAATAATTTTAATATTTTATCTATGTTTAAAAATAAAACATTTGTCGGTATTTGGCTAATGTTTTATTTGAACATTCATTGTGGTTTAATGATTATTTCATATGAAAAGCAAATTTTAAGCACTGCATTTGCGGCAAGTGCTAGTTTGCCACTTTTGATTAGTATTATTCCATCTATTACAGCAGGGGCAAATGCTCTGGGCAGAATAGGTTATTCAACCCTTTCAGATAAACTAAAAGAAAGGAACTATATTTATGAAATAATCTTTATAAGTTGTATGCTTATATCTGCATTGGTTGTATTTTCTGGTGCAATACAAAATGCTTCTACTGTATTAATTTTAGCAATATTAGTAATTGCTTTCTTATTGATTATTAATGCAGGATATGGTGGTGGATTTTCTACACTACCAGCTTTACTATCAGAGCGATTTGGAATGACTAAAATTAGTCAAATTCACGGTTTAGCCCTATCTGCTTGGGCGATTGCCGGATTGACTGGAAATAATATGACAGAGTTAACCTTAAATTTAGGTTTTTCTTATCCAATGATAATTGTTCTTGGAAGTGTCTTGTACGTAGTAGCCTTTTGTATATGTTGTATGGTTGGCAAAAAAGCTAAGGTTTCTTAACCTTAGCTACATATGCACCATTAGCGCAGTTGGTCAGCGCTACCGGCTCATAACCGGTTGGTCCTAGGTTCGAATCCTAGATGGTGCACCACTGGATGGATTAGCTACCCATCATAACATAGCAGCTGTTTAAAAGAAAAATACAATAAAGGAGAAAGATATAATAATGCAAAAAAAATCTCAATTCAGAATTGTTTGTTTTCTCATAACAATTATGCTAATTGTAAGTTGTTTTATTGGTTGTGGTCGCACAAATACTGAAAAAGCAACAGTAGATGAGGCAACGACAATAGTAGAAACAACAGTAGCACCTACAACTGTTACACCAACAACTGTAAAGCCTACAGAAAAGCCAACTGAAGCTCCAACAAAGGCTGTTGTTGAGCAATCAAGTAATGAAGAAGAACCAGAAGTAAATGATGAAAGTTCAGCAGTTGATGATAATTCAAACAGTTCTTCCGTAGAAGAACCAAAAGAAGAAGAAAATAGTAATAATGATAATCAATCTGTTGGAAGCGGAGCTACTTACTCTCCCGGTGAATTTCAAAATGCTGGTGTAATTAATTAGGGTGGATGGACATGGACATACTATAGTGAAAGAATTCTTCCCGGTGAAGGACTTTGGATTCCAGGACGCTGGACCGATTCAGATGGATATGTCTGTGACGAAAATGGATATGTGTGTTTGGCTTCTACCTCTGTAGACCGTTATAGTATTGTTGAAACGCCATTTGGTCGAACCGGTAAGGTTTACGATAGCGGTTGTGCTTATGGGGTAATGGATGTTTACGTAAATTGGTAATATCATTTTACAAATCATATAAATATTATATGAATAAGGAAAGGTGAAAATATTATGAAACGAATATATAGTTCACCTTCATTTGAGAAACACAATCTACAATTAGTAGATTGTGTTTGTTCAAGTGGAGCAGAAGAATTTAGTAGTTATATTGCTCCCCCTGATGACTGGGGCGAGCCCACTATTGATCCAGATGATGACATCATTTGGTAAGAAGAGGTGATAACTAGATGAAAAAACGTATCATAGCAATTATTATTGCAGTTATATTAATTATTAGTATAAGTGTGGTTACGGCTTCTGCTGTAATCAATTCACCTGTTGCTACTTATCCAACAGATACTTCGAATCATATTCACAGTATAGATAATAGTAGCATATCACCTTTAACTATGGATTGGACTAATCATTTAAAAGTACTACTTTTATTTATACTTGTTATTGTTGGAGTAATAGCAATAGTACTATAAAAATAGGATGCATTCGCATCCATATGGAGATATTAATAGTAAGCCTCCCCGTGGCGTCTCTGGATAACCAACCAATTACTATTATATTATAACAAAAGGAAGAAATATATGTAGATATATACATCTTATTTTTACAAAGTACGTTTTATGAAACCATATATGATACCTTTGTCTACAGCAAAATATGCGCCTAGGTGGTTTCATTAGGACAAAGGCCCGAATTTCCAATGGAAAGATAAAAACGGAGTTTGGAATGGCTTGCGTGCGCCAGTATTTGCGCCGGGCCCAAGCTGCGATAATTTATGTCAAGGTGCAGATAATTGCGGGCGTAGTCCAAATTCTTGTTTATTCTTAAAAACATATCGTTATTAGTTAGATCAATTAGACTATCAAGATATAATAAAACGATGTGAATCTATTGCTAATCAAATTAAAAAAGTAGAAGGTTTTGAAGAAGAGCCGATAATTATGTTATTAGTCCATGAGGCACCTACTAATCCTTGTTCCGAAAGAAAACCTATTCAAGATTGGTTTATGGCGCATGGAAAAGAAGTCAAAGAATGGAATAATTAAAAAATTTTAGGACAAAAAAGTTTTAGTCATATAAAATGATTTTTATATAAAAACGATCACCTTTTTTGATTTTTATAAAAAATTATTATATAATTATTATAGAAAATAAAAAAGGAGATTTGATTATGTTTGATGATTTTACTTTGTTTATGCAATGTGAAGAATTGCCAGAAGATGAAGATATAAACTTTCAGCCAACAGATTTTGATAATCTAGCTATTGAATTGTATGATTATTACCGACATGATGACTTCTCTTTTTATTTAGATGATTAAATAAAAAATCTTTTTTGATTTTTATAAAAAAATATTATATAATATATATGTAAGATAAAAAAAGATATAAAATCAAGATAGAAAGTTGGGGTTTGACATTGACCATCAATCTTTTAATTATCTTACTACTTAAAAAATGAATTGTTACAATAAAATATGAGGCGGTATAATTAAAGCCAATTAATCTCAAAGGGTAGGAAAGTCCAACGTAAAACTTTCTCTGGAGGGATTCCGCTACTTTTTAATATCGTTTCCATTAATAACGCGGGAAACTTGGACAGCCAGAAAGGAAGTCCCACTATTAACCTTAAGTTAGGCGTATGCAGGTGGGTTGGCATCGACACAGGACGCGATTTGGAAAGAGCAAAAGATTCCAGTTATCAACAAGATGTGCGGTTAGCTGACCTTAAAGCCTGTGTATGAGCGATAAGATAATCTTACCTCCTCGTGGTATCGCTTGGGTAGCTCTAAAAAGATTGTCAAAAGGTTTTCCTTTATAACATTATCAAATAGGGTTCGACTCCCTTGACGTCATATTTGACGTTCCTAAGACGGTGGTGAGATAAAGTTATAGAAAAGTTGCAACACTACACAGCAAGTGATGGTAAGTGCTTCTGTATAAATGATTAATACTTCCTATTGGAAAGGCGGAAATTCCAATATCAGTAATAAAGGGTATGTTCCCCCGTGTGGACATAGAAGATGAAAACCCTTCCTGAGTAAAATCGTTTGAAAAGGACTTCATAGCGGTAGGATAATGACCGCTTTATAAATGGGCTTATAGTTCAGTTGGGAGAACGTCTGTTTTGCAAGCAGAAGGTCAAGGGTTCGATTCCCTTTAGGTCCAGTCGCTTGATATCCACAACCGCCACGAGGTAAGCGATGGGTAATGCTAATAGTGGAATTCAAAAAATAAAAGGTGTGATGATTATGCAAAAGTCTTTAAAACAAGAAGTTGCTCAATATCTTTACCCTTTCATTGGCAATACAAATTATGGTAATAGAAACTATTATAAAAAACTTATAAAAAAACATGGAAAAAAGATAGTGGTTGAAAAGATAAAAGAACTACGAGCAACTGGCAATTTTTCCGATGCCTTAAATTAATAAGGCTTTATATGGCACCATAGTGGAATCGGTATAACACGCCACCCTTTCAAGGTGGAGATTCCGGGTTCAATCCCCGGTGGTGTCAGGGAAGAGATAGATTAAGACCTTCACGCGGTTCTTCCTGTTTATACTAACATTAATCTAAAAATATGGCACCTTCGTCTAATCGGACTAGGACGCTAGCCTCTCAAGCTAGTAATGTCGGATCGTGCCCGGCAGGTGTCACCAGAGGGGTAAGATAGAATGGAGTAATGTCCGAGGTCTATCAAAGTTAGATAAGTGGTTGATTCTAACATCATAATAAGACTTTATACGCTCCTTAAATAGTCTTGGCATCCAGTAATGAAATAGTATATGAAACAGTTCTGGAGGATAGCGCAGCACCAAGAGGAAGTCTTATGGCGCCACGAATGGCTGTGGGCGCTGAACAAGTGCCTGACCAAACTTGAACGAAAGTTCTCGAGTCCAAAAGCCTTACTCACAAGACTGGGGTTGAACTGCAAGCCCGATATAGGGAATAATAAGTATAGGAATTTATAACTATACGAAGTAGGTAAAAGTGAGTTGAAACACCTCTGGCACTAAATATATTCCTGCGTAGTTCAGTTGGGTAAGTTCTTTAAAATTACTACCAAGATTTTTTAATTATAATGAAGAAAAAATAAAAGGAGTTTTAATTATGATTAAAAAATGTGAAATTTGCAATAAAGAATTTGAAACTAAGCCAAACGGAGGAAGTAGAAAATATTGTTTTGATTGTAGTCCTTCCTATCCAAAAGGTGGGAGTCGTTCTAAAACATTAATTGCTCTAAGATAGGCAATGCGTAAAGAAGCTATAAAGCGATATGGTGGAAAATGTTAGATTTGTGGATATAATAAATGTCCAGACGCTTTATCTTTTCATCATAAAAATTCAAATCAAAAATCTTTTGGGTTAGCTCAAAACGGATCAATTCATTCTTGGGAAGAATATTTAAAAGAGTGTGAAAAATGTATTTTAATTTGTGCTAATTGTCATGCTGAACTTCATTGGAAGGAAAGACAAAAAGAATAATTATTATATAATGCTAGGTAATCTATTTGGTAAGATAGCAGACTGTTAATCTGTAGCATATGGGTTCGAATCCCATCCTAGCAGCCAGAAGGACTACTGTTTAAATATTTCATACGTCCTATGTCAAAACTTAATAGAAATATTATCTATGAAGTATTTTTCCGAGTTGTTAGGTTAATATGGAGATACCGGAATGGTTTGCGATAACCCTGTTTACAACTATGTCTTTAAGACAAAAAAATCGCTATTTAATTAATAAAAGAGGTAAAAAATGGATTGTCGAAGTTTTTTAAATAATTTTATTCAAGAAATACCTTCTCGTGGATTAGATAATGTAGATATATACATATTTAAGAGAATGGGTGAATATGAATGCCAAAGTTTTAAGATTAAAGAAATCTCTAATAACGGCTCCAATGATAGTATAGTTATTTATATCTCTTAAAGTAATTAAAATTTCTTTTTTGATTTTTTTAAAAAATTATATTATAATATATATAGAAAATGAAAAAAGAAATAAAATATGGTTCTATAGTTCAGATGGTTAGAACGCATGCCTGTCACGCATGAGGTCGCGGGTTCAAATCCCGCTAGAATCGCCATAGGGAAAGATAGTGAAAGACAGTTGGGCTATCGACGTTAGATGGAAGTTGGGTTGACTCTAACAAACAGGTATATTCCGGATACCTCGTAGCGGAAAACTCCGGCGCAGGACGTGACGCGATAGCACCAGTCTGGGGTTGATAGTGACCTTCTGGTTATAGGGGAACTATTAGTATTTTACGGTATACTTTAGGATAGCTGTCTAACCGTTTAATTTGGGGGCGTATCATGCTGGAAAATGAGCATCAAATTGCTGATGTGCGTTGCAGGTTCGAGTCCTGCCATCTCCACCAACAAGTGCAAGAGGAGATTAGTAGTAGTCCAATCGGTCTCAACGGCACTATAAACGATAGGCTAAACCAATTACTACTAAAATAATCAAAATATACTTCGCCAGAGATCTGGTGGCGCAAAAGAATCGTCGTAATTAGTATAAATGCTGCTCAGCAACCTCTCAACCCGTCGGAGGGCAGAATAGATGGGGTAAATGAAGTATATTTTGAAATGACCGATAGGCAAGCATTAAAAGCCGAGAAGAAAATATAGCCCCAGTTTTGATTGGAACACTTTGAGGAACAACTCAACAAGGTAGTTCGCCGCGGAAGTCCTAGTATAAAAGTTTGTGAAATCCAATGGGGATGCGTGTGATTGAAGCGCTGGGAGGTTACACCAGTCGACTAACTGCACACTCGGTCACCATATACTCTATTAGCTCAGCAGGTTAGAGCGCCTGTCCTACAAACAGGAGGTCATTAGTTCGATTCTAATATGGAGTACCAGCCCTTAGTAGCATAACGGGTTCAATCGTTGGCGGTTTCGGATTATCAACCACCCTTACTCAGGATAACTGTTGCTACGCAGGAATACTTATGTATTGTCAAATGGGCAGAAGTGCCGACGTCCTTTGGTGAAGCTAATATCAAAGGCTCCGTTACACGAGACAAATTAAACGTGTAAATTAACTACCGCTAGCTCATGCGGTATATAAACTAGGATGTCGGAGTCATCGGGACTAACGTGATAAATTCCCGATTTATATGCGTGTGTAACTCAGCTGGTAGAGTAACTGACTTTTAATCAGTAAGTCTCGGGTTCGAACCCCGACACTCGCACCAATAGCAAGAAAGATGTAGGATACAAAGACCTGTTTAGCAGGAACCTAGTCAGTTGGGCGGATTAGGCTACAGGGACACGCTACTGTTTTATATACCCCTCTTCTTTTGGCTAAAAGACTATACAATGATGGGAGTCTTTTATTTAATCTATATATCATCGTTTTATCTCCTTCCTTTGATGTAATTCACCTTTTGTTTGATAGAAAATTATATGTATATATAATTAAATTTTTTACCCATCATTTTCATACATGGCGCGGTAAACCTAATTGGTAAGATAGGGGATTGCTAATCCCTGAGTAGTCGAGTTTTTCTCGGTGTGTGAGTTCGAGTCTCACCCGCGTCGCCAATAGCAAATAATTAAAAAGAGAGGTTAAAGTTTTGCACAATATACAAATTCACGATGGTCCGAGAACAATTACTTTTTTAGCTGCGGCAATTCAATTTAATACTGCTAATTGTGAGGTGCTTATGAAAGGTGAGCGCCATTGTCACATTATTCAAGAGATTGCTGAGGCTGGTTTAACTAATGATTATAAACAATCTCATATAGATGGTTTTCTATGCCGAGTTAATGTTAGAAATCATGAAACAACCACTTTTATAAGTAGAGAAAATGCTACTCTTATCGCTAAAAGAGCTAATTATCCTATGATTGGATCAATTTTAACCTCAGAAGATTTATGGTGAGATTAGTGTAGTTGGTAAACACGCCAGTTTGTGGCACTGGAGAACATCGGTTCGAGTCCGATATCTTACCCCACATGGAGAAATAACCCTAATTGGTAAGGGATCAGTCTAGAAAACTGATAGTAGTCGTTTATTCGGTGTATGGGTTCGAGTCCCATTTTCTCCGCCAGTTTTTATAAAATTTTTTATTAAAGGAGAGTATGTTCTTATGACAAATGTTAGATTAAAATTATCTCCGCCTTGGATTACTTTTATTAATAAGGTATAGGCACTATTGGACGGAGATCCTGAAATTGCCATTAATGTTGATTCAGAGGAAAGATCTCTTATTGTAGCAACAAACAATGGAGATAAAGCTGCGGCTTTACTAAAATTGCTTCCTTCTGAAAAAACATGGGGTAATATCACTTGGACAATTGGGGTAGATGGCCCTGTGTCTAATAGAGCTTTTACATCAAATAAAGAACTGTTTGATACTGCTTTCAGTAAAAATCCTGCTTACGCATATAGCGTTGCACCTGCTCAAGATGGATATTATTATATAGATTTTACTTATGTAGTTTTCAAAAACTACGTTGTACAATTTTTTAATGATAACCTAAATGATGCTTTTGGTAATATTAGTACCTTATATCAAGAAATTGCCGCAGATGTTTTTGACGAGCAAACTCCAGTAGGGGTACATTATTGCACAGATATTGAGCGTGGAAAAGTAGGAAAACCTTTAGGGGAATGGCCCTAATAGTTGGATTTTAAAGGGAGAGTATCTACTCTCCCTTTTCTTTTTTGATTTTTTTAAAAAAATATATTATAATATATATAGAAAATGAAAAAAGAAATAAAATATGCGCCAGTAGCCTAAAGGAGAGGCAAGGGATTTCTAATCCCTTTTATGCGAGTTCGAGTCTTGTCTGGCGTACCACAAAAGGGTGTGTATTATGAGAATTTTAGATAAGCATTATGATTTTTATGATTATTTACAAAATATATATCCTGATAAAACCATAACTTTTGACAGAACTAAATCTTTTGTTCTTACTAAAGATATGATAAAAAAGTGTTTGGAACATACTACCTATAATCATAAAATAGGACAAACATCTTATATATTACTTCAAGTTTGTAATAGGTTTTGGTTGTTTGAGGCTGAAATTACTGATATAGATCAGTATAGTTGTATAACCAATTTTTCTTTAACTCTCATTTCAAATTGGGTAAATTATAACTTAGAAAGAAAACTTTTTGAATTAAATAGTATTCAACTTGACAATGAAGACTTTTCTGCTTTATGGAAAGCAAACACTAAAGAAAGAGAACATAAAATCGTTATTGACGCAATTAATCGAAACTGTTATAAAAAAAAATATAATTTAGATAAAATTCGTAAATGGGATAACGATCAGCAAGCTTGGAGTGTCATTAACAATATTCCACTTTTAAAAGCTAGTGGTTTAGCAGAATTAATTAATCCATTAGATATTTATTTAGCTCTTGAAGAATACTTTTCTTTAGAGCGTACAGCATCAGAGCGTAGAGAGTCTATTGGACTAACAAATGATGAAAAAATCACTAACCATGGATTTGATGTAAAAGTTTCTTTTCGTAATATTAAAAAGAAATAAATATAATAAAGGTACTGCACCCTTGATAAATATGTGTGGTTTATATTTGCCGACGTAGCTTAATGGAGAAAGCACTTGACTACGAATCAAGGTTTATACGGGTTCAACTCCTGTCGTCGGTGCCAATTATATTTTAAGTAGGAGATTTTTTATGAAAAACTTTATTTTACGTAAACCTTTGCGGTTTGTACTTTTAGCTGCATTATGTGCAACTATTATTACTGTTTTATTTATTGTAGGTCTAATTTTTCAGCCAATCATTACAGCGATCATTCTTGGAATAATTTTCATTTTTTGCGTATTTGTAGGTTTAATTACCTATGGTATCACCTCTTGGCTGGATAAAAATGAAAAAAATCGGTCAAAAAATCTTAATTGATTTTTATAAAAAAATATAATATAATATATATAGAAAATGAAAAAAGACACATACAGCAATATTATTTAATATGCTATAGAAAAGGTTTATAGAAATTATGCGTGTCTTGATGAATATAGGAGCGTAGCTCAGTAGGTGAGAGCGTTCGCCTGATAAGCGAAAGGTCGTGAGTTCAAGTCTCACCGTTCCTACCAGCGAAGTTGAAAAGTAAAATAAAACGCACAAAAGTAGATATAGGTAAAATTTTCGCTACTTTTCGTTTGTCGGTGTCCGCACTGATGAATTGGGGTTTTCTTGCCGAAGTACAAGGTGTTTTATTCCCTAAAAAGACCTATAGATTTTGCGAGGAGGAGCAGGTGGTTCGCTCGTCTGCCTCATAAGCAGAAGGTCGTGGGTTCAAGTCCCACCCCCGCAGAGTTGCAAATAGTCAACCTCCACGTGGTGCAATTTGGGTAATGCTAATGACTATAATTTATATTAAATATGGGGGATTAGCCGAACTTAGGCATAGGCGGCAGGTTTAGGCCCTGTTGAGTGAAAACTCGTTGCGGGTTCGAGTCCCGTGTCCCTCACCACGCGGTTTATCCTTTAGTGCGGTTACAAAAAGGGCTCTTTTTAGAAGGTATATTTTCTAATTAGCGATTTAATTTTAATAAGCTACAGCAAAATAAATATTTTACCCAAATACGAACTTCTATAACAGAGATATACCTCTGGTTGGGCTGTACATTTGTATAGAAGTATGGATTTAAAGGAACAATAGAAATATTGTTGTGTTTTATAATCGAGGAGTGGTAGAAATCTTAATCTTGAACGTTGAAGATTGAGATTAGGCGAGGTTGATTATTGACCAACTAACAGTGTTTCTGAATCAAGTAAATTATAAGATATGATGATATTTCTATTTAGTACTTTTTTATTTAATATGCCGAAGTAGCTCAACGGATAGAGTTCTGGTCTTCCAAACCAGAGATGCGAGGTCAGCACTCGTCTTCGGCTCCAGTGTATTTACACGAACTTCGCAACCAGTCATGGCTGGCCAATTCCACAAATATTGCGGCGGGGTTCCGCATTCCCCGTAAAATATGTGCGGTCCATATAGGAGTATGGTGAAATGGTATCACGTTGCACTCCAAATGCAAAATTCTGCTTTCGATTAGTAGTGCTCCTGCCATAAAAAGTCACTAACAGCAATATTTTTTCCGGTAGGAAGAGTAGCTCATATGGTAGAGCATCAGCCTGTTAAGCTGAAGGTAGTTGGTTCAAATCCAACCTTAAAATGGTGACTTGTATATATGCCTCTATAGCTCAGTAGGAAGAGCGTTAGATTGAAGATCTAAGCGTCCGAGGTTCGATTCCTTGTGGGGGCACCAAAATATGCTTACGTAGCCAAGTCTGGTTTAAGGCTCCAGACTGCAACTCTGGGATCACAAGTTCAAATCTTGTCGTAAGCTCCAGTGTCAAGTGTGAGAAAGTTCATAGTGTGGGATTACCGCAGAGCATCGCTGACGTTAAATGGCGACTATAATGAAAGCGCGCAAGTAGTTATAGAAGCAAGCATCTCGTAGTGTAGATCTAACGACTCTTAAAAAAAATAGACAAAATGATTTTAGTACCAAGAAGGCAAGGCTAAGTGCGGTAATCCAAGCTAAAATCGCCATATATCGCAGAGTAAAGCAGCGGTAGCGAGCCACCCTCATAAGGTGGAAGTCGTGGGTTCGAATCCCACCTCTGCAAGAGTTGCGTTTAGCCACTTCCACGTAGTGCAACTTGGGTAATGCAAACGGCTAAAAGAGGATATTAATTCCTTGGGAACTCCCTAAATATTAATTTTATATGAACGCTGTGCTATCGGCTAAACGGGCAACATATGGCGTCCTAATCCTAATTGGTAAGGAAATAGTCTTGAAAACTATTAGTAATCGTAGTGATACGGTGTCTCGGTTCGAGTCCGAGGGGCGTCGCCATTAAAATAGTATATATGTGGCGGAATAGGTAGACGCGCGGGTGTACGAGGTAAAGCGATCGCGAACGCTATGAATTCACCGATACAGAAACATTGCCTTATATAGGGTGCAAATCCTTATCATATATATTATTTCATATAACTTCTTGGAGGTTTGATATGAGCCATCGTAGAAAAATGAAAGAAAATCGTCGATTAAAACGTTTATATGAAAAGACTCAATATTCTTATGGTTCTGGCGCTTATTATGATGAAGATAAAAGTCGTTATATTAGGTGGTATGCTCCAAGAGTTGGTAAATATTTTCGTAAAATAAGTAATAAAAAAGTTCGTCGAGCAAAATATTTAGCAAATGGTAATATTTATAGAAAATATTTTGATTATTGGTGGGCTTTATATTAAAAAATCTTTTGTTGATTTTTATAAAAAAATATTATATAATATATATAGAAAGTTAAGAAAAAACTTTTTAATTGGAACATTCAGCGCCATTAAAGGTCTGCGGGTTTAAGCGATTGTTGTCGAAAAAAACAATCGCCCTTCAAGAGTGGAAAGGATAACTCTAATGCGTCTTCTTACGAAACAGAATGGCGAGTGGTATTTTCGTCATGAACTTAAAGTTAAAATAATACCAATTCAACTTCATAGCGTGGTGGAAGATTGGCATACACTTAGGCTCTGCAGGTTTGTAATAACACAAAATACCGAGAGAGATAAACTGTCAGTTATTGGATACAGTACTGTTGGTTCAAGTCCAACCGCTATGAATATATTTGCAGGTATAGTTTAACGGCTAGAATTTCTGCTTGCCATGCAGAAGATGTGGGTTCGATTCCCATTACTTGCTCCAGCGCAGTAGCTGGTCAGAGGAGAGTGCAGAAAGCTACTTAAAAACACGGGGTTACTCCATTTAGACACATACAGCAAATTATATACATAGTATATCATGGGTTCGAGTCCCATTTTGCAAGCCAAAACAATTTTGCGAATCGCCTAGTAGGTAAGGCAACTAATGTGGGTGTCTAGAAATGAAAAGAAAGGCAAGAGGTATATGAAAAAAATATCAGAGATAGCAAAAGAAATGTCTCGCTTCATTGATTCTGTAAGTCCATATCTTACAGATAGTGAATTAGCGCAAGCCGCAGTAATTGAGCGAGATTTATATCGTTATGCTAATCTTAATGAACAAAACAATGAAAATCATATAAACTTTGATTGATTTTCATAAAAAAATATTATATAATATATATAGAAAAGTTAAGAGATAATGAAATAACAAAAAACACGAACAGCAATTTTAGTTTATACGACCAGGGACTGAAGGTATTGGTTCGAATCCTTTTCTCCCCGCCATGGGGAGATAGTATAATGGTAGAACGTCAGTATAGTATAATGTGTTTTGTTGATAACCGGGTATAGTTCAGTTTGGGAGAACGCTTGATTTGGGTTCAAGAGGCCGGGGGTTCGAGTCCCTCTACTCGGAGACTGCCAGTATAGATGCGTCCACGTCGCGCAGTTGGTTAATACTAAAGTCTATACAGTAAATAATTAGTTAATTATTTATAGACCTTATAACAGCAATATTCTTTTAAAAATAATTTTTTTATAAAAGATATGAGATAGTATTGCTAATAATAGAGATTAGCTCCAGCTAGGTATATTTTATAACGCTCTTATAAACAAGGAATATACTAATAGCACGATATTGTTTAGAGTTGAGATATATTTTATAATGCCTTGGTAAACAAGAAATATATCAAATTTAAATTGTTTAAGGTTAAGGTCTAGTTAATAAAATAAAATGATAAAAAGACACACACAGCAATTTCTTCTTTTATGAAGGTTGCAGGTTCAAATCCTGTGTCCGCGAGTGCGGATTGGCGTAATTGGTAGACGCGAATGACTTAAAATCATTTTTTTTCATATGATGTGTCTTGATTATATATAGGGCTGTAGTTTAAATGGTCAAAACAGTAGACTTTGACTCTACCGTTCCCAGTTCAAGTCTGGGTGGCCCCGCCAGGCATTATGACAATAATAGAGCATATGTAAGACCTTTGGCTTCATGCTTAATAGCAAGTATAAGACCAAAAACGGTAGGATGTAGGATTAGAAGAGTCCAGCATTTAAAGATTGGTTTGTGGGCGCGTGGCAAACCTTTGGGCGTGTTGCCACACTACCAAGGTTCACGATAAACCTTAAAATCGAAGCGGTTACCGGGTAACCTAAGGAGTAAGCAAGGTTCGATTCCCCGCTGAACGGGTTCGACTCCCGCTCAGATGGTTTAAAACTCCTTGTATTATGGCATCAAGTAAGAAACCTTCCCGTGGTGATGCTGTTTCAACCAATTCTTACATTGAACTTTGAAAATTTGTGTAACTCAGTGCAGAGCAAACTCCATTGCGCTGAGGTGCTGGCCACGCACACGGCGGTGCGGCTAAGTAGGCTTATGGGATACTTTAAGTCTTACGAAATCTATTATAGTGATATAATAGATTGTCTTACGAAGGTAAGATGCCTTTGGTCGGTAGCGCAAAATATATTTTCTAGTTAGGACGGTGTCTTATCGCTCTCATAATAGACGCTCCAGATGGGGAAGAATCCTTGTTAGGTAGTAGGCTTAGCAACCTTTGCAAACCAAGGAAATGCTAACAAGAGAGTTTGCTGTGATGCCTTAGTAATAAGGCTATAAGATAAGGTCAACGCACAAGTAGCCCAAAGAGCAACGACAGTAGAAGAAAAAGATTAGTATAATAAAACTATTTTCTGAATGGTGGGTGAACGTTGGGGGTAATCAATCCTCTCCAAGATTAAAGGTGCAAAACCTCAATCCGTGGAATACGGATGGGATAAGAAGTTATAAGGTCGCTCCTTATGGCTCAGACTTATTTCCTTGGTAGTCTAATAAACGGAAAGTATATGTTTGTAGGGTGAAAATCCACACTTGTTTTTGTAAGTTCTTATACAATGTCCAGTTGATAAAAATAAAATAAAGTGCAGGTAATAATCTTGTAAAAGGTTTGAACTTGCAATATATCCGTAGGTATGTCCAGATGGCGAAGACAGCGGACTGTAACTCCGTTACGTTAGAAACACCGTAGGTTCGACTCCTACCCTGCGGACCAGTATAATATTATTAGCCAGAGCGCAAGACCACGGCGTTTTACCTTCATTTTTTAGGACTGCAGTAACGCCAAAAGAAGATGTAACAGTAGTGACCACACTTGCCTTAATAATATTATTTTATGAGAGAAAAAGTAAACAACCTCCGCGTGGTTTCTCTTGGGTAGTGCTAATTGTTTACTATTGAAATATTCTAATATAAAGTAAAAACACCGATGGTAAGTAGTTTTATGTGTGGGAATAAATACCATATATAAAAATAGGTTATGGTAGTATATGGCAAGTTAATTAATACTGGCGCATATAGAGTAGGTTGTTACAAATACTTTATATTGGAATATTTTTCTTTTATCTGCTTGCGCCGATGATGGCTGGCAACACCGAAAGCCCAAACAAAAAACGCTTTTCAAAATTTTTAATCAAAATATAGGAGAGTTTTAAATATGGTAGATAAAGTACAAAATATTACATTAATGCACAATGGTAATTTCTTAAAGTTTTATAACTTTAATTTAACAAGCGGAAGACAGTATGAAGTAATATCTCGACATTTGATTGATGAAAAAAACATAAATAAATCTGCCGCTGACGCAGTAGATATTATTGCGTTTAATAAAGATTTCTCAAAAGTTTTAGTCATTGAAGAATGGAGAACCCCAGTAAACGATTATATTTATGCTTTTCCTGCTGGACTATGCGAAGATGGAGAAGGGTATTTTGATACTGCGGCAAGAGAACTTTTTGAAGAAACAGGATTGCAGATTACTTATCTCTATGATATTTTATCTCCTGCTTATCAGTCTGCGGGAATGACAAATGAAACAGTAGCCAGTGTAATATGCACCGCTTCTGGAGAACTATCTAATAAACACGCTTCTTCAGATGAAAATATTACGCCTATGTGGATAACAAAAACAGAGGCAAAAGAAATTCTTAAAACAAAGAAACTTTCTGGGCGTTGTCAAATGGTTTTATATTTGTGGACAAAAAATTTATTTTTTAAATAATTACTTTCTTTTTTGATTTTTTATAAAAAATATTATATAATATATATAGAAAATAAAAAAGAAGTTTAAAGCGGGGCCGGCGTTAAAAGGTCCCACCACCTAATTCGCTATAACATATGCGCTAAAAGATTGGGGAACTCTAGGGGAGACTCCTCTACGGCGGAGGGTTGTGCCTCCGCAACATATGCTGAAGTCCCATAGTGGTCGATTGGAACGGTCTTGTAAGCCGTCGGCTTTGCCCGCGTGGGTTCGAATCCCACCTTCAGCTCCACTTGCCTCGGTAGTTTAATTGGTAGAACGGCAGTTTAGTAATCTGCTAAAAAGGGTTCGAATCCCTTCTGAGGCTCCATATCTATTTTATTAAGGAGATTTATATGTTACACACTTTAAATAAAGCTTGGGTGAATTGCTTTTTAAATCAAGCTAAAGATAGTAATAAATGTTTTTTATTCGTTGCAAAAGACGATAAAGAATTTGAAGAAATTAATAAAATTACTTCTCATTTTTTTCAAACAAATACTATTGACCTTAGTAAATTTGGATATTTTTGTATAACGACTGAATCAGAGGTTTATGATGATTTACGTTATTTTAACGAGTATTATCCTATGTGGGATGATATTTTAATTTCGCATGATATTCACGATTGGAAAATCAAAGATTTTTTACAAAAACATCGAACAATAAGATATTAATATAATATGCTCAAGTGATGGAACTGGCATACATGCTTGATTCAAAGTCAAGATTTTAAGGGTTCGATTCCCTTCTTGAGTACCATATATATAAAATTTTAAAGGAGAATTAACTTATGAGTAAATATAAGTTTTACAATGACGGAAAGAATAAAATTGTTGCAGTGTCTTCTTATGCTGGTAGACCGGTTCGAGGTGTGGCAAAATGCGACCCCCGAGACAATTTTAATCAAGAAAAGGGCGAGGAGCTAGCACAGGCTCGTTGTAACCTAAAAATTGCTCTAAAAAGAGCAAAGAGAGCTAATGCCGAAGTAGAAAAGGCTAAAGCAGAGAGAGACCGTGCGCAAGTCAGAATTGATAAAATGACAGCTTATCTAACTGAGGCTAATCATCAGCTTATTCAGGCTGATAATGAACTAAAAAGAATTGAAAACGAAATTTAATTAAAAAAAGGCGGGTACAGCAATCCTTTATTTGTAGTGATCGGTTCACAATTTGTCTGTAAAACAAATCCAACAGGTTCGAGTCCTGTACATCTTATATTCCCGCCTTGTGAAATAATATGGGCTTGTAATGGCTTCGACGGAGTTAAGAACAATATATTTGCGTTCGAGTAATGACGTAATCATTAACTTTTTAAATTAAACGCTGATTATAGTGCTTATAAAATGGCTGCTTGAGATAGCAGTCGCCAAAAGATAGTGAAGTATCAGTAATAGCTATTGAGGTTCGACAATACTGAGAACGTTTTTTCTTAATTTAAACTAAAAAATTAAGTGGTGGAGTAGCTTTCATATGCTGGCTAACCTTCAACAACGTAAACAAATATATTTATTATTAATTGCGGACGCGGGTTCGACTCCCGCCAGGTCCAAGAGGTCAAGATAATAAACCTCCACGTGGTGACTTCTGGGTTAAAAGCTAATTATTATCATTTTGCGAATATAGTTTAATGGTAGAATCTCTGCTTCCCAAGCAGATGACGCGGGTTCAATTCCCGTTATTCGCTCCAATTTATAAAGCGGGAGTGATAACTAATGTTATGGTATATTTTAACTATTATAGGAGCAATTTTATCTGGTATTGGATGTATTTTAGGTATAATTGCTGTTTTTTCTGTGGTTAAAATGTCAAGCGTAGAATCAAGAACAAAAGAACAATATTTTAAATCATTACAAAATAATGATGAAAATAAGAAATCTTAATTGATTTTCATAAAAAAATATTATATAATATATATAGAAAATGAAAAAATTGAGTTTTTAGAAAAGGTAATAAAAAATGCTGCACCTTATGATATTATAATAAAACGCATTTCTCAATTTTATATATTGGGGTGTAGCGTATTTGGTATAATATTTTTTTTATATACGCCGGTATAGTATAATGGTTAGTGCAGCGGGCTCTAACCCCGCGAGTCTTGGTTCGATTCCAAAGTACCGGAGCCATAAATAAGACAGATACAGCAAATTTTCTTTTAAGAATATTTTCGTGATATGGTTTCACACTTTTTCTGGTAAAAAAAGCTAAGTAGGTTCAATTCCTATAAAATATTTTCAGCTGTCTTGTATGTACAATTAAATAAGGAGGGTTTTTATGAAGAATCGAGCTACGGCTGAACGTAGACATAAAAATAAGATTAAGGCTATTCGTAAAAAGAAACTTAGTAAAATAATTTACGGAGATTATGAGTTTTATAAAAACCTTCATCAATATAGTAAAAATAAAATTCATTGTTCTTGCCCTCTTTGTGCGGCAAAAACAAATTCACGATATTTTCAAGGTTTCCATAGATTGGGAAAAAAGAATTGGGATATTAAAGATTTAAAAAAGCTTGAATCTTTAATAGACTCTGAGAAAGAATATTATCTTTAAGGAATTAACGTCAAAAAGGGTGTTATTAGTATATAACTTAATTTGGAAAGCTGTGTGGTGAACGAGAAAAACCAAAGCTATAATCTCGAGATAGCCCAAGCCCAATATATGCTAGTGTGGTGAAATAGGCAGACACAACGGACTTTCGACTTAGCAGACATTAAAAGAGAGTGCCTTATTGGAAACGATAAGAGTAGAAGTTGGCTAATTCGGTGAATGGCTAAGAGAACGCCGAGCTAAATTAAATAATTGGTGTGCAAATGATGATGGCGAAATGTGCACAATCACAAAAGTTTTGATACTTATTGGAAAAGTCCTAATAAGAATGCACTAAGTGGAGTTTGAGGAACAGCCAATTATTTATAAATGTGTAGAGAGCATACACCAACTACCTAAATCAATTTAAAAAGATGCGGTGTAATGATACTAATTTCTTGTGTCAAAATGATATGGTAAAGACGTGCTCCAGACTACAACGTAGAAATACGGCTATGGTGACATAGAGTAGTAAGAAAATCCGTCGGGGGTAAAACCTCATACCGGTTCAAGTCCGGTCACTAGCACCAAACATTGTTTTTGAGAAGTACAATTAAAAGAACTTCTCATTTTTTTTATTTGATAAAATAAAGATTAATATTTAAAATAAAAAATCTTTTTTGATTCTTATAAAAAAATATTATATAATATATATAGAAAAGTTAAGAAAAGATTTTATAGATATAGAAATGTGTTAGTTAATTATAGCAAGAAAAGATTTGAGTATGTCTCCCGAAAAAGCTTGCCGTACAAATTTCCCATACGTCTATGACTTTTCTTATAAAACCAATAAATGAAATAAGCAAAAAATATCAATTATATAAATAATTCCTCTTGCAGTAGTATAACTCTTTTTGGACGATGGATTATAATATATTTACTTAAATTTTCAATAATAATAATGAAAGGAAGTGTATATATTATATGCCAAAAAAATTAAATTTATTAAATTAGAAGTTTGGAAGATTAACAGTTATTGCTCCAGCTGAAAAAAATGGAAAAAGAACTTAGTGGTTATGTTAGTGCGAATGTGGAAAACAAAAAGTCGTAAAAACTGAAAGTTTAAGATAGGGGACTTGTAGATCTTGTGGTTGCCTTAGGACAGAAACCGCTCAAAAAAATGGTCGAAAAGTGTTGCAAGATTTAACTGGACAACGGTTTGGGAAATTAACAGTTTTAAAGTATGCAGGTTCAAATAGGTCTAGAAGTCAATGGCTTTGTGAATGTGATTGTGGAAATAAAACAATAGTTAATCAAATGGAATTATCTCGTGGAGATACTCTTAGTTGCGGATGTCTTAGAAGCTCTTTTGGAGAGTTATAGATAGAAAAATTACTAAAGGAAAATAATATTCTATATCAAAAAGAATATTCTTTTAATGATTTAAGAAGTGAGAACAATATTCTTCTTCGATTTGATTTTGCCATTTTTAATTCAGATAATTCTCTTAAATGTTTAATTGAATACGATGGAGAGCAACATTTCTTAAAAAAGACAGAAAAAATTTGGTCTGATTCTTTAGAAAAAAGACAAAAAAGAGATAATATAAAAAATAATTATTGTTTAAAACATTCAATTCCATTATATAGAATTCCTTATTGGGAAAAGAATAATTTAAATATAGATTTAATTTTTAACGATAAATATTTAATTAAATAAAACTACGGTCTTGATATAAGACTAAGAGAAAAAGGAGATTTTAATTATGAATAAATTTATGAACGCTTTAAAAGAAGATAGCCTTTTTACAACTACGGAAAACGGTGCGATAACAAGAACTTCAACTATGAATGGATTGCTTGATCTTTTTTCCTTAGGAGCCTCTTATCGCACCAGAAGCGAAATAGACTGTATTAATCTTTTTAAAAAGGCTTTTGAAGAAAATGAAACTTATGCAATGAAATGCCTTTTTTATATCGCTGATATTAGAGGCGGACAAGGTGAACGTCGTTTCTTTCGCGTGATTACTAAATGGCTTGCGAATGAACATACCGAAATTATGAGTCGAAACCTAAAATATATTCCTGAATATCGGAGGTGGGACGACCTTTATGTCTTCGTAGGAACTCCTCTTGAGGGAGAAGCTTTTGATTTGATGTATCGTCAGCTTTCGCTTGACGTACAGTGTAAGACACCCTCTCTTTTGGCTAAGTGGCTAAAGTCAGAGAACACCAGCTCAAAAGATTCTCGCAACCTTGCGAATATTACTCGTCGTCACTTTAAGATGACACATAAAGAGTATAGAAAAACTCTTTCTATACTTCGTGAGCGTATTCGTTTGCTTGAGCGTTTGATGTCTGCGCAGCGCTGGGATGAAATCGAATTTGATAAGATTCCTTCTCGTGCTGGTATTATCTATCGTAATGCCTTTGCACGTCACGATATTGAGCGTATGAAGTCTGAAAGAATTGTTCAGTCTTATGAGGACTTTGCAAAAGATAAAACCACTAAGGTTAACGCAAAAGCTCTTTATCCTTATGAGGTTGTTGCTAAGGCATATAACCTTACAAGAGGAATGGGTTATTACAACCGTTACAGCAATATTCCTCTGGATAATACCGAGCGTTTGATGATTAATAAATACTGGGATAATCTTGAAGATTACTTTAAGAATGCCAGCTTGAACGCTCTTTGCGTAGTTGATACCAGTGGAAGCATGTGGGGAACCAATGAATCCGCACCTATCAATGTTGCGATTTCTCTTGGTCTTTACTGCGCTGAAAAGGCGAAAGGACCTTTTGCTGGACACTATATTTCATTTAGCTCACGTCCTCAGCTAATTAAAACAGATGGTGTCGATTTCTGCGATAAGGTAGAGCGTATCTATCGTACAAACTTGTGCGAAAACACTGATATTGAGGCTACCTTTGATATGCTGTTGAATACAGCTATTCAGAATAGATGTACTCAAGATGATCTTCCTGAGAGCATTGTTATAATTTCTGATATGGAGTTTGACGCTGCTCGTGGACATCGTTGGTACTGGGGAAACTCTGGCTCTCATGTAGCGGAAAAAGAGACCTTGATGGAAGGTATCAAGCGTAAGTGGGAAAATGCTGGTTATAGAATGCCTAATCTCATCTTTTGGAATGTTAATTCTCGTAATCGTGATAATATTCCTATGCGTCAAGAAAACAATATCACTTTTGTTAGTGGTATGTCGCCTGTTCTGTTTGAGCAAATCATGCAAAATAAAACTGCTTTAGATCTTGTTATGGATAAATTAAACAGTGAACGTTATGCTTGTATTAAATAAATAAAAAATCTTGTCTTTTTTGGACAAGATTTTTTATTTCTTTTATTTTTATTTTTATATTTTTATGGGAACGATATCTTGTCGAACTTAATAAAAAAAAAGAAAGGAAAAATAATATGCCAAAAAAACAAGATTTAACTGGAAAAATTTATACTTATTGGACAGTATTAAAGGATTCTGGAACAAAAACAAATGATGGAGATACCTATTGGACCTGTTAGTGTAAGTGCGGAACTATAAGAAATGTTGCTGGTGGAAGTCTTCGCAGAGGGAAAAGTAAAAGTTGTGGTTGTTATAAAAAAGATCACCCTCCAAAAGTATATGATTTAATAAATCAAAAATTTGATAATTTATTTATCATAGAAAAAACTAATAAAAGAGATTCATCTGGAAGTGTTATTTGGAAATGTAAATGTGATTGTGGAAATATATGTTATAGATCTACAGCAAATTTAACACGAAAAAATATGATACATTCTTGTGGCTGCTACAATATCAAAAAATTACAAAAACAATGTCTTAATTTAATAGGACAAAAATTTGGAAAATTAACTGTTATAAGAAAAACTGATTAGCGTAAAAATAAAAAAATTGTTTGGGAATGTAAGTGTGATTGTGGTAATATTTGTTTTAAAACGACACAATCTTTAACAAGTGGAAACGTTCATTCTTGCGGATGTATTACAAGATCAATTGGAGAATATAATATTCAAAATATTTTAAAACAAAATAATATACCTTTTAAATCCGAATGGACTACTAAAGAAATAGATTATAAACGTTTTGATTTTGCTATTCTAGACAATAATAATAAAGTAATTCGTTTAATTGAATTTGATGGTAAACAGCACTATGATAATATTAGTGGAATTTGGAATTCTCCAGAAAGCCTTGCGCAAATTCAACAAAGAGATAAAGAAAAAAATGAATATGCTCTATCTCATAATATTCCTTTAGTAAGAATTCCCTATTGGAAACGAGATGATATAACGCTTGATATGCTAATGGGGGATAAATATTTAATTCATAAAACAATATAACCAATATTTTGTATTTTCAACCGCTCGCGACGCGGACGCCCAGCACAACCGAAAAATCAAATGAAAAATGAGTTTTCAAAATTTAAGGAGAAAAACTATGAAAGCATATTTACCCTTTGGCGACTGGTCTGGCGATGGGCATAGTCAATATGACGATGTTTTAGTTGATATTAAATCTATGGATGATATATCTCTAGCACAACAAAAAATACGACAAGAATATGGAGAGAATTTCTTCAATAATTATGCTAATAACTATGGAGAACCAAAAATATCTCCAGAGTGTTGGCAAGCCTTAATCGACCATAATATGCCCATTGATATTTTAGAAGAATCAGAAATGTTAGATCTTGACGATATTTTTGATAATACAATGCGCAATATCAATGACTTTATAAAAAAATATCCAAATCCATATGTCAGCTTAGAATTTGTTGAATACTCTTTTATTTGGTTATTAAATCAATATGGAGCAAATATTACGATTTTACCAGATGATGAAGATATCCCGCAAATTAACGGCTGGACTTGTTCAGATTTTAGATCCGTTGGATATGGATGTTTTGAATAAAAAATAAAAAAAGGAGATACCTTTTATAAGGTATCTCCTTTTTTTATTTTTTATTCACCGCCTATTAAATAATCAAATGCTTCGGCTTTTTGCGCGGCGGTTTTAAGTGCGCGAATTCCTGCCGCCTTTAACCATTTGATAAATTTTTCTTTCATTTTTTATTCCTCCTTATTTTTCTTCGAGGTCGTCAATCTTGTGATTTGCAACCTTGATTTTTTCGTCGAGCAGGTTGATAGATTCCTCCGCCTTGAACATTCGCTCGATCAGGTTGTTGTGCTTATCGACCTTTTTTTCGAGCTGTTCAATGCGGTAGTTGCTCAGTTTGGAATTGAGCGCAATGCCGCCGAGTGTGCCGCCCAGTGAACCGAGCAGGCTCAGCAGGGCGACGATGATGGTTCCGGACAACGGAATCACCTCTTATGTACCGTAAATTACAAGATTAGCTGTATCAGTTTTAGTGACATTGTTCGGATAAGTCAGTGTAAGTTCCAATCTTACATGGGTTGCTGTAGGATAACTGGTTTTCAATGAAGCTACATCAACTGTATAAGTATTGGCGCCTAGGTTTATGACACCTAAGTAATCCGTTTCACCGCCATTGGATGAGCTATAAGCAGCCGCCCTCAAATATGAGTTGTCATTACTTACAACGGTTGTAACGCCTTGTACTGTTAGCGTTGAAATATTTGCAATGTCAATCGGCGCGGTCACAACGCGACCGATGCTGGTGCCGACAGCGCCTACCCCTCTAATCCTGCTGTTATAGGATGCGGTATTCTCATCAAATAAATTATCATATTGAATTGGTTTTGTTGTTACTGCTATTACAATATTGCCGGTTACTTTTGGAATGGCAATAATGCCTTTTAAATAATTCATTTTTCCCTCCTCATTCATAAGTACTACTGCATTTTCTGTTATATCTACATTACCCATTGTTACCGTAATGCTTGATATTGCATAATTATCGTCTGGCGTAATAATTGCGGCATAGCTCTCATTATCTATAACTTTTTCAGATGTGTTATCCATGCTTGAATTATTAAGAGTTTTCGAAATACCGTGTCGGATTAACGCCTCCGTTCCGGAAAATACAGAATTTGTAATATTATTTCCTCCCATCATTACAGTTATATCTGTTATAACATAACTAAAATCCGGTGTTATTTCAGTTTGGTATCCTTGAAATTCTTTAATACTTGTCTCATTATTATTAAAAGAAACATGTTCCCCATTTTTAGTAATAGTATAAGATAAAAGATTAGCTGTTATAGTTTCAGGGGTGCCATTAATACATGCTGCACGAAAAGCATTAATTTCATCAAGAGATATTCCAAGTGATAAAACAAATGATATACAATGATTGCGAAAATTATCGGTTAAACCACCTACAAGGGGAATACTTTTAATGGCGGATATAACACTTCCATATGTACTATATGCTCGAGAACGATATATACCCGCATCTAAGGTTTTCCACCCCAAATCAAAATCTGTTAATTCAAAATCTTGGTCAATATCACTTTGACTTACTCCAAGCAATCCTTCCAGCATCATAGCCATTATTCCGGTTCTATCTGCTCCAACACCACAATGAAAATAAACAGGCTTATTATGTATCACAGAATTAAAAATTGAACTAAGAATCTTTTTCCATAGTGTTGGACTATCACTAACACTATAGACAGAATCATTATCCGTATCATTTCCAGCCCAATCTATTCCCCAGGCAGATTTTTTCTTATAATTAGTCGCTTGCTCATTAACGGGTAAGAGTTGCACTTCGGTTTTTACACCAATTTTATCAACCATTAATTCTTTATCAACAGGATTAGGCTCACTTCCCCTGATTAATATTCCATATTTTATAGTTCCCCCATCACAGTTCCAGCCACCTAAATCTCGGGTATTTCTCCCTCTTGAATACATACTTCCCTCGGCGGGCTGAGCTGGGGTGGTATTATACCATCTAAGTTTATCTATCGCTGTAAGTGTACCCGAACTATTTGCTGTAGAAAAGGGGAGGGCCACGTTTGGTTCATTATCATAAAATGTCACTCCATCAATCTCTTTCCCAATAGGCTTAACGTTTTCAGAAACGGATGAAGATGGTGCGTAATTTGTTATATATGTATAACTATAATCATTCGGATCATACGGATGCGCCGCCACATACGCGAGGTAATTGCGCACTGCCTCCGGGCACTGGTGCCACGTGATATTTTCCGAGCCGCTGATGCCGGAGATGGTCGCCGCAAGATTCGCGCTGTTCTGCGTTTGCGGAAGCGTACCGCCTTTATTGCCACAGGCGGTATAGGCGTTTGCGATATTCGTCTTGATTCGTGTAATTTCACTTGAAATGCTCAAAATACCGCCTCCTTAAACCTGAGATAACAGGGTTTCAATGTTGCCGATGGCGTTTTGAATTGCCGCGTCCACCTCGGATTTGGTGTACGCATTGGTTATGCCGTAGCCTGAGAGGGTGGTGGACTTGTCGGCTTTACCGCTAATATCCTGATGTTGAGTGAGATAGCCAACATCATTTGTAAACGCTGAAATTTTAGTCGGAATTTCTGTTTTATCCGCCTTTTTCGCGAGCTCAGTATCAACATAACTCTTATCTGCCTTGCCTGAAACATCCGCGCCCTCGGCTGAGATAACATTGTTCTCGATTGTGATGTTATTTCCTGCGGTTAGTTTGCTTTGCAAGCTCAAATCATCCGATGTTTTATTGCCTGACAAGGTGACATTGTTAATTTGAGGCTTATTATTTAACTCCTCATAGTTTTTTATTTCTGCTAACCATTCCTATTCAGTGCCTACAAAGCCATTATCAACTGCAATCTAATATGCAGATTTACCAGTTAAAGTTCCCGCAACTTTTTTATCTACATATTCTTTTACAATTTTTAAATTAATATCATTCATTTACCTCACTCCATCCATAAGCGCCTGGTTCCCAAGTATTAGCATCAACATCTGAAATCCATTTTTTACCATTGTGCATACATTTAGCACCTTTTGCATATGCGTCGTGTGCGCCAGTCGGTTGAACCCACTCAGGATATTCTTCTAAACTAATTTTAACAAATAAAGCAGGCACTTTATCAGGAGCCCAATCAATCTAAGTTTTATGAGTCTAAACTACTCTATAAATATCATCATCGTATTGAACAATTTCACCTACTTTTAAAGCCGTACCATCGCCATGCCAAAATGGAAAAGCGATTTTATTATCAATTAACACTTCATCAGTTTGATTTTCTGCAAAAGTATTAATCGCTTGACGAATTTTTTTTGCTTGTTCTAAATAAATATTACTCATTAGTTACTCCTCCTTCAACAATAAAATCAAATGCGCGAGCCTTTTTTCCTTGCTCGGTTTCTTCTTCTTGTCCAGTAATAATAGAAGTTACTACATCTTTTAAGTTTGATAGGTTGGGAACATCATCTAAAGAATAAGTGCCATTCTATATTAATCTAACCCAAACCTATACAAGACCACTGTTTTTATCGAACATATCTTTAACCTCCTATTGTTTTACTTAATTCTGCTATCGCCTAATCAGTTTGCGCCTGATATGCGGCAAATAGCGCACTTAACTCGCCCAGACCTGTTTCAGTCTATGGCGCAATTTCTTTTAAATATTCAGGAATAGTATATTGATCTTCCTCGTATACATATTCCATTCGACCTTCTTCATCTTGCGCAGATACAATATTATATCTTTTATATACTGTATCTACATTAATTTCTAGTTCTATTGGAGGATTATCTAAACATCTTACTTGTTCTATGTGTTTCATAACTACTCTCCTTTTTTATGTATCTTTTTATGAGATTTTTTATATTTATAAATCTTCATATTTTGTTTATGTTTATTTTCATATTTCAAGAAAATTAAAAATTCTTGAAACTTTTTATCACGTTTATTCATCCAGTAATAACTTCCAACTGTTCCTGACAAAGGGAAAACATATTTCTTATAAAAATTATAAGAATTACACCATGCGAGCCAACCGCATTCTGATACTATAGAACACCAATCTTTTTCTGTTAAATTAATTCCCTTAGCCGCAATAGCCTAAAAATTCTTTTTAAAATTTTTATAAGTAGAATGCCGCAATAGTTTATAAGTTGAAAAATGTCTAAAACCCACAAAATCTATTCCTCGTTCTACTGGGAAAATACTATAAGTATTTTTAAGTTTTAAATCTAATTGAGTTTTTAAATAAATTTTTATTGCGCACAATAAATTATGTAAAAAATCTTTAGATTCAGAGAAAATAACCAAATCATCCATATATCTTATTACAAAATCACAATGACATTCTTCTTTTAACCAATGGTCAAAATAAGCAAGATAAAAATTTGCTAAGTACTAAGATAAATATGACCCTACTGGAACCCCTCTATTAGGCTGACAGTAAACTTCCTCCTCTTCTGGAGAAAGATTTAATTTCTGAATATCATTATTATCAAAACTATCAATAATATTATCTAATTCATATAATAAATCTTTATCTTTGAATATTTTTCGCAACAACTGTTTTAAAATTGAACGATTAATATTTGGATAAAATTTTTTTATATCTATTTTTAAACAATATAATTTTTTATGTCGATTTTTATATAAATATTCAGTTAATAGTTTACTTGCCTAATGAATTCCACGCTGAGGTAGAGAAGCGCAAGTAAATCGTGTAAATACTTTTTTAAAATATGGTTCAATTTGCAACATAATTGCCCACTAAATAATTCTATCAGGATAATAAGGTAATTTATATAAAATTCTTTCTTTACCTCTGTCTGAATATCTACTTGTTTTATATTCCCCTATTTTATAAGTATGATTTTTAAGCATTTCACTAATTTCTTGCGCTCGCTCATCTAAAATTTCATCTGTTTTTTTAACCGCATCATAATGAGATTTATCTTTTCGTGCTTTCTGATGCGCTTGCTTAATGTTGTCTACCTCATATATTAAAGGATAAATATTATTTGCTCTTTTTGGCATATATTTCTCCTTAATTAACTTATTTTCTTTTTATTTGATAAAATTAAAATTCATTAACTACAATACTATTTTTAATTCATTTTAACCTAATTAAATATTGATTTTCGGTGTGATGTTCCTACTAATAAATACTAAATTATAAGCCTGATGTTTTGTCAAGTGACAGGGTTATTATTTATATTTATAAACAATGTTAAACAAAAAGAATAAAAGAAAACAAGACAAGTGCGTGCTGATATTCGTGTTCGTATTCGAAGTGCCATTGTTCGCATTAAGATTGAAAGGACTGGCTTAATCACTATTATTCCAATTGCTACTGAAATTGAGTACGTAAGAAGTATAGAGATTGCCATTATCTGACTAAAAATTTATTTTTTAGTCAAACATGAATATTTTTCCAATCAGTAAAAACAACAATTTGAATATGTATACGCAACATAAATAATAACCCATATATATTATTAAATTAAACTTTTTATATTAAACGAAAGACAAGCGCGCGCCGACAGCCGCGTGCGCATCCGAAGCGCCATCGTACGCATAAAGATAGAAAGGACCGGCCAAACCACCATTACCCCAAGCGCCACCGAAACGGAGCACGCAAGAAGCATAGAGATAGCCATAATCCGACCAGTAGGTACTACTTGATCCACCTGAGAAATTATTTGGCATAAATCCAGCCGCATTATTTCCAATTACATCTCTTATCCATCCACTTGCATTAGATGTAAAGCCACTAGGAGTAGTAACCGACGTAGATTCAACTCCCTCTCCAGAAAAACTGTTCCAAGAGGTGATAACATTTCTTTCTCCATCTATAGTTAAACCATCTACCCATTCCCAAATGCAACCCCAAAAATCTTCTATTCCAAATAATCTCATATGAGTTGTATTATTAGCAGTAGTTCCAAAGGTCATTCCAGAAGCCAAGGTTGATAATTCTGGTGCAATACTAGCAACATCAGTAGTATTATAGCCAGATACATAAGATCCACTGGCACTAACTACGCCGTTACCAACTTCTGCCTATCCATTTCTATCACCATATTTTATTAAATATAAGCATTGTAATGCTTTTAATTGCGCATATGTTGACTATTGGTAGTGTGCGCCATTTGATTGCGCCGCAGTTCTAAACTAACCAATTGTTTTATTTGCGGCTGGCTTAGTACCGACAATAGAGCGTAATTGTCCACTACTGTCTAACGAGCCTTTAAATGCTCCTTTATAAAAATAATCAACATCACCCTCTGTTAATCTACTAAAAGCATCATATGTATATTCACTATCGTTTTCTACAACACTTTCATCATTTGTTACAGAAACTGTAATAATATTATCAACAGTTTTTATTTTATAGGCAAATTTAGGAAATTCAATCATTACATCTCCATCTTCACCTGTTAGTACAGAAGTTTCATTTGTTCCATATTTTTTTGTCCAATCATTTGGATCTAAATAATAGTTAACTTCACCATTTAAAAACACACAGGGTCGAATATGTTTAAAAATTGGCATATTATCCCACTCTGCAGAACCCTTAACCATATTTTCTGCATTATCTGCATAAGTGCAAGCGGTTTTTGGGTTACTGTTGTTTTTATCTATATTAACCGTATAAACAATTAATTCTGGATATACCGCAGATAAATTATATACGGTAGGTACAGTAATATCAATAGTTTTTCTACTTTTAATTTTATTATTGTTATATGTAATTGCATATGTACCTGTATATTCCAAAAGCATGGTTGCAATACCGTTTGCATCAACTGTGGCTGATACAGAATACGGCATATCATCGTCCTATAAAGTTAAAGTTACTACTAAATTGATTCCCGCAGGCAGGTCACTTACGGAAATGATAATTGCTGGTTTTATTGCTTCCTAAACAAAAGCAGTTGTCGCAATTTGTTCTGTGCTAGTACCCCGTGCGGCGGTCGGCGCAGTAGGAATACCTGTAAAATGCGGCGATTGTAAAGGCGCATACTCTGCGCCAGGTTGATCATCTTGATGTTGAATAATAAAATCAATCATCGCTTCGGTTGTAGTAGAATAATTTTCTAATAAATTATCTACCATATCGCGAACTTCCTCTGGGGTTGCTTGTGGATAAAGCCCTGTTACAATTTCTGTTAATTCTTCTTCTGTAATTATATCTTCTTTGGAGTTTAATAATTCATTAATTTCATTTTTTTGATAATAATTACTTAAATCAATTTTAGTAGAACCAACCTATTCCCATGTATTATTCACATATATGTACTCATCATATGCGTTGGAACTTTCTGCATCTTCCGCAGGTAGAAAATATAGTATTTTTTCTTGTCCTGCTCTATTTAAAATAGAACGATCTTGTTCTACCTAAATTTTAAAATCTTCTTTTCTTAATTCTTTTTTAACCTACTATATTTTACTTAGCGCAATCGCTAATGTAACCATATCCATTTACATATTTCCCTCCTTATACTGTTTTCCATTTTCCTTTAAGAGTTTTTATATAAACAGTCAATCCATCATCTGTAGTAATAAAAGCAAAAGAACCATAAGGTACGTTCGCAGGTAAGTCCTGTAATACCTTTTCAATATCTTCATCAGAATTTGTTTCAGGTTCACATAACCATATTTCTATAAATCGTTGACCTGTATTTATTCTTTCTAATAAAATAGACATAATAAAAATTCCTCCTTTTTATATTTTTTATATCTATAAAATATAAAAAATATAATAAAACAATAAAATAATTCTGTCCAAACAAAAAATAATTATAATTAAATAAATAATTTATCAAGTTCGGCAGTTGATAATGGCGAAATATTTTCAGAATTACTATTATTCTGAAAATATAAATCAATTTCACCACTTGGAATTGGAATTATATTATTTGCGGCGGCCGCAACTTCGGTATCAATGTCGCCAATAAACCAATTTCCATTTTCTCCAACGTGAGGAGAAATACCATTCTAACCTTTCAAACTCTCTAACCATTCTTCCGCAGTTCCATTAAAACCATTATCAACCGCAATTTCATAAGCAGATTTGCCATTTTTTGGTATTATATCAGGTTGAATATTTAACTAGGAAAAAGAAGAATCATAATAATACATTGTTTCATGAGTCGCTCGTATATTATCATTAGAACTAAAATATTTATCTCGTGACATAATAACACCCTTTCTTATTTTTAATAAAATAAAGGGGAAGTAATATATACTTCCCCTTTATAAAATAATTATTTATGTTTATAAGTAATAATAAATTGAATAGTTAAATTATATCACTATTCATATTTTTGAACTAATAACATTAAATTATTAGTACTAATAGAATAATAATTTAAATCATTAATAGCAATTGTTGCCGTATTATTCCTCTGGTGGCTCTGGATCAATCATTGTCGGTTCTTCGCCCCAAATTTCTAAAATGGCTCGAACATACTATTCTGGTAAATACTCAGCAATTTGAGATCTTCCAATAGGGGAATTCCCATAACAAGTACGGCTTCTTTCAATTTCATAAGTTTTTCCATTCAATTCAATAGTAGTAATTATTAAAACATTTACGGTTGTTTCATTTAATTTTTCTAATGTATAAGTTTTTATTGGTTCCATTAATTAAAAACCTCCTTATTTTATTGACATTTATAAGTTAATACAAAATGAATTGTTTTATTTTCAGGAAAATCCTCTCCATCCATTTTTGTTATACGCATTACTGAAACATTATCTTTTGCAGATGTTCCAATACAATAATAATTTCCGCCATCCATGGCTATTGCGGCTGCGCCTTGCACCGCGGCTACTGGTAACGAATACCAAATTTCACCCCGACCAGTTTTTACCTCGGCATATCCAGTAATAATACATAAATCACCAAATAAAGTATACGACCCTGTTAACTAAGTTCCTGCATCGTACCAACCATAATTATTTGTAATAGTACCAGTTTCAATAGAAGCAGAATTATCGGCTTTTGTTAAACTTGACTATATATCATCTGCTAAATCAGTTTTAGGAATACCAGTATTTGGTTTTGTATATTTACTATTCCAAGTCGATTTATTGGCAGGTGTAACAAATCTATTATTAGAATTAGTATCATCAACTAAATCACTAGAAAGTTTATTATTAGAAGTAATTAAAGTCTAATATAACGTATTATCGGGTACGGCCGTTCCTGTAATATGAACAACTCCTATAACCTTAGGAATATTAATTATTCCATTAGAATATACAGAGTTAGTTATATCAGAAGTATGACCTGAACTACTCATAGTAATAGATAACTAATTTAAAACATACCCATCTTTTACAGAAATTTTTGCTTTAAAAGGTGAATATTTTTCAATTTTTGTAATATCATTATCTATTGAAGCATTTGTTAAATTTACAACAATATCAGTTTTGGCATATGGATGTTTAATATTATCAACAGTCCCATCAATTAGTCCACCTCTAATAATATTAATTTCATCAATAGTTACTCCTGACTAAATTAAAAATGCTATAACTTGGTCTCGAAAAGATTCACTATAAGGCTCATAATTATTTTTAATATAAGATAATAAATTTTTCCAATCATTACTCAGACGTTTTCTTGTATTTTGTTGACTTTTAAAATTTTTAGAATATGAAGTAAGTTCATAGTCTTTATCTAAATCAGCCTTTGAAACTCCACATAAAGCCTCTATTAGCATACATAATGTTCCAGTTCTATCCGCTCCCGCAGAGCAATGTATATATATAGGTTTATTATTTTGAATATCTTGCGCTATTCGTTTAATAGCATTTATATAATGAATACGACTATTATAAGTTATCTATTCTCCATCTACAGTAACAATTACATCTTCGTTTAACTTATATCCAATGCCAGGAAAATGTCCATAACTAACGCCTGCCCCAATAGCCGATTCATCGATATCATCAACGGTATCATAATCACCATCGTCTCCGGCTGTTTCAGTATAACTAGTTCCAAGAATAAAACTATTCTAACGTAAATCAATTTCATCTCTTATCTTTAAAAAATCTTTAAATAAAGATTTTTGATAATCAGGTAACTAAAATCCATACTTAGTGCCAGGAGAAGTTCCAAAAGTATAAGTTCCACTTAATTCACAACCACGATAAATTACACCATATTTTAATTTATTTCCACCATCACAAGACCAACCACCAAGGTCTCGAATATTATAGTATTGGCGCGTTGCTGTATTAACCACTGTTGGATCGGTTAAATTATAAGGAACAACTTTTCCTGCATCAATAAAACGAATTGAATCTTTTGCTTGACATTTTCCAGTATCTATTATTTCCCCATTACTGTTTTTAATTGTATATGTATATAACCTATTTGGAATTAAATTAGTAATATAATATTTATTTTGATTATCTTGATTAATAGTAATATTAGCCCATTTGTTTTCATTGTTTTCAATATTATCAATCCAAGATTGTTTAATTACTGTATCAAATATAGTAATTATTTTTCCACCTTCTGGAATGGTAATTTCAAAGCCTAAAGGCACTTCATAATGACCATTTAAATTATCTGGAACATTAGACGTTGTATAATCTGTATCTTCTTTAGGGTCAGCCTCTATATAATCAATTAATTCTTGAGTTCCATAAGTATTAAACTATTCATTATTTTCTAAAACAAGTAAATCATATTGTTTAATTAAAGACTATATAGCAGTTTCATCTATTGTATTAAAAATGGTCGCCCTTTGAGTATCAATCTCTGCTTTTGTATAAGCATCTACTGTTGCACCGCCTGATGAACTACTGATAGATGTCCAATCAGTCCATGCTCCAACCTCATCTTTATCATTAATCCAACCATTTTTTGAATTACTATATCTCTAAGAGCGATATTGAATAGTTCGTTCCCATGTGCCAGGAGTCGCATTACATCTATATTGAGTTCTGACCCCACCTGAATTTTCTACATTATCTCCTACACAAATTAAAAAATAAATTTGTTTATTATAACTAGTTCCTGTTGTATAAATATAAAAACAATCCTAATCAATAGCATTATCTATATTATCAACATTAACCCAATGAGTTCTATCATAAAGACATTTTGCAGAAGGATATTGATTATCTGTTGAATTATTAGATACTAAATTAACCTTATTTGATACATCTTCTTTACCAGAAATATCTTGATGTTGAGTTAAAAACCCGCTATCATTGGTTAAATCTGAGGTTTTTGTGGGAATAGTAGGTTTATTATCAATATCATTCCAATCTGCGGCAACATTATAAATATTATCATTTAACTTTATTTTTTTTATTACTGCCATAATTATTCTCCTTTCTCTATTATTAATATATCATCCTAAATAGATATATTTAAATCTAAATTTTCTAATTTACGTTTTAATACTGTGGTAAAATCTTCTTCAGATAGACCTTTTCCCGATTCAATATTTACTTTTTGCTCTAATAATGTTAATATTTTATTAATTAAATATTGAGTGCCTTGTTCATCTAAATATTTTTGTGTCATAAAAATAATTTTACCTCCTATCTTTTTTAATAATGAAAAAAAATATAAATTAATTAATCATTATTGACCTTTTATTGATTTTTTATAAAAAATATTATATAATATATATAGAAAAACAAAGAAAGGAGAAAATGTTTATATGCGTGATGAATATGTCGATATTTATTGTTTAAGTCTTGCTTTAAAGTATTATTCTGCTGAACAATTAAAGCATACATTACAAGTTGCTGAATATGCAGTTAATGCTTATAGTTATTTAGCCGCAGATAGTGATTTAAAAAAATTATGGAAAATCGGTCTATTTCATGATATTTTAGAAGATACTTCATGTCCTGAAAAAGAGTTAGGAACTGTTTTAAGCGATTTTGAATTAAAAACAGTAAAATTATTAACACATTCAAATGAAAAAAGTTATTTGGAATATATCCACAATATTGTTAATAGTCGTAACTTTTTTGCGCAAGCGGTTAAAAGAGCAGATATGAAAGATCATCTTATGCGTGAGGCTACTTTAACTGACAAATTAAAAGAAAAATATTATCCCGTTATAAAATATCTTTTATAAGGAGGTAATATGTTAAATTCATTTTTGTTTAATAGAAAAATTCTAGTTAGAGAAAAAGGTATTGACGTTTTAGACGTTTCGCTTTTTTATGATTGGCATAAATTTATTGATGAAGATTATGTCCTTCACTTTCAAAGCGATAATATTGGATTAACACAAACAGAAAATTTATTTCAATATTATCGTTCTCCTTTTCCAATAGTATTTCATTGGGTTGATATTTATTCTTTATCAAACTCTAAAGATATTACACGCATTCACTTTCCAAAAGGCGAAATTCAAAAAGAAGAATTTAAAAATTTATGCGCCTATTATATTTTAGAATGTGCATCACAGTTTAATAATTTAACTTTTTCTAATAATAAAGAAGTTAATGATTTAATATTAAAAATTTTTCGATAAGAAAGGAAGTAATATTTTGAGTGACCTTCAAAAAGATTTAGTGCTTTCTTCAAATGAATATAGTTATGTGCTAGATCAAACCAAGGGTTTCATTAGTTGCCTAGTCGGTCCGACAAAAATGTCACTATCTCAAAGTGATAGTTTGGTAACTTTTAATACCCATACTAAAAAGTTCGAATCTTGTTCATATGGAGAGGCTATCAAACTACTTACAATTTGTCCTGAAAACTGGTATTGTATTTTGAAAAATCCAACAAAGGATAATAAACATCCTGCTCCTGGTGCATCGAATGTTTTACCAGATACTATGGAGATTGGTAAAAAAATTAATATTATGGGCCCAGTTGCTTTTGCGCTTTACCCCGGCCAAATGGCAAAAGTTGTTCGTGGTCACGCACTACGTTCTAACCAATACTTGCTTGCGCGAGTATATGAAGCCAATGCCGCAAATAACTCTCAGGGTGAAATTCGTAACGCTGACGGCGAACTGGTTGAAACCACAAAGACTAATTATGTAAATGGTCAAATTCTTGTTATTAAAGGAACAGAAGTATCTTTCTATATTCCACCTACTGGTATTGAAGTTATTCCCGTTGATAACAATGATAAAAATGGGTATATCAGAGAGGCTGTTACTTTAGAGCGTCTTGAGTATTGTATTTTAAAAGATGAAGATGGTAACAAGCGTTATGTACACGGCCCTCAAGTTGTATTCCCCAAACCAACTGAAACTTTTGTAACTAGTCCAAAAGGCGGTTTTATCTTCAGAGCCGTGGAGTTGTCTAAAATTTCAGGTATTTATGTTAAAGTCATTGCTGAGTATAAAGATGTAGACTCTGCCGGTAAAGAAATCGTACATCCAGTAGGAGAAGAACTCTTTATTACTGGTAATGACCAAATGATTTATTACCCTCGTCCTGAACATGCGATTATCACATATGATGGCAAAATGATGCATCATGCGATCGCTATTCCAGAAGGCGAAGGTCGATATATTATGAACCGCCTAACTGGTGAAATTAAAACAGTTAAAGGCCCGCAGATGTATCTTCCTGATCCTCGTCTTGAAGTGGTAGTAAAACGTAAGTTGAGCCGTCGTCAGTGTGAACTTATGTATCCCGGCAATAAAGAGGCTCTGGCTTACAATGAACAACTCTCAGAGCGTGCTGTTGAAAAAGCGGCTAAGAATAGTATGTCCTTTATGGATGAGTTAACTGCTTTTAGTATTAACAGTAGTATTAATGACACTTTAGCAAATCTTGAGGCTAAAGCCAATATTTCTCGAGGTACCAGTTATACTAAACCTCGTACTATCACTCTGGATAATAAATTTGATGGTGTTGTTACCACCGATGTATGGACTGGATATGCAGTAAATGTTATCTCGAAGGATGGCACTCGTAAGGTTGTTTGCGGTCCACAGACTGTAATGCTTGACTATGACCAGACTCTTGAAGAGTTGCAGTTGAGCACAGGTAGACCAAAAACTACAGATAACATGATTCATACTTGTTTCTTGCGCCATGAGAATAACAAAGTTAGTGACTTAATTCATGTAGAAACTAAAGACTTTGTTCGTTGCTCTATTAAAGTCAGCTACTGCGTTGACTTTGATAAAAAATATCAAGACAAATGGTTTAATGTAGATAACTATATTAAATTTATGTGTGATAGAGAACGTTCTTTGATGAAAAAAGCCGTTAAAAATTATACAATCGAAGAACTAAATCAAAATTATGTTGATATTATTCGTAATGTTGCTATCAACAAAAAAGATTACTCAAAAGAGAGTAATGCTGATAAAAACGAGCATAAAGGTCGTTTCTTCGCAGAAAATGGTATGTATGTAAACGACTGTGAAGTTCTTTCACTTCACATTGAAGATGAAGATATTGCAGAGATGCTTGTTGATCATCAGAGGGAAATCGTAAAGAAATCTCTTCAGTTGTCTGCGGCAGATAAACGAGTTCAGGTTGCTGAAAAACTTACTGTAGCAGAAAAGAAAGAGAATAAGTTAAAGAGCGATAAATTAATCAATAAGATGAATCTTCAAAGAGAAGAGGCTATTCGCACTTTGGAAATTCAGACTGAGGTTAATCGTAAAAAAGAAGCCGAAGAAGAGGCTGCTGCTAAAGCCAAAAAAGAACTTCAAACTGTTCTTGATTTGATTGGTGACGCGGAAAGAGCTCGTAAAGACAAAGATATGAAACAAGAGATTGCGTTTAAGCAAGAACTTGCTAATATTGAGCAGGCTAAACAAAAAGCATATGCTGATACTGTAAGCGCAATTATGGGTGCTGTTAGTCCTGACCTGGTTGCTGCTCTAACTGCAAATGCCAACAGTGATATGGTATCTGCTCTTGAGCACGCCGTTGCACCTTATGCAATCGCGCAGGGTGAGGAAAGCGTTGCAGATGTTGTTGCTCGTTTGACTAAGGGCTTGCCGATTGAGGAAGCGATTGAAAAATTATCTAAAACTAAAAAAGTATAATTTTTTAGTTTAATTAAAAAAACCGATTGTTAATTAACAATCGGTTTTTTGATTTTTTATAAAAAATATATTATAATATATATAGAAAAAATATGGTGGTGATATTAATGAAATTCAAAAAAGTATTTCTTGCAGATTGTAAATCTACATTGGCTAAAAAAGTTGCGCTGGCGCTAGAGCATGAACTATATGATGACGGCGGAACTTGCCATGAAATGTGGAATGGATGGATTGGTTGCGATCCTTACGAATTTGCTCAAAATCTTGACAAATATCATCTGATTATTCTTGGATATTTTAAACTAAAATCACTTAAACCAGGAACTTTGCTTGATATTGGTATTGTAGCAGAGGATGAAGACGGAGAAAGATTTTGGTGCCATTACAGTTCAAAATGGATAAAAGATTGGAAAGATGAATACCCTGAACTTTATAAGGAGGATTAATTATGACTAATAAAGAAATTGTATTTAGCGTTATGAAACAGCACCCTTGCGTAAGTGGTGTTCAAATTCATGATTATGCCTATCAAATGTTTGGAGAAGTTATCTCTCCTCAGGCGGCATCTAGTATTCTGCGTCCTCTGGCGTCAAAAGGTTTTGTAGCGCAGTCTAAAGATCCTACCTGTAACAGAAATGTTTATTGGTTTACTAACAAGGGAAGGGAGGAGATTCTGAATGAATTTTCATTCTGATGAATGGATTTTAAATCAAGTAAATGAGCACTATGAAGAGGCTAAAACTTTGGTTAACCCTTCACATATTGTAGGAGTATTTTATCAAGGAAGTGGTAATTATGGGTTAGATTATGAAGGCTCTGATGTAGATACTAAATGTATTGTAACCCCTGATTTTAAAGAAATCGCCCTAAATCGTAAACCACTTAGTACAACGCACATTCGCAAAAATGACGAACATATTGATTTAAAGGATATTCGTTTATATGTTCAAACCTTTCGTAAACAAAATTTGAACTTTCTTGAAATTTTGTTTACTCCATATACAGTCTTTCCTAATGAAAAATTTCTTGCTCAATGGAATCGATTGGTGGAAAATCGAGAAGCAATTACCCATTATGATTCTGTACGCAGCGTAAAATCAATGATGGGTATTGCGTCTGAAAAATATTTTGCTATGGAGCACCACTATCCTGCACGTATGGAGTGGATTCATAAATTCGGATATGATCCAAAACAGTTACACCACCTGTTAAGAGTAGAAGAATATTTAAAAAGGTATATTGCGGGAGAATCATATGAAGATTGCTTACATACGAGGCACTCCGAATATTTAAAAGCGGTAAAAACTGGTATTCACTCTTTAGAAGAGGCTCGAGAATTAGGTAAAACAACATATGATAACATCCATCAAATGTGTGATGAATATATCGAAAAAAATAAAAATACTCCAATTAATCAAGAAATTGATGAATTGCTTGACGATGTAGCATATCAAATTATGAAAATTTCAATTAAGGAGGACTTTAATGACTGAATATTCAAAAGGTTGGGTTAAACCAACTAGAGAAGAACTAGAAGCAGAAATACAAGAATATAAACCATATTTCCCGACAGTTGATGATATAGAAAATCTACTATACAATTACAGAAAAAAAATTGAAGAATTAAAAACATCTTATAAAAACAAAGAAATTGATATTTCTAAATATTACGCAGACAAAGATGTTTACGAACTTTTATTTGCTCAAGCCGTAAAATTATTATTTTCTCAAGAAGTTGGAGATATATTCTTAGTTGAAGATTTTATTGCGGCGGCAAAAAGCGGTGGTTTTATACCGTATGATGGATCAGGATATTTTATAGACCTTTTTGGAAAAGAAGTTGGTTATATTAATTGGAGTAACTTAGATGATTATCCAGATGAAGCAGTTTTTGTATCGTGGTATAATAAATAATAAGCCAATATTTTTACATAAAAGATTAATATAAGGAGGACTTTAATGACTGAATATTATCCAGAAGGTTGGGCCAAACCAGCAGAAATAGAATTAAAAACAGATGTTGTACCCGATGACATATATAAAATAAAAAATATGTTATACAGTTATCATGAGTCAGTCGAAAATTTAAAAACTGCTTTAAACAACGAAAAGATTGATGTTCCTACATTTAATAAAAAAGCAGTAGAATATGAAACGTTATATGCTCAAGCAATAAAATTATTATTTATAAAGGAAGAACTTTCTGACGCAGATATTTTTTTAAAAGACGAGTTCTTTTTATGCGCCGCCCACGGAGGTGTTATCCCTTCTGATGGAGATGGTATTTATATCGACCTTTATGGTAATAAAGTTGGTGACATAAACTGGTATGATTTTAGCGACTGTCCGCAAGAAACGGCTTTTGTGGCGTGGTGGAATAAATAATGGGACAGTATTTTTACATAGAAGATGAATATTTAGATACTTTTGAAAAATTCAGAGCAATTTTTCGGGAAGAATGTAATTATCATATAAACTATTTAATTACCGATAAACAAAAGATGCCAAAAGGCTGTAAGGAATGTTCTTTTACTTCATATAATTATAAAGATAATGACTTTACTGACTGCGCCTTTGGTATTGGAAAAGTCTTAGAAGTAGGTAAACATATTCAATGCCCATTAAAACTAAAAGAAAAATAAAAATGCGTCCTCAACCTCCAAAATGGTTTTCAATAGATACTGATAATTGTTGGTTTTGTAATAATAGAAATCATTGCGGAGGTTGTAAAATATTAAAAAGTATAATAGCAAAAAAACGAGGAAAAAACTATAAAGAAAAAGGACGGCGATAAGAAATGTTAAATAGAATCTTATTGACAGGGGATTGTCATGGTGTTTTTACTCGATTTAAAAATTATGACAAAGAAATTCAGCAAGATCCAAATACTGCTATTGTTATACTGGGAGATGCTGGACTGAATTGGACTTTAAACGAGCAAGATTCTCATACAAAAAATTCCTTGAAAGAAAATTATAAATTTCGCATTTACTGCGTTCGAGGTAACCATGACGCTCGACCGCAAGATGTTCCAGATATGGAATTAATTTATGATGAAGATGTTAAAGGCGAAGTTTATATTCAAAAGCAATGGCCTAATATCAGATATTTTAAAGACTGGGGTATTTATACTTTGGGGCGATTTACGGTTGCGGTTATTGGCGGTGCATATTCTGTAGATAAATGGTATAGACTCCAAAATCATTATGTCTGGTTTAAAAATGAACAACTTTCCACGGAAGAAATGTTACAATGTACGATTGATTTAACCAATCAAAATGTAGACTTTGTACTCACTCATACTTGTCCTATCTGTTGGGAACCATCTGATTTATTTTTAAATAGTGTAAATCAATCTACAGTAGACAAAAGTATGGAATTGTTTTTAGAAGAAATTGGACAATGTTTTACATGGAAAATCTGGTGTTTTGCACATTATCACGCTGACCGTATTGAACGTCCATATGTTGAACAATTTTATACAGATACAGAAAATATAGAAGATGTTTGGGAAAGATGGCAAAAATATCATATTTCTCATGAGTTAGATTGGTGGCTTGATAAAAGTAAAAATTTTTATATGTCCGATATTATTTTACAAGAAAGGGAAGATTATAACAATGAAAATGTATCAAATTCCTGAAGATCAACTAATTGAATTGTTAGAAAATCAAATGCTATGTAACGCATTACAGGCAGGCGGCGTAGATAATTGGTGCTGGTATGGTGAATCTATATCTAATTTTATCGACGACTACCTTAATGATAATAATTTAGATATATCAGCATATGATGTAGATTTAAATCTTTTGGCGCACGATATGTTAAAAACATTTACTGTTATTAAAGGAGAATAATATGCTAAAGCCTGCTGCTATATATAAAGATATTTTAATAGAAAAATTTACTTCTATATTATATACTGAAGATTATTATTTTTATTGTGGATATCCCAGTACAGAACTTCCCGAAATTGAAGTTGAAGATGGAAGATATAATTATGCTATTGTCGATAAAGAAGATAATGTAATTGGCTTTTTCTCATATCAAGTGTTTAGTTTAACCAATACAGCACATAATTTTGGTTTAATATCATTTGATAAAGGAAATCCAATAGTTGGCATTGATATATATTATAAATTAAAAGAACTCATAAAAACTTATCATAAATTAGAATGGGCAGTGGTGGGAGACAACCCTATCAAATTAATGTATGATAAATTTTGCGCTCATTATGATGGTTTCACTCATAGACTCCATGATGTTACTCGTAACTTAAAGGGTGAATTAGTAGACTCTTTTATTTATGAAATTCTTAATAATGATAAATAAAATTAAATAGAAAGGTTATTATTTATATGATGATGTTTTCTTTTGGAGATAGATATGATACTGTTGTTCGCTTAGATCAAGTTGTTGCCATACAAAAAGAGTTAAATCGTATAATTCTTTATTTTCGAGCAACAGAAAAACCATTTATAGTATCTTATCCAAACCAAGAGGATTGCGATACTTATTATGACAGTGTAATTAATACAATGAAAAGAATGTAATATAATTATTTTTTAAGGGAGATATTTTTTATGAGAATAGTGAATGAAGAAGGTTTTTGGTTATATGGTAAAGAATATTATGAAAATAATTATTATATATAGGAAATAATTTGTTCTAATTGTTTTACAAACTATGCCTTTTTAGGTGGATATAATTATCAATATGACCAATGTCCTTTTTGTAAATCGTATAATAAAGACTTTAAAAGACGTAAGGAGTAGTAAAATGGTTAAAAAAGATCCCTCATCTTATAATGAACCCATTGATAAACTTATAAATCATTATGATTTTATCTTAGATACATTAAGAAAAAAATCCTTAAAAGAAGTTGGATTTTCATATGATGTTTTTCACTGTCCAACTTGTTTAAATATGTTAAAAGATAAAGAAAAAAAATTTAATTATTGTCCATATTGTGGACAACACATATATTATCAAGAGAATAATAAGTGTTAATTTTTAGCACTTATTATTTTTTTTGATTTTTATAAAAAAATATAATATAATATATATAGAAAATAAAAAAATAATAAAATGAGGTGTTTTGTATGAAAGATAAACAAAGAAAAAAAGCGCAAAGAAAAATAAATAAGAATTTACGTCGTTTAAATAATGCTATTTTAGCTGACAATCTTTGGCGAGGAAGGTTTGTTTTTAGACAAACAAATGCTTATTGGAGTCGTTTTGACGACGGTTCTGGTGGAATGCTTACTGCGGTAGTAGAAGCAAGAGATTTAAAAACTGGTCTTTATTGGGAATTTATCATAGATAATTATGATATGGGATGGAGATTGTTTGAAAAAGCGAATACTTTTATTGCTGAGTATTCCGAAGTTTGGAATGATATTTCTCTTGTAAAAAATGACACAACTAACTGGAAAAAAGTAAAATGGATTCCTAAAACAAAACTTTTTGGTTGAGAGGAGGGAAATAATATGCCAAAACACTACGCAATAGCCGATATTCACGGAATATATGATATTTATGAACAGGTCTGTGATATGCTACAACCAGATGATGTTGTATATTTCTTGGGCGATGCCGGAGACAGGGGCTACGCTAATTTTAAATGTATAAAAGCTATTTATAATAATCCTCAATGGATTTATCTTAAAGGCAACCACGAAGATATGATGGTTAAAGCTTTGCGCCAAAAGCAAGCAGTTGTTAATGGCTATATGTATGATACTCCTTTATATATTTGGTTTAATAATGGCGGCGATGCGACATTTGATGAATGGATTGCGGATGGTCGTGATGAAAGGTGGATTGCGCGCTTAGATAATCTTCCTCTTACAGCCGAATATACAAATGAAAAAGGAATCACATTTCATATGAGCCACGCTGGATATACCTGTGGTCACAAAAATGAAATATGGGGCGAAGAGCTTCTTTGGAGTCGTTCTCATTTTCACTCTTCTTGGGATGAAGATGTTTATCCAAACGATATTTGTATTCACGGTCATACTCCTATCCCCTATTTAATAGATAGATTGGGAGAGTCTAAAAGCAAAAAGGGTCCAGAAGCAAGAGAATATTGTAATGGACATAAAATTGATATTGATAATGGAGTTTTTTATACCAATCAAACTGTTTTATACGATTTGGATGAAATGAAAGCAATCCCATTGTATAGCAAAGGAGAGTGATTTACTATGGGCAAATTTAAAAAAAATACTATAAAAAAATATGAAGATCATTCTTTTTATTGTTTAAATTGTGGGCAAAAGGGAATTCCGATATGGCGAAATAAAAGTCATTTATACAGTAAAAATCATCGAAAGGCATTATATTGCCCCCACTGTCAATTAACCGTAAACCATATTGAAATTAGAAATTTAGATGAAAAAATTAAATTTCAAGAAGATTTTGAAAAAGGTTTATTTAAAGAAGAAGCAATACAATCTATTCAATATTTAAAAAATTCAACAAAAGAAATATTATATGCTTAAATAAGAAAAAAGGTGATATTAAATGAGTGGGAATATTTTTTTCACAAGCGACCTTCACTTCTGCCATGACAGAGCCTTTTTATATGAACCAAGAGGGTTCTCGAATGTGCAAGATATGAATGCGGCGATCGTTCAAAGGTGGAATCAAGTGGTTCAACCTGAAGATACTATATATGTCCTTGGAGATATTATGCTCAATGACAATGAAAAAGGAATGCGGTTATTGCAGTCTTTGAATGGTCATATTTCTATCGTCTTAGGCAATCACGATACTCCAACCCGAGTAGCATTATATAAAGAATGTTCAAAGATTGAGAGTGTTGAACTTGCCGCCGCACTTAAATATAAAGGTTATCATTTTTTTATGACTCATTATCCATGTTTTACTGGAAATTTGGAAAATGAAAGTCTTAAACAGGGTACATGTAATTTGTATGGGCATACCCATCAACAGACTAATTTTTATCAAGATATACCTTTTATGTATCACGTAGGACAAGACTCACATAATTGTACTCCTGTTCATATTGATCAAGTAATTGAAGATATGAACAATAAAGTAACAGAATGTAAGTCTATGTTATAAATATATTATTTTTACAATTTAATAAAAGGAGAATGCAGATGGTTAATTATCTTCCCTTCATTATCGGTGGAATTGTTGCAATTTGTCTTATTATCCTCTTAATTAGTGGATATGTAAAGGCTCCACCCGATATGGCGTACATTATTTCCGGTCATCACAAGAAACCTCGAATTCTTATCGGAAAAGCAGGAATTAAAATTCCTTTCTTTGAACGATTGGATAAGTTAAGTCTAGGGGCAATTCAGATTGATGTTAAAACGAGTTCCGCAGTTCCAACAGCAGAGTATATCAACATTCGTGTAGATTCTACTGTTAGTGTTCGTGTTGGACGTACGCCTGAAATGATTGCGCTTGCCGCTCAAAACTTTCTTAACGTAAATCGGAGAGATATTGCTCAAAAGATTGTAGACCTTTTGGAAGGTAACGTTCGTGAAATTGTTGGACAGATGAAGCTTACTGAAATGGTTAATAACCGTAAAGCTTTTAGTGAAAAGGTTCAAGAAAATGCTGTACCAGATTTGGCAAGATATGGTCTTGAACTTGTAACTTTCAATGTTCAGAATTTTACAGACGATAATGATGTTATTACCAACCTAGGTATTGACAATGTTGAGCAGATTCGTAAGACTGCGGCGATTGCGAAGTCAAATGCGCAAAGAGAAATTGCGATTGCAGAAGCAGATAATGCTAAGGAAGCAAACGATGCAAAAGTTAAGGCAGCTGAAGAGATTGCTATTCGAAACAACGATTTGGCAATTAAGCAGGCAGAACTTCAAAAAGAGGCTGACACAGAAAAAGCGCGTGCTGAGGCAGCTAAGAGCATTGAGGCTCAGAATCAGCGTAAACTTAAAGATGTTGCTTCAACCGAGGCTGATATCGCAACCGCAGAGAAACAAGCTGAACTTAAACAAAAAGAAATTCAGTTGAAAGAGTATGAATTGACTGCGTTGGTACGTAAGAAAGCCGATGCTGACAAGTACGAAAGAGAAAAAGAAGCCGAGGCTAAACTTGCGGCAGCTCAGCGTGATGCAGAAGCCGAGAAGTACGAAAGAGAGAAAAAGGCTGAGGCTGATTTGATGGTCGCTCAAAAACAGGCAGAAGCTCGTAAAGCAGAGGCCGATGCGACTAAATATGCGGCTGAGGCAGAAGCTGCCGCAATCAAAGCAAAAGGTGAAGCTGAAGCTGAGGCAATTCGTCTAAAAGGTGAGGCTGAGGCTATTGGTATCGAAAAGAAAGCTGAAGCTCAGGCAAAGATGAAAGACGCATCAGTTATTGAAATGCTCATGAAGGCTCTTCCTGAAATGACTGCAGCTGCTGCTGCTCCATTGTCTAAGGTTGATAAAATTACTTTCTACGGTGAAGGTAATCAGGCAAAACTTGTAGGAGATATTACTACAACTGTTCAAAAGGTTATGTCTGCGGTAGAAGATTCTACCGGAATTAACTTGGGCACAATGCTTGCCGGATTTTTGGGAGCAAAGGCAGGAGCAGATAGCGTAGAATCAAATAACGCTTAATTTTTAAAGAAGTGAGATTTTTCTCACTTTTTTTTTTTTTTTTTTTTCGCTAACGACCGT